>Ga0307511_10000661_pt1 | contig 36708 bp, 44 predicted proteins | sample 13_EM_MG_FD_200266 | JGI IMG/M metagenome (GOLD analysis project Ga0307511, IMG submission 200266) | Populus trichocarpa ectomycorrhiza microbial communities from riparian zone in the Pacific Northwest, United States - 13_EM | ecosystem: Host-associated > Plants > Roots > Unclassified | place... | reverse complement strand
GAGCGGGGGTTCAGTGGGTGCCGGGGGTGCCGGGGGTGCCGGAGCCTCGGCGGCGACAGCCGGAGCGGCCGGAGGCTCGGCATCGACCGGAGCGGCCGGGGCCTCGGAAGCAACAGGAGCGACCGGAGCGACCTCAGGCTCCACGTCCGCCGCGGCCTCCGACGACCCGGAGACACCCGGGACGACCAAAGCTTCCGTGGCTGCCGGAGCAGCCGAAGACTCGGATGCAGGCGGGACGACCGGAGACTCCGTGGCCGCCGGGGCAGCCGGGGCTTCTGCAGCAGCCGGTACGGCCGGGACCTCAGCGGCGTCGGTCGCAGGCTCCGAGGACGGCGCAGGGATCGTCGGCGTAGGGGCCGGTGGTGTGTCCGTCGGTGTCGGTGCTGGAGTCTCGTGCTGTTGGTCGGTCATACCGCCTCCCCCGGGTCCTTGATGCGGTCGAGTTGTTCCTGGAGCAGACGGCCGATGGCGTACGTCTGCATCGGGCGGGCGGATTTCGCGGTGAGGGTGACCAGGATTTCGCCCTGGTAGGCGGAGCAGTAGATCGTGTCCAGCTTTTCGTCGGCGTCCTTCGGGGAGAGGAAGCACTTGGCGTCCTTGTAGCCGTTGATCGACGGGCCGGGCCGGAAGACGCCCAGGGCGTCGAGGAACTCGTTCTGGAAGCGGGAGGCGTTCCGTACCGCCGTCTTGTCCGCGATCTGGGCCAGCACGATGCTCACCGTCGACGCCTTGTCCGTGTAGACGGACGCCTGCTCGTCGGTGCTGACATAGCTGCGCATCGCCAAGCCCTTGGTGTGCTGCTTGTCGATCTCCTTCTCCAGCGGCTTGCGCTGCTTGAGCGGCAGTTCCCTCAGCGCGTCCTTGCGCAACGCCGTCGCCTGCGCGCCCGAGAAGGCCACGTCGTGCCCGTACTCCTCGAGGTCGGGCCCCTGGCTCCACCCGTCCGGCCCGTACGGCACGAGCGCCGCCGCGAGCGTGCTCACCTTGCCGCCGCCCGTCGCCTTCTCCGCCGACACCTTCGGGAACGTCCATACGGCGTCCCCCGCGTCCCGGTCCGCGCCGTTCACGGTCACGACGGTGTACCCGACCCCGCCGATCACGGCGACGGCGAGCAGCGCGGCCCCGGCGATCGCCGCGATACGGCCCCTGCGCACCGGTTTCCCGACCGTCTCGGCGGTCAACTCCTCGGAGCTGCCGACGAGTTCGGGGACGAGTATGTCCTTCTCCGGCTCTGCCCCCGGCTCCTGCTCCGGCTTCTGTTCCGGCTTCTGCTCCGGCTTCTGCTCCGGCTGGTTCTCGGTGGTCACAGCCGCTCCATCTGCCGCTCGGCCAGGTCCATGATCTTCTTCTTCGGCACGGGCTTCGCCGAGGAGACCCAGATGTCCATCTCGACGTCACCGCGCCAGGCGTGCGCCTCGGCGTTGTAGACGTCCGTGTAACCGGCCTCGCGGTCCGGCGAGTTGTGGACGTACGCCATCCCGTCGCCCGTGCCCGGGATGGGCCAGCTGTCGGTGTGGGACTCCTTCTCGGCCCAGTAGTAGGCGTCGTCCGAGTCGGAAGCGGTCACGAGCTCGTCCTCCTGGCGGAACTGCACGAGCCGGATCTCGACGAACAGCGAGCTGCCCTCACGCCAGTTGGCGACGGCCGCGCGGCGGAACTCGCTCGCGACGAGGTCGCTGAACGCGCCGGCCGGCTTGTCGAACGTCTCCGCGTACTCGGCGAGGTCCATCCAACCGTCCACACCGACTTCGTAGCCCGCGTCCCGCGCCCCGCTCGGCCGCTTCAGCAGCAGCTTGCGCAGGTCGCCGTCCGTCTTGACCCGGTGGTCCTGGGCGGCGGACAGGGGCTCCGGAGCGGGGCCCTTCGCCTGCGTCAGCGTCGCCTGCGACAGCGAGGGCAGCTTGTCGGGTGCGCGGTTCGCCTGAACCACGAAACCCGTGCACGTCCCGGCGACGACACCGAGCACCGCGGCGACCGCGATCAGGAGTGTGGTGCGGCCACGGCGGCGCGGCGGCCGGGGCACCTCTTCGGTTGTTCCCTCGGGTATGTCCGAGGCTGTTTCTTCGGGTACTTCCGGTACTTCCACAACGTCCCCCACGGAACATGGCATGCGCATTCCATATGCGCGCACAGGAGACTCATGGCCGTTGCAAGGAGTTGTAAGGAAGTTGATTACGATTCGGTCATGGCGAAGAAGCTCGTGATCAAGGTGACCGCGGGGGCCGACGCCCCCGAACGCTGCTCACAGGCATTTACGGTGGCTGCAGTCGCCGTTGCCAGCGGGGTGGACGTCTCGCTGTGGCTGACCGGCGAGTCGGCGTGGTTCGCGCTGCCGGGGCGTGCCGCCGAGTTCGAACTCCCGCACGCGGCACCGCTGCCCGACCTGATCGACTCGATCCTCGCCGCCGGCCGCGTCACGTTGTGCACGCAGTGCGCGGCCCGGCGGGACATCACGGAGAAGGACGTCATCGACGGCGTACGGATCGCCGGGGCACAGGTGTTCGTACAGGAGGCGATGGCCGACGAGACGCAGGCCCTCGTCTACTGAGCCTTGACCGAGCTGACGAACTCCGCCCAGGCGTCGGTGCCGAAGAGGACGGTGCCGTGGGCGGGGTTCTTGCTGTCGCGGACGGGGACGAGGGTGGGGAGGTTGGGGGCGATCTCGACGCACTCGCCGCCACTCGTGTTGCTGTAGCTGCTCTTGCGCCACGTCACACCGTTCAAGTCGATGGCTCGCACGGGACTTCCTCCAACATCCGCAGGATGAACTTTCGCGACTCGGCCGGGGACAGCGCCTGGTCACGCACCGAATCGTACCTACGTTGAAGCTCCTCAACTGAGGCGTTTTCTTCGATCAGTTCACCGCGCAGGTCGTTCTCGGTGTAGGCGACCGTGCGACTGTCCAGCAGCCGCAGGAACATCACGGCGGTGTTCATCAGGCCGTGCGGGCCAACGCTGAACGGCAGCACCTGGATGGTGATGTTCGGGCGTTGCGCCATCTCCGCCAAGTGCTCCAACTGTTCCCGCCACGCCCGCACATCGTGCAGGGGCGTGCGCAGCACAGCCTCGGAGAGGACGGCTCGGAACGAAGGCGCGCCCTCTCCCTCCAGCAACTTCCTTCGTCCCCCGCGTGCCTCGACCTGCTGGTCCAGCTCATGGCTCTTGAGCCAGCCCACGCCGAGCGCTTCACGCACGTACCCGTCCGTCTGGAGCAGGCCGGGCGGGGCGCTCACGGCGTAGTGCCACATGCTCACCGCCTCGGCCTCAAGCATCATGTACCGGCGGTACTGCTCCTTGAACTGCGTCGGATCACCAACTGCCAGCTCCCACAAGATGAGCAGCAGGGACCCCGTTCCGTAGAACTGGTCCAGCGCCTGTACGACCTCGGGTCCGCCCAGCGTGCCCCCTCGCTCCATCTTGCCGAACAGCGACGCGTCCCACCCGACCTGCTTCGACAACTCCCGTAAGCTCAGGCCCCGTTGACGCCTCAGCTGCCGCAACTCCTCGGCAAACCGCTTCCTGGGCTCATGGCTGCGTTCCGTGACCACCAGCCGTTGCGGCATGACGACCTCCTGTGGAATTTGTGGAATTTGGCGCGCCCCGTGCGGAAGTTGAGCCCGTTGGCGCTGCACTCGCCTCCGACCTGGGTCATCCTCGTAACACCCAGGAATGCACAGAGTAGTTCAACTGTCGCATTCTGTATGGAAGTTGCACAAAAAGGAGGAGGAGCCGATGGAATCCGGAGCGCTGCTGTACGACCCGGCCACGGACAAGGTCGGCGAGTACCAGGACAAGTCGGGCCCCTACGCCCTGCTGCGCCCCGTCGGCGGTGGACGCGAATGGCAGGCCGATCCCGCGTCACTGCGACCAGCGACGGACCAGGAGCGCCTGAGTGCCGGGGTCCGCGCCGCCAACGCCCGTGCGCGGACCGACGCCCCGTTCCTCGTCACGCCCCCGCCCCGGCCCGTCGACGACTGCCCCACCTGCACGGAACTCGACGGCCTCCGCACCGTCGCCCGCACGGAACACGACTACAGCGCCGAGACCGACGCAAACGTCCTGCTCCGCAAACACCGCAGTGAGGCCCACCCCGCATGAACCGCCCCCAGCCCCATCAGCTGATCCAGGTACTCCCGGTCCAGACGCTCCCGCCCCCGCTCATGCCGGCCGTACGACCGCCGGAACCACCACCGGCCGCACCCGCACCCGCACCCGCACCCGCACCCGCACCGCAGGCACCCCGCCGCCGGTTCCGCGCACCCCGCGTCCTCCGCGACGACGCCTTCTGGACCGGGGCGCTCACCGCGCTCTGCATCGGCGGCCTGCTGATGGCGATCATCGCGACGACTTGATCCGCACGTACGCTCCCGCACGCGCCGCAGCCGCGGCGGCCTCGGCGGCCCGGTCCGCGGCGGCTTCGTCGAGGCGGTCGCCGGTGGTCAGCAAGCGGTAGTAGAGGGGGGCGGAGACAGCGCGGACGACCTCGTGGACATCGGTGCCCTCGGGCAACTCGCCCCGGTCGACGGCCTGTTGGACGCAGGGCGCCCATTCCTCGACGCGGATGCCGTAGAAGCGGTGCAGGGCCTCGGCCGTCTTCGCCTCGCAGGTGGCGGCGGCGATCACCGCCTTGAACAGGGCTCCTTGCCGCGGGTCGGCCAGGGTGCGCTGGACAAGCCGGGCGTTGGCCTTGAGGTCCCCGAGCAGCGAGCCGGTCTCGGTACGCGGCAGTGACTGCTCGGCCATGTCCAGCAGCAGATCGGCCACCAAGCCGGTCACCGTTCCCCAGCGGCGATAGACGGTGGTCTTGCCCACCTCGGCACGGCGCGCGACGTCGGCGAGGTCCAGGTGGGCAAAGCCGTGCTCCGCCAGGGCGTCCCCGGCCGCCCGCAGCACCGCCGCACGCACCCGTGCCGTGCGCCCTCCGGGACGGACGGTCCCTGGATCCGTACTCTCAAACCCCATAACGGGACTCCAGTTTTGTTAATCACTCACGCCTGCTACGTTGGGACCCATACTAATGGAACTCCAGAACCATTAGCCAAGTCGGGCGGCGAGAGAGGAACAGCCATGGAGTACAGGCGGCTGGGTGCATCCGGCCTCAAGGTCCCCGCACTGAGCTTCGGCGCCGGCACCTTCGGCGGCCGGGGGCCGCTGTTCGGCGCCTGGGGCAACACCGACGCACAAGAAGCACGCCGGCTCGTGGACATCTGCCTCGACGCGGGGGTCACGATGTTCGACACCGCCGACGTCTATTCCGGCGGCGCCTCCGAGGAGGTGCTGGGCGCGGCGATCAAAGGCCGCAGGGACCAGGTGATCGTGTCCACCAAGACCGGCCTGCCGATGGGCGACGGCCCGGGCGATGCGGGCTCCTCCCGTTCGCGCCTGATCACCGCGTGCGAGGACGCCCTGCGCCGACTCGGCACCGATCACATCGACCTGTTCCAGCTGCACGCCTTCGACGCCGGCACGCCGATCGAGGAGGTCCTCTCCGCACTCGACGACCTCGTACGAGCGGGGAAGGTCCGCTACCTCGGCATCTCCAACTTCTCCGGCTGGCAGGCGATGAAGTCCCTCTCGATCGCCGAGAAGTACGGCCACCCGCGCTACGCGGCACATCAGGTCTACTACTCCCTCGTCGGCCGCGACTACGAATGGGAGCTGATGCCCCTCGGGCTCGATCAGGGCCTGGGAGCCCTCGTCTGGAGCCCGCTCGGCTGGGGACGGCTCACCGGCAAAGTCCGCCGCGGCCGACCGCTGCCGGCCGGCAGCCGACTGCACCGCACCGCGGACTACGGCCCGCCGGTCGAGAACGAACACCTCTACCGCGTGGTCGACACCCTCGACGAGATCGCGCGGGAGACCGGCAAGAGCATTCCGCAGATCGCCATCAACTGGCTGCTGCGGCGGCCGACCGTCTCCTCCGTCATCATCGGCGCCCGCGACGAGGAGCAGCTTCGCCAGAACCTCGGTGCCGTCGGCTGGACGCTCACGCCCGACCAGATGGCGAGACTCGATGCGGCGAGCGGCAGGACAGCGCCCTACCCGTACTTCCCCTACCAGCGCCAGGAAGGCTTCGCCCGCCTCAGCCCACCGGTTGTGTAGGTCGCCACAGGCAGAACGGGTGCCCCGCAGGGTCCAGCAGGACCCGCACATCGTCCTGCGGCTGGTGGTCGTGGAGCTTGGCTCCCAAGCCCACGGCCCGCCCGACCTCGCCCTCCAGGTCGTCGACCTCGATGTCGAGGTGCAGCATCATCTGCTGTTCGCCGGGCCTGCGGGTGGGCCACACGGGAGGGACGTACTCGGGCTCGGTCTGGAAGGAGAGGCCGGTGCCGCCGTCGGGCGGGCCGATGAGGACCCAGTCGGGTTCCTCGGCCCGGACGACGTAGCCGAGGAGGCGGAGATAGAAGCCGGCCAGCTCGTGCGCGTCCTGCGCGTCGAGCACCACGGTGGACAGTCTCGTAGGCGACATGCCCGCCTTCCTACTGGCGCCGCTTCTTGCCGTCCAGCTCGTCCCACCACTCGTCGGACTTGGGGTCGCCGGACGGGTCGTCCCACCAGCGGTCGTCGGGGCCCCGGCGGTTGGCGACCATCGCGGCGACGGGAGGGATCACCATCGCGACCACACACATGCCGACGGCCACGGGCACCGACCAGATCCGCACGACTCCCCAGGCCAGGACGAAGAGCCCGATGCAGATGCCCATCATGACGAAGTACGTGCGACGGCGGCGTGCCAGCATGTCTCCAGGGTAGGCCTGGGCACGCCAAAGGGCCGCGCCAAGGAAAAAGGGTGCGGCCCTTCGACAGTGAATCGGCGATCAGACCGCGATCGCCACCTCCGCCAGCCCGCCCGTCTGGGCGACGACCGTGCGGTCGGCGGTGGCGCCCGGAACGAGGGCGCGGACGGTCCAGGTGCCTTCGGCCGCGTAGAAGCGGAACTGGCCCGTCGCGGAGGTCGGGACCTCCGCGGTGAACTCGCCGGTCGAGTCCAGGAGACGGACGTAGCCCGTCACCGGCTCGCCGTTGCGCGTCACCTGGCCCTGGATGGTGGTCTCACCGGGCTTGATCGTCGAGGCGTCGGGGCCGCCGGCCTTCGCTCCACACATGGTCTGTCCTTACGGGGTTGGGGCTGGTCGGGGGCTTACTTGTTGGCGCCGAGCTCGATCGGAACGCCGACCAGGGAGCCGTACTCGGTCCACGAGCCGTCGTAGTTCTTGACGTTCTCGACACCGAGCAGCTCGTGCAGCACGAACCAGGTCAGGGCCGAGCGCTCGCCGATACGGCAGTACGCGATGGTGTCCTTGGCGAGGTCGACCTGCTCCTCGGCGTAGAGCTCCTTGAGGTCGTCGTCCGACTTGAAGGTGCCGTCGTCGTTGGCGTTCTTCGACCACGGGATGTTGCGGGCCGAGGGCACGTGGCCCGGGCGCTGCGACTGCTCCTGCGGGAGGTGGGCCGGCGCGAGCAGCTTGCCGCTGAACTCGTCGGGCGACCGGACGTCGACCAGGTTCTGCGAACCGATGGCGGCCACGACGTCGTCGCGGAAGGCGCGGATCGCCTTGTTCTGCGGCTTCGCCTTGTAGTCGGTGGTGGCCCGCGCGGGGACCTCCTCGACCAGCTCGCGGGCGTCCAGCTCCCACTTCTTGCGGCCGCCGTCGAGCAGCTTGACGCTGTCGTGGCCGTACAGCTTGAAGTACCAGTAGGCGTACGAGGCGAACCAGTTGTTGTTGCCGCCGTAGAGGATCACCAGCGTGTCGTTGCCGATGCCCTTGGCCGAGAGGAGCTTCTCGAAGCCCTCCTGGTCGATGAAGTCACGCCGTACCGGGTCCTGGAGGTCCTTGGTCCAGTCGATCCGGATGGCGTTGGGGATGTGGTTCTTCTCGTACGCGGACGTGTCCTCGTCGACCTCGACGATGGCGATGTCCGCGTTGTCGAGGTTTGCCTCGACCCAGTCGGCGTCGACCAGGACGTCACTGCGGCTCATGCTGTTTCTCCTCCGGGGCAGTTACGGCGGTGCGGTGCGTGAGAGGGGGGTGCGCGCTCGCGCGGGTGCCCAGAGATCAGGGCACGGGGGAAGACGGAAGCCTGCGCTTCCGCTCAGAAAGTGCGACAGAGCATGGCGGCGACGCGGCACAGGTCCACTGCCCGCCGCTTCGTGAGATCCGCCTGTTGCCTCATAGGGTCGATCGTAGGGACGGACGGCGGGACATGTCACCGGTGTGTCGTATTTTGAGACGCGATCGTCCGTGATGTGAGATGAGGAGGGTGGCAGTGACCCCTTCACCGGGAATCCGCGCGCCGTTCGCCGTCCTCACAACTGCCGTACGGACACTGCCGTCTCGCCCCTCGGACAGCCGCCGTCCACCGGAGCTCGTCCTACCCGGCCAGCCTGACGTTCGAACCCTTCACCTTGATCTCCACACCGTTCTTCGCGGCCTGCACACTGGCCAGCTTCACGCCGCCCGGCAGCTGGTCGATCGTCTGCTGGAAGTCGGTGATGGAGCGGATCCGGGAGTCGGCGAGGTCGACGACCAGCTTGGGCAGGTTGTCGGCGTGCACCTTCACGGTGTCGCCGTCGACGGTCACCGTGCTGAGCACCGGGTACGTCGTCTCCCGGCCGCCGACCGAGATCTTGACGTCGACCTTGATCTTGCCGTCGCCGCCGTCGGAGAGGTTGACGACCTGGGCCGTGACCCCGGTGAAGATGTCCGTCGGCTGGGACTTGGCGGCCTTCAGCAGCTGGTCGTAGGCGATGCTCGCGGAGCCGGTCGCACTGGCCGCGGTCGCGGAGCTGTAGCCGTTGGAGAACTTGACGTCCTTCATGTCGGCCTTGAGATCGTCGATCCGGATCGTGGAGGTGCCGCCGCCGCTGGTGTTCGCGGTGGTCGCCTCGTAGGTCTTGATGCCGAGCTCGACGTCGTCCAGTTCACCGGAGGCGACCTGGGTCAGGAAGGGGAAGCCCTTGATGGAGACGTCGGGGGCGGAGGCGAGGTTCTCGCTCGTCTGGACCTTGCCCGCCGCCTCGTCCTGCGCGAAGTAGACCGCGACCCGGTCCACGACCACGAACAGGACGCCCAGAATCACCACAACGGTCAGAAGTATTCGTAGCCCACGCATTTACGGTGTTCCCCCACCTGGCGGTCGTCGACGAAAGCGGTGCAACGACCGTGTGGCCGCAAATCGCGAGCGTAGTCCCGCGAGATGCGTGCAGCAGGAAATTGTCGATCACCTGTGACAGGCGGCGCGATTACGCCAGTGCGCGCCCCAGTACGTAGACCGCCGGGGCCGCCGCGGCGAGCGGGAGGGCCACACCGGCCGTGAAGTGGACGAAGCGGGACGGGTAGTCGTAGCTCGCCACGCGGTGGCCGATCAGCGCGCAGACGGCCGCGACCGCGCCGAGCAGCGCGCCCTTCGCGCCGAGGCCGGTCATTCCGCCGACCGCGATGCCCGCGCCGGCGGCGGCGAGGAGGGAGACGACGACCGAGGCCACGGTTGGCAGCGGGAGCGCGCGGGCCAGGATCGCGACCGCGACCGCTGCCGCGCCGACGGTGACCGCGTCCGGGTCGGCCGCGAGGTGGCCGGTCGCGACGATGGCCAGGGCCGCCGAGGCGACCGTCGCCATCAGGCTCGTGATCCGGGTGTCCGGGTCGGCGTGCGAGCGCAGCTGCATCACGAGGGAGAGCAGGACCCAGACGCCGAGGGTGCCGAGGATCGCGGCGGGGCCGTTGTCCCGCCCGGCCGCCAGCAGCGCCACGTCCGCGACGAGCGCGCCCGCGAAGGCCAGCGCGATGCCCTGCCGGGCGGGCCACATCCCGTTCAGCCGGAACCAGCCCGCCGCCGTGACCGCCTGGAGCACGACGAGCGGTACGACGAGGGCGTACGACCCGATCTGCGCGGTGACGGAGAGGAGCAGCGCCAGGAGGGCGGTGAGGCCGGCGGGCTGCATCCCGGGTTCGATGATCGGCGAGCGGCCCTCCAGCCGGGCCCGCTGGGCGTCGGTGATACGGGCGTTCCCGGCGAGGGAGGGCGGGCCGTAGCCGACCGCCTCGCCCGTGGCGGGGGGAGCCGGGGGCGCGGTCGCGGGAGCCTGCCCGTAGGAGTCGTAACTCGGCGCAGGCGCCTGGTAGTTCTGCGGCGGGAAGTACGCCAGGTCGGACGCGGAGGGTCTCGACTGCTGGACCTGGGTGTCCCAGGTCTGGCCCTGCCACTGCTGGGTGTACTGCTGCGCGGCCTGCGGGTCGTCGTACGCCTGCTGCTGCCCGGGCCAGGCCTGCGCCTGTTGCTGCGCCTGCTGCTGGGCCTGCTGCGGCTGTTGCTGCTGGGCGTAGGGGTCGTAGCCCTCGCCATAGCCCTCGTACGGCTGGTTGCTCATCGCTTCGCTCATCCTCCTGCGAACGGCGGGAGCACCTCGACCGTGCCGCCCTCGGCCAGCCGTACCGTCTCATGTCCGCGGGTGCCCACGGGGTCACCGTCGACGAGGAAGGAGCATCGCAGCAGTACGCGGGCGAGTTCCCCGGGGTGTCGCTCGCGCACCTCGGCGAGGGCTTCGGCGAGGGTGGCCGCGTCGAACGGCTCCTCGGCGATCCCGGCCGCGGCCTTCGCGGCGGCCCAGTAGCGCACCGTGACCTTTGGCATCCGCTTCCTCAATCGATCGGGGGCTGCAACGGCCAGGCTAGCTCTCCTGTGAACCGGCCCAGCGGCCGATGCGGGCCAGGAGGTCGTCGGTGGCCGCGTGCTCGGCGTGGCCCATGCCGGGCTCCAGCCAGAGTTCGGCGTGGTCACCCGCGGCGTCGGCCAGCATGCGGGGGTGGTCGAGGGGGAAGTAGCCGTCGATCTCGCCGTGCACGACGAGGAGCGGGGTCGGGGCGATGCGCGGGACCGCCTCGACCGGGGAGAGCGGGACCGGGTCCCAACCGCTGCGCTCGATACGGGTCTTGAGGCCGAGGCGGCCCACCAGGCGGCCCTCGGGGCGGGTCACCAGCCAGTGGAGTTTCCGCATGGGGGCCGTGCCCCGGTAGTACCAGCGGGCCGGCGCACTCACCGAAACCACCGCGTCCGCGTGCGCTTCCGTGCGCCCCCTGCGCCCCTGACCGTCCGCGTCACCCTCCGGGCCGTAGAGCGCCGCGTGCCGCAGCACCACCGAACCGCCCATCGAGAAGCCGACGGTGACCACGCGCGCGTGCCCCTGCTCGCGCGCCCAGGCGACCGCCGCCGCCAGATCGAGCACCTCGCGGTCGCCGACGGTGGAGCGTCCGCCGGACCTTCCGTGGCCCCGGAACGAGAACGTGACCACGGCCCCGTACTGGGCGAACGCCTCGGCCACCCGGCGCACGTGCGGCTTGTCCACATCGCCCGTGAAACCGTGCGCGACGACGAACACCAGGTCACCGGAAGATGGCGGCGAGGCGTCGTATACGGCCACTGCCGGGTCGTATACGGAATCGATCGTCACCCCGTCGTCGGTGTGCAGAAACGTCCGCAAAGGTGTGCGTCTGATCGTCTCAGAGTTCGGACGAACGGTGGATCGTGCCACATGACCTGCCGTACCAGCGCTCATGTGGGCTATTCTGCTGGACAGAGGACTCGGGCAGCGAAGCCCCCGGGTCCTTTTGTGCTTCCGGGAGCGTTGTATACGAAGCGGGAAACCGCGGGAAACCACAGGTGGACGCCGGTGATACAGAGCCCCCGGGATCGCAAACGCTGTGCCGCATGACACACGTCCTCGCAGGGACCGAGGAGGAACCAGACTTATGAGTTCTCTGCTGCTCCTGACCAATGCCCTCCAGCCGTCGACGGAGGTGCTTCCGGCCCTTGGCCTGCTGCTGCACAACGTGCGCGTGGCACCGGCGGAAGGCCCCGCTCTCGTCGACACCCCCGGTGCCGACGTCATCCTCATCGACGGCCGCCGGGATCTGCCTCAGGTGCGCAGCCTGTGTCAGCTCCTCCGCTCCACCGGACCGGGATGCCCGCTCATCCTCGTCGTCACCGAGGGCGGCCTCGCCGCCGTCACCGCCGACTGGGGCATCGACGACGTACTGCTCGACACGGCCGGCCCGGCCGAGGTCGAGGCGCGGCTGCGCCTGGCCATGGGCCGCCAGCAGATCGTCAACGACGACTCCCCCATGGAGATCCGCAACGGCGATCTCTCCGTGGACGAGGCGACGTACTCCGCCAAGCTCAAGGGCCGGGTCCTCGACCTGACCTTCAAGGAGTTCGAGCTCCTCAAGTACCTCGCCCAGCACCCGGGCCGCGTCTTCACGCGCGCCCAGCTGCTGCAGGAGGTCTGGGGCTACGACTACTTCGGCGGTACACGGACGGTTGACGTCCACGTACGGCGCCTGCGCGCGAAGCTCGGAGTCGAGCACGAGTCGCTGATCGGGACCGTCCGGAACGTCGGTTATCGATTCGTTACTCCGGAGAAGGGCGACCGGGGCGGCGAGGACGCGAAGCTCAAGGCGAGCGCCGCTCTCGCAGGTGCAAAGCCGGAGGATGCGGACGAGACGGCCGACTCGGCCGCCCTGGACGCTGCCGAGATCCCGGCACAGGCTTAACCCGCGTCCGGGCAGGGCATCGCTTCCGCACAGCTTCTCGTCGCTTCCGCACGGAGATGCTGTGCGGAAGCGACGAGAAGCTTCGAAACGCCCTGCCCAGAGCCGGTCAATCCGCGTAGACTCCGCGCGTGGCCAAGGTGACTCGGGATGATGTGGCGCGACTGGCGGGTACTTCGACCGCCGTTGTCAGCTATGTCATCAACAACGGACCCCGGCCGGTTGCCCCGGCCACGCGCGAGCGTGTCCTCGCCGCGATCAAGGAACTGGGGTACCGACCGGACCGGGTGGCCCAGGCCATGGCGTCCCGGCGCACGGACCTCATAGGCCTGATCGTGCCGGACGCGCGCCAGCCCTTCTTCGGGGAGATGGCGCACGCGGTCGAACAGGCCGCGTCCGAGCGCGGAAAGATGGTGCTGGTCGGCAACTCCGACTACGTCGCCGAGCGCGAGGTCCACTACCTGCGCGCCTTCCTCGGCATGCGCGTCTCCGGCCTGATCCTCGTCAGCCACGCGCTGAACGACCTCGCAGCCGCCGAGATCGAGGCCTGGGACGCCCGCGTGGTCCTGCTCCACGAACGCCCCGAGGCCATAGACGACGTCGCCGTCGTCACGGACGACCTCGGCGGCGCCCAGCTCGCCGTCCGCCACCTCCTGGAGCACGGCTACGACTACGTCGCCTGTATGGGCGGTACGGCGGAGACGCCGGCCGTCGGCGACCCGGTCTCCGACCACGTCGAGGGCTGGCGGCGCGCGATGACCGAGGCCGGCCTGCCGACCGAGGGACGGCTCTTCGAGGCGCCGTACAACCGCTACGACGCCTACCAGGTCGCCCTGGGGATCCTCTCCGGGCCCCGGCGTCCGCCCGCGATCTTCTGCTCCACCGACGACCAGGCGATCGGCCTGCTGCGGGCCGCCCGCGAGCTGCGGATCGACGTACCCCGCGAACTCGGCGTGATCGGCTTCGACGACATCAAGGAAGCCGCCCTCGCCGATCCGCCGATGACCACGATCGCTTCCGACCGTCCGGCGATGGCCAGGGCGGCCGTGGACCTCGTGCTCGACGACGGGCTGCGGGTGGCGGGCTCCCGTCGTGAGCGGCTGAAGGTGTTCCCCTCCCGCCTGGTGACCCGGCGGTCCTGCGGCTGCGAAGCCTGACCAGGACCGCCGTTCACAACTGCCCGGTCAGAACAGCAGGTTGTACTGGTTGTAGCCGGTACCCAGCTTGATGCGCGTCCCGAAGAGCGCCGTCGTCGCCTTGTTCGTGCCCGGGTAGAGCCACAGCGTGCCGCCCGAGTCGCGGGTGATCACGTCCGCGATGCCGTCTCCCGTGACGTCACCGTTGGAGACGTACGAGGTGAAGTTCCAGCCGGTACGCGCCTGAACCCGGGTCTTCCACGGGGTGTGCTCCACCTGCGTGCCCGCGTAGAGGTAGAGGACACCGGAGGAGTTGCGGACCAGGAGGTCGGCGCGGCCGTCGCCGGTCAGGTCGCCGTGACCGAAGATCCTGACGTTCTTCCACGCCTTGTCGACCACCTTGACCTTGCCGTAGAACTGGCCGTTGCCCTTGCCCGGGTAGAGGTAGACCGAGCCGTCGGCGTCCACCGCGACCAGGTCGGGGCGGGCGTCACCGGTCAGGTCGCCGGGGATCGCGTACGACTTGTAGCCGCCCCACACCGAGCTGATCTCCATCCACGCGAACTCGCCCGTGGAGTGGTTCAGATAGTCGCGCCAGAGGTGGCCGTCCGTCTTGTCGCGGACGATCAGGTCCTGGTAGTAGTCCCGGTCCAGGTCGGCCTGCAGACCCCAACTCGCCGTCTGCCAGCCGCTGCCCAGGTAGGCGCGCTGCGCGAGCGAGGTGCCCTTGCTGTCCTGCTCGAACAGCCCGCCCGAGGGCGTACGGCCCAGCACGTCGGCGCGGCCGTCGAAGGACAGGTCGGTGTCGTCGATGCGCGGCTGCGCGGCCCAGGCGTACGAGCCGACCTTGGTGAAGACCGGGTAGGCGCCCTTGGCGGTGCAGCCGGCCACACCCCAGGAGACGATGCCGATGACCTTGTTGTCGACGATCACCGGACCGCCGGAGTCACCGTTGCAGGGGCTGGTGGTGCCCTCGTCGGTGCCGGAGGCGGGGGTGCCCGCGCAGAACATCGAGCCCTCGATGAACTCGTCGTCCCCGAGGACCGACTTCATCGCGCTGTCGCAGGTCGCGTCGTCGACGATCGGCAGGGTGGCCTTGCGCAGGTTCGCGGAGAGCTCGGTGCCGGTGCCGGAGGTCAGGCCCCAGCCGTAGACCGTGGCCTGCGCGCCCGGAGTGACGTACCCGAGGTCGTTCAGGTAGGCCAGCCGCATCCACTGCTGGTCCAGGGGGCGGTCCAGGGTGAGGACGGCGATGTCGTTCTGGGCCGTGGTGGCGTTGAAGCGCGGGTGGTTCCACTGGTGCAGGACGCCCGTGACCGTGCCGGACGTGTCGTCGTAGAGGCCGGTCGCGCCGGCCAGGACAGCGCCGTTCTTGACCCAGTCCAGGCCCGCGACGCAGTGCGCGGCGGTGAGGACCTTGTTCGGGGCGACCAGGGTGCCGCCGCAGAAGTAGCCGTCGCCGGTCGTGTCGTCGTAGTAGGCGAGCTGGACCATCCACGGCGCACTGGAGATCGTGGTCTCGGTGCCGCCGATGATGTACGGCGTCTTGGTCGCCGTCTTCTTGGCGGTCGCCTGGGTGCGGGCGGCGTCGACGACGCGGGAGCGCAGTTCCTTGTCGGAGGCGGTGGGCTTCGGCAGCCCCGCCTGGGCGGCGGCAGCGGCGGCGGACGGCAGTCCGGGCGGGCCGTCGGCCGCGGTGGCGGGCTGGGCCGCGAGAACGCCGGCGCAGCTCAGCGCCAGCGCGAGGGCGGCGGCCGGGAACGCCGTGACGGGGCGTCTCAGACGGCCGCGCAGGGCACGTATCACTCGGGACTCCTGGTGTGGGTGTCGTAGTGGGCCCGAGAAGGGCGTACGACGCGACCACGCAGGGCCGACGACATGCTTTCCGTCATCCTTTCGGCAACGGCGCATGTACCGGCTCTGTTCGCGGAGCCCCCCTCCGGCCCGGAGATCGTAGGCCCCGCCTGTCACCTCGCACACGCGTCGCACAGGGGTCACACAAGTATTCGTCCGGCCCGTGCCGTGCCCTAACTCCCCCGCAACCTCCCGTTTCCCCGAGTTTCCGGGCCTCCGGCGTCTTTATATCGGGCATACGAGGTTCTGTCGGGCTTCTCAGCGGGGACTCAGGTACCTCTCATGATCGCGCGACAGTCTCTTTTCCATGACCGAGAGCTTCCGCCGCAGCGGCGAGTACGAGACCCCCCAGGGCGACCAGCCGCAGGCGTACCCCCAGCAGCAGCACGCCTCTTCTCCCGTGAACCCGGAGTGGCCGCCCCCGCCGGCCCACCAGCCGCAGCCGGCCCAGCCCTTCCAGCAGGCGCAGCCCGCGCAGCCTTTTGAGCCGGCTCAGGAGCCGGTCACGGTCGAGCCGGGTACGACGGTGTGGCCGGGCGGCCAGACGCCCGCCCCCTCGCCCGCCCCCCAGGCCGCGTTCGGCGCGGACGGCTACGGCGGTTCCGGTGGCGGAGCGTACGGCGGTTCCGGTGATGGCAGCGGCGGTGGCGACACGGCTCTCCTCACTCCCGTCCAGGCGGAAGCACCCAAGCCCAAGAAGCGGACCCGCGGTCCGATCGCGCTGCTCGCCGCCGTGGCGATCGTCGCCGCGGCCGTCGGCGGCGGTACCGCGTACGCCTTCCAGCAGCTGACCGGCAAGGACACCGTCGCCACCACCAGCACCACCACGGCGGTCGTGCCCTCCAGCAAGCGGGGCGACGTCGCCACCATCGCCGCGACCGTCAGCCCCAGCGTGGTCGAGGTCGAGGCCACCCTCAGCAACGGCACCTCCACCGGTGCGGGCGTGATCATCACCACCGACGGCCAGATCGTCACCAACAACCACGTCATCTCCGGCGCCACGTCCGTCAAGGTCAAGACGAGCAACGGCAAGTCGTACACCGCGAAGGTCGTCGGCACCGACAGCAAGAAGGACCTCGCGCTCCTCCAGCTGGAGAACGCCTCCGGCCTGACGGCCGCCACCCTCGGCAATTCCTCCGGCGTCCAGGTCGGCGACACGGTCGTCGCGATCGGCTCCCCCGAGGGCCTGACCGGCACGGTCACCAGCGGCATCGTCTCCGCCCTCAACCGTGACGTGACCGTCTCGACCGACGAGAGCCAGAGCCAGGGTTCCGGCGGCAGCGGCCAGTGGCCGTTCCAGTTCGGCGGCCAGCAGTTCAACGGCGACACCGGTTCGTCCACGACGACGTACAAGGCCATCCAGACCGACGCGTCCCTCAACCCCGGCAACTCCGGCGGTGCGCTGATCGACGCGAACGGCAACATCATCGGCATCAACTCCGCGATGTACTCGTCGAGTTCGTCCTCGTCCTCGTCGTCCGACGCCGGAAGCATCGGCATCGGCTTCGCCATCCCGATCAACACCGTCAAGGCGGACCTGGCTTCGCTGCGGGCGGGCGGTTCCGACAGCTGAGTCCGGCGATCGGGCTGAGTCCGTAGTCCAACGATCAGTGATCCAGTAGGGAGTACGTCATGATCAAGCAGGTTTCGCACACGGTGACCGACACCGGAGCGGCCGGTCTCGGCCTGGCCCTCGGGGTGGCGTACGAACTGCACGCGCCGGAGGCGCGGGCACCGGAAGTGGCGCCCACCCCGGAGCTGATGGGGCTGCGCACCAGCGCCGCCCGCCCGCACCACCGGAAGGTGCCGCTGAACCGGCTCGCCACGATGCGAGCCTGATCTGCCACCGTACGAGGCTGATCTCAGCCCATTTCTCCCCTCCCCTCCTCTTTACGCGCCAGCCGGGAAACATGCGAGGCTGATTGCGACCAGCCGATCGTTGTCTCCCCGTCCCACCGCACCCGAGGAATCCAGCCCATGAGCCCCGCCGAAGGCGACCGTGACACCCAGCGCATCCTGATCGTCGACGACGAGCCGGCAGTGCGCGAAGCACTCCAGCGCAGTCTGGCCTTCGAGGGGTATGACACCGAGGTCGCCGTCGACGGCGCGGACGCGCTGGAGAAGGCGACCGCCTACCAGCCCGACCTGGTCGTCCTCGACATCCAGATGCCACGCATGGACGGCCTGACAGCGGCCCGCAGGATGCGGGGCGCCGGTACGACGACCCCGATCCTCATGCTCACGGCCCGCGACACGGTCGGCGACCGCGTGACCGGCCTCGACGCGGGCGCCGACGACTACCTCGTCAAGCCCTTCGAACTCGACGAACTCTTCGCACGGGTACGGGCGTTGCTGCGCCGCAGCTCGTACGCGGCGGCAGCGGCGGCCGGGCAGGCACCCGAGGACGACTCCCTCGCCTTCGCCGACCTCCGCATGGACCTCGCGACACGCGAGGTGACCCGGAACGGCCGCCAGGTCGAACTGACCCGCACGGAGTTCACCCTCCTGGAGATGTTCCTGGCGCACCCCCGCCAGGTCCTCACCCGCGAGCAGATCCTGAAGGCGGTGTGGGGCTTCGACTTCGAGCCGTCCTCCAACTCCCTTGATGTGTATGTGATGTACCTGCGCCGGAAGACCGAGGCCGGGGGCGAGCCTCGGCTTGTGCACACGGTGCGGGGCGTGGGGTATGTGCTGCGACAGGGTGGCGCGGAGTGAAGAACGTCCTCAACCGCTTCCTCCACCGCTTCCGCACCCTGCCGATCCGGTCCCGACTGGCGATGCTGGTCGCGGCGGCGGTGGCGTTCGGGGTGGCGGCGGTTTCGGTCACCTGTTGGTTCATCGTGCAGGGGAAGTTGTACGACCAGGTCGACGCTGATCTACGGCAGATGGCGCAGCCGCAGCGGCCCGGTGATGTTGTGGGGTTCCTCCAGACCTGCCCGCAGACCGTCGACAGCACGCAGAACGACACCACCGACCCCGGCGGCTTCAACGGGATCCGGACACAGACCACCTATCTCCAACTGGTCAAGTCCAGCGGGAAGTTCTGTGTTTCCTCCGGTTCGGCGGGCGTCGTCAAGGTCACCGGTGCCGACAAGGACGTGATCAAGGACGCGAGTAACCTCACGTCGCTTCCGTCCACCCTCAAGGGGGTGTTCCGCAACGGCGTCGACTCGAAGGGCAACGCCGTACGCGTGATGACCACGCCTCTGCTCGTCAGGCCGGGCCCGACCCTCCCTCAGCTGTACCCCGACACCGCACTCCTCGTCGCGGTCCCTCTCAAGAGCACCCAGAACACCCTGAACGAACTCGCCCTCGTTCTCCTCGTCGTCTCCGGCATCGGAGTGATCGGCGCCGGAGCCGCGGGTCTGGCGGTCGCCCGCGCAGGGCTCCGCCCGGTCGACAAACTCACCGAGGCCGTCGAACACGTAGCCCGTACTGAGGACTTGGGCATCCGCATCCCTGTCGAGGACGACAGCGACGACGAGGTGGCCCGCCTCTCCCGGTCCTTCAACTCCATGACCGCGTCCCTCGCCAACTCCCGCGAGCTGCAACAGCAACTCATCGCGGACGCCGGTCACGAGCTCCGCACCCCCCTCACCTCCCTCCGCACCAACGTCGAACTCCTCACCCGCAGCGAGGAGACCGGCCGCCCGATCCCCCCGGCCGACCGCAAGGCACTGCTCGCCTCGGTGAAGGCGCAGATGACCGAACTGGCGGCCCTGATCGGCGACTTGCAGGAGTTGTCCCGCTCGGAGGGCCAGCGTGGCGAACGCGTCCAGATGGTCTCGCTCCAGGACACGGTCGAGGCGGCGTTGCGCCGAGCACGCCTGCGCGGCCCGGAGTTGACCATCACGGCGGACGTCCAGCCGTGGTTCGTCCAGTCGGAGCCCTCCGCCCTGGAGCGCGCGATCGTCAACATCCTCGACAACGCGGTGAAGTTCAGCCCCGAGGGCGGCACGATCGAGGTGCAGCTCACACGCGGTGTCCTCACGGTCCGCGACCACGGTCCCGGCATCCCCGCCGACGAACTCCCCCACGTCTTCGACCGCTTCTGGCGCTCACCGTCGGCCCGCGCCCTCCCCGGTTCCGGCCTGGGCCTGTCGATCGTCGCCCGCACGGTCCAACAGGCGGGCGGAGAGGTGACGTTGTCCCGCGCCCCGGGCGGCGGCACGGTGGCGACCGTACGACTGCCGGGGGCGCCGACTCCGCCGCCGGAGGACTCCGCCTCCCAGTAGGCGAGTTGAAAAAGTGTGTCACTTCTGCGGGAAGTGACACACTTTTGCGGGAGAGTGCTCGTGGGCGGCGACGCACCGTCTCAGCGGAAGCCGAGCATTCCGGGGGAGTCGATGTCGACCGCCAGGAAGCCTGGCGGGTAGTCCTCCTCACGACCGGTCAGGATGATGGACATACCACCCGACTCAAGGTGCGGTGTAGCCACGTAGATGACCTGGCAGGTGTCCGATCCTCCCCAACCGTCGCGCACCATGCCACCCACCGTCACGGCCGCTGTTTGACCGAGAGGGTCGATGTGAATCCCTGGCAGCGCGAGCAACCGGGTCCCGACGCCTTCGTCACTCTCCTCGGCACGCAGGAGGCAGAGGGCGGGAACATGGAGCCAGTCACCAGGGGTGCGCGCGACGTTGTCCGCCAGTCGATGCAGAGCTTCGTGCCCGTGGGCGAGCGCGAGCGTTGCGCTGGTGTCGAGAATGATCACGCGGCTCGCTTCCGAGAGGCGTGCATCTTCTCGGCGGCCATCGCGTAGATGTTGGCCAGCACGTCCGGCCCGTTGTCGAAATCCTCATCCGTGAGCGTGCAGCCCATACGTTCACGCAGCACCTTGCGTGTGGCGGCCACCCGCTCCGCGATCTGCTCCGCGGTGGGCTGCTGAGCGGCAAGCTGCTCGACCAGTTGCCCCAGCGTCACCCCTCGTTCCTTGGCGACCTGGGCGAGATGGTCACGGGCCTGCCGGGAGACCTGGATGGTCGTGTTCTCTGCCATAGATTCACCATAGCCCCGACATGGCACCCCTCGGGACCCGTCCTTGCAGTAGCTCACCCGCAAGGGTTCACCCTGTAGCTCGACTTGCACCAGCCAGTTGCATCGCCATCAGCCGAGGCGAGCGCACCCCGGGTGCGGGCCGCTGCCCCCGCTGCGGACCCGCACAACTCCCTGTCTTACGCTCCTCCTCTGCTGACCGGGGGAGGGTCCATGCACGGGGACGGGGACGGGGACGGGATCGAGCGGGAGTACCGCAGATGGAGGAAGGCGTCCCGGGCGCGGATCGTCTTCATGTGGATCATCGTGGGGAACTGCGTGTTTCAGATCACGCGGCCCGACAACATTCCGTTCCAGTACAGACTGCTGGTGCTGGCGCTCATCGCGGCACTGTCGGTCTGGGGTGTTCTCGTCACGCTGCGAGGTCTCACCTCCGTGGACGCCGACGGCGTCACCGTCCGCGGTGCCTTCCGCGAGCGCAGGCGGGCCTGGCACGACATCTACGATCTGCGCGTCGAGGAACGTCCGAAGCAGGGCCGCGCCGACGCCCGGTGGTGGACCTGGCTCTACGACAACGACGGCCGCAGGTTGCTTCTCCCCCACGTCGACGACTGGCAACTCCCGGATCTCCGGGCCGAGATCGACGAGCTGCGTGCCCTCGCCGCCGCACACCGCGGCATGGCCTGGGAGCCGCGGCCCGAGGTCGAGGCACGGATTCGGCTGCGCGCGGGGCACCGTAAGGCCCATGAGCGGGCGGCCATCGGGGCCGTGCTCGTCTTCTTCGCCGGCCTCACATATCTCATGTGGGAGGTGGCCGTCGGCGACGAAACCCACCCCTTCCTCCTGCTCCTCTGCGTTCCCCTCGCCGCCTACGCCCTCATCGTCACGTTCTTGCGATGGCGCGCGTCCCGAGCCCCAGCCCACGCATAGCTCCCTGCCAGCCCCGCCACAGTCACCCGTCACACCGTGTTCGAATGGCGCTGGCGCGGAAGATCCTGCTGGCCGACGACGACGCGGACGTACGCGAAGGGCTCGGCCGGGTGCTCAGATTCGAGGGGTACGAAACCGTCCTCGTGGGAGACGGGCGTACCGCCATCGATCTCCTCGGTGTACCGGACGATGCCGCCGCGCCCGACCTCGTGCTGATGGACGTCACCATGCCCGAGTTGGACGGGCTGGCCGCGACCCGCCGTATCCGCGCGTCCGGGTCCACCGTGCCGATCCTGATGCTCACCGGGCGGACCGCCGTCGGTGACCGGATCGTCGCCCTCGACAACGGCGCCGACGACTACCTCAGCAAACCGTTCGCGGTGGATGAACTCCTGGCGCGGGTACGGGCGTTGCTGCGGAGGAGTGGGCGGCGGGCGGCTGATGAGGCGCTTCCGGCTCCCGAGCTCGAACAGCTCGCCTTCCACGATCTCGTCATGGACCCGCGCACCCGTACCGTCACCCGCGGCGGCCGGCCGCTCGAACTCACCCGGACCGAGTTCCTGTTGCTGGAGTACCTGCTCCACCATCCGGGCACCGTGCTCACCCGGTCCCGGCTCCACCGGCACGTCTGGGGCTTCGACTTCGAGCCCGCGTCCAACACCCTCGACGTCTACGTCATGTATCTGCGCCGGAAACTGGAGAGCCGCGGCGAACCGCGGCTCATACACACCGTGCGGGGGCTCGGGTACACCCTCCGGGCAACACCCGCCGGTTGACGACTACTTGAGCGGCAGCCTCAGGATCATCGTCTCGTCCGGTGCCTGCGGCGGGAGCGGACGCAGGATCATCGTGTCGTCCGCACGGTGCCGTCCCGTTCCCGTTCCCGTGATCGCCATTTCGGGGAGCGGGCCCGCAAGTCGCGCGTACGCGCCGCCCCTTGACACCAACTCCGCGTGCGTGCCCGTCTCCACCAGGCGTCCGCCCTCCACGACCAGGATGCGGTCGGCGTCGGGGGCGAGGCTCAGGTCGTGGGTGATCATGATGGTCGTACGGCCGGACATCAGGCGGCGCAGGGGCTGGATCACCTGGCGGGCGGCCACCGAGTCGAGGCCGGCCGTCGGTTCGTCCAGGACCAGGACCGGGGCCTGACGCAACATCGCGCGAGCGATGGCGATCCGTTGCAGTTGGCCGCCGGAGAGTGCCGCCGTGCCGGGGGCGATCTCCGTGTCGTAGGCCTCGGGAAGTGCGGTGATGAAGTCGTGCGCCGCCGCTGCCCGTGCCGCTCGCTCGATCTCCTCGTCCGTCGCGCCCGGGCGGCCGCACTCGATGTTCTCGCGGATCGTGCCGTTGAGGATCAGGGTCTGCTGGGGCAGCAACGCCACGTTCTCCCGCAGGAATTCGAGCGGTACGTCACGGAGGGGGACGCCGTCCAGGCAGATCACGCCCTCGGAGGGGTCGTAGAAGCGGGTGAGCAACTTCGACAGGGTCGACTTGCCCGCTCCGCTCTCGCCCGTGACGATCACCAGCTCTCCCGGGTCCGCCCTGAAGGTGACCTTGTCCACCGTGTCGCGGGCCGCGCCGGGGTAGCGGAAGGTCACGCCGTGGAAGCTGACCCAGCCGTGGACTGGCCAGGCGGGGACGGGTTCGCGAGGGTCGCCGACGGACGGGGTGGCGTCCAGGATCTCGTTGATGCGGGCGGCGCCGGCCGTGGCCGCGGTGAGGGTGAGGCCGAGTTGGCCGAGGTTGCGGACCGGGGGGTAGAGGTAGCCGATGAAGGCGGCGAAGGCGAGGAGGGCGCCCAGGGTCATGCGGTCGGCGGAGATCTCCCAGACGCCGAGGCCGATGACCGCGAGGACGCAGAGGGTCTCGACCACCTCCACGAACTGCTCGTACATCTCGCTGAGGCGGGCGCCTCGTACCGATGCCTTCATCCAGGCGCGGGCCTCGGTGTCGAGGCGCTTCTCCTCGTCCTGGCGGCGGTTGTACGCCTGGGTCAGCACGACGTTGCCGAGGGACTCCGCCACCACCGACGTGATCGCGCCGTCCGCCACCCGCTCGTCCTGCGAGGCCTGCTTGATGCGGCCGGAGAAGCGGCGGGCGGCCAGCAGGAAGAGGGGCGCCAGGACGAACGTGGCCAGGGCCAGGTCCCAGCGGAGGTAGAGGGCCGCGCAGGCGTAGAAGACCGCCGAGAAGGCTGCCGAGATCGTGCCGACCACACCGGAGACGACCATCTGCTCGATGGCTTCGACATCTCCGGTGAGGCGTTCGACCAGGTCGCCCTGGCGGTGCTTCTGGAAGAAGTGGGGCGGGAGGTCCTGGACGTGGCGGAAGACGTTCGCGCGCAGGCGCAGGACGAAGCGTTCGGCGGTCCAGGTGGCGAGGGAGTTGCCGAAGTAGCCGACGAGCGCGCCGAGTACGGCGACGCCGAGCCAGGCGGCGGCCGGGCCCCAGAACGCGGACAGCGAACCGGCCTTGAGGGCGTTGTCGGTGAGCTCCGCGAAGAGCAGGATCGCGGCGGTCTCCGCGAGTGCCGACACGATGACGCACGTGATGATCACCGCGAGCCACTTGCGGTCACCGCGGGTCAGCGGCCAGAAACGGCGGAAGGCCTCACGGGCTTCCCTCATGGTCAACAACTCCCTTCGGACTACGGAACGCGGCCTGGACGTGGCCGAGGCGGGGCCGCCGGAGCGAGCGAACTCGCTAACCGGCGGCCCCGCCTCACTGGGTGCTGGCTCAGCCCTTGTGCCCGACGGGGCGCTTCGGCGCGGGCTTCTTGGGCGCGGGCTTCTTCGGGGCCGGGGCGGGCTTGCGGTGCTTCTTGACCGGGACGATCTTGTGGAAGCTCATGGTGGGTTCCCTTTCCGGGGGTTCGGCTCTGCGGCCGGGTGGGGGGTGGTGCGGGTCTTCTTCTGCGGCTCGTGGGACTGCTTACTTGTGCCCGACCGGACGCTTCGGCGCCGGCTTCTTCGGCGCGGGCTTCTTCGGGGCCGGGGCGGGCTTGCGGTGCTTCTTGACCGGGACGATCTTGTGGAAGCTCATGACGGTTTCCCTCTCTGGTACGGCTGTCGCGGTGTCTGCTGCGGTTCTGCAACAGTTCCTCTACCGATCTGCTGCAACTGCCTTTGAATTACGCCTGTAAATTCTTTGTCAGCCCTTGTGGGAGATCGGGCGACGCTTCGGGGCGGGCTTCTTCGGCGCCGGCTTCTTGGGGGCCGGGGCGGGCTTGCGGGTCTGCTTGATGGGGTGAATCTTGTTGAAGCTCATGATTAATTCCCTCCCTGTTACGACGTCTTATGGGCTGTTTACTTGTGGCCGACCGGGCGGCGCTTCGGGGCCGGAGCGGCCTTCTTCGGGGCCTTCTTGGGGGCCGGGGCGGGCTTGTGGTGCTTCTTGACGGGGACGATCTTGTGGAAGCTCATGGCGCTCTCCTATGTCTTCTGTTGCCTCTGTCGTTTGCGCTGTTCGCTTTCGACATGGAAAACACTACTGGACTTCCGGGCCAGGAAAAGCGATTTTCGCTTAGACCTTCCTGTGCGATTGCCATGGATGATTCTTATGGAATTCGCGGAACTGAACCCGCCCTTACACAGAATTTAGAACGGCCCAGGCCTCGGGAAAACAGAAAGGGGCCCGGCGCCAACCTGCGGCACCGGGCCCCCTGGGCAGGGAAGAACTGCTGGCTGCTACTGCACGACCGTGATCCGGTTCGCCGCCGGAGGCGTGAGCGGGCTCGCCGCCGACGAGTGGGCGGTCAGGTACTGCGCCAGCGCGCTCAGGTCGTCCGTGCCGACCAGGTCACCGGTGCCCTGCCCCAGCGTCGGGAAGCCGTCACCGCCGCCCGCGAGGAAGCTGTTCGTCGCGACGCGGTAGGTGGCCGCCGCGTCGATCGCCGCGCCGTTCAGACGGATGGAGTCCGTGACCACGCGGTCCGCGCCGGTCTTCGTCAGGTCCAGCGTGTACGTCAGTCCGGACGAGGGCTGGAGCACCTTCGGCGCCGCCGCGTTCGTGCCGCTCACCTGTTCCTTGAGCACCTGGATCACCTGCGCGCCGGTGAAGTCCTGGAGGTTCACGGTGTTCGCGAACGGCTGCACCGTGAAGCCCTCGGCGTACGTCACCACACCGTCGCCCTCACTCCCCTTCGCCGCGTAGGTGAGCCCGGCGCGCACCCCGCCCGGGTTCATCAGCGCGAGGTCGGTCTCCGGGTCCAGCTCCTTGCCGTAGGCGAGCTGGGCGTCGGCGATGAGGTCGCCCATCGGGGACTCGGTGCCGGTGTTGTTGACGTCGGCGGAGATGTAGCCGATCGCGCGGTTGCCGATGGGGGCCGCGAGGGTGTTCCACTTGCTGATCAGGGCGGTCATGTCGGCGGCCTTGGGCACGGTCCGGGTGACCACGTGGTTCGCGGACTTGACCGCCGTACGGGCGATGTCGCCGGTCCAGCGGTCGTACGTCAGCGTGGTGTCCGTGTAGAGGCGGCCGAAGGAGGCCGCCGAAGTGACCATACGGGGCTTGCCACTTGGGTCGTCGATCGTGCAGACGTAGGCGTTGTGGGTGTGGCCGGTGACGAGGGCGTCGACGGCCGGGGTGACGTTCTTCGCGATGTCGACGATCGGGCCGGAGATGCCGGAGCCGCCGCCGGACGCGTCGCAGTCGTAGTTGTAGGACGCGGAGGCCGGGAAGCCGCCCTCGTGGATCAGCGCGACGATCGACTTGACGCCCTGCTTCTGCAGCTCCTTGGCGTACTTGTTGATCGTCTCGACCTCGTCCTTGAACTGCAGGCCCTTGACGCCGTCCGCGGAGACGATGCCCGGGGTGCCCTCCAGCGTGACGCCGATGAAGCCGACCTTGACGCCGTTCTTCTTCCACACCCAGTACGGCTTGAGGATCGGCTTCTTCGTCTTCTCGTCGAGGACGTTGGCGGCCAGGTAGGGGAAGTCGGCGCCCTCGAAGGTCTCGCCGTCGTTGTAGCAGCCGTCGACCGGGTGGCAGCCGCCGTTCTGCAGACGGGCCAGTTCCTTGGCGCCCTCGTCGAACTCGTGGTTGCCGACCGAAGTGACGTCCAGGTCGAGCTTGTTGAGGGCCTCGATGGTCGGCTCGTCGTGGAACAGACCCGAGATCAGCGGGGAGGCGCCGACCATGTCGCCGCCGGCCGCCGTGATCGAGTACGGGTTGCCCTTGCGGGCCTCGCGCAGATGCGTGGCGAGGTACTCGACACCGCCCGCGTCGATCGTCTTCGTCGTGCCGTCCGCCTGGAGCTCGGTGACCCGGCCGGAGGAACCGGACGGTGGCTCCAGGTTGCCGTGCAGGTCGTTGAAGGAGAGGAGTTGTACGTCCTGGTAGCGGCTGGGCTTGGACCCGTGGCCGTAGCCGCCTCCGCTCGGGTTGCCGTGCGCGTCGGCGGGCAGCGCGGCGGCCAGCGCACCGGCCGTGGCCAGGCTCGCGGCGGCGGCGAGCAGGCCTGCGACACGGCGTCTGCGCGGACGGAACGGCTGGGAAGTGGCTGGCATGAGCCCCCCTGTGAGTCGGCTGAGAAGTCACCACGTTCCGGCGCAGCCTAGGGTCAACGCGCGTAGCGTGACAGGGGGTTCTTGGTTACATCCTGGTTTCTTCTTTGCCGCCACTTTGCTGGTATGTCCGCTTACCCTGAGGCCATGACCAGCGACGACACCGCACGGCCCGCGCCCATCTCCCGCTCCATCGAGACCTGTTCCGAGCTCACCCCGGACCAGGCCGGGACCGTCCTCGCGCTGATCGCCGAGGCCGCCAGGACCGACGGGCAGCCCGCGGTGTCCGAGCAGGGGCGGCTGCAGCTGCGCGGCGGGGCGCGGCCCGGGGTCTCGCATCTGCTGCTCACCCTGGGCGGAGAGCTCGTCGGCTACGGGCAGTTGGAGGACACCGACCCGGTGGAGGCACCGGCCGCCGAACTCCTCGTCCGCCCCTCGCACCGGGGACACGGGCACGGGCGGGCACTCGGCGCCGCGCTGCTGGCCGCGTCCGGGAAGCGGCTGCGGGTGTGGGCGCACGGCGGGCATCCCGCCGCGCGCCATCTCGCCCAGGTCCTCGGACTCGCCCTGTTCCGCGAACTGCGCCAGCTGCGGCGGTCGTTGGCGGATCTGGAGCTGCCCGAGCCGGTCCTTCCGGAGGGCGTTACGGTACGGACCTTCGTCCCCGGCGCCGACGACGCGGCCTGGCTCGCCGTCAACGCCGCCGCCTTCGCCCACCACCCCGAGCAGGGCTCCCTCACCCAGCGGGACCTCGACGACCGCAAGGCCGAGGCCTGGTTCGACCCCCAGGGCTTCTTCCTCGCCGAACGCGCCGGCGAACTGATCGGCTTCCACTGGACGAAGGTCCACGCGGAGGAACAGCGGGGCGAGGTCTACGTCGTCGGGGTCCTGCCCGGTGCCCAGGGCGGCGGCCTGGGCAAGGCCCTGACGACGATCGGCCTGCGGCACCTGGCGCGGCAGGGGCTGCCGACGGCGATGCTGTACGTCGACGCGGACAACAAGGCGGCCGTGTCGGTGTACGAGCGGCTGGGGTTCACGACGTACGAGACGGATCTGATGTACCGGTCGGAGTCGTGAGTCCCGCGACTCCCCTTCAGTGAGCGGGAGTCGACCGCAGCCTGCGCGGCAGGGCGAAACCGCCGAGCCGCCGCCGGACCGGTTCCGGACCGCACGCCGCCCACACCAGCGCCGCGCCCGCCAGGACGAACGCCCAGTGGTCGTGTCCTGGCGTCCACCACTTGTCCTTCGGTGCGGCGAACAGACCCCACTCCGTCGGCAGCAGCAGGGCTGCCGCCATGGAGGTGGCGAGCAGGGCGATCGCGACCCGCTGGCCGGGTTCCGCCTCGTCGGTGAGGCGGACGGCGGCGGCCGACGCGGCGAGGGCGACCACCGCGGCGGCGCCCGCCTCCAGGGTGATGTCGCCGACCGGGGGCCGTACCTGCGCCGGGATCAGCAGGACGGCCGCCGTCCACCACAGGGCGGCCAGGGGGGCGACCAGCGCGGTGCGCAGGGCGGCGCGGAGCATGCGGCGGGTCGGGACCGCCACCGTCACCTGGCGGGCCGGGTCGTCCAGGAGGAACGTCAGGCCCAGGGCGAGCGCGAGCGCCGCGCCGCGCAGCACGAGCAGCGCCGTCCACGGGTCGGGTTCGTCCGAGAGCAGTCTCGGCAGCGCGGCCAGCAGCAGTCCCGCACCGGCGCCCGCGCCGAGCGCCCGCCGGGGCAGGGCGCGCAGCACCGGTCGTACCAGCTGCCCCACCACCCCTGTGGTCACTCGCACTTGTCCGCTCCCGCCGGTGCCTTGACGCCGAGCAGCTGGGCGACCTTCGCGGTGGTCACCTTGGGTGCCGTCAGCTCCGCCCAGTGGGCTTTCACCGCGGGGGCCACCTTGTTCGGGCCGGCCGTGAGCAACTCCCGTACGACGTCGGTCTGTTGGGTGGTCATCGACATCGGGTTGGTGGGCGAGAGCACGATCGCCGAGCCGCTCACGCTGTCGTCGAGGCGGACCGCGCGCATCTGCGTCAGCGGGTCCGACTGCCAGCCGAGTGCCAGCCACATGATGGTGACCATGCGGCCGTCGCAGAGCGAACCGGTCGCCTTCTCGCTGCCCATGACCAGCACGGAGGAGACCGCCGCGGCGAACTCCGGTACGCGGGGGCCGCCCCAGCGCGTGCCGACCGTCACCTGGTAGGGCACGGTGGACGGTTCGATCGCGCCGTCGGCGTCCATTCCGTAGCGGGCTTCGACGCGCTGCCGTACGAGGAGCTTCTCCTGGGCTGCGGTGCCGCCCGCCAGGGACTGGACGTGGTCGGTGACCTCCGCCCAGGTGCCGGTGCGGGGCACCCACTCGGGGAACGCGCAGTACGTGGAGTTGCCGTGCCGGGCGCAGGACTGGACCTTCGCCGGGTTGAGGGTGGCCAGCACGCGGGCGTCGGTCGTCGCCTTGGACACCTTGGCCGCCTGGCCCACCGCGCCCCATGTGCCCAGGCCGACCGCCACGACCAGCGCGGCGGCGACGGTCTTCGTACGGCCGCCGTTGACCAGTACCGCCGCCAGCGCCAGGGTCAGCGCGAGTCCGAACAGGTAGAGGGCGTGCCAGACGGCGGGGCGGCCCAGCAGGTCGGAGGGGAGGGTCTTGCTGCTCGCGTCACCGATGACCGGGACCAGCCACCTCGTCGCGCTGCCGTTGGAGTCGCCCGGGACCGCCCCGAGGAAGAGGATCGAGAAGAACGCCAGCACCATGAGCATCGGTGCCGCGAACGGCGACTTCACGACCCGGGCCAGCAGTACTCCGGCCGTTCCGGCGAGCAGGACCGTGAGCGGTCCGACGAGCAGTTCGCCGACCGAGCCGTGACCGACCGAGCCGGGCGCGAGCACGGCCCAGGTGAACTGCGCGGCCACCAGCAGCGCGGTGAGTACGGCGGCCGGTACGACGGACAGCGCGAACCCGACCGTACGGCGCCAGGGTTCGAGGGCGAGGACGTCGAAGTGCCGGTCGGTGTCCTGGCGTTGGGAGCGCAGCACGGCCTGGTTGGCGCAGAGCAGGACGGCCAGGGCGGGCAGCAGCGGGCCGGTCTGGGTGGCGCGGTCGACGTCCTGGAGGGCCGGGTAGCTGCTCCAGGCGTCGCGCATGGTCCAGCCGATCCAGGCGGCGTAGAGGACGAACATGAGCAGCACCGGGAGGCGGAGCAGGAGTTTGCGGGCCTCGAAGAGGGCCAGCGCCAACACCGCTGCCCAGGAACGGCGTTGCTCGTCGGCGCGTTCGGCCGGGGGTGCCTTCTCCAGTACGGCGCTCATGCCGCCACCTCCGCGGCCATGCCGTCGAGGGCGATCAAGTAGCCGTCCTCCAGGGTCGGTTCGACGAGTTCGGCGCCGGGGGGCGGGTCGCCGACGTTGCGGAAGGCGCCGAGGCCGGTGCGCCAGCCGGCCATCGCGGCCGGGTCGCGTTCCGTGCCGCTCCACACCCGGCCGGCGGCCCGTGCGGTGAGTTCGGCCGGGGTGCCGTCGAAGCGGACGGTGCCGCCGGCCATGACGACGACGCGGTTGCAGAGCATCGCGACGTCCTCGGTCTGGTGGGTGGAGAGCAGGACCGTGCGGCCCTCGCCCGCCCTCGCGATCAACTCCCGGAAGCGCATGCGCTGTTCGGGGTCGAGTCCGACGGTCGGCTCGTCGAGGACCAGGAAGCCCGGGTCGCCCACGAGGGCCGCCGCGAGCGCGACGCGCTGCCGCATGCCGCCGGACAGCTTCTTGATGCGCTTGCCGCGCACGTCGGAGAGGTCGACCTCGGCCAGCACCCGCCGCACCTCGCGGTGACGTGCCTCGCGGTCGGTGAGCTCCTTGAGGATCGCGACGTAGTCGACGAACTCGAAGGCGGTGAAGTCCGGGTGGAAGCCGGGCGTCTGCGGCAGATAGCCGAGGACGCGGCGTACCTCCTGGCGTCCGCCGGTGGTGCCCGGGTCGTGGTCGAGCACGGTGAACGTGCCGGAGTCGGCGGGCAGCGCGGTGGCGAGCACCCTCAACAGGGTGGTCTTTCCAGCCCCGTTGGGGCCGAGCAGCCCGGTGACGCCCTCGCCGAGCCGCAGCGACACGTCGTCGAGGGCGTGCGTCGAGCCGTAGCGCAGGCTGAGCCCGGCCGCGGAGACGGTGGTGGTCATGTACGGAACTCCAGTCGTTTTCTTGGCAGTTCAGGAAGATGTGCGACGGCGCGGGCGGAACTCACGCGAGGTCGCCGAAGGCGGCCGGCCGCGTGTCGAAGCGGTCCCGCAGCAGATAGAGGAGCCCGGCCGCGAGCGCGGCCACCACGGCGGCCACCCCCTGTCCGGCCGCGGTGAAGGGTGCGAGGGTGCCCGCGTGCAGGTTGTAGGCCACGAGCAGGGAGGCCACCCAGCCCCCGCCGACCAGGGACGGCGCGAGGACCGGTCCCAGGCGAGGGGTCAGCGCCAGCGCGGTCGCCGTCAGGGCGAGTGCGGGCAGCAGCCAGCCCAGGGCGGCCAGGCCGTACCCGGGCAGGGCCAGGGACGCCAGGCAGTTGAGGCCGAGCCCGGCGGTCAGCACGGCGACCGTGCGGATCATCAGCAGCCGGAACCCGTGCAGCGGGGCGACGACGGCCATCTCGTACGTGGGGTCGAACTTCGGTCCGTACGAGAGGGCGACGCCCGCGAGCGGCAGCAGCGGGGCGAGGCCGAGGAAGAGGGTGGGCGACGCGGAGGCCCGCTGCGCGTTGGTCACCAGCACGGTCATCACGAGCAGCGCGACGACCGCGCCGAGCCACGAGCGGCGCAGCACCGGCGTCGCCGCCAGCAGCCGTGCCGTGTGGTCGGCGACACCGATCCGCACGAGCAGCGACTCCACCAACCCCCTTTTGGGGGCGTCGAGTTCGGCGTCGAGACGCTCCCAGCCCGCGTCGAGCGCGACGGGGTCGGTGACGGACGCCAACAGGGCCCGGCACTCCGCGCACTTGGCGATATGGGTGTCGGCGGACCAGAGCATGGGCGGCGCCAACTCGCCCCGCGCATAGGCGCGTACGTCGTCTTCGGCCACATGCCAGGTCATGCCAGCTCCTCCCGCAGTTGCTTACGGGCCCGCATGGCCCGTGTCTTGACCGTGCCGGCCGGGATGCCCAGCAGGACGGCCGCCTCCCGGGTGGTCAGCCCGTCGATCACGGTGGCCTGGAGGACCGCCCGCAGCTCCGGCGAGAGCCGGACCAGGGCACCGGCGAGGTCCCCGTGCTCCACCCCCGCGAGCACGCGTTCCTCCGCCGACGCCTCGTCGCGGTGCCGCAGCCGCGCCAGCGCCTGCCGCATCCGGCCGCGCGCGCCGTCGCCGCGCAGCACGTCGATCAGCCGCCGCGACCCGATCCGCCACAGCCACCCGGCCACATCGCCGTCCTCCCGGTAGCGGGCACTGCCCCGCCACACCGCGAGAAACGTCTCCTGTACGACGTCGTCGACCATCCCGGCGTCGGCGCACCGGCCGCGCAGCCGCGCGGTCAGCCACGGCGCGTACCGCCGGTACAGCTCCTCGAACGCGCGCCGGTCACCGTCCGCCGCGATGGCCCGCAGCAGCTCCCCGTCGCTTCCCGTATCGCTCACATCTCCTCATCGCACGAGCCCCGCCGACCGGTTCACGGATCGGCGCACAGATCTCTCTTGACTTTCTCAGCCCTTCTACACCACCCTTTCACTACTCAATTAGTGAAAGGGTGGTGTAACCCCAGTGGTCGAGTACCGCATCGACCGGCACAGCGGCGTGGCCACCTATGTCCAGATCGTCCAGCAGACCAAGCAGGCACTGCGCCTGGGCATGCTGGAGCCCGGCGACAAGCTGCCCACGGCCCGCGAGGTCGTCGAGGCCACCGCCATCAACCCGAACACCGTCCTCAAGGCCTACCGCGAGCTGGAGCGCGAAGGACTGGTCGAGGCCCGCCGGGGCCTGGGCACCTTCGTCCGCAAGGGGCTGAGCACCACACCCGCCGACTCGCCCCTGCGCTTGGAGCTCGACGACTGGGCCGAGCGGGCCCGGGAGGCCGGCCTCGGCCGGGACGACGTCGCCGCACTCTTCACCGCCGTACTCGAAAAGCACTTCCAAGGAGAACCTTCATGACAGGCACCGCCGCGATAGAGGCCGCCGCGCTCGGCAAGCGGTTCGGCCGGCGGGGAGGCTGGGCGTTGCGGGACTGCGCGTTCCGGCTGCCCGCCGGGCGCGTCTGCGCGGTCGTCGGCCCCAACGGCGCGGGCAAGTCCACGCTCCTCGCCCTGGCCGCCGGACTGCTGGCCCCCAGCGAGGGCGAGATATCCGTCCTCGGCGGACGTCCGGGCGCCGCCCGCGAGCGGGTCTCCTACGTCGCCCAGGACAAGCCCCTCTACCCGCAGCTCACGGTCGCCGAGACGCTGCGCATGGGCGCCGACCTCAACACCGACCGCTGGGACGCCTCCGTCGCCGAGCGGGTCGTCGCGGACGGCGACCTCAACCCGAAGTCGGGCATCCGGGCCCTCTCCGGCGGCCAGCGCACCCGCGTCGCGCTCGCCCTCGCGCTGGCCAAGCGGCCCGACCTGCTGCTCCTGGACGAGCCGATGGCCGACCTGGACCCGCTGGCCCGGCACGAGATGATGGGCCTCCTCATGGCGCAGGCCGCCGAGTCCGGCACCACGATCGTGATGTCCTCGCACGTGCTGGCCGAGCTGGAGGACTCCTGCGACCACCTGCTGCTGATCGACGGCGGCCAGGTCCGGATCGCCGGTGAGATCGACGAGCTGCTGGCCGCGCACCGGCGCGTGTCCGCGCCCGCCGACACCGTCCTCGACGCGCACACGGTCGTCGAGTCCCGCACCACCGGCCGCCAACTCACCGCCCTGATCCGCCCGTTGGCCCCGCTCGCCGCCGACTGGCAGACCGGCACGCCCACCCTGGAGGAGCTGGTCCTCTCCTACCTCCGCAACCCCCAGGCCCCCACCACCAAGACCCCGGAGACCGTCGCGTGACCGCCCTCGCCACACAGCCGGCGGCCTTGCACCCGGCCCCGCACCCTCTGGAAGCCGGGGTCTTTTCTAACCATTCACCAGCCATGACAGTGGTTAGTTTTACCCCCAGCCTCCAGCAAGCACCCACCCCCCGCACCCCGGAGACCGCCGCATGACCGCCCTCGCCACACCGTCGGCGCTCGCCTCGCGCCCGGCCCGGTCACCGCATCTGCTGCGCTGGCTGATCCGGCTGCACCGGCCGGCCCTGCTCTCCTGGATCGCCTTCGTACTGGTCGTCGGCGGCCTGCTGCTCTGGGTGGGCGGCCCGCTGACCGACGCGTCGGCCGAGGCCTGGAAGCAGTACCGCGCCTGCGGGGCGGACGGCTGCGCGTACGACGCGGGCGCGATCGGCCGGTACAAGGACTGGTACAACTACACGACCATCACCGTCGTCGCCGCCCCGTTCCTGGTCGCCGCCTGGTCCGGCGCCGCGCTGGTCAGCCGCGAACTGGAAAGCGGCACCGCGCAGTTGGCCTGGACCCAGGCGGTCTCCCCGGCCCGCTGGCTGGCCGCGAAGCTCGCCGTCCCGGCGGTGCTGATCGCCGTGGGGTCCGGCCTCCTCGCGGGACTGCACCACTGGGCCTGGTCGACCGGGCAGGGCCGGATCGACACCGTCAAGGGCTGGCACGACCTCGGCACCTACGCCGCCAACGGCACGGCCACCGCCGCGATGGCCCTGGCCGGCCTGGCCGGCGGCGTCCTCTGGGGGCTGCACAAGCGCAACTCCCTCGGCGCGCTGGTCGGTTCACTGGCGAGCACCGGCTTCCTGTGGAGCGTCGTCGCCATCGCGACACCCCACCTGTGGCCCACCGTCACCACGGTCAGCAGCCTCAAGCACAGCGTCCCGGCCGGCTCCGGCATCATCGTCGACCAGGGCCTGGTCACCTCCACCGGCAGGCACCTCTCCGGCCACCTGTGCGGCAGCGACACCAACGAGCAGTGCCGGATCCGCTACGAAAAGCTCGACGCCGTCGGCTACTACAACGACTACCACCCCCAATCCCACTACTGGCCACTCCAGCTGACCGCGACCGCGATCATCCTCGCCGTCACCGCCGCCCTCACCGTGGCCGCCTTCCGCCTCCTCAAGCGCCACACCGGTTCGGCGCCCGCACGTAAGGCGGCCGCCGTATGACCGCCCTGGCCATGAGCCCCACCACCGCCCGACCACGGCGCGCCGTACTGCGGCTGCACCGGCCGGCACTGATCGTCTGGGGCGCGTACGTGCTGCTCGCCGTGGGCGCCCTGCTGTGGGTGCATCTGTTCCGGGCGCCCTCCGAACGGCACCCCCTCGACCCGTACTTCGTCATGACCGACGTCAACAACGTCATGAACTTCCTTGGTGAGGTGCTCAGTTACACCTCCGTCGCCGTCGCCGCCTGGGCGGGCGCCGCCCTCGTCGGCCGTGAACTGGAGAACGGCGCCGCACGCTTCGCCTGGTCCCAGTCCCTCACCCCGGCCCGCTGGCTCACCGCCCAACTCGGCTCGGCGGCCCTGCCGTTGACCGCCGGCACCACCCTGCTGGGCCTGGTCCACGCCTGGGTCCGGACCGCCGACCAGGACGTCCTGGTAACCGACTGGTCCTACGACCGCGTCCTCGTCCCGGCCGGTCCGATGGCCGTGGCCCTCGTCCTCTTCGCCCTGGCCGTCGGCGCCCTCGCCGGAGTCGCGACCGGCCGCGCCCTGCCCGCCCTGGTAGTGGCCGCCGCCGGCACCTACGCGGCCCGGTACTTCTTCGGCCGCAAGTGGGACACCGTCTGGCCCGTCCGCCGCTACTGGCCGGTCCAGCTCAGCGCCACCGCCGTACTGCTCCTGCTCGCCGCGCTCGCCCTCGCGGCCGCCTACGCCCTGCTCGGCCGCCGTATCAACATCAAGGGAGCCGCCGTATGACCGCCCTGGCCACCGCACCGACGGCGCGCCCGAGACCGGCCCGCGCCTGGCGTGCCGTCATGCGGCTGCACCGGCCCGCCCTGATCTTCTGGGGGTTCTTCGTCTCCGTGGTCTCGGCGGTGCTCCTGTGGGCGTACGGCCCGGGAGGGAACGCGGCCGCTGCCGCGTGGCAGCGGCCGTGCACCGTCGACCTCTGCGACGTGGGCTACGCGGTCGACATCTACCACCTCGCCTACCGGTTCTGCGAGGCCCTGATCACCTTCCTGCCGGTCCTCGTCGCCGTCTGGGCGGGCGGCCTGCTGATCGGCCGCGAACTGGAGAACGGCACCGCGGAACTCGCCTGGAGCCAGTCGGTCAGCCCGGCCCGCTGGCTGGCCACCAAGCTCGCCGTCCCGGCCGCACTGCTCACCGCGGGCACCACCCTGCTCGTCCTGCTGCACCGCCTGCTGTTCGACGCGCACCAGGTACCCAAAGGCTGGAACTGGTCCGACAACGGCACCTTCGAGGCCAACGGTCCGATCGCCGTCGCGTTCCCGCTGCTCGCCCTCGCCCTCGGCGCCCTCTCCGGTCTGATCGCGGGCCGGGCCCTGCCGGGTCTCATCGCCGGCATCCTGGCCACGGCGACCGCGAGCACCCTCATCGGCCTGGCGGGCCCGCACCTCGTGCCGTGGAAGACCAGCGTCAGCGACCTGAAGGAGGGCTACGCGGCACCGTCCGGCGTCATCTACGGCCGCGAAGGAGCCGTCACCTCCACCGGCGCCCACATCCCCGACCCGTGCACCGGCGCCGGAAAGGCCTGCCCGGCCGCCCACGACATCGTCGGCTACTACAGCGAGTA
>Ga0307511_10000660_pt1 | contig 36803 bp, 28 predicted proteins | sample 13_EM_MG_FD_200266 | JGI IMG/M metagenome (GOLD analysis project Ga0307511, IMG submission 200266) | Populus trichocarpa ectomycorrhiza microbial communities from riparian zone in the Pacific Northwest, United States - 13_EM | ecosystem: Host-associated > Plants > Roots > Unclassified | place... | reverse complement strand
GATTAAGGATAGCCCATATTCTGACATCTACGACTATAAACTAAATAAAACCGTCCGCTCTGATACCTAAGCTTCAGGTCGCCAGGTTAGTATTCTCGGCACCGGCCCTCGTAACAATGCCATCACCATAATATTTAACGAAAGTGTGGCTGTGAGCGCCTCAATGAGTGCTAGTCTGGTTGGCACAATGAGAACATGTTTTCACCGCAACACAAGAACATTCTGATTTCATGTATCAACCGCCATCCACATATATAATAATATGCCACATAGTATAGGTTTGAGGGCTTGGACTCCTTGGGCTTGTAAAAAAGGCCACAACCTCGTTCCAGTAAACGCTTCCACACAGCAAGAAAGACTCCAAAAACCTATAGCTACTCGATATTGAAGTCGGCACCTGTATAGACTACCTCACCCTTGCCAAAGTCAGACCCGTCAGGTGCCTTTCACTGTTAAATAGGACTAATTCCTTTAGCACCCCCTAGATCTTTATTCGAATATCCGCCCATATCACCAGATGTACCTGCTCCGATTGGTGTACACCAAGGAAACACATGCCCTGAGGATCCTCTGAATTTCAAACCGCCTCCGCAGTTCAATTATAGACAACAGGTATAACAGCAGCACTCTGATACCCCAACAAGTGAAGTACATTCCTGTACCAATAGTAGTTTTCTTTCTCTCCCTCGAGTTTTTTGATTTCTACCTTTGCTTCCTCTACAGGGGATTTGAAACTGTCAAACTTGTCACTTAAATTCTTCAGTCGCAGTTGCTTAGTTACTATCTGCATGCATTTTCTCACTAAAACTTCGGTCCCAAGCAGCCCATTTTTTCTTGAATAATATCTTCCATTCAGTTTGATCATGACTACCCAGTGGTCATTGTTCTTGCGTTTCTGCAACCCGAGTGTAATAGCTTCAATGCCACCCCTAGGATTCAGCACCTGACTGAGCAAAGCTTCTAGAGCACACTGCTGTGGTGTAGGAGGGTTTGCATAATCTTGAATATGATGGTATATTTAACCCTCAGCCAAATGATTGAGATTTGGTTGTGTTGATGCCACTAATGTTATACGGTTGTATACAGTTCACCCGCGCAGACGCACAGACGAACCTCCCAGCTTATATTGATTGCGCATACATCTGTACATTCCTACGTGCTCTATTGACTAGGTGAAGTGCTCCTTCGTTAGACATTCGCCTATTCCCGCTGCCGCACATGTCGCATGTTGCTAGACTAGGTGACCTAGATATATTTCAGCCACTGCATCCGAGAGGCCTAGGGGCACTTCAACAGCATCGGTTTCCTCCTTTGTAAGACTGGCCCCTCCATGTAATTCGTTGGCAAGGACTAGGAGCTTCAGTTTCATCGCCAACGTGTAAGATATGGTGGGGTAACTATAGCTGTCTTGCCGAGCGGCATACAGCTGTGGGCTTGCATCAAATATATGTCATGTGGTTTCCTCGCTGGTGAGTTCGGCATAACGAAGACTGGCCGGGTGCAATACGGCTAGCCTTCCATCCGGGTAATAAGCTCAACGGCTATGATCATCCTTTCTTATAACGGCAGCCTGAGGGAAGTTCTTCCGAATTCTATAGATGAAGTAGTATGAGAAAAAAGTTTTGCTGATACTCGGCGTTCCAGTAATCACCCAATACCGTCGGCTGGGGTTGGTGGTTATTTGGGTCTCGTATGCCGCTCAAATTACTGAAGTATGAACTTACTACCATTTTTCGGGTTACCAAACCAAGAGATGCCATTTGGTAGTCTCGATCAAGACCAGTCATTTGGCAGCTCGATATAAGACTGTTGCATCCAGACTGCATCCAGAAATGCATTCCAAAATCTGACATCTAGATCTGCAGAACCGTGATAAGGTTCACTGAGGCTATTGTACGGGCTACTGGAATTAGTAAGTATTATGTTGTTGGTTCTAGGCTAGAACCTATCTGGAAGTTAAATAAGGACGGGAGTTTCAACCAGACTAGGGAGTTTCTTCTCCTCATAACTCCCTTAAAATTCCAATGCCTTTATGTCTCATTGCTAGTGTTACATAAGGTAAATAGCGTCTCCTAGATGCCGTTAGAAGGTGTGATAGATAATGAGAAAGTAGATTTTACCTGTGTATATTGCAGGGCGAAGGCCGCCAGTGGAATATTGACACGATAGGGAGACTTCTCCTAGCACAGTTCAACCTCTCTCCGCTTATCGCAGCATCGACAAACTCTGAAACAAGTTTATCGACTGGAACCGTAAAACCAGGTATCTGCAGGGGTTGGGGTGGGCTCAATACAAGGTAGGAGATACACATGGGGGATTGGTGGTGGTTGACGGTTGATGGGGTTATCGACTGCATCCTTTGAAATGCTTGACCAATGCTCTTATGTGCTGCTGATGAATTCCCCAACGTTTGTTGCTGAGTGATAGGTAACGTACAGAAGACCAGCAACTTATAATGCATTATATCTTGGTAGTTGCACGTGTTTGCATTTTGTAAATGAGCATAAAAGTCCCCCAACATTACAGCGTCAATGGCGGTTCATCTTTTCAGTGTGCAGGTTTTCCCCTACAGTATGCTATCCATGTCTCTACGAGAGGTTGTGCAACCAGACTACCGGTAACTATCTGTGATAGTAGACTTTGAAAACTGCTGTCGCCAATCAGTTGCCGTACTAGAATTTATCCCCACATGCATCATGCATATGCATGTATGTACGCACCTCTATATAAATTCTTATGCTGCTCCTTATAGTCTCACATGCAATATTACTAGCATGAGTTCTAAACCCCTCGCCATGTTTCTTGGGAAAACAAATATACAGACAACTATATAAGTATTCCGCCGGAGTGCGACCGAATTGGAGACAAGGGTCGGCATGTGTAGTAATATTGGAAATCATTGTGCCTCCATGTTTGAAAGCTCTCGGTAATGCACAAAGTAGCCTAGAAGCGGGGTGGGGCATTACTGTAATAGCTAAATATGTTAGCCTCAAAGCCTACCAATGGCCTCCATGATAATAGTGTACATGTATGGGTCATGAACAATTGTCTGACTGTTTCTACTCACCGGGGGTTTGTACTAGTATACGTCTCCGCCTATCGCCTTTTAGAGATGGAAATTGTAATCAACCGAAGAGTCATCGGATTTGCATGACACACAATAGTGCTTGTGTTTTTTGCCGATACCTATGAAGCAAGAATAGACGACGAGTGCCTATGGTGATGTGGAGAAGGTTGAATATTCCTGTTTGATTGGCTGGCGACTATCGATATCATGAGTGGCGACATTTCAGTGCAAGGTAATATAATTGCTTCTACCTGATCCCATAAATTGTCTCCCATATACACAGTGGAGGGTAGGCTTGGAATTAACTGGGGATATCTCAAACAATTTATGAGAATCTATGTTTGATATTTAATTATGCTATATGCATATGCAATGAGACGTTACAAACTGGAAGTCACGCAAGCGACGTCAAGAAATATCTGGACGTCATATATGAAACACATCCACAGCCTGATCTAGATTACATGGTCATGACCACAAATCAGGTACATACCACGACTAGAACAATATGATTGGCACAATATTGAGAAGCTGATTACGCTTCCTGAATACTCCATACTCAAGATGGAGGGAGGCCGATCGCTCGTGAGAAGCACTGGCATGGGACCCCTAAAAAGCAACATGTACTGTACATCATTTTCGCTTGCCGGCATCTCGCCGGATCGGTTCACACTCGGGATCGGTTCACACTCGGGATCGTAGGTATTAAGCTAGTCTGGTTAGCGAGAACGATTACGAGCTTCAACAGAGGTTTCTCCTTGTCAAAACTCTGCATATCACCACCAATCCCCAGGAGCTGGATGTGTTTCACACGTTTATTAGAGCGACTTAAGTACCACTCAATCTTAATTTTATCGTTCGCAATGCATATATGCTGTACCTACGCGCAGAGTATTGCACTGCGTCAAGTGTTAGTCATACTCCCCCTTTGAAGTTGGCTGCGCAAGAGAAGTCTCGGACTAATACATAATACCGCCTAGACATAGGTACTAAGAAGAAGTGCTTGTCTTATCCCTCCTGAATGGAAAACCCTTTACGGAGCGGCGCAACTCGGATCAACAGGATGCCTATGCAACCAGACTGATGCCGTGACTATGACCATTGTATCGCCTATTACTGTATGGCGGCAATTCGTTTAAAGCGTCCTAACCTCAGATTTTACTTGTTTTGTTTCAAGGGCAAATTGCGAAATTCGGCGGAAGGGGGGTAAACGGAAGCTCCGGGGACCGAATGGAACTTCGGTGAGCGTAGAACCCGTATCAACGCGAATATCCGGCCAATCGAGGCAGACTACAATCGAGGTTACACCCAGCTTCGGGGCTGGGTCGAGTCGTTCCACAAAAGCAACTGCATAAGGCCGCACTTCGAAGGGGAAATGCTTCTGCCCAACACTGACTGGGGTACCGGGGGGTTAGTCTGGTTGGGTTGGTGGGTTGTGGTGTGTCCGCAATACTGGGTGCAACTGAACATCCAAGCCCCATACCCCAGCCGCTATTCAAGCTTCTTGCCATCCAGTAAGGATTTTAACTGCTGGTCATAAAACAGAGCCCCCCCCAGTCCCTCGGTTCCCTAGGTCTGGTATATGACTGCTTCCAAGTCGTCATGGGCGTCGTAATTTGCTCCTGGTGGAGGATATCGAATATCAATAAAACAGCCACTTCAGCCTCGCGACCAGTACCCTCGCGACTGGTACTCTCGCTCAAATCTGCGATCGTCGAGCCTTCGGAGTTGCAGCTTTCCCATTCTTTAAGCTTAATTGCCGGGCTGGCACCGCATCAATTGCCCGGTGACCCCCCATTCACTGGCTCCTGTCAGGTGCGGGTGCTCAGGCCTCGAGCTTCTAGAGTTCGATAAGTTGGCTGACCCGTATGCCTTGCAGCATCTCGCTACTACTTAGTACCCTCCAACGCAGAGCTGAACAGAGTATCAGTACTCTAGCCTACCAGTATCTACCTATATACATCCCACAGGGGCGGTCTGGGAGTCAGCTGGTGGTGCTTATATACATACATACAAGGAGCAGACGGTCGGAAGGAACCGAGCCCGAGTCCGAGTCTTAGCCTACCTACATCCATTTCCAACGCGAGATATAGGTAACACAACGAATTGGGACTTAACAATTTCATCCGAGATCACGATATAGGCAGGGCACTGTTATTGGAACAGATCTGGAATTGTTCCTTGCGTTGTGTCAGGCTTGATCTCTCACCTCCCGCTTATCTCCCCATGCTGGAGCTCGCGATTACATTTAACACTTTGGGAAGAACAACTCTCCTTTGCTCGTTCATCGCCCATCTCAACCGCGTCTACAACCCCGTTGTTACTCCCTATTTTAGCAACCACGCAGCTGATCAACTGTGCAATCACTTGCGTGGTTGAGTTTGTTACTCTACTGTAGCAACACTGTCGAGGATCAGGACTTTATCACATTGGTGGGACTGCGGAAACCCTGACCCGTGCCCACAGCCATTTCCTCGGAGGACCCGGAGAAGGGCCTCCAAAATGACTTCCTTCATGTCTTTTCTGACACTAGGCCTCACTGCTGACGCCGCTGCTGCTCATCGTCATGAATTCTCATCCGGAACAACCACAACAACCTCGACCTACAACGGTCAGTCTGCTGGCTCGCGAACACCATCTCGAACACCTTCAGGCACCAGCCCTTTGCAACCTCTCACTACTATCATCTCTCACAGCAGTTCGACTCTGGACACAGCTTCCCAAGCTTCCCAAACCGCCCCCGAACGAGAACCTACTCCCAAGCCAAGGCCATCAAGGACTAAGACCGCTTACCATCTAGCTACACCCCCTCCTTCAAATCATATCAACCGCATTCATTCTGTTGTTCGTCCAGGAAGATCACTCATTCTACAGCTCCAACGGCTAAGTGCATCCACAAGGCCTTTACCATCTTACGATGTTATCCCAGCACTGGCGTTTGCAACAAAGCCCAAAAGGAAACGACCTATCAGCCTTAGAACACTGGGTTTACATGACCTTGTAATTCTCTCGTCGGAGGAGTATACAGATCAGGACGACGACGACGAGAATGAGGATGAGGATTTGAGCCATAGGACTTTTGTTGCATCAATTTCACCAATTACGCGGAAAGATAGAGAGGATGACAGTGTCAAAGCGTTAATAGAATTTCCTGGCGGCGTTGTATGGGAAGCTAGTCAGAGGACTAACGGGAGTTATGAGTTTATGTGTCGGCAAGAGAATGGAGAGAATTTAGTAGCAAGGTGGATTCTCAGGGTCCCTAATGCTAGACGAAGATCATCCCAGACAATGACACCCGGAAGGGAAACAAGGTCCGTGGTGCAAGGAGAGAAGAAGTTCCAATTCAGTATGATCAACGCAAGTACAAGGAGGCATCCCATTCTAGCTACAATGGCTGGGCAGCGCATCGACATCAATGACCAGTACAGTGTTTCCACGAACGTCTGTAGCCGACCGGGTTCCCCTAGTGGCTTCTCACGATTCGATGCAATGTCCACCCATTCCCATTCCGACTGTGAGACTGAAAAAGTGTTGGTTCAGACTGAGGAGCATATCAAAACGTTGATTGTTGTCACTGGAACATGGATTACCCTCCGCGAAGGATTTAATGGACGGTCTTGGTTTGATGAATCGTTACTTGCATCGACCCCAATAAGGTCGTCTATGACCCCCAAGACACAAATCACACCAGGTGAAAATTCTGCGAAAGGCGAGAAGCGGGGCCTTGACTGGCCTGTGCAAAAGGTCATACGCCGTGGCACCTTACTAGGGCACCAGGTAGCAACAGGGACTGTTAAGCCTTTGGAGGAGGAGTCTACATCAGCACCAGCGAGGAGAGCGAATTCTGCCGGCAGTACCTTCAAGCGAAGTGCATTCTCGAAACGTGGATCAACTCGTAATTCCCCTGTGTCAACAAGAGCCCCCTCTCCTGAAACCACAATCCGATTTGTTTCCGTAGCTGGTAACCCCGACCCTATACTGCCCGCTCAGCGAACAACGCTACTTTCATCACCACTCCCGCCTCATCTCCAGCAAAATAACAGACTTCCGGTTCCAGATGTACAGGCAGTAGACAGATCACCAAGCAAGCCAGGCAAACAAAAACTAGACAAGGACAGATGGAGGAGGAAGAGTATGCCACCTAGGTCAGGTGATGGGGCTGAAAGGGAGGGTCAAAAAAGGACATTAAGGCAAAAAATTTGCAGAGTATTCAGCATCCTGCGTAGGAATCCTGGCGATAGTTAATATCCGAGTGTTGTTTGTCTCAGCAAATTCCCTTAGATCAATGGGCTTTTCTTTATTGTGCTTTTGAATTGTTTGGCATCTTTTTGGGCGGCATAAAACTTTGGCTATGGTTTTTCCTTTTTTTCCTCTTTTTTGGGGGGCAGGGTTCGCTTGATTTCATTTTTATCGTGGTTCGGCTGATCTCGACTCTTGCTATCTCCTATCCCTCACCTGCTCCAAGTACGATTTTTCTTCTGTCTACACAGTTTACATGGCGTGCGCTAGAGATTTTCGTTGCATATAATCTAGTGAGATGTTCGGCGTTGAAGTTGTTTTGCTCGCTGTTATGGGCGCGGTCAGGTGACGGACTGCCTGTTTTGGAAGGAACCGGAATAAGCTTGGTCAGGGTACATAGGTGAGACATGGGACTATATATAGTTGCCGTTCCCGGGGCTCGGAGGGACGAAACCGCTATGGGCCAGCTGCTGGGAAAAACAGAAGATGGATTTGTAAATTGATGGGAAACTTACTAATTAACTTGTGTGTGGAATTAACTTGTGTGTGGAATTAACTTGTGTGTGGAATTAACTTGTGTGTGGAATTAACTTGTGTGTGGTTGCTTAAATCTCCGAGGTATGAAACAGTTAGATCTCACGCATTCCTCGATCGATTGCTACGTAGTCTGGTTAATCGATTTCTGCTAGATATGCATATCTTGTTACTGTTCCAGCCGCATTGAGGGTATGTAGTTGAAGCCAGCGTATTCCTGCATGCTACATAGATTCACAGGGCAAACCCTCACCACGCTTCTAGATGGGTACTGGGACTACTGGATGGATAACCAAAGTGCCTAGGTAGGTACCTAATGGATATCGATCCGCTGCTCGGTTCTCCCCGCAGTGTAATCGGCGGAATATATGACGTCTTGGCGCAGAGGTTCGCCATGAGTGACATACTGTACGTACCGAGGCTACAAACGTTACCTACCGTATAGCACCTTGCTTCATAAGCTACTTGTGCCTGGTCAAATAACACATCATTCCTCACGAGACCACAGCGTTCCATGCAAGCAATATGACTGAATAGTCTGGTTGATTTATCGCTAGTGATTCAGGTCCCGTATCAAAACGTATCCCAGTGTTCCAGTGGCGCAGCGCCCTGTGAGGATTTAGACAAGGCGTATCACCCACTAGCGTAGTTGCCGTGGAGCATAAATAAATCAATCCAACACACGCAAGGAGCCCCGTCTTAAATGTGCCCTGCAGATTTGCTGCAGATTTGCTTCTTTGACAAGAATTCAAAGCGTTGATATAAGGAAACAGCTGTGAGTGAGGAGCACGGTGTCAAGACCCCTTGTGGCTGCGCAGCTACTGACCACTAACTAAAGTAAACAGTTAACTGCAAAAGCAAGCTTAAGCTGCTTTGACTGTGGTCTATATCACCCCGCGGCCGAGAGAATCACAATCCCCCCCCTCTAGCTTGCATAGTAGCAACAGCAACGACGACAACACCTTTGCTCATCACGAACATCTCTATTTCTTAGTCATGAGCAAGTCCTTTGCAGATTTTCGGCTTATGCATCTCAGCAGCGATTCCCATGATCAAGCTTCTGGTGCTACAACTCCTGGAGGTGTGGACTGGAGCAATGATGATGACGATCCTGAAAGGAACAAACGCCATAAACCTCGCACCTATCCGTACTTCCAGTACCTCCCATACCCGGTAGAAGACGAAGTCAGACGTCTGGCAGCCCTCGACGAAATCATGAAGAACCTCTACATCTCGATAGAAGCGGGCGATTTTGCTCCCGGTGCTGTGCACTGGACCAGAGAATTGAGAGCATGGCTGTCACTGAAATTCGACCTTCCACGGGCCACAAGAGTCAAGTTGGTGAAGCTCTACTACGAGCTTTCGCTGGCACCTGGCGTGGACCCTAATGTGTCGGAGAGATTCGCAAGCCTATATTCAGTTCTCATGAAGTAAATTTCTCCAATCCCCCCATCCCCCGTGTGTTTTTATCCCTTATGCATCACCATCACCCTATCCTGCCTGCTTGTGTAAAAAGAATTGAGAGTTGCTGCTCTGGCAACAGTAATATATATTGATATTTACCCATCCTTGCGTTTATGACAAGATGATTTACTGAATGGTACTCGTTTCTCACATACATAAAGGCGAAAGCATTACCTGCGTCCAGGGAAAGATCTCATATTGGATTGGCGCATCATGTTTAAGGAGCTTAAGGCCTATGTACTTCCACAGGAGACGGGGTTCATCCATACTACGACGTTGAAGAGGAATGTGCGCACGTTGAATAAGATGTGCAGCTTTGCGCAACTATACTATGACCCTGAAGAGTTGCCAGCGATGTTCGAGGAGTTCATGCCATATGTGAGACCCTGATCTAGAGCTGAGCTCCGCTGGAGTGAATTGAATATGGGTTCCAAATGGGGCGGGGATAGAAACAGTTATGCTGACTTGTGGGTTAGTTCTCGACGTCATTTGTGGAAGGTGCCTTTGTGGTCGTGGGGCTGTTCAATTTACTCTTGCCGACCACTCCGCCACCACCAAATAGGCCAAACTTGACACCGTCATATTATTTGCCTAGTGAGTTTTTCGTCAGCCCTATCAGGGGAATTCATTATCTCGTGAATGAAATGTCAAGGCATTGCTAATATACTATCAGCCCTATTCCACCTATGGCACTTGGTGAATAGGTCGAAGACATTCGACATCAGTTTTCTGGATTATTTTTCTCGTCTTTCCCGGGACCTGCTACCATCTTCCCACATTGGGTTTGGGCAACATGGTATATTCACCAAGGACCAGTCTGATTTGATATTCACCGCGATTCTCCGGCTTCTAGAAATTCCTGTAGGAATGTCTAACTCACCCTACAGCCATGTGGTGGATAGCAGCGCAGGGCTTGCACATCCGTTGGAGAGGGATCAGAGGAAGCATCCATTCATCCACTCAATAGGAAGGTGGATTGTCATGTCTTTGTCTGGCAAAGCAATGGATCATGACGATTCAACCATGCACGCTCTGGAAGGGCTAATTGAGGCAGTCGAAACATTCTTCCATCCTTCGAATTCGGGGAATTGGAGCAGAACTCTTTCTCAATTGGTTTTCTACCTTACGGATTTTTTCTTGATGAGGTGGAACAAAGAACAAAACGGGGAAATGGAGGTTCCCGAGGACAGAAGGTTGACGCCGGAGCTCAAGCGGAGGTTTGTCCTATGTTTGAAGGAGGTTACATTCATGGGTATATACTCTAAGAGTGAGAATGCGATGACATTCTCGCTGTCTGCTCTCCAGGGGTTGGCAAACCTCGAGCCGGAGTTGATTCTCCCAGGCGCTCTACAGCGCATTTATCCGTCAATGCAAGGGCTGGTGGAAGTTCACAGGACTACCTCTTCACTTAGATCGTTGGGTGTTTTGGCAAAAGTCTTGGTTCGAACGAAGGGTTTTAGGTGTCATGTGACAGCTTTGATGGGGTTAGCCCTTCCGGGTATCGATGCAAACGACTTGGACAAAACGGTCAACAGCTTGCATTTCATACAAGCATTGGCTTACAACGTTCCCTTCTACGACTTAGACAAAACGGCCAATAGAGAGGGCAGTGGGAGCCATGTGGCATTGGAGTGGATACCCCAGGAGGTGGATAGGCTAGAGAGAGAAGGAGCTGAAGTGGCAATTGACTACTCAAAGGAGTTGACTACTGAGCTAGAGGAAGAGATACTGCGATCGTCCACAGCAGCGTTTGGGGACTTTGTTATCGCTTTCCTGGGCAGGGTTTTCACTCTTCTGGAGAACTTGCCAGATACATCAAGAGCTAGGGGTCAATCACCCGAGGAAACAGTGGTCAACACCTTGCCTGGTGTCTTTACACCGCTTCTGGCTGCTTTATCCCCGGAGCTGTACGACATTGCGTTGGTGAAGATTGTAGACTTTGTGGAAAACCATGTGGAAAATGCAGCCAGGGATGCAATGTCATTCATTTGCAATAGCTTGTGTAAAGTCAACCCCAAAAAGGCTTTGAAAAAGCTTGTTCCGGTCTTGATCAGCAACATTCGGACGGAAATTGACGAGAATGGGGCAGCCTCGACAAGACATTCGGGCCCTGAGATTCTTCCCAGGGATAGAGGACTCGTATGGCATTTGAGCATATTGTGCATGTCAATTGTCCATGCTGGAAAGGCAGTTATGAATCATCAACAAGAGTTGTTGAATCTTGCTGAATATTTGCATAGGACTTGCAAAGGGCTCCCGACGGTGCATATCTCGAATTTCATACATCATTTGTTGATTAACCTAACAGGGATTTACCCAATAGATTATTCTCTGACGCAACCGGATGAGCCTGTTGATATTGACACCTGGGGTAAGGAATATGACCCGAAGAAGCTTACCATAAGTTGGCATGTACCTACTCGGGAAGAGATAGAATTCGCAGTCGAGCTTTTCCAGACACGATCGGAGGGGGCTATGAATGCTATTGGTTCACTCACCAGTGATAGTTCACCCATAAAGCGGGATGGAACCGGGAAGGATTGGTCGGACGAGATGACCCGGAATCTGACCTTGCTAAGGTTGATTGTCTCTGGTGTGTCGATGCTATTCGATACCGAGAAGGTCTCAAGAAATGGTACCTCGGCATCTTCGCCCGATAAGGAAGACGATGATGCTGAAATGCGTGATATTGATGAAGGCGTCCTTCCAATAAAAGAGGAGCTAGGGGAAGCTGCGGATGAGGAAGTTCAGCCTACGAGGAAATATCCTGCTGGTTATTATTTCCAGGACAAAACCGATCCACTGTACATTCTAATACATGATTTGAGAGAGAAGATTGGGGAGACATTGCACCAAGCACACTCATTCCTACAGTCCTCACAGCAAGATGATGTACAGTGTTTCAATGCTCTGTATACGGTATGGAACCTTTCCCACCTATATATCTTATAGAGGCTGACTGTAGCAGGCCTATAAATCATGGTTTCTTGATGCCGGAACCGAAAGGTCAGCACAAGTACTTGATAGGGTGACGAGAGTTTTTGCCGCGGACATTCATCCGTTCAAAGTCAGCGGACTCAGGAAGAAATACCCAAGGCCACTTCTGCTTAGGAGAGCACATGTTTACCACTTACAGCGCATGAGACACAATGCAGGACCACGGCCGCTGTCTGTTATGGATGCTATCCTTCTAGCTGACCTTGCTGAGTCCTGTGTCTCTCTCTATACTGACATTCGCCGTCATGCCCAGAGTGCGATGGATGCGGCGGTTAGGGTAATCATTGGTGCTCGACCCCTCGTGATACCTTCTCTGCTCGACGCCTTTGAGAAGGCTATCGCGGAGAATGACTATCCAAGGATGAAGGGCGCCATGTATTCCTTACTCTACGGAAGCATGTCGAAAACCGCTGGTAGGGACTGGAGGTTTGCACCAAGACTCATTAAAGCATTCATCGCAGCCAGTACGGCAGACAAGCCATCAGTTCAGAAGCTGGCAACAGGGACTACCTACGCGGTAATGGAGTTTGGGAAACCAGTTGAGAAAATGGTTGTTCTAAATGAAGACAATGTTAGGTCGATAAAGCCGAAGGAAGATCTTCTAGCTATGATAGCTAAGAAGAGGGCCAGGGTATTGAATAAGAGGAAGAAGATTGAAGGTAAAAAGACGCAGTTGACTTTGGAGCTAGTGGAGCTGGCGGAGAATTCACATTGGAAGACCGAAAGCAGGACAGCTACATTATTGATCAACTTGGGCTTAAGATTTGAAACAATCGCCCCCGATAGCTTGGTAGAGCTCATAACAAAGGGTACCATTGACCCCCACCCGGGGTTGAGAGGCCTGTACTCTGGAGCGATGATTGCCCTCTTCTGCTTGATTGAATTGAGGGCTACCTGTGGACATGACTATAAGAAGTTCCTACTTGACATTGTTGAGAATCCGACAAAAGTCGTGGTTCCCACGAGGAGGGATGATCCGAACTGGACTGAGGAATTCTTAGCATCATTTGCAAACCCAAATACACCCTATTATGTTGACCAAGATTATCATGGTTGGTTAGTGTGGGAGAAGGAAATGATTGGGTTTCTAGCCAATGCAGAGGAGGATATCCATTATGACGAAGTGGAGCAGAAAGCTCGAAAGCAAATTGCGAATTGTCTCACGGTGGAGTGGTTTGAAAAGGCATTCGATTTCATGAAGCAGGAGCCGAGAGACACTGGAGCTGACCGGTTTAGGGTGGCAACGGCAATGCTTTTGCAGTTTACGTTCAACCTGGTTCGCGACGGGTTGACGCCGGCTACGTTTGAGGATCTCAAGAGGTTGACTGTAGGGGTGTATGATGATGGGTCAGATAAGCACCAGCATCGTGCTACGTCTGAGATTTTAGGAGGAATAGTTTGTGCCTGGAGAGATGGGCCGGCAAAGCGCAAGGACCAGATGTGGGAATTTGTGTTCCCTATTATGAAGAAGGTTTTTGAGGATGGGCTGAATCCGGAGAACTTGAATTATTGGACTTCATTCCTGCATTTGATTCTGGTACGTTTATCCGGCTTGCTTTTCGTAGCAGATGCGTGCTGATTTCTTAATAGCAAGGCAAAGACCCAAGGAGGTCCTGGCCGGTGGTCGAGTACCTTGTTGCACTGCGCCTTGACATGACATCAAATGCTGCCTTCAAGGAGTCTTCAAAGATACAGCTTCTCCATAATTGCATTCTCGAGTCTGGATGGCATTTCCCCTTTGATAAACCTATTATTGATGACTTCATGAAGCACCTTGATCACCCTTACAAGGGTGTTCGTGAAGCTATGGGCCAGACGATGGCCAGTATCTTCAGGGCTAAGTATCATGAGTCATATAAAGATGTTAAAGCCCTAATGGGCAATCAACAAAAGGCCTCTTCAGTGGGGACTATCCCATACCAACCCTCTCCAGACTTCAGTGCCCTGATAAAGGACGTCTTCCAGCGTCTAGAGAAGTGGCGCCATGAACGACCACCGGGGCAACAAAGTCAATCCTCATACACAGCTGGCTCGAAAACGGTCTTATTGTGGCTGGACACGAGTTTGACGTCTTACGAATGCACAACTCTACTCCCATTCTTCCCGGATCTGTTTATGTCAGAGTTTTTGCACATGATGGACGTAAAAGAAGACCCTGAGCTCATGACGCTTGCTTATCATGTCTTTAGACACCTCCCGAATATCCCGCATCCACCTGGCCAGGATAAGGATTTCGTCAAGTCACTCATTCGAATCGGAAAGACTGCTATATCGTGGCATCAGCGTCTCCGTATCCAGATCAACATTCAAGTCATTTACTTTCGTAGACTATTCCTCATCTCGCAAGAACAACAACAGGCTTTATTCAACTGCGTCAGCGAGATGCTCGAGGATACACAACTCGAAGTTCGTCTTGGTGCAGCTACTTCTCTGTCGGGGATGATTCGCTGCTCTCCTGTACGTATCCGAGATAGGATGGTTGAGTACCTGAAGGAGAAGTTTACGAGAATGTTGAATGAGAACCGGCTCCCTCGGAAAACTGGCTTTGGAACACCCTCGCCTGATTATACTAGGATTACAATCGCTCGTCATGCGGCGGTGTTGGGGTTGGGTGCGCTTGTTCAGGCGTTTCCGTACCAGAGTCCGCCACCAAAGTGGTTACCAGAGGTTTTAGCTACGTTGGCGGTCAAGGCAGCTAATGATCCTGGGATGGTTGGGAAGAGTGTCAAGACGGCATTGAGTGAGTTTAAAAAGACGAGACAGGATACTTGGCATGTGGATATGAAGGTACGGTCTATTCTCTCGTTTATTTTATTGACTCTTTAGGACGCCGGCTGATGATTAGTGTGTTTTACTCAGGCTTTCACTCCTGACCAGTTGGAAGATTTGGAGGGTGTTCTTTGGAAGAGTTACTTTGCATGAGCATAGCAGAACATTTGGTTAAGCGTAGGGGGAAATGGTAGCGACTGTTCCTTTTTGAGCTATCATGACCAGCAGTTCGAGATCTGTGCATCCTAAAACTCGAGTGGTAGAGGAGGGTGGGGGGAAGCGGGTGGGTAGAAACTGAGAGTACAGCCTTTAGAAGACAAGAGGAACAGACATTGGGCTTAAGACAATAGAAATTTCGTGTTAGTTAACAAATAATCCGACAACTGTAAATTTGTTTCCCCTATCATGCTATCTAGTACCATTTTATAAGGCCGGACTGACTGCACGCTATGATAAATTCTCTGACGCTAAATTCTGAACTGGTAAAAAGGAAAAGAAAGGTATCAAGCAATGTAAATCGAAACCTAGCAATGCATCAATTTAAAAAGCGGATGGAAAGTAGACGCCTTCCTCGCAGACCCCGACATGCCTACGCCATGGGCTTGGCTCCATCCCCTGACTCTCTTGTGCTCCTAAAGGCCCAGGTGTTTGTGGGAGCTCTTGAGACCCAGCGTCGGTGGGGAAGTTAAGATCCATCTCGTCATCTTCGGACATGGGGACGGTAGATTTCCCTCTTCCTTTCGCAGCACCTTTGGAGTATGTCGAAGATAACTTCCCAAGTTGAGGGTTCTTGATTGATGGCTCATCCTCGTCCCCAGTATCTTCACCATCCGCTCCCTGTGTTTGCAAAGGAGGAAACAGCGACCCTTGGAGTAAAGTTTCTTGAGCTGGAGGCGGTAATTGCGAGAGGTCAAACTGAACCATTTATTAGTCTAGCTCATGCCTCTGGGGGATGACAAGGCTCACATGATGAGATATCTTTGCCAATGGATCAAAGTACTCGACGTCCATCTTGCGTTTATTTTCTTCAGTCTTAGCGACGATATACTTTAATGGTGCATTGGCTGCCTTCTTCCTAGCTTTGTTGCTCAACGCATAAATGAAGCTTTCGTGTTCCAGTTTTTTGAAGACTTCCGTTGCCGATGGTAAATCACATCCTAAGTAAATCAGCAAACTGAATTTTAAAAGAAGTAGTTTGGGGATGTACCAATAATATCGCTTAGTTTCTTAGTGTTAGCAGGGTAACCATCCTCCCAAACTTTCTTCAATGCACGTCTAAACAAGGCAATAGACCTCATCTCTTCCAACAGGTTTGTCTCATTAGTTAGAAGGCAAGTATAGCACACAACGAAGTCCGGGATGCGAGTGTCATGTGTGTGGTGGTACCCATAGCAATGAACGTGAAGCCATCCACTGCATAATTCGCAAGCAATCTAGAGAGAGTGTCAGTTCAGGGTAACACAATAAGGGAGAGAAAAGTCACCATATCCCCATCCTCGTCTCTATCTCCACACTCACAAAGAACTAATTCCTCTTCTACCTCTGATTGGCCATTCTTAAGTCGCTCTTGTTCTTTTGTTTTGAACTTTATGCCCTTCACTCTTAGTAATTCCACTGCCTTGCGCTTGGATAATTTCAATTTATCCATATTGGCGCTAGTTGCGGGTTGCTCTTGTCTGATAGATTGTTGAGCTTGCTGAAGTTCAGTAAATTGAGCACTGACATTATGTTCCTTTAGAGTACGTGATGGGTGCTTTGACTGTTCTCTCTTTGTCGGTGACGCTAGTTTAGTTGCTTGTGGTAGATTATCCCGGGTTGCTAAAGGAGAGCTGTTTTTGATAGCGGTCATGGACTGTTGTGAGGAAACTTGTGAAGAACTCAGATCATGCTGGGTTTCGACCAACTTCTCTTTGGCCATGGCTGGGTACTGGGGCGAGTCGAGCTAAAGCCTGGGGTCAGATACATATCAACATGACGTGGAAGGTATCTTCACCATCTTGCGTAACATTTTAGCCTCAACCTGCTCACGTGCACTTCTCACTTTTTCTTTCGGGTCCTTTGCTTGATTGGTCCTTGGTGTATGCTGGGAATTCGGTTGTGAAAAAGGATTCTCAATAGGAGTACACCCTTGGCTTGAGTCTCCAGAGGGGGGCCCTTTAGTAAGGCTAGGTGTCTCAATATCATCTTCCAGATTTGCTGGAAGTATTCTTGGGCGTTTCTTGGGCCCCTGGCTGTCGTCTAGTTCATGAAATGCAGCAACTTTGAGGGAGACCCTGTAACAGTGAGCAATAGAACTCGCAAAACAAGAATGATGGATTGGATTACCCATGATGACCAGTGGCAACGGATCCACATAAGATTTTATGGAGGACAGAATCCCCCTTATCCTCCTGAAACCTGAGCTTTGGGTCCCCTGGCTGAATCCTACGAAAATATGGAGGGCTGTAATTCTCTGGCGTCCATTCCATATAATGTAATCGTACCGTTAAGTGCCTTGTATCTGGGTAAAGTCAGTCTTTCATCCCGGCAGCGAGTGATGAGGAATCATGAAGCACAACCTGGGATAATTGGAAGATTCTGTGTAATAACTATCATCCTTCGCATAACTTGCTGAATGTTTTTGCTCGTTTCTGCAACTGTGATCTCATTGCCCTGGCTATCTTTAACATTAAAGCCAGTAGGTGCATCTGGTGTGCCATCTGGCCTCATACGGTATGCAAAGGAGAATGTGTATGCTTCAGTGATGACATCGGGTTGAGCTGGGTCTACATAAATTGCTAACTGAACTGCCTTCAGATAGCCTTTTCTCAGAGCTTCAAAAATTCCTTGCTCCTAACCAGAAATAGCGTTAGTAGAAGCATATTTTCCAGGCAAATAGCACATACAAGCCAATTTAGAAGCTGATCAGCTTCACTTGAATATCCACGCTTTAGTCTTTTCATTCTGGTGCCTTGGGCTGAGTCTTTTCGGTTGCCTCCTGACTCTTCGCCATTCGCGAACCAGTTGTAACTTGTCAACGGGCAGCCCGGCCCTCCATAGCGGACCTCCTCGAAGGATTCCTCTGGTAGGAGTCCACTGTAGGTCAGACCCAAAATTAGCTCCTACACTAGCTAGGGATGCGTCTGAATTATTCCACACCGTAGAAATGCCAGACATCCAAACTGCATTCTCCGTTAGCATCATGACCAGAACCCGGAACTCAAATTAGCTAGAGAGGCTTACTGAAGCACCAAGGAGCGTCTGGATTATCTCCAGACTCTCATCTTGGGTCATCTGCTGTCCTACAGCCTCAACTCCTTTTACCTGTGGCCTGATGAGTTGACGTTGCATGTTTCACTTTGACGTAGGGCAGAAGAAAAGGGGTGGTCTGTCAGAAAGAAATAGCTAGCTGACTTGTTTGCAGAGAGACGAGACCTGTCCTACAAGAAGGGAGTCTCGAAACCAACTGACGAGCTCATTTATATCAGTGTAGATCCCAATTGGTCGCGACTACTCAAAACGGTAATACGACCAAACGTGGTCTGGTTGGCACGTGGGGGTCTTAGCCAGATATGCGGAATCCTAACTTGACTCCACAGCTTGAAACATGGAACAACCAATACTTCCCCTAACCCGTTCGATCGCCCACAATGTCAAAGCATCTAGAATATATGAGTCTTGCCTTAGAGCAGGCCCAGAAATGCGAAGCCACCTTAACCGCTTTTTGCGTCGGCGCTATCATAGTTCAAGACTCAACCAACACCGTCATCGCGACTGGCTACTCCCGAGAACTTCCTGGCAACACACACGCAGAACAGAACTGCCTCACAAAGCTTCTTTCCGAAACGACTGCTGCGGGAGCAGATACCACGTACAGTCTATACACTACAATGGAGCCTTGCTCTGAAAGGCTGTCTGGCAATATACCCTGTACCGACTCGATTATCAAATACAACAATTCAAGCGAGCAGAAAGAGGGGAGACTGGGGCGGGTTGAGACTGTGTATGTTGGTGTGAAGGAACCAGGAGACTTTATCACGAACAATGTTGGGCAAGATAAGCTACTTGCAAATGGAGTGGGCTATATTCACATTAGTGGCCTGGAAAATGAGATACTGGCAGTTGCTCGAAAGGGGAACCCTAATGTTTAATTGCCATATGGTCGGAGGGAAGACGGTTGCGGGTGCTCTCCAGGTTTTACACTCTTGTATTGGTTAAGAGGCGAGAAAATATTTGATGTCCAGACGCCTCCAGAGCAAAGCCACTTCAGCAGCTCGAGGGTAGTCTGGTTGCACGATGCAAGGGATTGTGGAATAAATTGGGTGAAAAGCCATGAGAATAGGGCGAATACATGGCTAAGTAGGCTCGTGAGCACCGTAGGGTAAAGAGACTTGAGAGGGTCCTATTATGTGATTTGGCAATGTACATTCTGCAACACTCTTATGATATTTTTGCTCCATCAACAACTGTATGTCCAGCCTGACCAACACTAATTCAATTAACACAAGTAACCAACCGTGACCTGACCCAGCCCAATCCATTCATGAAACTCCTATCCCGCTATACTTCCCACTGCGAAAGATAACTCCCAATATATTCCCACGCTCACCCTTACCACAAACCAGCAGCACCTTGATATGAATCCATAACATAAAAGAACAAAGTGCGTAACGTTACGTCGTAAAAAGACATCGAAAGAGGAACAAAATGCATCCACGCACCCCAGCGCAGTGTAGTGAAGTTGACTTTCCAAAATCCAGGTGAATAATATGAAAATTATAGGGAAACAATAATAAACAAGCCAGCTGGTCATCAGAGCATTAGGTGGAAGAACTCAGACATAAACATAACATAGGGGAAAGGTATCTGAAAACCGAAACTTCGCCGAGGCAAGGATTAACTCAACAACTCTTAAGAAGCAAGAAAGAGAATGAACTATGCAGATATCCTGATACAGAACAGTAAAAAGCAGAGGAGTTGCCGTAGCGGATTAAGTTCTTCCTTTTGCCGAGCCGGATATGAAAAAGCCGACGTAGTATGAATGGAGCCCCAACATAAAATGGTATACATCTTCGGCCGATATGCGATTGTTGTGCCACCAAAATACAGCGTCCATTGGCAGGTGTTTCTGGCTGATGCCCTATGTGAAACACATAAGGGCCAGTGAGCTGTTCCAGACTTGACGGCAACTGAAATGAGTAACAGCCAACTACAAAATCGAATCCCGTCACATAGCCTCACTCCTCGCGACCAAACCATCAGGAACCTCCACTCCTTGGGGATCAACAACTATTCGTCTCCCTAGTTTCTCTCTAGGGGTGCCATCTCTGGCAGCACCAAAATCAAGGACCTAGTACAGGGTGTAAATATATATACTGGGGTGTGACCGATGGCTAGCATTCTCTTACCTCAATATAAGTAACCGATTCTCTCTGCACCGCCGCAACACATCTCCGCTCATTAAATTTCACTTGCCACACGCCACTGAGATCCGTTAAGAGATCCCGTATTAATTGTCCTGTTTTGACATTCCACATCTTGAGTGTTCCGTCACTACCAGAAATCACTTTGTGTGCGTCATGCTGAAAACAGGTAATGGCACCGGTGTGTGCAGATAGTATGTGTTTACACTGCCCGTTTTCTGGATCCCAGATCCTTAGCGTTGAATCGGCTGCTGCGGAAACCAAATGATCATGAGAGAGATCCAATAGTCCCACTAACGAAGTGTGCCCCTCCAATGAAAACAGCAAGGATCCTGTGTCTAGAGACCAAACTTTGACGAGGTTATCCATAGAGCCTGATATGCAACGATTCCTTTTATTGTCCAGCACAACTGAATAAACTTTTTGCGTATGCCCAGTCAAACGGTGGATTGTATCACCCGTCGAAATCCTCCAAACCCGGACGGTATAATCATAACTCCCACTGACCAGAGTATCTCCATGTACTGCGATCGCCCTCACAGAATGTTGGTGACCTTGTAATATCCGCACGAAATAAGGGTTGTTCGCTACATTAGACCCATCAGGAGTGTTTGACTCCGGAAGGTAGGGTTTATCTCCTGGTTGAGGTAGGTTCCATATTCTGAGAGATGAATCACGAGACCCTGTGATGATGAGAGGCTGTTTCGGCATAATTCTGTCCTTCCGGTTTGGCCCAACTCCAACCTTGGCAGGCATTAGGATTTGTAGACAGCGCACAGTCGAGGTATGCCCATGGAATATTTGTGTACATTCACCTTTCGCAATGTCCCACACTCGTACGGTTCTATCAGTAGACCCAGAGACAAGCGTATTCCCTTCATACTGCAGTGCCCAGACGCCGCCCTCATGACCAACCAAGGTTTTCCTCAAGGCCCCAGTATTTGTATCATACACGTTGATGTTATTGTCGTCTGAACCGGTCAGGATTTTATCTGTATCAAATTGAAGACACGTGACGACATGTCTTTGATGCCCTCGGAACGATATGTGCCTCGGATTCATCTCTGCCTTCGTCCAGCTCTTGCGGATTAAATGATGGCGGCGGTAAATTGACTTATAAAGATGTACAATCCTCAATGATGGGAGCCCCATAATGTGACTCAATGCAGTTGATGATTCCAATGCACCGAGCGGACAGTCGTTGGACAGCTCGGATAGAAGCTCATTAAATTCATCTTTGCCTAGCTTTTCGACCGCCTCTTGCTTCTTCTTTTGTTGTTTTGCCATGGCCCTTGTTTTCCTCTTCTGTACACGGGGAGTTATTGTAGGAGTTGCTGCCGACAATTTAGCCTGTTGGATAGTAGATTTCATATCGCGCTCATAGTCGTCATTCCCTTTTGGATCCTGGTAACCCCAACCTTCATTAATTGCTCTTTCCAGCTCACCTTCCTCGAGGGTATAACCATCCTCTTCGAAACGCCTCTTCCAGGTCCACTCATCCGAATCAATAATAATCCTCCATTTCTTACAAACCTGCGCTGCATTGCATAGACTCCGGATATCAAGATACTTGATGATATTAAGTGATAGTTCTAAAGGCAATAAAGAAATGAAGTCACACTTCAAAGCCGGATTGACAACGCCCGCGACCATTTGTAATGTGTTTTTCGAACATCGGCGGAGTAGTTGATACAAAACGTAAGATTGAACTTGAGGTGGCATCGAGTCGAAGGAATCAAGCATATGAGGGATTTCCATTAATCCTGCATTTGTTTGTACTTGTTGTCGCATATGCTTCGGAGGAGAGCGCACCAGTTGCAAATCGTTTACGCTCTCCTGAGCACCAGTCGACGCTAGCTCGAACGGTGAAGTGATTTCTTCTTCCCCACCGCTAGGAGAAAAGTAACCCGAACCGCCGTGTGTTAAAGCAGCTGTCACTGGGCTAAGGCTAGGACTAGGTAAGCTTAGGGGCTGCTCAACTGACAAGCTTGAACTGCCCTCCCGAGATGCCCTAGGAGATGCAATCATGGCCTCCGAGGTAGGGGTTCCGACTGTCTCCATTGCCACATCAGCGCTTGCTTCCTCGATCTGAACATCTTGCTGGCTTATTGATGGCGTAATTGGAGTAGACTCTTCAACTGGATGTTCGAGACTAGTAGCTACAAGCTGAGGAGACAAGGTGAGAGGCGTCTCCTGTTGTTGCTGCTGCGGTTGTTGATGCCCAGAAGGCCGATTACCAGAAAAAAGGGATCGGATTTGCTGCACTTGTGAAACCTGCTGATGCACAGGTCGAGTAGTTATCCGGGGCACCTGTGGCGTTGTGAAGTCACTTTCCCCCAGTAAAAGGCCAGATGACGGACCACCTCGAGATCGAAGATTCTTTCTGCTAGAGGTAGGAGTATTTGCTACAGCGGGAACTCCACTCTGGCGACCTCTGGTAGTTTGCCTTCTTTTTGCACCCTTTTGTAGTACTACTCTTTGGGCCGCTTCGTTTATTGACACGGGTGAAGCCGGGCGCTTTCGATTTGCTGAGTCACCGAGTGCTCCTATAGACGGCAGTGTTGCAGAGATTGGTGTCTTAATCATGTGGTCTTGTAGTTCCACATGCTCCCTTCCTTCCTCTACCGTTCGTATCATACCTCCACCCTCTCTCAGATCGTCCATCAACTGGTCAAGCTACGTTATTACATTCATTAGGAACAATTACACATATCAACATGAGTCCGGGGATGGCACTCACATCTTTGACAGCCTGTTCTGGATCATCTGCCTCACGAAAATATGTAGGCCTCCCTTCGATATCAAAACAGAACCTCTTCAGACTCTGTGGTGTAGGTAATGTGGCCAGTGGATATTGTTTCGGATCTAATTCGTTCAGGTTCCTCGGAGGCCCCATCCTCAGCACTGGGAAGTGAGTAGTAGTGGTAGTTGTCGTGGTAACAACTGTAGTCTGCGTCGTTGGAGCGTATGAGAACTGGCCCACAGTAGAATAAGGGGCCAGAGGCTGACCCTGCCGCACTACCTGCTGAGCCTGACGGTGAGATTGCTGGCACTGTCGCCTATCTCCATGCCGACGTGCACCGGGAGTAGGAGATTCGGATACCATCTCATAGTTTGGCTGAGGCGTGAGTGAACGGTGTGACATTTGAGATCGTCGATGTGGCTGTAAGTGTTGTAGCGCGTGAGGAGGTGGTTCCATAACGCGAGAAATTTTAAGGTTGAGACTCGAAGCTGCTTGTGAAAGGGCGAGTTCGGCTGCCGCAGTAATCAAGTACTAGCGAAAACCACCGTGAAGAGTAAACCGGAAACCGACGGGGTAGAAAGTTGTATTATTCCAATGTAGGAAAATGGGCTTCCGGGACAACCGCGAGAAAACTACTGCATGCAAATCTGAGACGTTGAATCAGATAGGGACCGGCCACACCGTCGCCACGTTGACCTAGCAAGTAGAAGACTGAGCACAGGCGGTGTGAGTGTTGGTAACGGGTTGGGGTGGAGAAGGAGAAGGAATGGGGGGATGGGGTAGGGCAGCACAAGGACGAAGAATGAGAGGAAAGACGAGTGCCTGGGATGGAAGACAATAGGGAGGAGAGAGGGGGAGTGATGGATGGGGGTAAGTTAGGTTGCTTTTGCTTGGGTGGGCAGCGGTAACGGTGCCAACCAGGCTAATACCAAGACCCATCTCTAACCTCTTCACATCCAACGAGAAAATCCTCATCGGAACCTCCACCAGACCCGGTAACAAACACACTATAGTCTCTGACCGTGTGTGATTGATTACCCGACTGTCTGGATACGAGTTGAAGAGTTATCATCTTTTTCAAGCCACAAGGATAGGTTCCAATCTGTTGGCTCGAGGTGTTTGACTTATCAGTTGCCGGCCTCTTCAATTATCTAGTCTGGCTAACAAACCACCTAGGATAAGTTTATCACTCAAACCCGGTCATTGTTTTAAATTACACTCATGTAATCTGGTGGTTTAGAGGAACTATAAGCTTATGGACGATGTCAACAAGGGGACCGATTCCGTTGGGTGCAATCTATGACTAGCGGCGTGATTGCCACAGGAGCATTTGGTTTTTACCAAAACGAGAGGTAAGTCGGTCTAGGCTAAATACCAGACTAAGGGTACACTGAGAAAATGATTATGAATCGAGGTGACTTGAAGTATTGGCAGAGGCCTTGTATTAATGACCTTTCAAGTTCGGAGGGTAACGCTAAGTCATGTGCAGTCAATAGCTGCTCAGTCACAACTTGAGCGTTTCTAATGCATTTGATCTATCCTATGGATAGGAAGATTAGTTGCTCGAATTTGAAAAAAATAGAGATTCATTCCGTTACACCGGCCGTATATATGTATTGTGATACTTAAAGTAATCCCAATAGATTTAGAAATGGAAAATGGGGCGAAGCCCGGCATAGCGAGGGAATTGGTGGCAGAGATTGAGAGACAGTACTTTAGCGCAAGAGTGATCCGGACCCAATAGCTTGCACTTGGGCGGAGACGAGAGAGAAAATTAGTCGAAGATTGTATCCAAGGACACGGGAGGGTTTATCTGTCATTTGTCTTGATAGAGTTATGGTCTTGCTGCTTAGCCTGGTTCAGTATACTTCCACCCCTAGGCCTGTGCCTGCTCCAACCAGAATACGTCAACTCCCTCCCTTACTTTTTCTTTTCCAGTCTCTGACTGCATACTTAATTACTTGCTATTGCTCCTTTATAATGCCTAGGATTAACCGCACTCGATATGACAACATGATATCCTCTTTCCTAGGATGGGCTCCAATGTTCTGTGTTTACATTCTATGACATGATAGCGCAGGTATGTACCTAACCAGCTATCCAAGGTTAAACACCTAATTTGACTACAAATGGGTACCCTGCTCCATATATTCACTCCTCGAGCATTACAGCTGCAGTTAGTACCATCAGGTTATTCTCCCGGGCTCTTTCGCAAGGACTGGAATTTGTCGAAGTTATAATTATGCTATATTTAGAGAGAGGTGAACTGAATCCTCTCTGGGGGTAGTCTGGCTTTCTCGGAAGGTGGAAGAGGACCAGACAGCAGTGTGGGGGTTGAGTTGCGGAACAGTACTTATAATTAAGTTCCTCAAAACGACTGTATGCAAACTACATTGGAAATTTAAAACATTTCATTTGCTCAGGTACTGAAGATATCCAGTTTGCATGCTATGCGTTATACACCCCTTCCCACATGTACATGAAAAATCCTTTGATCATGATTATTGGCCCTCCAAAGGGATTCGCAAAGATGTAGAGGTAACACTCGGTCGCTAACTGTTTAGTAACCTGTGTCAAGCCAATGTAATGACCTTGGAACCGAACGACCCGACTCCCCGCCCCAAGACTTAACTATATGTGCTTATGCATTAGCATGTTGATGGATGGTCGTCTATATCATTTGGTACCATCACCTTCTTTGCGCAAAATCTCAACTTCCCATCACATCCCATGTGAGCAGTTTCCTTTAAGTGTTGTCTGCTTCGATGCAGCAGCGTCCACAGGATCGATTTCAGGGGCCCAATAGCATCACCCCTTCGATATGGTCATAGGTGTTACAATACGTTTATGGCGCCCAAATGACTGGCATTTCCAAGCACGTTGCATCGCTGCCATGCAGGCAGAAAAATAGAACTAATGGGTAATAACTTCTTAAACCCCTCCCGCTCAGCCACAAAAGTCATGATATCAGTTGACAGGAAGAATCTGTCAGAATACCTTTCTGACAGTGCTCTCGTGTTCAGGTGTTCTTAATGATATCAATGTAGGTAGTCTGGCGTCCTCCTCCAACGCAGATCATTGCCAATTAAACAGCTTTGCCAAGTTAGATGCCTCTTACCCGTTGTGGCAGCTCTATGCATTTCTCGAGAAGCCTACCTGGTGAGGCAGCCAGACTAGTACCTAGGTAGGTAAGTAATCCATTTTAACTCTGGCCAAGCAATAGGTTCAGCACTTATATAACTTATACTGATGAGATGAACTAACCTACATCATCAGTGGTTATCATTAAGCATAATTCGGATCAATGCCTCTGCCTCAATTGCAATTTACGCAATTTCTGCGAGCAACCCCAGCCATTGGCCCTACCAAAACTCCAGTCCTGCCTTCCAGGACTTCAATCTCGTCAGCCTTTTCAGTCTTGGGCAGATCGCAATGTGATAGGTATACCAGCGTACGTATCCTTGACCATCGATTTATCCATTCAATCCGATCAATGGACCCGGCTACATCGCCCGAAGCCCTTCCCACAATTCGAACTATCGATATCCCCGAACACCTTTTCTCTCCCAATACCACCCCAGATACTATCGCCGAAGCTAGCAAGCTCCTCACATCGACCAAAAGGCCATGGGGTTTGGTGCAGTCACCACCTAGCTTCCAGCGTAAAATCAAATTCAAAACTTTTGCGACCGCCATGAAGTTTTGGAATACTGTGGCAGATGAATGCAAGGCACAGAATCATCATCCCGAGTGGGGGAATGTGTACAATGAGGTGGTAGTCAGGTGGACAACACATCGCCCGCGGGGTATATCGTCTAAAGATATACACATGGCAAAGTTCTGTGATCGGACTGCAGCAGAACTTGGGGAGATACCCATTTCTGAGAAAAAAGATTTCAGCCAACCAAGCGAAGGAACGCAAAAGGAAGCCAGTAGGGGAGCCGTGAAAGAAAGCACATGGCGAGGCACCTCTGAGAGGGATAGTGGAAAATTTTCCCAGGCCGCAAGTAGCATTCCTTACAAGTCTGAGATTGCGTATCCCGGGATGCCTCCCGAAAGGGCAAATACAGGGCATGATCTCCTAGGCTCTCTTCTCGGCACAGAGGAGCAGATTTGCACGCCGTGTCACACCGGGAAAGAAAAGTCTAAAGCTGCAGGAACTGAATCTGGTGCTGGCGGTACGATCATAAAGCCAAAAGATACATCCCCTCACTTGGAAAGCACCGAAGGACAAAGCGTACTGGAGGAAATAAAAAAACGTAGGGATGAGCTGGACTTAGCAGAACCTGGACTGGGTGGATATCAAGAGGACCTACAGGTTGCGGTTGAGAAGGAAAAGGGAGACAAAGAGTGATCGCTCTATATGAAGTTTTGTATTCTTGTAGTTACTCAATGTGTCTGTCTCAGGACTGTTCAAGGTTGATAATCGGGGTAGGGAGCTCTTTATGGGCTCAGATGTTGTACGGAATACTATAGTATTAGCAGCAAAATATAACTATCTCACGTGAACTATCTAGTGCGCCGCATAGCCTTAGGTGTATAGACTCAAAAAAAAAAATTAACTAGAAGATCCACTTGGATTAACGCAATAATCGGGCTTGGCACTGCAACATTCAAATTGCCTAATTCGGTATCTGCCGACCGCAGGAGTGTATAGGCACGTGTTTATAGTGCCTCGTAATTTACATGAACTTTAATAAAGCTATCGTGATAGTCGAATTACGCCTCTGCTACGTCTTGCGTATCAACTTTCTGTGATTGCAGTACAGTGTCATTGTCGTCAGATTTATATGCACCTCCATTGCCCCTATAGACCCATAACCCCACACGGCGATGCGGCAAAATCTTTTAAACTTCTTAACTGAAGTACCCTCAAAATGAGGTATGCGGAGCAGGTGCTGTACGCACCATTGTGACGACACCTTCTTAAATAAAGTATAATATGTAGGGATGCGGGGCTTTGGGTAATCCCACACTCCTTAAAACTGGGAGACTTTCAGTTACCTGAGTGAGCAGTATTCAGTAGGCATCCACGTCTCCATTTATTCCTTGCCCTCCGCATCTTCAGAACTGGCCATTGACCCTAGAAACCCAGACAGGACATACAGTCTTTGATCTTTCATACTTGAGACAAGCACTTGACCTTGAGACATTACGTTTACGTTCCCTATATCTTACTACATCCTATCCGCGTATCTTTTACCAGGAAGAACTTTTGTGGGTACGATTCCTTCTACAAACACATCTCACCACAGAATGTCCCTTGATTTGATGTCCATATGTTGACCTTAATTATGTGATAGCGGCAGCTATGAATCTCCGTTTTCTTCTTTTTGCTGTTTACAGTGCTCTACCTCTCGTGTATTCTCAATATCCACCCCAAATCACAAACGTCTATGAAATTGAGTCTCCAGTGAATTCGAATATCAAGATCAGGTTCAAAAGTCCGGACTCCAGAATATGTCATACAACAAATACTTCACAAAAGCAATATAGTGGACATATTGTGAGCATTGCCCTAAACTTGGACTGCATATTGGTTACAGCTACTGACTGCCCGGGAGTTTCAAGCATCTCCCACCCGGTACTCTGGCCCCCATCGAGCAAGACTACCCGATCAACACGTTCTTTTGGTTCTTTGAGGCCAGGCAGAACCCCCAGGATGCACCTTTAACGATATGGGTACGTTCCCTCCAACACAAATACATGCAAGGTGTACTAAATGTGGTGAACTTTACATAGCTCAACGGTGGCCCAGGAAGCTCCTCTTTAATTGGGCTGCTCCAGGAGATCGGCCCATGTGAAGTAGTTCAAGCGGACCCTTCCCACCTGAAATCCTCTCCTAGAGATTTTGGATGGGACAGAGCTAGCAATTTGCTCTTCATTGATCAGGTGAGTCATTGGCCTACTTCAATAGATTGATTCAATGCTGTCGAGGTGTTGATTTCCTCTTTAAACCCTTGTAGCCAAACCAAGTTGGTTTTTCGTACGACACAGCTACAAATGGTGTTCTTCCTTTACTTGACCTAAATAATCGCTTCATCCCTAATGTATCAGCTCCACCGGGTGGGGGCGGGCATATGTACGTCAATACGAGTGACCCACGAAGTGTCAGACTAGCTATGGAGCATACCAACCTCCTCAATGGAACTTTCTCATCCGGAAATGTGATGCACACAGCAAACACGACCCAGATCGCTGCACAAGCAACCTGGCATTTTCTTCAGACGTGGATATCAAATTTCCCTCAGTATTAATCCTAAAGCTTCTGGTGCTGAAGAAAGCAGCAATAGCTAATATTTAACCCAATAGGTATCAGCCAAGGGACAGTGGGCTCCAGTTTGTTGCTGAATCCTATGGCGGGCATTATGGCCCAGTGTTTTCTGCGTACATTGAAGAGCAGAATGAGAGATTGGCAGCTGGTAGACTTCCACCAGGGACAAAAGAGCTTCATTTAAGTTCCCTTGGAATTGGTAAGAAATTTATAGACACATTTACGGCGTAGCTCTGTGCTGAACCCTTAAATCAACCAGTCAATGGATGCGTTGACGAACTCATCCAAAGTCCCTACTACGCGATTTATGGCAATCATAATCCTTACAACATCACAGCAATCAGTCGCAATGCAGCAGATAGGGCCCTCAATAACTTCTTCAAGCCAGGTGGTTGCAAAGATCGGATTCTAGAGTGCCGGAAGCTACGGAAAGAAAGGGATCCTTTGGACGTGGGTGATAACGAGCTCGTTAATTTAGCATGTCGAAAGGCGGATGAATATTGCGGTATACCCCTCCAATTCTGGGGGTTCTGACTGTGGTGCTGATAAAAGGAATGAAAGGTGCCACACAAATGAATACCTACTTCCCAGCTGGAAGGTGAGTCAAGAGCTCTGTCCCCCAATTGAGCTTTAGAGACTAATGTGTAAGCTTTGCATCTATAGAGGTGTTTACGACATCGCACATGCGGATCCTGATCCATTCCCGCCTAGCTTCCACCTCGAGTTCCTCAATAATGCAACAGTACAGCAGGCCATTAGCGCTCCTGTCAATTTCACACAGAGTAGCTCTTACGTCTACAGGGCTTTCGGTTCAAGTATGTGCTTCTTTCCAAGTATCTCTTTATTCTACACTAACCTCTTGTACTTGTAGCTGGGGACATGCCTCGAGGAGGAGAGATTGATGACCTCGCTTATTTATTGGATCGAGGGGTGAGGGTTGCGTTAATTTACGGTGAGTTGACCGTTTCACTCAGGTTACCCTGAATTAATAAATGCCTTAGGTGATCGTGATTACATTTGTAACTATATGGGTGGTGAGGCTGTGTCTCTCACAGTAAACTACTCAAAGGCGGAGCAATTTGCGGCAGCAGGTTATGAAGATGTTCAGATTAATTCAACATACATTGGTGGTCAAGTTCGGCAACATGGCAACTTCTCCTTCACTCGCGTTTTTCAGGCGGGCCATCTTGTGCCTGCATACCAACCTGAGACGGCATTTACTATCTTCGAAAGGCTTATTCATGGGAAGAGCATAGCGACAGGTCAGGAGATAGTTACAAGTGGAAATGACATCTACTCAAGCACTGGGCCGAAATATTCCACTATAGGCTTGATTCCTCCTCCACCTCCTCCTCCTATGTGCTTTATTCGAGCGGCAAGCAGCTGCACGAAGGAGCAATTCGCAATGCTAGCAGCCGGGCAGGGTGTAATTATCAATGGAGTATTGTATGTGCATGTTCCTGTACCTCATCGTCGCAGAACATGGCAGCTGACATTGGGATAAGGTATAACTCAACCGATGAATATACTGGCCCTGGCTATGCGGGAGCACAGGCCGGCGGTAATGCAAGTGCCCCGGGAAGCTACCATACCGGGAGCATAGGATCCCCCCCGGCAAACCAAGCACCCTCAAGGGTTTCTGGGGACGCAGTATATTCATCACATAAAGATGGATCGCCGCTAATCCCGGACAACATAGATCCGGAAAGGATCATTGAGAAAGATGAAACCCAGGGGCATGGAGAACCGGAAGATACTAAGAAAGAAGGAGATTCGAGGGTAGGGGGGGGGGGTTATCCTCAAAATAGTGAGGCAGGGGACTTCGATATAGCTCTTTTCACTCAAATTGTAGATAGTGGTGAGAAAGGAATGGGCGAGTTGTTAGGAAGGGTAGGCCCAGGGAAATATGTGGGAGATGAACCTGGGGTTGGAGATGGAAGGGATGATGGGGGCTATTAGATTGAGCAGGTGTTTGGGCCTGCTCGCTAGTACTGCACCCTGATAGCCGTCATTTTGATAAGAAATCTAGGGAAGGGGTTCTATTCATCTGCTGGTATTGACCAGGGAAAAGTTTTTTAGAACCTTAATTACTAAATTAATATTATCTAATGAATAATTAACTCCCCAGGTTCCGAGATATAGTCTGGCGTCCGAGATGGATAGTTTTTGAGGTCGAATCGGGCAAGGTGTAGAGAAGTCTTATCGATAGGAAAAGCTTAGTTTCAACCACAGTTGCCAAAGGCGTCAACAACACAAGACCTGTCTAGACAAAACCGAACACACGACCCCCGATACACCATACCCGGCGATCATGGCCTTCATAACGCGTTCCATCTATCGCTCTCTACTACGCGAGCTTCCGCCCCTCACTGCCTCGGCGAAGCAAATCAAGACTACACCTGCTCACACTTTTCTTCGCAAGTCCTTTCAGTCAAGAGATGCGGTTGGGAAGGCGGAGCAGATTAGGGATTATCTGAGGGCACAGAGGGTGTATGTAGCACTTCTGGAGAGATATAATCCAAATTTAAGGATTGAGGAGGATGATAGGATTAAGTTGAGTGCGAGGAGAGTAGGGTTTGGGATGCCGAATGAGGTGAAGTAGATGGAGCACGCCGAGGGGTTGGTGGGTGAGGAGGGCGGGCGGGCTGAGCTTGTGGATGGCAGGAGGACAGAAAGAGTATGGGATGGAGGTGCCTGCAAAGTAGGGAGACTATTGGTGAAGGAGTTGAGTGGTGACATGCTTTGAGGAATGTGATACGTATCATACATATGTATGAATAGTGTGGATGTTACTGGTGCCAGCGAGTGAGTGGGTTGCAGCAGTGGTTTATTGGCTCCAATTGCCTCTGACTACTAGCAGAAGTATATCTGCGCTATGTTTTCATACTAGGACAAGAAGTTCTGCGAGTGACCATATCCATAGATCCACAGCGGTCTGAAAATTGATGCCAAACTTGTATTATTAATGCTCTCCTATTACCTTGACCTTGACCCGGCCTAACTTAGCCAACTAACAGCATTGAGTAGGATGAGAGGCCATGCCGTAAAGTATATTGAACACATGCCAAAGAATAAAATTACGGAATAGACTGCTGGGAAATAAATTGCGAGTCCACAACTCAGAAAATAGCTATGAAGCTTCAGTAGCTTAATATGATGCACTATGCATGACAGCTAACGCATTCTCGTACGTCAACATTGACACAAAAGTTGTTCCTAGTTGCTTTACAAAAGCCATATCGGTGACGACTCCTGTCCCATGCTGCTTAGATATTTTGTACAAATTGTGGAAAGACACTTCGGAGGCCGGCCCAGATTCCTGCTTTTCATTTCTCCTCCACACTTTTGTTAGTCTGACTCCGGGGCCGCATCCTTTACAATCTTAGCAGTATTTAAAGAGTACTGCTGAGTACTTTATATCCAATTGGAAAATAGAAACACTTGCTGACGAATCTCGGGATATCCTAATCGGATAAATATATATCCGTTCTTTTAGAGCGACTTTTAGCACCTCCTTGACATCGCCTCTCCTAGAGTGGGTCTCGCCCCATGCTATATAGATCTGCCCAGCCCCACCGAAGTGTGTTCAATATGATAGGTTGTCTCTAACTATGGAGTTGCCTTAGATGTCTTAGATGTCGAGACTATACGGAAGGCATGGATCCCACAGCAGCCGTTGGGCAGCCCACTTCCACTCGTCGTGTAGAGCTGTGATCTTCATCCTTGTATATTCTTATAATTAACGCATTCCTAAATATGTTAGGAATGCTATTGGAAAGAGATTCTAGATCGGTCAAGTCAAACTGAGGAACGGGGAGGCAGCTAATTGGGCTATAGGCATCAAAGCTAAGGTTACCCTGAAATGCGGCTCATAGCAAAGTTTGGTTAAAGTATACATGCTGGTCTATTCACTTAATTATTGTTTTCTTATACGTATATCAGCGCGGCCTAGCTATTCCGAATCCCTAGCCTGAAAGGTGATCATGAACTGCACTGTTTCTGGTTTGATCTGAGAAACCGCATAGGTTATCATCATTCCAAGCCTGCACCTGCACGAAGGTGGAGCAAGTTGGCACCATATATACCAGTAATCACCGTTTTTTTAGCCTCATTTGTCTGCAACACAAGATTTAATCTAATCACTAGGTACATCTTGTGGTGAGACCCTTGGCCTTTGGGTTTATAGCTTATCTCTTTTGCTAAGCTACGAGGTGATAAGATGATTTATGTATGTCAGAAATAAAGAGCCTCCCACCTCCAACCGCCTGCCAACGACACCGACTCCATGGTCGGCCATATTCCGTCTGACGTTGCATAACGCGGGTTTTACGTTACCTAGCTAGAGAATCAAAAACATCCAAATTATCGAGTGCCACAACGCATAATGATATTTATATCACAAAAAAAATTCAAGATTGATCGATCGAGAGCAGCCTGTCGATCATGAAACCTTCAAAACGCACGGTTGTCTTGGTAAAAAAGATCGTTTTCTGTCATCGAGAAAACTCTCCGACATGTCGAAGCTATAGGTAAACCTGGATTGCCATGCATGGCATGGTGTATCAACATGCATCCTGCGTAAGACATAACGGTGTCATTGCTTTTTTTGAGTTAGCCCACTTTTTTTCTTTTTCCCAAGAAGACGGCTAGAACGAGGCTACATTTATATGGCACGAGAAATAAGTACCGGTATGCAACTAGGGACTAACATGTCGCTTATGGTCGTTACCACATGTGACCCAGATCTGAAACCGCCATAATCCAACTTAACCCCGCATACCGAAACACGGAGCCGTTACACTCATGCTCAGGTAACGAGCAACTCTCAGAGCTGCGATATCTAAGTAAAACGACAGTATACAGATATACGAAATGTAGACAGACGCAGAAAGATAACAACTAAAAGAAACAAAATTAACAAACCATTGAACATATGCATCCTACGCAATAAGAAACTTGAGATCAACACCGTACCGATATAATTCGTGTATCGTTTTTCCGAGTCCACGCCCCCCCCCAATCACAACAGTTTCACACTTGCTCGTTTAGAGTACCAACTGCAGCAATCACCAGCACGAGAAGGGCCACAGTGTCATGGATCAGTGGATTGTACATAGATAACCAAAATCTTGCATGTATGTAATTCCACAATTTTGTAGGTATAATCCCAGCCGACCAAACACCGTTTAGAACTCCCCCCATGTCCATCCATCCGATCCTACATAGCCTGCCCAAGGGGCTTGTGCAACCAGACTCAAAACAGACCAAGCCCCAAACCCAGCTCCCCAAGGCACCAAAGATTGGATGTTTACCTACGAATCCAGAAGGAATCAACGATATGAACAGAAAAAAGCTGGACCATACGAGATTACACCCTAGGCTATTAGTTTCAAGGTGGTAGGTTGGCTCTTTACGTTCCGTTATATCCGGCCCTAGGCGGGCATAGTGCCCTGTATAAGCAGCCCTGATCACTTGTACTCGTTTGTTTGATGTACATATTACTTTCCTAATCCTAGTCAAAGGCTCAAACTATAGCTAAGATGTCTGTCAGTACGCAGGTTGAGGGTAACTATCCAAATACAGACATCACTGCAGACCAGCCAGCTAGCAAGCTAGTAAATCACATTCTTTTTTCTTCTTGTAATTAAGTGAATAGTGTACCACTAACTGTATTTATAGCCCATTACTAGTACCTACTTCGCATATATCGCGATCAACCAATTGCAACTCCAGAACACCCTTACCAGACCAGCAAGAGAAAAACTGAAATTTAAGACATAGAAAAACTTGCGCCCAAATCCTTCCCAGGTCCACACAATTCTTTTCCAACCCCGTTACTCGATTCTCAACCCATATCCTGCCTTCCAACTTCGCCCAATCCTGTCTCGTGCATTACTTAGTCACAATTTCCCTTCCCTGTATGTAGATTTGAAGAACCCGACCAAATGAAAAAAGCCGAGGAAATTTAAATCGCTCCAAAGTAGATAGACTGCGTATAGACAACAATATATATGATATCCCGGGAAAATCACCATGCTTTATCGAGAGCCCAATGAACAAAGGAAATAAGTGACAAAAGGTAAAAACGAAACCGTTGGTGGAATATGGAAAGCCAGCTTTGCATGTATCCTCCCTCACAACAAAACAAGATGAAGGGAGTTTTTTTTTCCACGCTGCAAGGTCGTAACGTCGTAGCATCGTTATTATTAATTGCAATCGGTCCCAAGACGTTTGATGGGGGTCAATGATTGCTTAAAAGAGTGTATGTGGTAAGCAGAGCACAGAATCGAATTGAACAAAACAAGGTAAACACCACGCTGAAAGAGCCAATATTAAATACCATATACATCCTAAACGAATACTGCCTGAAGTGAAATTAAGCGTACTGAGAGGCTTGTCGGCGCTCGCCTGCGTGCTGCTTCTCATTGAAAAACCTCGACAATAACCCAGTCCTGGTCTTCTTGGTTGTCTTCTTGTTGATCTCGATGATTGGTGGCAAGTGGTGGGCACTGGGAAATGGGGGAAGAACAGGAGATGGTTCCTCAGAAGATATGTTTTCGTCTACCAAATCAGGTAGCTGTGTGGATGATGGAATAGAGTGGGGTGGGTAGTGGGATGGGTGGTAGTGGGATGGGTGGTAGTCGGATCGCTCTGAAGCACGGGAAGAGCGGCCAGAGCTTGGTGTAATAGGGCGGTGGTCAATTGTATCAGACATTTCGGACAAGGCAAGAGATGAGGTAGACGCAGCCGAGGGCGATAAGTAGATGCGGCCCTTTCTCATGGCAGCAGCAAGAGTGGCCTGGTGTTCCTCATACTCAATCCTTGCCTGCTCAAACACCCTCTCCTCCTGCTGGCGTTGGTACCGTGCCTTGATGGGAGTGAGGAAGGGTTCCAGGTGCTCGTAAAGATCCTCTGAGGTAATCCTCAAGTCCCATTCAAGGAGGAAAAGAAGCTGCTTCTCCATTAGGTTGACCTCGGTTAGTGAGAACCCAAATCCATCAAAGCCCCTCATGATACTGTATCGAGCCCAGTGCTTGTTCTTTGGTGAAGAGTCGTTGAGATTCTTAGCAGCGAGAATCAAGGAAGCCAGGAAGATGCGATGAACTGTGCATCGCACTCCCTTTGCAACCGGTGGAAGTCTCGATCTTAGGCGGTCAAGGTAAACAAGCGACGACATCAGTGTTGGAACTTGAACGTGGGATCGGTCGACAAGTGAAGTAATAAACTGCTCGACGGTGGGGAGGACTGGCTGCATGGGGTCATTTGGCGGAGTCCTTGGGGGTGTTGGGGGACGGTGTGACGCCTGCTGTGGGC
>Ga0307511_10000659_pt1 | contig 36822 bp, 29 predicted proteins | sample 13_EM_MG_FD_200266 | JGI IMG/M metagenome (GOLD analysis project Ga0307511, IMG submission 200266) | Populus trichocarpa ectomycorrhiza microbial communities from riparian zone in the Pacific Northwest, United States - 13_EM | ecosystem: Host-associated > Plants > Roots > Unclassified | place... | reverse complement strand
CGCGGCCGACCGCGCTTGCCGAAGGCGTACATGTCCAGGGCTGAAAAGGCCTGTTGCGCGATGAGCTGACATTCGTGCGCACCCACTCTCGCATCAGTGCGAGTCCGGCCGTCGTTCCACTTCGCGTCATTCTTGCAGCGGGTGCCGAAAGCTGAAATCGCAGCGGAGGTGAACCCCGCCCCCGCGCGGGCGGCGGCGAACGCGGCGGCACGCTCCTTGTTAGGCTTCATTCTGGGCATCGCACACGCCTGTGCCCAGGTGCGTTGTTCGCGCATGCGCTCGAGGCGGCGCAACCCCTCGCCCAGGCAGGCGTTGTAGAGTTGTCGTCCGAGCTCCCGGCGCACGCCCATTTCGCGCGCGTCCGCCCTAGCAACACTCAAGGGTAGCTCGACGATGAACGTGGGGGTGGTCTTGCGCGCCATGCTCAGACGTGTTTCTGGTTTTCGATGTACTGTTTCACGATGGCCAGCGGCGCGCCGCCCACGGTGCAGACGAAGTAACTGTTAGTCCACAGTGTGGGTAGCCGTCGCTTCAGAAAAGCGCGATGATCTTCTTCAGCCGCTCGTCCGCCCCGTTCACCAACACCGATCTGCGGTATTTAGGGCACCATACGATGTGGAACTTGCACGAGAACGCGACATTTCGAATGCTACGGTATGAACTGGCTATATACACAGTATACAGCCAGAGCGTGTACACCGCCAGCTAAGGCCTCGATTCTAAAGCGTACGGACAGCGCTAACCCAATGGCTGAAGCGCGAAGGGTTTGCGCGCTGAAGATTTCGGTCAAGGTAGTACCCGCAATGATCAGGCCCGATGTCAGCGTATGCCACCCAATATGTGCGTGCCGTCGCGGCATCCGGGCTGGTGACTTCGATGCGGGATGTGGAAAGATGGTGGCGCACGAACGTGGCCTGATGCGTTCGAGGCGCGCCCTCGGGCTGACTGCGCCAGCGGGCGATCCAATCGCGGATCGCATGACGTCCTTCATAGCGAAAGGCATCGGAATCCGGCACTCCATCGGACTCGAGCACGGCGTCGTCAGTAAACACAGCGACGAAGTCATCTTCACGGAGCCGATCGCCTGCCGTCGTGTAGTTCACGATGGTTTGACGAATGCTCTCACGAGCCAGCAGCTCATCGAGTGTCATCGCAGTCAAGGTAGCGGGTGCGTCGGTGTGCACCTGGGTCGCGGGTCAGTTCAAGGTTCCGCTCACAATCATTCGCATCTGCTCGACTTACGGTCCTGAGGGTGGCACTCCGGCCGACCGCCTCGAGATGATGTTGGAGGGTAAGCCGATCCGGCTCTACCCTGGGATGCCCAACAACTACAACCCGATCTACGAGGATGACTACGTCGAGCTGGGCGTGCGCGCCATGGAAGTCGCCGCAATCCCGCGATCCGGCAAAAACGAGCACAAGTAGTGTAAGGCTCAACGCCTTCCGTCTAACTATCCCGCAGACCGCCAAGCGCAGCGCGGCAGGCCGCCAAGCCCTGCCCCACGGCCATGCCTTGCCAGACCGGATCATCGCAGTGAAAGGCGGCGCGAATCATTGCCTTGATTGGTTTGGCGTTGGTGTGAAGCGGATCGCCGTATGCATGTAGCCAGGCATCCGCGCGCAGAGCCAGCGCGACTTCGTCGATCGGACGAATGCCGCACTCCAACGCCACGGTATCAACTTGAGCATGCGGCAGCAGATCCGGTATGGCGGTCAAGCCGTCTCCCTTGATTTCCACCGAGACCGATCCATCGCCGAAGAGCGACTTGGCGGCGCCACCGATCCAGGCCCGCGTCCTGGCAAAACCGGGATCCTCACGCCGTCGACCAACAATCGGTTCGGCGTAGCCATAGGGGCCCAGGCCTGTATGGAAATCGAGGACGCAAACACGGGACGCCCTGCGCAGATTGGATGTGAGAATGTCTGCAAGGGTCTGGCGCGACCAGCTTATTCCTGCACCGCCGTAGAAAAGGCCGCGTGGATGGGTCCACTGTCCTTCACTGACCGCCTTTTGAAAGGCCCGCTCATCGTGCTGCTTGATCCACGCGTGGAGGCGAGCACCCGTCTGGGCTTGCGCCTGAGGGGACCAGTCGGGCGGACAAAGATCCGCAGCTAATTCATCGTAATCGGCATTTGTCGGGAGTTTTGTGCCGAAGCCGACCCAATTGCGGTTGATATCTACATTGTCCTCATTCGTTCTTCTCAGCCAGGCGAATCCGTACGGATTGATCGCGTGGATGTGCAGGGCTGCAAGACCCTTCAGCTCGGAGGACTCACCCCGCGCAAGCCACTCGACCTGAGTGGCCGACCCGAAGAACCCCTCAACACCGTGAGTCCCTGAAATCGTAACGAGTACCGCTCGTGCGTCCGACGGGCCGACGAATGCGACATCTGTGGATAGCTCACCGTTGTCAGGGCCGCCCTGATCCAGGGCATAGCGTGTCAACTGAGCACCGGCCCCGCGAGCGGCGCTTAGGAATTTGTCCCGCGCCTCGGCGTAGGTTTCACTGAAGCAGCTCATCATAGGAACTCCCTTTCTCGGGCAGAGGTGTAGCTAGTTCAGCATGAATCAAAGTCTGGCTGCAATGCCCGATGCGGCAGGCTCGAGGGGTGGTCCCGGTCTAATGATGTGCCGGAGGTTGGAATTCGATCGCGCCCACGTCGCAGACATTTGCGCCGTCATTGTCGGCATCGCCCTCAACGCGCCGCTGGCCAATTTGATCGGTGGGGCTACAGGTTGGGCCGACGCTGCCGCCGGCGTCGATCAAAGGACTGCCTGCAAGTGGCGGGTAGTGAGTGTTGCCCGGTACTCCGTCATCCTGCAGGTCTCCCAGGCGGATGATCGTGGGCTGCCGGCTGCGGCCGGCGGCGAGCATCTCGTTGATTACATCATTCGCGGTCGCGGCCCGCACCGTTTGGAACTGCGTTCCCTGCGCCCGTACCTGTCCCGTGCACAGCAGTGTTGCGGTCAGCAACAATGGTGCAGCGAAAAATTGTCTGTTCATGACAGCGTCCCTTTGTGGCATTGCGCGCTGAGCCTCACAGCGTCGGCGATCTTTGTCTGGCAGCTGGTCTGCACCTGATATTGTCACTCCGGGTGCCTGAAGTTGACCGCGAATCGAAAGCATCCGCGTTGCGGTTTGCCATCGGCGGCGGGCAGCTTGTAGCGTCCCGAATCCAACCGTGCGAGCTTTACAGCCCCCGAATCCACCCTTGCATCGCCGGACGATTCGGTGATCACAGGATCCTGAGTCAGCGTTCCCTTCTCATCGACGCACACACACAACACTGAGCGGCCGGTCGCAGAAACGTTGTGAGGCAGCGATGCAGCGGACGATTGCGGTTCGCAACGGTCAGATACTGAGTTTGGAACAACCCTTCCATCCGGTACTGATGGATCAGCCGCGGAAGAACCCAGGGGTGGTGACTCGCCGGGCTGGATCGAATCGGGCTTCGAAGGGTTCACAATCTCCCGCAGCGCGGCCGTATAGTTCGCGGTTGCGGCGCTCGTCACGGCGGCGCGCTTTTCGGCCATGTACTTTTGGTATTGCGGCATCGCCATTTGCGAGGCACGAACGTCTTTTTGCCCGGCGGGCGAACGGTAGTACGCCAGGATGGCATCCAGCTCCTGTTCAGTCAGGCCCTGCGAATAGAATCGGCCCCACGCCCGTAGTGCATCGTCCTGATCAATGCCGTTCTCGAGCTCACCCAGAAACCGCTGTGAAGCAGCCTCGAGCGCCGTTCGCTTCTCAGGCGGGATATTCGGGAACTGCGCGAATATCTTGTCTGTCATGGACCGAACCGTTCGAGTCGCTTCCTCCCGCCCGGCGGCCTTGGATTGCGCCATCATGCCGGCCAAACCCCGCAGTTGAACCAACTCAGTGATTTTTGCCGTCCTGGCATCCTCCTGAGTGGGCGCGGCGAGCAAATGTCCCGCGCACAGGGTGCCGACACTCAGCATCACCGCCATTGCCGCGCGCCGCGCAGAGCGGATCAGGATCACGAATTCTTTGCCTAAATCCGCTAAAAACAATAACATAGCTGCTATCTCCTCCTGAACGTGTGAGCCGCATCGCCAAAGAAGTCGGTGCACGGGGGGCCGGTTGCCCTCTTTAAGCCCGACGAGCGATGAAAACACCCACTGCCCTGCAGCCTCTCATAGACGACGGCGTCATCGACGAAGTCATTCGCTCACTGAAGAGCGGTAAAGAAGCCACGGTCTACCTGGTCCGCACCGGCGCTCAGACTCGCTGCGCGAAAGTCTATCGGGACATGGCGCAACGCAGCTTCCAGAGGCGGGCGCAATACCAGGAAGGTCGCAAAGTGCGGGGCAGCCGGCAAGCGCGCGCAATGAATAAGAGCACGCGCTTCGGCCGCAAAGAGCAGGAGGCGGCTTGGAAGAATGCCGAAGTCGACGCGCTGTACCAGCTCCAGGCCGCGGGCGTGCGCGTACCGAAGCCCTACGGCTATTTCAATGACGTGCTGATCATGGAACTGGTGACGGATGCGGCTGGCGACCCCGCCCCGCGGTTAAGTGAAATCGATCTGTCACCTGACACGGCACGTGAGTATCACGACTTTCTCATCCAGCAGATCGTGCGCATGCTGAACATCGGACTCATACACGGCGATTTGTCGGAGTTCAACGTGCTCATCGCACCCGACGGCCCGGTCATCATCGATCTGCCTCAAGTGGTGAATGCGGCCGGCAACAACGGCGCGCTTGCGATGCTCGAGCGTGATGTGAACAACATTCGTGACACTCTCGGCCGCTTTGCGCCAGAACTGCTCGCTACCGAGTTCGCGCGGGAAATGTGGAGCCTGTTCCAGCAGGGTGAGCTGACGGCGGACAAAAAGCTCACGGGGGAATTCGCGCGAGACGAGGCTACGGCCGATGCCGATGGCGTCCTGTTAGCAGTCGAGGATGCCCGGGAAGAAGCGATACGACGCGAGCTGGGGCGCGAAGGCTAGGCGCCCGGCTTATGCAGCGGCCGCGCGGCGCGCAGCAGCCGCGGTCCAGCGCCTCGCTCTAAGGATCAACTGCCCGGATCGCCTCGAAGGCATGGGTCAGCCAGGTCCTGACCCGCTGGCGTTCCAGGATTCCAAGCGGCGTGGCGCCTGCTTCGACTTTCTGGGTCGCTGCCCAGAAACTGCTGCTGCTGCCATCGATCTTGGTCATCGCCGCTTCCTGCAGCCGCTTGATGACAACGACCTTCGCACCCAACGCCTGCGCCCGCTCCAGCAAGCCCGACGCTTTGAGGATGTCGAATTGGTCCCCGCGCACCTGGTTCAGCACGATCACGTAGCTCAGCCGCTGCTCGTACCGATCCAACAGCAGCTTCAACAGATCGACGCAATCCTTGCCGGAGTCCATGACGTGCCAATAGCGGATCTGCAGTCCGATCTCCGGTGCAACCTCCAGAAGCTGCGACTCGTCCATCCACTTCGTCAGTGGCTCCTGCGTCTGCGCCGCAAGGTCCACCAGCACCCGCCGCTCCGGCTGCTCGGCAGCCGCTTCGATGATGGCATCCAGGCTTTCATACCGATCGATCACGACCGCGGACGCGTATCCTGAATAAAACCGCAGCAGCGCGCCGTGCGATCGGTCCGAGTCGAAGCCGAGAAACGCGATCGAGTGATCGATGAAGTATTGGGCGAGCAGGCGTGCAACGACAGATTTGCCTACGCCGCCCTTCTCGCCGCCAATCAGATGGATGTTCGTCATGGCGGCGAGATTACACTATAGCCGCTGAGGAATGGTTGCAGCTGCATGCACCGCGATGGTGCTGGACGTCGCCTTACCGCTTCCGCGAAACCAAGGCGAAGTAGGCGTCCTGGGGATCCCTGCATTGGACAATCCACTGACCGCCCGGCACCTCATGTGGGCCCATCATGATTGTGCCGCCCGCAGCCTTGACGCGGTCCACCGCCGCATCGATCGCCGGGACGTTGAAGTAATAGCCCCAGAAAGGCCGCGGTATGACAGGCGGCTTGGTCATCATGCCTCCAACAGGTGCGTCACCGCCGGTGGCAAAGAGTTGGTATGTGCCCATCTCGCCCATGTCGAAGCTGTCAGCCTGGGTCCAACCAAACATCTTCTCGTAGAAAGCGAACGCACCCTTCCAGTCGGTAGCATACAGTTCGCGCCAGCCGATGGTTCCCGCCGTGTCCACCGGGAGTTCTGGCATGGTTTCCTTGGCCAGCCCGCGGGCGATGAGGAAACCCGTGCCCTGGTTGTCGGAAACCACCGCGAAACGGATGATGCCGGGGACAGTCTCAGGCTCACGGTGAACCGTCCCACCGTTGCTTTTCAGCTTCACAGCGGCAGCGTCAACGTCATCGACCATGATGTAACCCATCCAGGCCGGTTTCGCACCCTGCTGGGCGGCAGCTTCGGGGATGGGCATCAACCCGGCCACGCCTTGGCCATTGACCGTGAAAACAGTGTATTCCTTGCCGGCGGCGCCCTGCTCTTGAGTGCCCCATCCCACCACGGATGAATAGAACCGGGCCGCCGCCTTCGTGTCGGTGGTCATTACGTCATACCAGAAGAACTGACCTTGCCTCATCGCAATCTCCTCTTGCGCCGGCTGTGCCGGCTCAGCGTAGATCCTGTGTGTCCCTCGCGGGCCACCCGTGCAACGCATGCGTTGCACCCTCTTACGCCGGCTCAGCCGGCTTCACCGTAGATCCGGGATCACATACTCAAAGACGCACGGCCGGGAGCCGGTTCGACAGGCGCGGCGAAATTCTCGTGCGGGCCAGCGGCGCAAAATCAATCCAAATCAGGCATCGAGCGATTGAACCTTTGAGTTAGACCGGCGAGACCCCCCTGCTACCATGGTCGACGCAGCGCTCCCGCTTGCGGCGCGTTGCAATGTTTCAGCCGGCCGCCACCTCCGTAGGACACACGATGAGCACCATGACGCCCGCCGAAATGGCGAAATTCATTGGCGGCGGCCTGCTTTCCTTCCCCGTCACCCACTTCCGGCCGGACCTCAGCTTCGATGAATCCGCATACCGGGACCATTGCGACTGGCTGCTTCAGCACGGTGTGTCTGGTCTGTTCGCCGCCGGCGGGACCGGAGAGTTCTTTGCGCTAACGCCCGGCGAAGCTGAATTGGTGTGTCGCGCCGCGGTGAGCACGACGCGGGGCCGGGTGCCTGTCATTGCCGGTTGCGGTTATGGAACCTCCATAGCGGTGGAAATGGCACGTTCAGCGGAACGCGCGGGGGCCGATGGAATACTCCTGCTTCCGCCCTACTTGATGACGCCGTCACAGGCGGGCCTTGCAGCGCATGTCAAAGCCGTCTGCGAAGCCACTTCGCTAGGCGTCATCGTGTACAACCGCGACAACTCGATAGTCGACGAGCAAACGCTGGCTCAGCTATGCAATTCCTGCCCGAACCTGGTGGGCTACAAAGACGGGGTCGGGGACATCGAGCTCATGATGCGCGTCTACGCCCGGCTGGGCGATCGCTTGACCTATATAGGCGGGCTGCCGACGGCTGAGACGTATGCGATGCCCTATCTGGAAATGGGCGTATCGACCTACTCATCGGCAATATTCAATTTTCTGCCGGAATGGGCCGTGCGGTTCTATAAGGCGGTGCGCGCGCGTGATCGCACCACCGTTCTGCGGGAACTCAATGAGTTCGTATTGCCCTACATCGCGATCAGGAACCGCGGCAAAGGATATGCGGTCTCAATCGTCAAGGCCGGCATGACCGTAGTCGGTCGCCACGCCGGGCCGGTACGGCCGCCCCTCACGGATTTGACTGAGGCGGAGCGCAGCGAATTGAAGTCCCTGGTGGAGAAGGTGCGAGTCTCGCAAAGGTGAGGTCTGCGCCGATCACAAGCCGCGTGCGGTTCTGGATCATCGCGGTCATATTCCTCCTCACCACCATCAACTATGCCAGCCGTGCCACTCTCTCGATTGCCGGGGCGCCTCTTGCACATGAGCTGAACATTTCGGCCGTGCGGATGGGCTACCTGTTTTCCGCGTTCGGCTGGGCCTACGTCATCGGCCAGATCCCCGGCGGGGCCCTGCTCGACCGATTCGGCTCGAAGCGGGTCTACCTGTGGTCGATCATCCTGTGGTCCGTGTTCACAGCGACTCAAGCAACGACCGGACTCACCTTCGTACCGGTGGTCGCCGGACTCTTCGTCGCCCGCTTTCTGCTGGGACTCGCCGAGGCCCCGTCGTTTCCGGGCAATGCGCGGATCGTGGCAAACTGGTTTCCCAACTCCGAGCGCGGCACTGCAAGCGCCATATTCAACTCCGCCCAGTACTTCTCGATCGTCGTGTTTGGCCCGCTGATGGGCTGGCTGACCCAGGGGTTCGGCTGGCGTTATGTGTTCCTGGCGATGGGCGGATTGGGGCTCGTGGCCGCCGCGGCCTTTGCCGCTGTCGTAGATACCCCGACTCGTCACAAGCGCATCACCAAGGCCGAATTCGACTACATCGAGGCGGGCGGTGCACTCGTTCACCTGGACAAACCGGCGGCATCGGCGCCCAAGGCGCCAGTGCGCTGGGAGACACTGCGCCAATTGCTGACCAATCGGATGCTGCTCGGGATATACCTCGGTCAATATTGCATCACTGCCCTGACCTACTTTTACACCACGTGGTTTCCCATCTACCTCGTGCAGGCGCGCGGCCTGTCGATCATGCAGGCGGGATTCGCCTCCGCGGGACCTGCGCTGTGCGGATGGGCAGGTGGTATCCTGGGGGGCATCGTTTCCGACATGCTCCTCAAACGCGGCACCTCTCTCACGCGCGCCCGCAAGTTACCTATCGTCATCGGCCTCGTGATCTCGGGCGCAATCCTGTTGTGCAACTTCACCGACTCCCAGGTCCTCGTATTGACATTCATGTCCATCGCCTTTTTCGGCAAAGGCATTGCCTCCCTGGGCTGGGCCGTGTTGTCCGACGTGGCGCCCCGGGAGTTGACGGGATTGTCCGGCAGCATCTTCAATACCTTCGGCAACGTCTCCGGGATCGTGACACCCGTCATCATCGGATATATCGTTTCCGCCTCCGGCTCATTCGATCTCGCGCTCCTGTTCGTATTCACCCATTCCGTCGTGGCCCTGCTCAGCTTCGTGGCGATCGTTGGCCCCATCAAACGGCTGGTCCTGAAGCCCGCGGCGACACCCGGCTGATTTGCGAGGGCCTGACCCATGTTGGACGCCCCTGAGATAACTCGCCACGCTCCTCGCGTAGTGGACATGAAAGTCGTCCCCGTGGCGGGACGGGACAGCATGCTGCTGAACCTGAGCGGTGCTCACGGACCCTGCTTCACGCGCAACATCGTGATCCTGACCGATACCGCAGGTCATGTCGGCGTCGGTGAGGCGCCCGGCGGCGAGAGAATCCTGCAAACACTGCAGGACGCTCGTAGTTTCGTCATCGATAGCGGGCTCGGAGCCTGGAACAACACTCTCACCGAGGTGGGTCGCCGCTTTGGCGATCGTGATGCGGGTGGGCGTGGTCTGCAGACTTTTGACTTGCGCACGACGGTGCATTGCCAGGCCGCCCTCGAATGCGCGCTGCTGGATCTGCTGGGGCAACACCTGGATGTGCCTCTGTGCGCACTGCTGGGCGAAGGGCAGCAGCGCACATCCGTGCAGGTACTGGGTTACCTGTTCTTCATCGGCGACCGCAGGAAGACACCTCTGCCCTACCGTGAAGACACACACGCCACGGATGGTTGGCTGCGCTTGCGAAATGAGCCGGCTCTCGACTGTGCGTCGGTCGTGCGTCTGGCGCACGCAGCCCACGAACGTTACGGGTTCAAGGACTTCAAGTTGAAGGGAGGCGTCCTCGCAGGAGAGCAGGAGCTGTTGGCCGTAACCGAGCTGGCGCAACGCTTTCCTGGAGCTCGGATCACACTGGATCCCAACGGTGCGTGGTCACTCGACGAGGCAGTTCGCTTGTGCAAGGGGGCACGCGGCATCCTGGCCTACGCTGAGGATCCGTGCGGGGCGGAGTCAGGCTATTCCGGCCGTGAGATCCTGGCGGAATTTCGCAGGGCCACGGGTCTTCCAACCGCAACCAACATGGTCGCGACAGACTGGCGCCAGTTGGTGCACGCAATACAACTGGCGGCGATCGACATCCCCCTCGCCGACCCGCACTTCTGGACCTTACGCGGCTCGGTCCGCGTGGCACAGATGTGTGCCGATTGGGGTCTTCGCTGGGGCTCACACTCCAACAATCATTTCGACATATCGCTGGCGATGTTCACGCAGGTTGCGGCAGCCGCGCCGGGCAATATTACCGCCATCGACACGCACTGGATCTGGCAGGACGGTGAGCAGCTGACGCAGGAACCGCTACGGATCGTGAACGGCGCAATCGACGTCCCGCAGCGGCCAGGCCTCGGAGTGGAACCGGACATGCGTCGCATCGAGGAGGCTCACCGCCTGTATCAAACACTGGGCCGCGGCAGCCGCGATGATTCCATCGCCATGCAATTCCTGGTCGACGGCTGGACATTCGATCACCGGCGCCCCTGCCTCGTGCGCTGAATCAAACCAAGATCTGCATGGCCGGGCTGGCCGCATCTATGCCAGCAATGTCTTCGTGGCGGGCGTTCGGATCAGCTCGAGAAACTGACTCATGACCGCGTTGTCGCTGTCCTTGCGCCAAACCAGGTACAGCTCCACCGGACGCTCGGGCGTGGTTCTGATCACCCGGAATGTGACTCCGTCAAAGTGCAGGCTCTGGGCTGCCGCGGGCACCATCGCCGCACCCAGACCCGCGCTCACCAGCGCGAGGATGGAGTGGATCTGGGTCATATACTGGACGTTCGTGGGGCTGACCTGCTCTCTGTTCAGCAGCACCGTCACGAGATCGTGGAAGTAGCGCGCCCCGTCCGTTGAATACATGATGAAGGGCTTCTTGTCGAAATCCTGCAGCCGCAGCGAACGCTGCCTGGCGCGTGGGTCATCCGAGCCGATGGCAGCGAGAAGGGGCTCCTGCAGAATGCACAGACTCTCGAGCTCGCGCTGATCGATCGGTGGGCGAAACAAGCCAAGATCGATACGGCCGGTCAAGAGCCCTTCCACCTGCTCACCACTCACCATCTCCTTCAGCGCGAGGTCCACATTGGGCATCTGCGAGCGGGTCAAGCGGATCAACTTCGGCAGGAAGTTATATCCCGCAGCCGCCGTAAACCCGATAGAGAGACTGCCGGCCTTGCCGGCCGCAATCCGCCACGCCTTCAAGGCGGCACTTTCGCTGAGCTTGAGAATACGCCGCGCCTCCACCAGGAAGGCGCGACCCGCGGGTGTCACGCGTACCGAGCGGCTGGTCCGCTCGAGGAGCGCCGCACCCACCGCCCGCTCCAGCAATTGAATCTGGCGGCTGAGCGGCGGTTGTGTCATGTTCAGCCGGGCCGCCGCTCTGCCGAAATGCAGCTCGTCGGCGGCTGCAACGAAACAGCGCAGCTGGCTCAGCTCAAACATGCTTGCAACGGTGAGATCCCGATATGAAACCGGCGGCGACGGCGATGACGGTATGCATGTGCGCCTAGTATGATCGCGCCACTGGAAATCGCCAAACCAGTCCGGGCGGGTCCCCTCCTGTGATCGTCCACCTCATTGACGGGACCTACGAGCTGTTCCGTCACTTCTACGGCCTGCGCCGCTTCAATAAGGGCCAGGATAAGCCGTTCGGCGCCGTGAACGGCGTACTGGTGACCGTGCTGCAGATGATCGAAGAAGGCGCTACGCACCTCGGCATCGCCACCGATCACGTCATTGAGTCATTTCGAAATCAGCTCTGGCCGGATTACAAGACTGGCGAGGGCATCGACCCGGCGCTCCTCTCGCAGTTTCACCCTCTGGAGGATGCCCTCGCCGCGATGGGAGTGGTCGTGTGGGCAATGGTGGATACCGAGGCCGACGATGCATTGGCCTCTGCTGCCCGGCTCGCTTCGCAGGACGCGCGCGCACAGAAGATCTGCATTTGGACCCCGGACAAAGACCTGGCTCAATCGGTCCTGGATGACAGAGTGGTGCAGATCGATCGCAAGACCAAGGTCATTCGCGACGCGCAGGCCATACGCGCCAAGTTCGGGGTGGATCCCGCCTTCATCCCCGACTTCCTGGCGCTCGTTGGTGATACCGCTGATGGCTATCCCGGTATCGACGGAATCGGCAAGGCCGGCGCGGCGCGGCTCATCAACAAGTACGGCCCGATCGAGTCCTTTCCGTCCAGCGTGTTGGGTGACCGGCAGGCACTGGCCCTCAGGTTCAAGGAGCTGGCCATCCTCAAGGCAGACCTCCCCCTGTTCGCCAACATCGACGAGTTGCAGTGGCGCGGGCCCACTGACCGATTCGCCGCAGTAGCGGCCAAAGTCGCGGATGACCGGCTGCTCGAACGATGCCGCAAGGCGGCTGCAAAATTGGGCGAGCGGGCCGCTGTGTAGCGGACGCGCAATCCATCTCACATTCGCTGCACGATCAATCCTGACATCGGTGGAAGCGTCCACAGGCCCGCGCCCCCGACAGATTCCACCGCGCGCCATTGCCCTGCCGGGATCGGCGCGACCCCGTGCGTGACCGTCCCGAAGTTGAACAGGCACAGCAGGCGCTCTGCCGCTGCCGTGCGCTCAATGACCAGAATTGCAGGCGAAGACTCGAGAACGCGGAGCGTTCCCATGCGCAGTGCGCTACTTCGATTTCTGAGCGCAATGAATCGCCTCGTCAGTGCGAGTTGCGAAGTCGAGTCCTGTTCCTGCACATCCACGGCCAGTGCCAAATGCTCGTTCGGTATCGGCAGCCAGGGCCGCCGGGTCGAGAACCCTCCATAGGAGGCTCCGGAGGCCCAAGGCATGGGAGTGCGCGCGCCGTCCCGGCCCAAAGTCAGCGGCCAATTCGCAATGGCTTCCGGATCGCGCAGATCTTCAAAAGCAATGCTTGCCTGGGGCAGGCCGAGCTCCTCGCCCTGATAGAGAAAGATATTCCCGCGAAGACAGACGAGCAGCAACATTGCAAGCTGCGCCCCGATCACGCGGTCCGCAGGCGCAACCCATCGAGAGACCGCCCGAGGTGCATCGTGGTTGGAAAACGCCCAGCTCGGCCACCCGGTCACCCCATCGTCCGGCCAGTTTTCGAGCACCGAACGGATCAACGGCGGGGAAAACGACTCCGCATACAGAAAATTGAATCCGTACGCCGTGTGGAATCGCCGCTCTCCTGCGGTAAAGAGCTTCATGGCAGGCTCGCCGCCCTCCCCACCGACTTCTGCCACCGTGAACCGGTCGCTATAGCTGTCGGCGAGCGCGCGGATCCGCTCGATGAACTTGACGATGTCCGCATGCGACTTGTTGTAGCGCGACTCCTGAAAGTCGATGGGCCGCGTGGGCAGCTTGCCGGCAGCCGCGGCCGGCGGATTGTCAGTCAACGCCGGATCGTGCATGGCGTAGTCGATTGCATCGACTCTGAATCCATCGACGCCCCGCTCCATCCAGAAGCGTCCGCATTCCAGCAAGGCATCCTGGACAGCCGGATTGTGGACATTCAGGTCCGGCTGCTCAGTGAGAAAGTTGTGCAGATAGTATTGGCGGCGCCGGGCGTCCCACGCCCAGGCGGGACCGCCGAACACCGACTGCCAGTTGGAAGGGGGCGAGCCATCCGGCCTGGCATCTGCCCATACATACCAGTCCGCCCGGGAGTTGTTCCGACTCGAACGGCTTTCCTTGAACCAGGGATGTTGATCGGAGGTGTGGGAGAAAACCAGGTCGATGATCACCCGCAGGCGCAGTGCATGCGCACGCTCGAGCAGTCGATCGAGGTCCTCGAGCGTTCCGAAGAGCGGATCGACGTCACAGTAGTCAGCAACGTCGTATCCGAAATCCTTCATGGGTGACTTGAAGAAAGGCGAGAGCCAGATCGCGTCGACCCCGAGCGATGCGATGTGCTCGAGGCGCGCCGTGATGCCCGGCAGGTCGCCGATACCGTCGCCGTTTGAATCGGCGAAGCTTCGCGGGTAGACCTGGTAGATCGCGGCTCCCCGCCACCAATGCCGCGCTGTCGGGTCGATACTGCGCTCCTGAACGCTCATCCGCCATCTCCTGAGGCACATATGATGTACTCGAGCGGCGGGATGGCCACTCGATAACTTCCTTGTGTCGTTGGTCCCGCATCACATTGACCGTGCAGCGGCGCGAAGTGCCGCGAGCCTGAGTCGATCGCAACTTGGGCGGACAGCGACGCCGTTGAAGTATTGAAGGCGATCACGATCTCGCGCCCGCTGTCCGGGTCCATGCGCGAGACGGCAAACAGTCCAGGCTCCGGACCGTAACTGCGAACGATTTGCCGACCTCGGCGCAGTGCCGGCTGCGCGCTGCGCAGACTCGCCATTTCAGCAAACGCACGGTAGAACGGATGGTTGGAGTCGAAATGGTCCTTGTCAGACTGTGTCGCGACACCCAGCTGTTTATCCATTTTGTAGGTGGGGACCTGCGTCCGAAACATGTCCTGGCGCGCATCCCGATCGCCGCCGGAACCGGCAAAACCCTGCTCGTCGCCGTAGTACACGATTGGCACGCCACGTAACGTCAGCAGCATCGCGTGGGCGAGCAGGACTCGCTTCATGACTTCGTCATCTGCAACGCCCGGGCGGGCCGTCCGGACGAAGTAGGCGAATCGGCCGTTGTCGTGATTGCTGACAAAGGTAGGCAACTGGAGCGCTGCATCCGCCCCGCCTTCGTAAAGCGCATCATCTTCAAACAGCCGGGCGAGTATGTCGGTACCTCGCGAACCCGCGACCGTCTCCCGTACCGCCGCCGCGAAGGCGAAGTCCAGGACCGCAGGGAACTCGTGAAGCCGTGTATGCCGGGCGAGTAGCGCGACATCGACGGCTGCGGTATTGACCTCACCGAAGATATGGAAGTTGACTATGCCCTTGGCCCTGGCGCGCGCCAGCATGGCGGGCACGAAGGCTTGCCAGAATTCCGGGTTGACGTGCTTCGCGGTGTCAATCCGAAAGCCATCCACCCCATAGCGATCGATCCACGTGCCGTAGATGTCGATGAAACCCTGTACGACGCGCGGGTTCTCCGTCATCAGGTCATCCAACCCGACGAAATCGCCAAACTCGGAAGATTCCCCTTTGAAAGTCGTGTCGCCGCGGTTGTGGTAGTAGATGGGATCGTTCAGCCAGGCCGGCACCTTGAGATGTTCCTCTGCCTTCCGGACGTAGGGCGTATAGGCGTAGTCCGGCCGCGTGAGTCTGGCGAAGTTCTCCGCCGTCTGGTGTTTCGCGTCGTCACCCTCGACGCCGGCATTGATCGGCTCGCCATGCACTCCACCGTGAGCTGTATAGGGAAAATCTGCGTGTGATCGATAAGGACATTCGCCTGAGGTGCACTCCCTGTAGGCGATCACATCGGCCGTATGGTTGGTGATGATGTCCAGGTACAGCTTCATCCCACGGTGATGTACGGCTTCGACCAGAGCCTGAAAATCGGCGTCGTTGCCGAAGTGCGGATCGACCCGGGTGAAATCGGTTATCCAATAGCCGTGATAGCCCGCGGACTCGTGCCCTGGTGGCCCCTGGACCGGCTTGTTCTTGAAGATGGGCCCAAGCCAGATCGCCGTCGCACCGAGATGTTGAATGTAGTCGAGTCTTGCGAGGAGTCCGCGCAAATCGCCGCCGTGATAGAAATCCTCGGCAGTGGGATCGAATCCCGTGCTGAGCCGGCCGCCGCGCAACCCGCCCCGATCGTTGCTGGCAGTACCGTTCTCGAATCGGTCCGGCAGCAGGAAATAAATGACCTCATCCTGAGGCAGGCGTTCGCGATACTCCTGTGCGAGCGCGCTACTGCACATCGACAGCGCGGCGAGCGCTGCCACCCATGGCAGACCTGTGCGGGACATGGGCGCCTGGCTTACATCTTGTAGTTCAGGCCGAAGAAGAAGTCGCGGCCGAACGTCTCGTAGTCCCGGATCCGCCGTGTGTCCTGGGCATAGTCGATGAACGGCGTGTTGGTCAGGTTGTTGATCTGGAACAGGATCGACAGGCCCTGCAGCGGCGCGTGCTGAAACTCGTAGCTGGTCTGCAGGTCCGTGATCTGCTCGTGCCGTACGTATTCCAAGGCACGGCTGCCGGAGAAGTCGGTGATTTCACCGATGTAGTTGGACCGGTAGCGCGTGGCCACGCGCGCCGAGAACCCGTATTTCTCGAAATATACAGTTGCGTTCCACACCGTCTTTGACAGGCCGGGCAGCGTGATGCTCTGCGATGTCGCACCCGCCGCAGTACCCTGGACACGGATGGAACTGTCAGTTTGCGACACGCTGAGAATCGCGCCGAAGCCACTGAGCCAGTCGGTTAGCAGCTCACCCGGCGCCGACGCCGTGAGCTCGATGCCGTCGAGGCGCCCCCCTTTGCCGTTCAGGGGGATTGTCTGGAAGCCCGTCAGCGACACGGGCACCTTCGCATAGTCGGGCGGCAGAATGCTCGTCAATTGAGAGTAATCCACGCTGTCCACCGTCTGCTTGTAGATGTAGGTCTTGAGATCTTTGTAGAACACAGAGGCTGAAACATAGGCTTTCTTGGCGAAATACTTCTCGTACGACAGATCCACCGCGGTGGCCCGCCAGGGATCGAGCTTCGGATTGCCGACGGTGGCGGAAGGACGGCCAGTGGTCTGATCCACGCCGAAGTCGAATGAGGCGGCCAGCTCGTCCATTCGGGCGCGCGCAACCTCCTTGGCCACGCCGAACCGCACGGCCTGCTCCGCGGGCAGCTCGAACACCAGATTGGCTGCGGGCAGGACATCGTTGAAGGTCTTGCCGTCGCGCACAGGGCTGGGCGTATTGGTGGCCTCGTTAAACAGGGTGGAGCTCGAGCTCTGGTCCGTATGAACGACCTGAACACCGACGTTGCCACGCAGCCTGATATCAGACGTGAGCTGCTGATCCAGGTCACCCTTGACATACACCGTGGTCAGTTTCTCGAACACCTTCCAGGTCTTGCCCACGAGGAAACCTGCATCCGTCGTAGGCACGATCGGTTGAAAGAACTGCGCCAGTACACCCGGGACATTCCAGCTAAGCGATGCCGGCGTGCCGGAGAAACCGAGGTTCGCCGCCGGTAACAGCAGATTGGCCGGAACCTGGTACGGTAGGTTGCCGATGGTGCTGAGGCTGGTCTCAGGCTGCCGCTTGTCCTTCTTGCGGTCATCGTAGTTCGCGCCCACGACCACGTCACTGAACCCATACCGGCCGATGGTGTGCGAGCCTTCGATCCGCACGGACTTCAGCTCGTCGATGACGTGCGGGAAGCGGCTGTAACCGGCGCCGTAGATCGTCGGGCCGACGAGCACCTGGGCCGGATTGTTGTAGGGATTCTGCAGTTTGAATGTCGGCTGTGAGGACTCAGGCAGGTAGAACGTGGCCGTGTCGACCGTTCCGTCCTGGTATTGCCCCTGGGTTTCGTAATCGTGCTCGTCGCGCGTCGCGCGGGAGTACGCGACGTCCCCCATCACGCTCCAAACGTCGGCCACCCACTTGTTGTTCCAGCCGCCCTGCACGATCTGATCCCTGGTCAGGTAGGAAAAGTTGCGGGCCAGTGGGACCAAACCGCTCACGGTAGCCCCGACCAGCGTGTCGCCGGCATACACCGGGTTGGTGAACACATTTGTGCCTGGATAGTTGCCTAGATTCGTCTCCACGCTGCGGCGGTCATTGTCGAGTGTGTTCTTGGTGTAGAACATATCGATCGTGCTGGTGAGCGAGCCATTGGGTTTCCATTCGAGCGTGGCCAGGGCACCGTCACGGCGGTTGTCGCCCGAGCTCGCGAGCGACTTGATGCCATCCGAGATCCAGACATTCGCCGGCAGCGTGGCGTGCTCCAGATTGCCGCTCGAGTTGGCGTTGGTCTTCCACGGATCATACATTCCGAGCTCTTTGCCCACGATTGGCGCATCGAGCCGTGCATAGCCGAGAGTCAGGCCCAGCGTATTGTCGAAAAACTGATCAATGTACGAAAAGCTCGCGCGGTAGCCGTGATTGGTCGAATCGCTACCGAGATTGGCATCGGAATTCTTCTCGCCGCGGACGTTCAACACAATGGTACGGTGAGCATATTCCAGCGGCCGCGTCGTCTGCATGGCAATGGTGCCTGACAGGCCCTGGCCGACGAGGCTGGCATCGGGGGTCTTGTAGATGACCACCGCGCTCATCAACTCCGAAGGGTACTGATCGAACTCGATGTTTCGGTTATCGCCCGTGCTGACCTGCTCGCGGCCATTTAACAGTGCAGTCGCAAATTCCGGGTCAGTGCCGCGGACGCTGATATCGGAAGCGCGGCCATCCGCACGCTGGGAAGTCAAGCCCGGCAGGCGCGAGATGGATTCGGCGATGCTGGTGTCGGGCAGCTTGCCGATGTCCTCGGCCGAGATGGCCTCGACGATGGAATTCGAATCCTGCTTGATCGCGATGGCGCTCTCGATGGCGGCCCGAATGCCGGTGACGGTCACCGTTTCGACATTGTCGGCAGACTCTTCTGCAGCGGGCGTGGCTGCAGCGGCAGGTCCTTCCGCGGCCGTGGCAAGCCGGACAGGTCCCGTATTCGTGGGTTGCTGGGCAGCGATCGGTGCGGCTGCGGCCAGCAGGCACAGCAGTCCGTAACCATGAGACACCTGGTTCATGTTCCCCCTCCCACGTTGTCGATGCGCCACAAGCCGGGGGTCTACCCCCGCGCTCGCCGCACGCTTCCCGGACGGATAGCGCCGAATCAGCTTATCGTTCGGGGGGAAAATCGGAAGATGCCGGAATACGTATTCATTCAGCCGCACCGGCGCGGAGCGTTCTTGGGCCAACCCGGGCGACTGCCGTTGGGCCTATACTGCGAGTGCTCAGGTTTTCAGGGGGGATCCGACGAGTGAGCAACGACAAGGCTCATGGGCGCGCGCCCGCGAAGGCAACTTCATTCGATATCGCGTACCTCGCGGGAGTATCGCAGCCCACCGTGTCGCGCGCCTTGCGCGGCAGTCCACAGGTCCGCGAGGAAACCCGCCGCCGGGTCGAAGCGATTGCCCAGCAACTCAACTACAAGGTCGACAAGAACGCCTCGAACCTGCGCTGCCAGCGCTCAAATACGCTGGCCCTGTTGTTCTTCGAGGATCCAACCCCCGATGACTCGCAGATCAATCCGTTCTTTCATTCCATGCTGGGCTCGATCACGCGCGCCTGCGCCCGCAACGGGTATGACCTGCTGATTTCGTTTCAGCGGCAAGCCGGGAACTGGCACGAGGATTACGCCGACACCGGCAAGGCCGACGGCTTGATTCTGCTCGGTTACGGCGACTACCTGGAGTACCGCGGCCGCCTCGAGCGGCTGGTCGAGCAGGGAACCAACTTCGTGCTGTGGGGCGCGGTACAGGCCGGACAGCCGGGCCTTGCGGTCGGCTCGGACAACTTCCGAGGCAGCTATGCCGCGACTCAACACCTGATCACTCTCGGCCGGCGCAATGTGGCTTTCCTCGGCACGGCCTCCAGCCAGTATCCGGAATTCCTCGAGCGTCACCGCGGATATTCCCGCGCCCTGAAAGATGCGGGCATCCTCGCGCATCGCCGCCTGCAGGTGGATTCGATCACTACGGAGAGATGCGGCTACACGGCCACCTGCGAGCTGCTCGACCGGGGAGCCCGTTTCGATGCCATCGTTGCAGCGAGCGATCTGATCGCCATGGGCGCCATACACGCTCTGCAGGAACGTCACATAGACGTGCCCACACAGGTTGCGATCGTCGGTTTCGATGACATCCCCGCTGCAACTCTGGCCAACCCATCCTTGACCACCGTTGCCCAGGACACGCGGCTCGCGGGCGAGGTGCTCGTCGAGACGGTTCTCAGGCAGATCAGAAATGAGCCCACGGAAGCGAAAATGCTGCAGACACGCCTCGTCGTTCGGCAATCATGCGGCGCGTGCATCGCCACTTAGGTTGTTGACTGCTCATGCCTCGACAGTGCGGCGCGCCGCGTCGGGCCCGGTACAGGTACACGAAGGGTCAGCACCCCGGCCACGATGAAACACAGTCCACCCAACGCCAATGCATAGACCGGCGCTCCGCCGAACAGTGTTCGCAGCAGAAAGCCCAACAGGCCGGCGGCGATGACCTGCGGAATGACGATGAAGAAATTGAACACCCCCATGTAGAAGCCCATTTTCCGGGCGGGCACGCTGTCCGACAGCAGCGCATACGGAAGCGACAATATCGAAGCCCACGCGAAGCCCATCGCCAGCATCGACAACAGCAGCCAATTGGGATCGCGGATGACCAGGAACGACAGCAGCGCCAGCGCTCCGAGCCACAGGTTGATCAGATGACTCAACCGCAGACCGAGCCGGCGCACCATGACGGGAATGACGGCTGCCGCCAGCGCGGCGCAACCATTGTATGTTCCAAAGAGCACGCCAACCCAGTTCGCACCCCGATTGAAGGCTTCGGAATGGGGATCCGTAGATCCGAAGTGCACCTGTGCGACGGCCGCTGTCGTGTAGATCCACATCGCAAACAACGCGAGCCAGGAGAAGAACTGCACCGGCGCCAGGCGCTTCATGGCCGGTGGCATGGCGGCCAGGTCTCGCAGGATGCTGGCAAGCATTCCCGAGTGCACTTGCGGTGTTTCCAGCGCGTCATCGAAGGCAAGCAGGGTCTGCGGCGGATACTCGCGCGTCCGAATGACTGTCCAGGCGACGGCGGCCAACATCGCGCCCGCGCCGATGTCAAATGCGAGACGGACTGTGTCCGGAATAGCCTGCGCACCGGAAGCGCCGGCGGCATCATTACTCACCCCTGCCCTGGCCAATATCCACGGCAGCGTGCTCGCGACGACCGCACCGATTCCGATGAAAAAACTCTGCAATGCATATCCGGTGGGCCTCTGCCGGGAACCCAGCTGGTCACCGACGAGCGCGCGGAAAGGCTCCATGGAGATGTTGATTGACGCATCGAGCACCCACAGCAGCGCCGCGGCAATCCACAACGTGGGTGATCGTGGCATGAGAAAAAGTGCCGCGGCGGCAAGCACGGCGCCGAGCAGGAAATAGGGCCTGCGCCGGCCCAACCTCGTCCAGGTGCGATCAGACAGATATCCAACGATGGGCTGCACGATGAGTCCGCTGAACGGTGCCGCGATCCACAGCACGGGCACCTGCTCGAGTCCGGCGCCGAGGGTCTGGAAGATCCGGCTGACGTTGGCATTCTGCAGAGCGAAGCCGAACTGCAGGCCCATGAAGCCGAAACACATGTTCCAGATCTGCCAGAATGATACTAGCGGTTTGGTGGGAGCATTCATGGACGTACTATGCGCGCTCGACGCGCGGGAATCGAGGGCAAATCAACTCATGGACCTACGGAAATTGCTACATCGTCTGCGCCGGGTGATCGGCCTGCTTGCCAGCCTGGTAATTGCGCAATACGCGCAATCGCAACCGCCAACACAGGGACCGGCGCCGAAGTGGTGGCATAACGCGGTGATCTACGAGATATATCCGCGAAGCTTTCAGGATTCCAACGGCGATGGGATTGGCGATCTGAACGGCATCACGCAGCGGCTCGACTATCTGCAGATGCTCGGTGTGGACGCCATCTGGATCGGGCCGATGTTCCCGTCGCCGCAGGTCGATTTCGGTTACGACATTTCCGACTACGAGAATGTCGATCCGCAATACGGCACGCTGGCAGACTTCGATCATCTGCTCGCCGCAGCACGCCGCCGCAACATCCGCATCATTCTGGACATGGTGCTGAATCACACCTCCGATCAGCATCCGTGGTTCAAGGGTGCGGCGGCCTCGCGCAGCGATCCCAGGCACGACTGGTATGTCTGGAATGACGGTGTGCGGGATGCCTCAGGCGCTCTTCATCCTCCTAACAACTGGGTCAGCCTGTTCGGCGGGTCGGCCTGGCAATGGGTACCGGCGGTCAACCAGTACTATTATCACGAATTCTACCGGGCACAGCCGGATCTGAACTGGCGTAACGGCGAAGTTGAACGGGCGATGCTGGCTACGCTGCGATTCTGGCTGGATCGCGGAGTGACGGGCTTCAGGCTGGATGCGATCACCACCTTGTTCGAGGATGCGCAGCTGCGCAATGAGCCGGAGCAAGCCGGCCGCAACGCCCAAGGCGATCCGGTCGTAACCCGTATCTACACGGACAACCTCCCTGAGGTTCATGACGTGCTCCGCCGGATGCGCAAGCTGGTCGACCGCTACCCTGCGGATCGCGTCCTCATCGGCGAGACCTACCTGCCAAACACGGCGGAGCTCGATAAATGGTACGGCGGCGCACGGCATGACGAGCTGCACTTGCCAATGGACATGCTCGTCGGGTTCACGAACACGTTGAACGCGCCTACCTTGCGTAGCCGGCTGCTCGAAGTGCAAACCCAGGTTCATGGCTCCCAACCGCTGCTGGTGTTCGACAATCATGACAACGCCCGCAGCTGGGATCGCTATGGCGACGGTGTTCACAATGCCCAGATCGCGAAAATCATTGCGACACTGCTACTGACTTCAAGAGCCACGGCCCTGCTCTATCAGGGAGAAGAACTCGCGCAGGTCACCACCGTTCCGACCCGGGTCGAAGACGTGAGAGATCCGATCGGTGTCACCGGGTGGCCGAAGGAGAAAGGCCGGGATGGTGAGCGCACTCCCATGCAGTGGGACACGTCCAACGCACAGGCGGGATTCAGCACGAATCCGCAGACATGGCTGCCTGTGCCTGCCGGCTATGAGGTTGTCAATGTAAAGTCCGAATCAGCCGATCCGGACTCGCTGCTCAATTGGCATCGTAAGTTGACAGGCATGCGCCGCGCGACGCCTGCTCTTGCCACCGGGCGGATGGTGATGCTCGATGTGCAAAACGCGAATGTGCTTTCGTACGCGCGGGTGACGAAGGATGGGGAAGCAATCCTCGTTGCAATGAACATGTCTGCGGTGCCGCAGACTATTTCGCTCGACGTAAGGTCCGCTGGCGTACGGCAATCTACGCTCACGACTCTGATGATGAGTCCGCTGTCGATGGCGAGACCGGCGTCCGCGAGCGCCATTACCCTGCCGCCGTATGCGGCCTGGGTGGGTGCGCAATAGCTTCAGCGCACAGCTCTCATTGAGACCGCGCCTATCCAGCGGCGCGGTCGCAATACCCCTGTCGTTAGCGCCTGCTGACTCTCAGCGGCTCATTCTGCTGCGGTAGAACCGAAGCGGTGGGCAGGGATTTGCCGGGATTGTGCTGCGCATAGTAGGCCGTGAATTGCGGGTGATTGACCTGCAGCACCGCGTGGCCGATCGCACTGTCGATGCAATCCTGGTGCGGTCTTAGTTTGCCGAGTCCACGACCCTCCAGTCCGCGGCACACTTCCCGCGCTGCCGCCTCGATGCGCCGATAGAGCTTCGCGTCCGCGGCCGGCCTCGCCAGGTCGAGCTCGGTGTAGCTGACTGTCGTGCTGGGCGGTTCGTCCGCGGCGGGTTGTGCGTACAACGGCGCGGCGGCCAGCAGACTGAGTACCAACAGACCCTGTGTCCTGACATTTGACATTGTTTTTCATCCCCCAAAGCGAAGGAAATGCTTCGCGGGCGCAGTCTACGCAAAAGCAATCAACAAAACATTGCAAATATTTTTTGCATATTGACGTAGATCGTAATGACTACTGAGTAACCGGTGCCATGTTTGTCGCAGCGCGGGAGTTTGTCGCGGCGCGGGAAGGATTGAACCGGTGCGTGCGGTGCGGCGCCGACCGCGTTACTTGACCCGTTGTTTTCCCAACTTCCGCGCCAACGTGCGCCGATGCATCCCCAGGCGCCGGGCTGTCTCGGAGATATTGAATCCGGTCTCTGCGAGCGTTTCGTGAATGCGCTCCCACTCGAGTGTTTTGATCGATGTGGGTCTCTCAGTGAGGCTCACTTCGACATCGCCTTCGGCACGGCCAAACGCGGCTTCGATATCATCGGTATTGGACGGCTTGGCCAGATAGTGGCAGGCGCCGAGTTTGATCGCTTCGACGGCTGTGGCGATACTGGCGTATCCGGTTAGTACAACAATGAGCATTTCCGGATCGTGAGCATATAGCGTCTGTACACATGCCAGACCCGACGCTCCGCCAGCCAGCTTCAAGTCAACAACCGCATACTCCGGGGTCTGCATCTGCAGTAGCTTGACGACCTCTTCCAGGTTCGAAGCCACCAACACCCTGTAGCCGCGGCGCTCGAACGAGCGGTGCAATGTACGCGCAAACGCCGCGTCATCCTCTACGATGAGTAGTAGTCGCTCAGCTTCCATCGATCGTGCTCGCATCCAACGTAATCGAATCCAGCGGTAGCGTCAGCGTCACAATAGCACCGCCTTCAGGCCGATTATGAGCCGAAACGCTGCCATGTAATGTCCTGGCCACGTTGGAAACCAGGAACAAACCGAGGCCGGCGCCGGGCCGGCCTTTGCTCGACTGATAGGGCTTGCCCAGCTGGGCCAGCATCTGCGCTGCAAATCCAGGGCCGCAGTCCGAGATGGTCAACTTGAGTACATTACCCTCATGTGCAACCTCGAGTCCCACCCATTGGGGAGAGGCCTCCAACGCATTGTCGAGCACGTTATAGATCATCTGCTTGATGGCCGAATCCGAAACGATCGACAGATCATTACCAAATCGGTTCTCGTATGTGAACCGCTCGACCGGGCGCGTCTCGCGCCACTCTTTCACGAGATCATCCAGGAACGTCCGGATGGTCGTTGCGACCGGCGAGTCTCCACGCGCTTCTCCCGCCGAAAGCAGGATTCCGCTGACGATGGTCTTGCAGCGCTGCACCTGCGCCTGCATCTCGTCAATTTCCTCCAGCAATTGGGCATCCGCCACAATGGCAGGCATGCGTCGCCAATCACCGAGGATGACCGACACGGTGGACAATGGAGTTCCCAATTCGTGCGCCGCTCCGGACGCCAGCAAACCCATACGGACGATGTGCTCCTCCTCCGCTGCCCGTTCGCGCAAGTCGGCCAAACGCGCATCTCTCGCTCGGAGATTGCGATTGATTCGCGTGATGAATATCACCAGTAGCGCAGCGTTCAGGGCAAAGCAGATCAATGTCCCTTCGATGTAGGACCTCCCATAGTAGTCCGCGGGCAGCGCCAGCGGCCTGTAGAAGATCGTCAGGCCCGCAAAGCAGGCGCAGGTGATCGCAACCATGGTCCAAACTGACCAGGCCCTGAGTAGAACCGCCCCCAGAATGACCTGCAGCAGATACAGGAAGGTGAAGGGATTCGTAGCACCGCCGCTCAAATACAACTGCGCCGTGAGCGTAGTTACGTCAACGAGTAGCGCTAAGAACAACTCACCGTTAGTGACCTCATGATGAGATCGCCAGCGCAACAGACTTCCGATGTTGAACGCCACCAGACATATCAGCACCACCGACATTCGACGTAGTGGCAGATGAATGTCGAAGCCGAAGTTGACGACGGCAATGGTGACGATCTGACCCACGACGGCAATCCAGCGCAGCTGGATGAGCTGCCGCATGTTCTCCAGTCCCGTGGAGTCATCGAAAACAGGGACAGAGGTCTGCGCACTACGCGCGCGTTTCACTGCGGATCCCGAGCCATATTGCGCCAGCCACCATGAGTGCAAGCGTATACCAAGTGATTGCGTAGACGAGATGGCTATTGTGAAAGGTGATGACGGTGAGGCCGCCGACCGGGACGACGGCGCCGCTGGGCGTGGTTGTGACGCCAGGAGCGGGTGTGACGCCGGGCGCCGTTGTGGCACTGGGCGTGGTTGTGACACCGGGAGCGGGTGTGGGGCCGGGCGCGGATGCGAACCCAGGCGCGCCATCGCTCATGGGAGCAGCCTCGGCGTCGATGAAATAAGGCGCCACGTTAGGCAACCCTCGTGCGGCGGCGATCGCCTGCACGTCACGCGAATACCAGTGGTTCGCAGCGGCGTCGTTGTGGCGCAGAAACGCCCCGCGGAGTTCGGTCATGCGAAGCAGACCGCTAACCATTGCGCCGCGTGGGAGCACGGTGGCTCGCGCAACCCGGTCCCGATCCTCCGCAGGGATGAAGCCCCGGTTCACCAGCACGATGGTGCCATCGGCGGCACGCAGCGGCGTCAACACCCAGTACCCTGCGCCGAGGTCAGTGACCGCCTGCACGAGCGCCTGCGACTCATCGAGGAACGTGCCGGTCGCCGTAACGTGCCGATACTCATCCTTCGCGGCACTCACATTGGGCCATTCGGCCTGACCCGGTGCCGCCGTCGGCGGCGCATGTACGCGCTGCTCAACCCGTGCGATCAGATCGAGTTTCCAAACACGGCGCTTGAGCTGCCAGGTGCCAAGCGCCACGAACGTAACGAAGAGTACAACCGCCAGTGTTCCGGCCACCGCCAGGAAGAGCGCCGAGTGACCGCCGCCGCCCCGGAACCTACCGGCGTGGCCACCCTTGGTGTGACCGCCAGTCACCGCGTCGGGGTCAGGGGGCGTCACGGCATGTTGTGCATGTTCTGCATCGATTCCGGCATCATATTGTGATTGAGGTGATACATCACCCACAGCGAACCGCTGAGCGCTATGACGACCAGCATGACCGTGAACAGCAGCGCCAGAAGGTTCCAGCCGCCTTCCGACTTCGGGCTCATGTGCAGGAAGTACACCATGTGAACGACGATCTGCACGGCCGCAAACGCGAGGATCACCGCAGCAGTGATACCTGAGCTACCGAACGGCCTGCCCATGACCAGCGAGAACGGGATGGCTGTCAGAATGACCGCCGCCACGAAGCCGGTGATGTACCCGCGAAGGGTGAAATGAACGGCGCCTGCCGCGTGGGCATCGCCGTGCCCGCCACCTGCGCCGCCGTGCCCGTGACCAGCGCCGCCACCGTCGGGGTATGCAACCACTCCACCACCCACGCTCATGGCAGCACTCCCATCAAATACACAAACGTAAACACTCCGATCCAGACGACATCCAGGAAGTGCCAGAACATTGACAGGCACATCAACCGGCGTCGATTCTCCGGGATGAGCCCATGCTTCGCAGACTGCACCATCAATGTGACGAGCCAAACGATACCGAACGTCACGTGCAACCCGTGCGTGCCGACCAGTGTGAAAAATGACGATAGGAAGGCACTGCGCTGCGGGCCTGCGCCCTCATGAACCAGGTGCGCGAATTCATGTAGCTCGATGCCAATGAAGCCGGCGCCCAGCAGGCCGGTCACCGCCAGCCAGAACAGTGTCATACGCAGCCGATCCCGCTGCATCTCCAACATCGCGAACCCGTAAGTGATCGACGACAGCAGCAGCAACGAAGTATTGGCCGCCACCAGCGGCAACTCGAACAGCTCCGCTCCGGTTGGGCCTCCGGCATAGTTGTGCCCCAATACCGCATACACAGCGAACAGGCAGGCGAACACGAGGCAATCGCTCATCAGGTACAACCAGAACCCGAACAGGGTCCCGTTCTCCGGATGATGCTCGTGAGTCAGATAGAACTGCGGCGCCGCCTCCGCAGTCGCGGCGGCCCTTGGACTCACAGCTTCTTCCGCCCTCGAGGCAGGAGCGACAAAACTCTCATGGATGGGAAATGTTGTTTCAGACATGGCTGGCCAGCATCCGTGTGCGAATGCCCTCGACGCGGACCACTTCGCCCGCAGGAATATGGAAATCGCGCTTGTAGTTGAAGGTGTGGACAATTACAGCAATCAACATTGTAGCGACGGCAACACACGCGACGAGCCACATGTGCCAGATCAACGCAAACCCGCCCAGGGCACTGAGGGCCGCGATCACGAACCCCGCGCCGGTGTTCTTCGGCATGTGGATCGGAATGAAGCCACGCTCCGGCCGCACGTAGCCGCGCTTCTTCATGTCCGCCCAAGTGTCATTGTCGTAAACGACAGGCGTGAACGCGAAGTTATATGCAGGTGGTGGTGACGACGTTGACCACTCGAGAGTGCGGCCGTCCCACGGGTCACCCGTCGTATCACGGAGCGATTCGCGCTTCCGGTAACTCACGACGAGCTGGATGATGAGCGACAGAATCCCAAGGGCGATCAGCCCGGCGCCAAACGCGGCGATCTCGAACCAGATGCGCAAGGAAGGATCATCGAAGTGGCTCAGCCGGCGGGTCACGCCCATCAGCCCCAGGACGTACAGCGGCATGAACGCAAACCAGAAGCCGCTCAGCCAGAGCCAGAACGAGCACTTCCCCCAGAACGGATCGAGCTTGTAGCCGAACGCTTTCGGGAACCAGTAATTGATTCCCGCCATCATTCCGAACAGCACGCCTCCAATGATGACGTTGTGAAAATGCGCAACCAGGAACAGGCTGTTGTGGAGTGCGAAGTCGGCTGGCGGCACTGCCAGCAGCACACCCGTCATACCGCCGATCACGAACGTGATCATGAAGCCGATGGTCCACAGCATCGGAACCTCGAAGCGGATCCTGCCCCGGTACATCGTAAACAGCCAGTTGAAGATCTTCGCGCCGGTGGGGATGGAGATGATCATGGTCGTGATGCCGAAGAACGCGTTGACGCTGGAGCCCGATCCCATGGTGAAAAAATGATGCAGCCATACGAGGTACGAAAGAATGGTGATCACGACCGTTGCATATACCATGGACGCATAGCCGAACAGGCGCTTGCCACAGAACGTGGACACCACCTCCGAGAAGACTCCGAATGCGGGCAGAATCAGGATGTACACCTCCGGATGTCCCCATATCCAGATGAGGTTGACGTACATCATGGCGTTGCCGCCGAGCTCGTTCGTGAAGAAATTCGTTCCCGCGTAACGATCCAGCGACAACAGGGCCAGCACCGCCGTCAGGACCGGGAAGGCGGCCACGATCAGTATGTTGGTGCAGAGCGCGGTCCAGGTGAATACCGGCATCTTCATGAGCGTCATGCCGGGCGCGCGCATCTTCACGATCGTCGCGATCAGGTTGATGCCCGACAGCAGCGTTCCCACACCTGCTATCTGCAGTGACCAGATGTAGTAGTCAACTCCCACGTCCGGACTGAAGGCGATGCCCGACAGCGGCGGATATGCGAGCCATCCGGTTCGCGCGAACTCGCCGACGAACAGCGACATCATGACGAGCCCCGCGCCGAAAGCGGTCATCCAGAAACTGAAGTTGTTGAGGAACGGAAACGCCACGTCACGCGCCCCGATCTGCAGCGGCACGACGAAGTTCATCAGCCCCGTGACCAGCGGCATGGCGACGAAGAAGATCATGATGACGCCATGGGCGGTGAAGATCTGATCGTAGTGATGCGGCGGCAGGAAGCCCACCGAGTTGCCAAAGGACAGTACCTGCTGCGCGCGCAGCATGAGCGCATCGGAAAAGCCTCGCAGCAGCATCACCAGCCCCAGGATGATGTACATGATGCCGATTTTCTTGTGGTCGATACTCGTGATCCACTCGCGCCAGAGAACTCCCCACCCGCGGAAGTACGTGATCGCCCCGAGTATGGTTACTCCGCCAAGAGCGACGGCAACGAACGTCCACAGGAGAATGGGCTCGTTGAACGGAATGGCGTCCCAGGTGAGACGACCCATGAGGTTGCTGGTCAATTCGGACATGGCGTCACACACTGGCTGAGGATGGCGTCATACAGGCCCGTGTCTACGAGCGAGTAGCGGCGTACCGGCTCCCGCTCGCTGGGCTTCTCGAGCTGCATATAGCTCTCGCTATTGAGTTCCCGGCGTGCAGTCTTCGCGGACTGCACCCACTGGTGGAAATCACTGGGGCTCATGCCGCGAAACTTGAAGTGCATGCCCGAGAAACCCGCGCCGCTGTAGTTGGCCGAGAATCCCTCGTAGTCGCCCGGCTTATTGATGACGGCATTCAACTGTGTCTGCATGCCGGGCATGGCATAGATCTGTCCCGCGAGGGCTGGCACGAAGAAGGAGTTCATCACGGAGGACGCCGTGATCTTGAAGTTGACCGGTACATCTACCGGGGCTGCCACCTCGTTGACGACGGCGATGCCCTGCTCCGGATAGATGAACAGCCACTTCCAGTCGAGTGCTACCACTTCGATGGTCAGAGGCTTCACTGCGACGGGGGCCGTATGCGACGCTTCGACATGCCGCAGCGGCCGGTAGGGATCCAGCGTGTGGGAGCTGATCCAGGTCAGCGCCCCGAGAGCAATGATGATCAGCAGCGGTGCCGCCCAGATCACGAGCTCGAGCTGCGTAGAGTGGTCCCAGTCGGGGGCGTAGGTCGCCGCGGTGTTGGATTGCCGGTAGCGCCACGCGAAAATGACAGTCAAGGCGATGACCGGCACGACGATCAGCAACATCAGGACCGTGGATACCACGATCAGGTGACCTTGTTGCGCCGCGACAAAACCGGATGGATGCAGCAGTACCATGTTGCAACCGGCCAGCAGGAAGGCCGGCAGCACACTCACTGCGCGAACGAGCTTCGAGATTGACATGCCGAAATACGACGGGTGATTCGTTGGGGGCCCAAAGCGGGCCGGCGCATAATCTAGGGCCAGTGCCTGCGCCGGGGCATTGGACGTTTTGTCCTATCGCAGCAATCCTCGCGGAATGCGACGCTGCACGCTGCCGGAGTGACTTCGGAAGCTCCTCAACGCACCAATTATGTCCAACACACATCAAGACGCACTACCGCAGCACATTCCCGGACACGATGCACGACACGGGAGCACGGATCATTCGAAGGTTGCGCCCGGCGAAATCGCCATTGGGGTGATCATCGGCCGCGCTTCGGAATACTTCGACTTCTTCGTGTTCGGAATTGCCTCAGTACTGGTCTTCCCGGCCGTGTTTTTCCCGTTCGCGCGCAGCCTGGAGGGCACGCTTTACGCCTTCACGATCTTCGCCTTCGCGTTCATCGCACGGCCGGTCGGCTCGGTTGCCTTCATGGCGATTCAGAAGCGGTTCGGTCGCGAGGCCAAGCTGACCGTTGCATTGTTTCTGCTCGGCATCTCCACCGCGGGCATTGCCTTCCTGCCGGGATTCGGGAGCCTCGGATTCGCGTCAATCATTCTCTTGTCGGTATTGCGCGTGGGCCAGGGCATCGCGCTCGGCGGATCATGGGACGGGTTGCCGTCGCTGCTCGCGCTCAACGCGCCGCAGAATCAACGTGGCTGGTACGCCATGCTGGGGCAGCTCGGTGCTCCCGTGGGATTCGTGTTGGCAAGTGCGCTGTTCTCATTTCTGTACTCGAGCCTCGCCTCAGATGACTTCCTCGACTGGGGCTGGAGGTATCCCTTCTATGTCGCGTTCGCGATCAACGTGGTCGCCCTCTTCGCTCGTTTGCGACTCGTCGCTACTCACGAATATGCGCGGCTGCTCGATGAGCGCGAGCTCGAGCCAACGAATGTCATGGAGATGGCGCGCGCCCAGGGATCCACAGTGGTCATCGGTGCCTTCGCGGCACTGGCCAGCTATGCACTCTTTCACCTCGTAACTGTATTTCCGTTGTCGTGGATTCGGCTGTATTCGAACCAATCCATCAGCGAATTCCTGGATGTGCAGATATTCGGCGCCACACTGGCCGCCATCGGCATCATTGCTTCCGGCAAGGTCGCGGATCGGTTTGGGCGGCGGCGCACGCTCGCAACGCTCGCAGTCTTGATCGCGGTCTTCAGCGGTTTCGCCCCCACCCTGCTCGGTGGCGGACGGCTCGGTCAGGACGTGTTCATCCTGCTGGGCTTCAGCCTGCTGGGATTGTCCTACGGACAGGCCGCCGGCGCGGTCAACTCCAACTTCGTGCCGAAGTATCGCTATACGGGGGCCGCCCTGACGTCTGATCTCGCGTGGCTCATCGGTGCCGCCTTTGCACCACTGGTCGCGCTGGGTCTTTCAGCGCACTTCGGGCTCGCGTACGTGAGTGTCTACCTGCTGTCCGGCGCCGCGTGCACCCTGGCCGCGCTGAGCATCAATCGCAATCTGGAGATTCGCGACTGATGGCAAAGCGAAGCGACATTCCGGGCATCAAGCCCTACGGCAAGCCTGCGGGTGGCTGGGGTGCCGTGCGGGCCACGGCCAGGGCGGTCCGCGAGCAAATGGACGTTCATGTGGCGCCCCTGCTGCTCCTTCGTACCAACAAGCCCGACGGCTTCGACTGCCCCGGATGCGCGTGGCCGGACAGGGACCATACTTCGACCTTTCAGTTCTGCGAGAACGGTGCCAAGGCGGTTACCTGGGAGGCCACCCGCAAGCGGGTTACACCCGATTTCTTCCGTGCCAACACGGTCGCCTCCCTGTGGGAGTGGACAGACTCCGAGCTGGAGAATGAGGGAAGGCTGACGCATCCGGTTGCCTACGACCGCGCCAGCGACACGTACCAGGCAATCAGTTGGGAAGAGGCATTCGCCCGGGTCGGAGCCGCATTGCGCGCGTTGCCGGATCCGAATATGGCTGAATTCTATACATCGGGGCGTACGTCGAACGAAGCCGCATTCCTGTACCAGATCTTCATCCGCGAGTACGGCACCAACAATTTCCCAGACTGTTCGAACATGTGCCACGAGGCCACCAGCGTCGGCCTGCCGAAATCGATCGGCGTCGGCAAGGGGACCGTCTCGCTGGACGACTTTGACCGCTGCGAGCTGATCATTTCCATCGGCCACAATCCGGGAACCAACCACCCGCGCATGATGGGCACTCTTCACGAGGTCTCGCGAAGAGGCGTTCCCATTATCGTGTTGAACCCGCTCAAGGAGCGGGCCCTGGAAAGGTTTGCGGATCCGCAGAACGCTGTTGAGATGAGCACGCTGGGATCGACGGCGATTGCGTCGTCCTACTACCAGGTCAAGGTTGGCGGCGACTCGGCTGCGCTGACGGGTATCATGAAGGCGCTGCTGGCGATGGATGAGGCGGCCAGCGCCGCGAGTCAACCGGGCGCCAACGGCCAGCCAGGCATCAGCGGCCAACTGAGCGCCGCAACCCAAGCCAGTGCGGCCGGTAACGTCATCGATCACGACTTCATCGCCGCGCATACAAATGGCTTCGAGTCACTGGCCGCAAGCCTGCGCGCGGCCGGCTGGGCCGATATCGAACGGGCCAGCGGTCTTAGGCGCTCCGATCTGGAAGCCATCGCCACCGCCTATGCCCGATCCAACGCCACGATCGTGAGCTATGGCATGGGCATCACCCAGCACCTGTCGGGCACCTCGAATGTCCAACAGATCGCCAACCTGCTGCTGTTACGCGGCAACTTCGGCAAGCCCGGCGCGGGCATCTGCCCGTTGCGCGGTCATTCCAACGTGCAGGGCGATCGGACGGTTGGCATCTCGGAGAAGCCCACTGAGGCAATGCTTCAGAACATCGAGCGGACCTTCGGCTTCAAGCCGCCCGCTGCCCACGGGCACGATGCCGTCGCCGCGATGGAAGCCATGCTCGATGGACGCTCCAAGGTGTTTGTGAGCCTGGGAGGCAATCTGCCAGTGGCGCTGTCGGACCCGGCGCGCTGTTTCCAGGCAATGCGCAACCTCGATTTTGCGGTCCACATCGCGACCAAGCTCAACCGCTCGCACCTGTTGATTGGCAAGGACTCGATCATCCTTCCGTGTCTCGGGCGGACCGAGGTGGATGTCCAGGCGGCCGGGCCGCAATCCATCACGGTGGAGGACTCCATGTCCATGGTGCATGCATCGCGGGGCAAGCTGCCGCCCGCGTCCGAGCACCTGCGGTCGGAGCCGGCCATCGTTGCCGGAATCGCCGGTGCCACGCTGCCAGAAACCAAAGTTCCGTGGTTCCAGCTCGCAGGCGACTACGACAGGATCCGCGACCTCATCGAGGCCGTGTTTCCGGACTTCAAGGATTACAACGTCAGGATCCGCCACCCAGGTGGCTTTCGCCTGCCGCTGCACGCCACCGAACGAGTCTGGAAAACGCCCTCGGGCCGGGCCGAGTTCCTCCTGCCGCAGGCGCCCTCCGCCGCCCTCAGCGAACCGAACACCCTGCTGCTCACCACCATTCGCAGCCACGACCAATACAACACCACGATCTATGGATCCGACGATCGCTACCGCGGAGTTTTCGGCCGCCGCGATGTCGTGTTCATGAACGCACAGGATCTCGCTGACAACCACCTGAAGCAGGGTGATGTGATTGATGTCCAGACCGCGCTGCCGTCCTTCGAGCACTTGCAGCTGAATGGCTTCATCGCCGTGGCGTATGACATTGCCCGCGGATCGGTCGCAGCCTATTACCCCGAAGCCAATTGCCTGGTGCCACTCAGCTACCAGGACAAGCAGAGTGGCACGCCTGCCTACAAATCGGTGCCGGTCAGAATCACCCGACGATCGTCCCGGCCGTAATCCTCCAACCGGGTCTCTTGACGTTTCTACAGGTGAGCCGGTCCGGCAATCACGCGCAGCTGCAGTAAACTGGGCGAAGCGGCAGCGTGTTTGCCTGGGAGGCTGATAATGAAACGATTCGTGTTGGGGGCGTGGGCTGTGGGCTTCGCACTGGGATCCGTCCAACTGGCTGCGGCGCCGACCCTCTCCAGCCCGGACTCCAAACAGGACAGCACCGCCGAAAGACCCGAAGGGCGACGGTTCGAGCCGTTCAAGCCGGAGGCCACGACGAGCACCGGCTCCGTCACCGTCGATGGGCGCGCGATTTCATATCAGGCCATCGCCGGCACACTGGTCATACACCCCAAGGAGTGGGACGACGTTCCGCGTGATCCCAACACGGAAAAGCCCAGTCCGGGCGGCTCCGAAGACAGCGCAGACTCGAAGAATCCCACCGCCGTCGCCTCGATGTTCTATGTCGCCTACTTCAAGGAGGCGGGAGGCAAGGGCTCCGAGGCGAGAGGCACCCGACCCGTCACGTTTATATTCAACGGCGGCCCCGGCTCGGCGTCGTTCTGGCTGCACATGGGGGCATTCGGACCGCGACACGTCGTGACATCGACTGACGCACACACGCCGGCCGCGCCCTATTCGCTCGTGAACAATACAGCGAGCCTGCTCGATGCGTCCGACCTGGTCTTCATCGATGCACCGGGTACCGGCTTCAGCCGGATCGCGGGCAAGGACAAGGAAAAGGCGTTCTACGGAGTGGACCAGGACGCCTACGCGTTCTGCGAGTTCATCTCGCAGTTCCTGTCGAAGTATGCACGCTGGAACTCGCCCAAGTACCTGTTTGGCGAAAGCTACGGTACACCGCGCGCCGCCGTGGTGATCAACCAGCTCGAGGCGGACCGCTCGATCGATTTCAACGGCGTCATCCTGCTTTCACAGATTCTCAACTTCGACCTGAGCCCGGATCGGCCCACCGGCAACCCAGGTGTGGACGTGCCTTACGAAACAGTGCTGCCCACCTATGCCGCGACAGCCTGGTACCACAAGAAGCTCCCGGGCGAGCACAACAACCTCGAGGCGCTGCTGACGGAGGTCGAGCAATTTGCGATGGGTGACTATGCTCGCGCGCTGGCCGCCGGTTCCGAGCTGTCCCCGAACGAGCGCTCCGCCATTGCGGAGAAACTCCACCAGTACACCGGGCTGCCGGTGGACTACATTCTCAGAGCCGACCTGCGGATCGACGGCGGCGAGTTCCGCCAGACCTTGCGCGGCGCCGAAGGGATGGCGACCGGGCGGCTCGACAGCCGCTTTTCCGGTCCAGACCTCGACCCGCTGGCGCAGCGTGCCGACTACGATCCACAGTCTTCGGCCCTGAGCTCGGCGTATGTCTCCGCGTTCAATGAATACGCGCGCCGGGAGCTGCGCTACGGTGACGGGAAGTCCTTCAAGCCCAGCATCCGCACCTTCGCGACCTGGAGCTTTCAACATCAGCTGCCGGGGCAGAGCCCGATGTCTTTGTCATCGCGCCAGGGCAGCAACGTCATGCCCGATCTTGCGAATGCGATGAAGATCAACCCGAACCTGAAGGTGCAGTTGAATGCCGGGTATTTCGACCTGGCCACGCCGTTCTACCAGGGCGTGTACGAGATGCATCACCTGCCCATGCCCGCAAGCCTGCAGGCCAATATCGAATACAAGTTCTACGAGTCCGGGCACATGGTGTACGCCAAGGACACGTCACTGAAGATGTTGCACGACAATGTGGCCGGCTTCATCCGCCGGACGAGCAACCTCAAGGAGTGAGCTATAAGAAATTGTTCGGCCAGATCATGGTGCGCCACATGTGCGCGGTCGGCGAGTTGTCGAAGCCCAAGCCTTCCTTGGGCTGCCTGAAGTTGCGCCCGATCACATCGCTGAACTCTTCAGGATCGACCGACCAGTTTTCCTGGAAAGAGTACGTGTCGTAGACGGTGATGAGGCGGGAGGTCATGTACCAGCGGTGGGCACGCGCCTCCCGGTGGGCCTGTTGGATGTATTGCGGTGGCTGGTAGTCCGGCCCGAAGAACTGGTTGTAGGCATCCGGATATTTGAAGCCCACAGCTTCGTCGGCGAAATAGCGCAGCGCCTGGTGATAGCGGATCGCCCAGGCCACCTCTTCACTGACGTAGGGGGCGACGAGTTGCGCGCTCCAATAGCCATGTTCCGTACGGAGCAGCGCGCCGTTCGAAATATCGTGCAGCAGGCACGCGATGACGATCTTCTCGTCCTGGCCCGCCTGCAGCGCCGTTTTCGCACTCTGCAGCAGGTGGCGAAACGTGACCTCGGTAAAGCGCAGCCGGAAGAAATCCAGCAGCTTCGGCGCCTTTGGCATGCGCGGCAGCGCCGGATTGTCCCCCATCATGAAGACGCGTTCCGCGGACATCCGCTGCAGCAGCGCCTTTTCCACGTCCGGCAGACCCGTGCCCAGGGCGCTGATGGGCTGGGGAATAATCATCCGCTCCCA
>Ga0307511_10000658_pt1 | contig 36826 bp, 38 predicted proteins | sample 13_EM_MG_FD_200266 | JGI IMG/M metagenome (GOLD analysis project Ga0307511, IMG submission 200266) | Populus trichocarpa ectomycorrhiza microbial communities from riparian zone in the Pacific Northwest, United States - 13_EM | ecosystem: Host-associated > Plants > Roots > Unclassified | place... | reverse complement strand
GTCAGCCCCCCCAAGATCTGATTCTGGTGATTCAGATGGTAGCAGTTCTAGCTCCTCTGAAGTTGACACCAATAATGGTTCAGGGAAAGCAAGTAGGCAAGGTAGAAGATCTCAGAGCGTGGGATCAACTACTAGCTGTAATGGGCGATGCCAATAGAAGCACCACGGGCCGTTTAACAGAGTCTATTCTATCACCGGAGTGATAGTGTATGTCTATTATTGGTTCCACTAAGTAGAGGACTCAGAGGGTCTTTGACAGCATACAGATTTCCCAAGCGGGAAGAGAATTTATAGGTGTAATCTGTCTGTATTGAAGCTATCTAAGGCTTGTCTGAACTCTGTCTGAAGTGATCTGATCTGAGAATCCTCCTCCAGAAGGGCGGAACGGCTCAGTACTTATACTAGCCGCCAAGCCTTCTGAACTCTGAAAAACCTGCTTTCTGGCTATTCCAGAAAGCACTCCTCCATGACCATAAATACAGGTGTGGGAGGTCAGGCCTCCAGTACTCAGAAATACAGGTGTGGATGCGTAATGCATCATGATAGAGGAAAAGTACATAAGGACCGGATACGTACAAGGTAATAGTACGTAAGGTACTATGCCCGAGCCATCTGGTATACATGATAGGTGCTAGGAAATGTGTACAAAGACAAATATAAGAAACGGTCTTCCGTTACACTTCCCTACTAAAAACGATTTCCTACTCTTGTTGTCTTGCCCAAGATGGAGGTAGTCCGAAGTAACAAGTGCATGTGTGACAGTTATGAGAGTAGTAATCTTCGCAATGAACAGTAGGATACCAACGTAACTTCCAAATCATTCACACAAAACATTCATGACATAAGCAACAATGAAAACATCCGATAGATACTTTGTTTGCCATACCTTCTTCCATAGTTAATTCTGAACGAAAATTAAAACAACAAGAAGGAACGAGGGATTGCTAGGTTAATTCAACCGGCGCGATTCAGTACTTTGGAAAGACATTAAAGATATCTTCTGCAAAGTTGGTTGCAGCAGAGATGAGGTCTTGATCGTCCGGACTGAGGGCGAGAACTCTGTCTTGTTCAGTTTGAACAATAGACTTGAGGGTTTCTCGAGTGTGACACTTCTTGTGTTTCTTGGAGGATCTTCGTTGTTTGAAGGTGTTGGAGTAGTTTCTGCTTGTCCAAAAGTCTTGAACGATTTCAAGACTGATGTCTTTGAAGTTGATCCACTCATCGTCATCACTTCCATACCCTTTCCAACGTACCAGGTATTGGCTTTTGCCAGTACGAGGAGCGGTACGAAATTCGAGTACTCGTTCGACTTCCCATCTGCCTTCGGTTACCTCACCAGGTTGTTCCTCGTGACGACCTGGGAAGTTGGTTGAATCATTTTCAATGTAAGGTTTGATTTTGCTGATATGGAAGGTATTGTGGATAAGAGAAAGTCGACTGTCTCTTGACAAGTCGAGTGTATAGTTGTTCCGCTTCCTGTTGACGTGTTGGATGCAGAAGGGTCTGACCCATCTAGGTGTGGGTTTCCTAGATGTGTTCAATAGGTTTATGTTCTAGGTTGAGAGAACAACCTTTTGGCCGGCTGAACGAAGTGGTGGAACAGACTGCTTCTTGTTGGCTTGTTTTGCCTGCTTGACTTTGGAGGAGTATAGATTCCGAGAGGTGTCAAGATGACGTTCCTGTGCAGAGGTATAAGGAGTGATCGGGTAGGGGAAGGAAAAAGGACCTAGCTTTGCCTCAAAGCCTAGTAGTGAAAAGAATGAACTGTGTTGTCTTGCAGTATTGTCTCAAGAGATCAGCTTTAGCTGGATCTCTGAGAGTTTGTGTAGCTATTCGTTTACTTCGACCTTGCCCGCTCGCGCGGCTTGGAGGATTGCCTTGGTGGTAATTTCTGACTGAGTGTCCGTCTGCGGGTGGTACGCGGTGCACGGTTCCAACTTGATTCCCTTTCTTGCTGCCCAATCCTTGAAATGGTCTGACATAAGGAGAGTGTAACGATCAAAAACAATATAATAGGGATAACCAATGACAGAAGCAAAGCGCGCATCAAAGGTATCAGTGCACTTCTCCGCCGTAAGATTATCAGAAACTGGAATGAGAAACATAAATCCTGATTGTTTATAGATAATTTTCCAAAGTCTCGAAAAGCAAATCATGTGATCGCCTTCCAAAGGAATATTGGGGTATAAAGTAGAGCAGTAAGTGAAAACAGCAGACATCTTAAGAAAATCCATTGTGATACCCATCCACGATCTTGCAGGAACATGTAACATGGTTACTTGTCCTAGTGGTGCCTTGTTGCTATACTTCGTCGGTTGAAAGATATCGCAACTCGCCACATATTCCTTAACAAGCCTTGAAAATAGCTGGCAAATATATTTATCAGTCAACCATTTCTACGTTTTCTGAACTCCGCCATGTGCCGTAGTATCATGAGCTTCCTTGATTGCATCTTGGAGGTAGTTCTTACTGTTCATATCGAACGCGCTTGGTAAAACCAGCATCAATTCTCCTTTCTCATTTTTCTTGTACAAGAACCCACTGTCCTTGCTTACTCCTTTCTTTCCTTCTGGAGCGTTATAGATCTGGCTGCACATGTGGCATATCCTAATGCATGCGATGTAGGCATCCCTCATTCTATCATCTTTGTCAACTTGAGCAACGAGATAAAAGTCAGGGTCTTCTTTGGGGCCGTCATCGAGATCGAGGTATATCTTTGCCATATTGGTTGCTGGCACGATTCTATCATACCTGAGGTCTGAGTCTGCCTTGCGTTTTGCCTCGCATGTTAATGCATAGTGTCCCTCGCCTTTACAGAAGTTGCACCGATAAGTGGTAGTGGGAGCAGGAGGAATTGACGTCTTCTCCTGTCTTTGGGGTCTTGAACGTGGTTGTTATCCTCAGTAGATGTTTGCTGTTGTTGGTGCATAAATCCCACTCCTGGTACATACCTCATAGGATTAGTGGGGGATAGGAGGGTATTATGACCTTGGTTAGATCAGCTAGCTTCTCCGGAAGCTGCATTGCATTGAGATCTGGTGGCAACTGCGGCAGAGTGGAAGGAGGGTCTTTCCTCATCTGGTACAATCTTGATGTTGTAGTCCCATGGGTTTTTTGGTTCGGTTTGCTGACCCCATGGTTCGTGGCGGGCAATAGGAGTGTTCCTGATTGCCCATTCTTCCGCAGACTACATGTGAGTGCGGTTGGGAGCTCCTTTGATGTTAAGCTTTGGAATTTCAACATTGGGAGCCTCAGAGGAGGGGGTGTTGTTAGGAGGGATAGTGGTAGCTTTCAATTTCCATGAGTGTCGCAGACTCGACTGGAATTCCTTCTCCTTCTGATAAACTGCCTTTGCTAGAGTGGAGTCTAAACATCCGTGTCCATATGGTCCGCAAACTGAGTATCTGGTAGTGGGAAAATATCGGTTCTTATTCTGGTGCGAACTATCATGCGAGGGGCAGTAGTAGTCATGACAGTCCGTACTGCGTTGGTTTCGGTGCTGCTTGTAGTGTTTCTAGGCATCATTGACGACGTCCGTAATAATGGTGGGAATATTGTCGTCGTTGGTAACTGATGAGGTATCATCTGCTGGAGCGCTGACGTGATGGTAACCGTTGAATTGATCATGTTCAACAACATGGGGGTGAGGATCGAACTCATACCCATCAAAGATTTCTTCACTGATGGTGGAGAAGGTATCTTCATCTGATTGCATTTCTTCCTCCTTGATATCGTCGTAGTATTCATAGTCCCAATCGTTCTCGTCCTGGAAATAGGGACAAGAGGGGTGGTGACCGAGGCTTTCATCGCGACCTGCGCACTTGTTGTAGTCGCAGTCCGTGTGCTTGAACTTGATGCAGCCGCAGGAAACCATTGTGATTTCTCCTGGTATGGGAGAGATAGAAAGGTTGTTGGTAGTGATAGAAGTATCTTGAAGGCTGCTGTTGTCTTCTGTAGGATCGATGCTCTGAAGGATGAAATCTTGTTCATCGGTTGGATCAAGGGAGTATTTATGCTGCCTTGATAGAGCGTCTGCCAACAGGTTTTCTTTCCCAGCTGAATGTTCGATGACCAAGTAGAATGCTCGCATGTAAGCTTGCCATCGGGCCAGCTTCTGAGATGTTTGTTGTGGTCGGAGGAAAGAGAGTAGTGGTTGGTGATACGTGAGAACCATGAATTTGTGGCCTCGGAGTTGATCCCTAAAGAACTTAAGGGAGTCAACAATAGCGAGTAACTCCTTTTGGTAGGTGGGGTACTTCCGCTGTGCGGGGCTGAATTTGCGAGAATGAAATCGACACGGTCGAATTGATCCTAGTTCTCCTTGTCCTATCTATGTTCCTAGTCCAATATCACTAGCATCATATACCAGGTATTTTGGTGCTTCCGAGAAATGGTCCCACGGTTTGAGAATCTGTGGAGAATTCACAAGTTGTTTGATTTTCTCAAGTGTCCTAGTATGGGAATCTGTCCATCTCCAGGGTGCGTTTTCGCCTTGCAGTTCTGACAGGGTGCTTGACTAGGAGGCCAATTCCGGACAAAACATTCTTAGGAATATGACAACGCCGAGTATTCCTCTTAATTCCGGGCCGTTGCTGGGAACCTTGAAGTCCAATACTTTCTTGCGCTTTTTAGGATCTATATGTAACCCATCCGGAGTTACTATATGAACCAATATATCTAGACGTTTGGTGAAGAACTTGGATTTGCCAGTTTACAACCCAAACCTTTCGTCTAGGAGTTGTTGTAGAACCTTCCGTAAGGTAGCTACATGTTCATCGTAGGTATCTGAAAAGATAATAATATCGTCGATATAGATGACAAGGTCCTTGAAGACCATGTCCTTAAAAATTTCATACATGGCTCGTACCATGGTGGCAGGAGAATTGCGGTCGCCTTGTTGCATGATACAACTTCGGAAATATCCCATGGGTGTGAGGAAGGCGGAGTGTTGTTCCACGTTTTCTTCGATTCTGATGTTGTGGTACCCATCTGCTAGGTCGATCTTGCTCCAGTACTTCCGAGTAGCGACTAGCTCCATGAGTTCCTCAATGCTTGATAGGGGTGTGTGGTTGGGATCAACTGCTTCGTTCCGATCCCTGGCATCCAGGATGCCCGGGGTTTAGTGGGATCACCTCGTTTGGCTTGTACGAACAGAACTACTATATTGGTATCATGTTCTGCATAATAATTCCGGCCTGAGGCTTCTTCTTCGGTGAGCTGTTTCGTAAGCTCTGCATAAAATTTGGAGGGTGAGGGTCGCCATTTTGGTACCCATGTAGAGGCTGGTTTAGGGCAGATTCGGTGGTTGATAGTTATGAGGGGTGGCAACTCATTGGGTGTGGTTGCCGGAAATAACTGTGCGAATTCAACAAAGGGGTTGAATTCCCGACTTTCTCCGAGACTCATAGCGGAGACCATGAATTCGAAGAGTGGTAGAAGATAGTCTGGTGCTTCAACTCTATGGAGAGTGCGGCGGAAATGACTTGCCCCGTGGCGATCCCTGCCTTCCTCCATTCCGTGAGTGCAAAGCATGCCATCCCTTCGGGTTGGATTGTGACAGGCTTTGGTCCTGCTGGGATTAAGGCGTTCAGGGCTACAAGCGCTGGCTTGCCTAGGATCATATCCCAGCCTGCAAGATGCGCTACATACAGCGTTCTTGTTTCTGTATATCCTCCGTAGTCCATTTGGATATCACATTCCTTTTCTATCACACCCTTTGATCCCTTGATCGCAGTATGGAGTGACTTCTTGTCGATTCCGTAGGTAGGTAGGCCGTAGAGGTGCACTAATTGTGCATTGATGAGATCTCCGCCAGCCGTCTGTAAATCCACAAGGGCTAATGCAGGGTTGCCATTACCCTTCACTCCAACCATGCTATAGTCTAATTCCTCTGGAGACTGGGCTGTTCCCTTAGTTTTGCCCTTATAGTTGTTCCTGGCGATAACTGGTTTGCTGGTGTGTTGCAGGGATAGGACTTGTGCGGCGGTGCGCATGGGTATTTTGGATATTCGCTTCTCACATTCCTTGAAGGTGCGACCAGGTGCACAGCACCAAAGGCACTTCCGATCCCTAATCAAATTCATTTTGTTTTGTGATGTTAACGTCTTGTTAACCACTTCCCAGTCCGGATCCTTGGTGGATGTTGTTTTAGTGGCAGGGGTCCTTCCAGGATTAGAAATTGTTTTCTTATTGTCTGTCTTCCGATCCCTGCAGTGATTTCAACTAGGGTTAGGAGCTGATTGGGTAGCAGGGTGCCGAACAGGTTTGCGTGTAGCGGAAATACGCCCATGTTTTCGTGCAGCCTCGTATGATTCCGCTTTCTTGACCAAGTCGTTGAACGTCCATGAATCAAGTATTCGGGGAACCAGGGTGGTTTCCATGTAATCCGGAAGGTGGTTTAGGAATTTCCTGCGTTTAACTTCTTCCGAGATACATTGATTTCTATCCGTGTCGATAAGCTTAATCTGCAGTTCCCCCAGCCAGTTGGCAAAGGTTTTGATACCCATGTGTCGGCCATCCTTGTGGGGTGATGCAGCCTCCCATCCCTTCCACAGGAGGTCCTTCCTAGTGGAGGGAATAAGGAATTCCCGTAGCACTGGCATGAAGCTAAAAAAAGATGCCTTATCCTTTTCCTTGATGAGGTGGTGGTTATGAGTAGTAAGTGCGCTGCCTTGCAGTTTGAATCCACTAAAGTACAATGCTTCCTTCGATTCCAATCTTTACCTTTCATACTTAACTATCTTTGTATCCTGTTGACTCAAGTGTCAAGATACTGTGAGTCTCGTAATTTCTTATCTCCACTGTTGAGATTTTCTGTAGCATCAATTTTGATACCCTTCATCCATTTGGCCATTTTTGATGACATTTCAGGTGTCACAATTCCTATCATCATTTCCCATTGTTGTTGTTCTGGTGTCTTACCTATTGTGTGCGTTTCTTGATCTTCTTGACTTTCTTTGGTTTGCGTATGCTTCTATAACTGTGGACTGACGATCCGCTGCTAGAGCTTCTACTGCTAGAGCTACTATCGTATACATCGTCATCTCCGCCTCCTGCTGTTGCACCTAGTCCTAGGGAAGGGGTTTGGTCGTGATCATCCTCTCCATTGTTTGGGTTGCCTGTATCTGAGGTACGTTCCACAATGTCATCTTCTGGCACGATGCCAGTTTGAGATCCTGTGCTGACTTCGGGTGCGGAACGTTGTCTGGTTGGCATCTCAGGAGGGTCCCTTCTGTCTTGTCCCTTTGGTCGTTTGCCTATAGGTGGGTCCTCAAATTGCCCTGGTACAACAGGTAGAAGGAGGTGCTGACCACATAGCATGAAGGACATAATATCATCCCATTCCTTTAGAACTCTGTGAGGTTCTGTGAGCTGTGGAATCTTGGGGCGTTTCAGGCGCTCTGCAAGCACTGTAGTAAGTTCCAAGTCTTTACTTTCAAATTGGATGGTTGTGTGCCAAAGATAGTGTTTGGTTGTTGCTTCTAGATGCAGTTGGATGTCTTTTGGATGAAAGCAGGGAAGATACTCAAGCGTTTGTGTAAAGGCGTGGTTATCATCTATTTGTGGTTGTACTTTTGTAAGGAACTGGTTTTCTGGTATTTGTTTTCTCTACACGTGTTCTATCTCTAGCACTTTTGGTGGATTTTATTGGGTTATATCATTGCACGTTTTTGGCCTGTTTTGGCAGATACTCTTTTAGAACATGTTTGGATTAGGAAGGATTATATTGGGATTAGTCTTGTTGTTTTCTCGTCATATTTCATTATTATTACCTATATCATTGTGGGTTAGTTCCATGTATGTCAGCTTGCTGACCACCATCTCGTGTTATGCCTGTCTAATTAGGCAGTAACTTATTCTGTTTTCTTGTGGGTTGTTTATCTCATTGGCAGCCTTGTTTCCGTTACCTTGTTAGGTATCATCATGACACTGGACATGTCTATAATGAGCCATCATGTAATCATTATGAGCTGGTATCATAATGAGTCTTTACTGTAGCCTAGTATGAGTCCAAATAGACTCATTGCCTCAGGAACTCAGTATCTATTAAAGATCTGAATTCCACGGCCTTAGATAGGATAGTTCTCGTTCAGAACAGTCTAGTCTAGCTACGTCAGAAATACAGAAGCTACACTGGTAATATTCTTGTCCACTGGTACCTCTTGATCCCCAACCAACTCTACATTCAACCACCTCTTAGCCACCTACTATAATCCTGTATAGGACATAGTGAGCGTGCGCAAGACCCCATAACCACGTTGGTAGAGCCGAGTTCCTTACAGAACTCCTCTACTAACTTGGCCGAAACTTACAACTTTCTTCCCGTTCACTTCTGTCATTGGAGGTGACTCAAATTCCCATGTTGTGAGGGGAGAGTCTTCTTCTGGTTTTAGGATATCGACGGTGTACCCTGTGAGAGGAGGTGGTTTGACTGATTCCTCGAATGTTTGTGGTTCAGGATTGTCTCCTTTCTTTCGTAGTGTGTGGGAAATTAACTTCTTGATGTCCTTGGGAATCATAGCTAATCTTAGCGACTTGTGGTAGGTGTACGGCTTGTCCGTCTGGGAGGCCATAATTTCAGTTACTCGTTCGGATATCACGTGTTATTTTTCCCCCTTGTTCATATATTGTGGGGACAAGTACATCGCTCCGGACGTGAGTGATTTCCGATCGACTTCGGATGACTGTCGCTCGGCTACCTGTCTGATATGTAGGTATGATGGTGGGAACGCGGAGAGCACGGATGTTGGTTGGTCGTTTTCTTCCGCTCCTACGATGTTAGGTACTCCTGAGGCGTGAGTGATACCAACGACGCCTAAGATGCCCTTCCCGATGGAAGGTTTTGGAGATAGTAAGGGTGGCGGTAAGAAGACTGTAAGGTGGTCTCCTTATATGGAAGAATTGGATAGTTCAAACTCCTCGAGTATTGAGCTGAAGCCAACTGAAAATGGTCCAGTTGGGAAGGAGAATAGATGTGCCTCACCTGTGAGAAATCTGGTGTTGGATGGAGCAGGAAGTAGATATGTAGTTCCTACTGTGCTTTCGTATGTTTCTTTTAATGGTGAGAAGAATGAGGGTGAGCCGTGGGATGGTGATGCGTATTTATACGCTGCGATTATTCCTGGGACCTATGGTGCCGCCATGTTTCATGCTCTCTGGTATAAGACGATGAATGTGCATTGTAGTTGCCAGGAATGCAAGAGGAGGTGTCGATAATGGTGGTGTAAGGTGATGGAACGAGGGTGGAATTGTTTAATGGTGTATACCACTGCCCATTAGAGTTCTGCCTTGTCTTGCACAAGGTCTTCTGTTGAAGGCAGGTTGAGAATATCTCTGTCTCGGTGTTGGATTGTTGTTGCTACCTTTCGTTGAATTTAATGTGTTGTTGAATGGGTTGACATCCGATATTGGAGCTACCTGAAAAGGTATTATAAAGATACCAACGGGTGATCAGTTAGTGGTAGTAGTTTTAACAGTTAGATTATTTTGTGTGTTAAAAAAAATGTAATGGGCGATGCCAATAGTAGCACCGCGGGCCGTTTAACAGAGTCTATACTATCACAGGAGTGATAATGTATGTCTGTTATTGGTTCCAGTAAGTCGAGAGTTCAGACAAGCCTTAGATAGCTTCCATACAGAGAGATCACACCTTTTAATTGTCTTCCTGCTTGGGAAATCTGTATCCTCTCAAAGACCCTCTGAGTCCTCGACTTAGCGGAACCAATAACACACATACACTATCACTCCAGTGATAGTATAGACTCTGTTAAATGGCCCGAGGTGCTACTATTGGCATCGCCCATTACACTAGCTCTGTGTTTGAAATCAGAAAGCTCAAAGCTCCAAAACTTGAGAAAAATATTGGAAGTGGTAAATGGGAGGAAGCAGCCATTTTTGACAACTGGGTTAATGATGCTATAGATATTCTAGAAGTAAGAGAACTCGATCCGGGGCCTGGGCGGCCTGTGGTCTAGCTAGGTTCGCACCTAGAAGTAGAAGCAAAAATCCTGCATGCATCCTACAGGAAAAATCCTGGAACTAAAATTAGCCCAGTACCAGAATTTCTCAAAGTACTCAGAAATTTCTGTGTACCTTTCATCAGTAAGGACAAGTTATGGACTGATTTTCAAGCTATCAGACAGACCCAGAACGGCACAACCAAGCCCATCCAACAAGTGGCCAACAAAATTAAACAACTGCAAATCCTCTTCCCTAAAATTAGTAATTGGCAGTGTTACAACCAACTGTTGGAACCTATTGATGTTGCACTTCTGCAAGAAGTAAGAGCTAACATTAATGATGAAATGGAGTGAGATGACCTCATTGAGTTCTGCAGTAAGCATGATCCAGTCATTCACAAGAATACATCAATCAAAAAAGACCATAAGTCAAAGAATGGTCAAAAGATACGTTAGCAAAATCACATACCTCAGGCTAGCAGCAACCCAGCCTCTACCAACATGAGTTGGACTAAACCTAAGGCCTTTACTAAGCCCTCCAACACGAGTTCTAAGTTCAAGAAACTTACTCCAGCAGAAAAGGAAGAACTAGCTAAAAAAGGTTGATATTTCTATTGTAGGAAGACTGGTCACAATGTTGTGAATTGCCACCTCAAGAAAAAGCAGATTAAAAGTACTGCAGGCACTATCACACACTAAATTACTAAAGTAACACACCCTAGTAAGTTTACTTCTGCAGCTCAATTCATCCCGTAAGACCCACCCATACCTCACACCAAAGCCAACTCCAGCCAACCACCACTTGATGCAGCCAAAGAACACCTCCTAGTCACCACGAAAATCATTGACCAGCCTGCTAAGACCCTTGTGGATCAACAAAATGCAGGAGGTAACCTGATCAGCAGCAAATTTTGCACCTTGTATAATTTACCCTTGTAGCTTCTTAAAAATTCCATCACACTGCAGATGACCGTGAAAGAATCTAAAGGATCAATCAGCCACTACACTAAGCTGAACTGTGACTAGTTAGGATGGTCAGATGAACGAATTTTCTATGTGACTGCACTCAAGGATTGGGATGTAACATTAGGATCACCTGCACTAAGACATGGCAAGGCAGTTATTTACATGAGTACTATTACTGTTACTATTTAACCCCTTGGTCAGAATAGAATTACACTTGCCCCCTGGAAAACCACATTAAGGCAGAAAACTCCAAGAAAAAATTCAAGCATCATACCTAATCTCCATACCCCTGCTAAAACCAACATATTTCATTTCCCAGCCCCACCAATACACCAGATTATCAAATCAGCTGCCACAACCATAGAGCCCCAAACCAACCCCTTTGATGCCTTTCCTGATATGTTGCCAACAACGAAAAATCTGGAATTGCCTTCCCTAAGGCCAGGTATGAATCATCACATCATACTTAAAAATCCAAATGCAGTTTGGAAGCCTAGGAATATTAAGCCTAAAGGAAAATTCCTGGCTGATATGTTGTAAAAGCTAAGAGCAGAAGAGAAATCCGGTCATATATATAGATCGGAAGACATATCCTGTTGTGTGATGTTTGTTATTGCCAAAATGGATGATCCATCCAAGCCAAGGTATATGCATGACCTTGTCAAAAGAAATGAGGAAACTGAGTTGGAACCTACACTTATCCCTAGTCAATCCCTCATCAGAAACGCATTTAGTACACAACCGTTCAGGTCAAAAATTGACATTAGTGATGGCTAGCACACCATTTGGGTTCATCCCCCATATGAGAAGTATACTGCATTTTCTACCGCATATGCAACTTACAGGACTAGAGTCATGCAGCAAGATGACTGCAATGCTCCTGCCACCTTCCAGAACATCATGAACAACCTGTTCCAACAAGAGTTTGGAATCAGTGTATACATTTACATTGATAACGTATTTATTTTTAGCAAGACATACAAGAAGCACTTACACCATCTCAGAACTGTACTTCAGAGGCTAAGAAAAAATCAGTTCTATGCCAACAAGGAGAAGTCCTAGTTCATGCCCGGCGTGCTGCAGTGCTAAGGCCGCGTCATTACTCAAAGAGGAATTTCCCCCATTCAGAAATCAGTTCAGAAAATCCTAGATTAGCCCCAACCCCAAAATAGGAAAATGTTATAAGAATACACGGGTATGGTAAATTACTTGAGTCATCTAATACCTCATCTAGCAGATATGGCAGCACCCCTAACCGAGATGGCTGGTGCCACAGCCACTTGGGACTGAACCCCTACCAATACTAAAACCTTTAATTCCACTAAGGCAGCTCTGTCTGCTGATCCTGCAGTCAGACCTATTAATTATCACTCTGAAGATCAAATCTATTTGGTTGCAGACGCGAGTTTAATTGGCACTGGTGCATGGATTGGTCAAGAACCCACTATATAGACTATTATTCTTGTAGACTTCCATTTTAGGAACTTCAACCCAGCTCAAGAAAATTATTCCACATTTGACAAGGAATTGTTAGTTATTGTGGAGACATTGGAGGACTTCAGAAGCGAGCTTACAGGATGTAGTTTCATCATCCTTACAGGCCACAAACCCCTGGTCTCATTTCCCACTCAGTATGATCTAACTGAGAAAAAGTGTAGATCGCAACAGATTATCTATCAATTCCAATGCAAGATTCAGCATATAGGAGGAAACAAAACCGAAATAGCAGATGCACTATCCAGAGTGTTTATAAACCCATCTCTTGTCTCATCTCTATCAGACTTTATTCCTCACTCCATTGACTTCCCCCAGGTTCTACCTACCTTCAGAGCTCCTCAAAACTTCTCTAGCAGCTCTAAAGTTTTTCCAAGCCTCCCAAAAACCACGCCAAACAATTCCTGCCATCAACTTCCCCCTATAACATAACACCCCACGTCTATTACTTCTGCAGCCATAACCAGAAGCCAGACTAAGAAGTCCCTATCCCCTGCTTCAAGAGATAACTCCCCCACTGGCTCCATCCTTGACCAATACCACAGGGATAGAGCCAACAAGGAAAACTCGGCCCCTCCAGCAATAATGAAAACGCCACCTGACAACAGTGGAGCAGAGGCTTTGTTCTCTTTGGTGGCTAATGACCCCTCATTCAGGCCTAGACCCCTCAGGTTACTCAAGCACAATCCCAACAACCAGGATTCCATCCTGGCAGCAACATTTAGAGTTCAACACCCCCTCATGCACTACCTATCTTGTGGAGACAGCACTTGCTACACCTACTACTCCTCCCACCTCAACAGCAACAGACCACCAAAAGATAATTGGTGTGCATACTGCAACAGGAAGAGACACTATACCACAGGTTGTGAAATCAATAGGCAAGATAAGGAATACTATAAGTAGGAAAAGCATACAAAGGAATCCCAGGAACGCCAGGATTCCTCCCCTCCGAGAGACCCTCCCCCTACCTCCCCATATGACCTATCACCCAAATCTGTCCCTAGCCTTACCTCCTCCCAATATTCCCCATTGAATAAAGGTAAGGGCAGAGCAATTTCCATTGAATCTGATTCAGAGCAGGGCTCTGGAAGCGAGATTGATGATAGCTCCACCTCTCCCACATACCCTGTCACCTCTCTTGCCCCCAGAAAAATCTCTGCGTCTTCTACTAGCTCATATGGAACTGATACCCTCCCCTGTCCTACACCAGAACCCACCTTCCCCACATACTCAATTATGATGCCTTACTACTTGTTGAAGGGTCCTTTCACCATAGAAGGTTTCCTAAATTTCAATTCTACCACTAAGCTCAATACTACTAATATTCCTAAAGCTATTAGCTTAACAGGCAATCAGGAGAATTAGCATTGGCAATAGGTTGGTAAGAACAGTTACAATAATCTCGTAGAACTTGCACAGTCCCAAGGTCTCCCCACCAATGAAATTTCCCAGCTCTTTTCTACTTATGCCAACTGGAACCACATGCTCAAAAGTGGTTACCAGAAGGATCCTGACTCTGTCAGAAAAATCAACTGGCACATTAATGGGTACTATAAGGTGCCGCGTTTTCTCTACTACACCTTCAATGAGCAGGTCCGAATTTGTGTGCCTAACACCCGTGACTGCAACTTCATCATCAAAAATACCCTCCTAGACAAGATCCACACCTCCCTTGGTCATGCAGGTTTTACCAAGACACTCCATGGGCTCATGAACAACTTCTACTAGCTTAACATAACTAGGGACACGCGAGAATACTGCAAGACATGCGCTGTATGTCAGCAGGCAAATAACTCCACCCAAAAGCCCTATTGGCTCCTCCACCCCCTACCCATCCCTAGCAAGCCATTTACCAACCTCACCATTGATTTTCTTGCCCTCCTTGCCATCATAGACCACGCTACTAAAGTTCACTATAGCCATGTGTGGACTATAGTATGCAGGCTGACCAAGTATACCTTTGTTCTACATCTACCAGATGGCTATACTGCAGATACCCTAGTCAGCTTAGTTATGTCTCATATATACCCACACTTTTGATACCTCCTGAACATTGTCACAGACAATTACACGCTCTTTCATTTCACAGTGTGGTCAGGGTTCTGCAAGCTCAACTCCATCTCTTAGTCATTCTCCACCCTCTACCACCCGGAATCTGATGGTCAGTCAGAAATTGCCAATCAGGCAATTTTAACCATCTTAAGGGCCAAGCAGTTGGAATATGGTAGTATTTACCTCTCTGCAATTCCCCTGGTTCAAGAGGTAATCAATAATTCTGTGGATGCCACCAGAGGATGCACCCCCCACTCCCTTGTTTTTAGATTCTCCCGCACCTACCAAGATACCCCTGTTGGCTCAGATATCACTACAGTCAGTCCAGATGGTCTGATTCTAGCCATGTGGGCAGCAGTACACGAGAAGATGAACAACGGCCGCATGGAGATGACCAGGCAGGCCAACAAGAAGAGGAGGATGCCCCCAGAGTACAAGATTGGTGATTTAGTCAAAATTCACCATTCTGGAATAAAGAGATATTCTCAGTACTCCAAACTTGAACCTGTCTTCCTTGGTCCCTACCCTATCTCAGCCATGTACCCTGATACTGACAATTACATGCTCGAATGCCCCCTTGTACCCTCCGGCCACCTCAAGGTCTATGCCTCCCTCCTTGCCCCCTGGCATCAAAATAATGATACCAAATTCCCCTCCAGATCTCTACCTGATCCAGGACCTGTAAAGTTTGACTCTCTGTGTGACAAGTGGGCCTTCGAACGACTCGTCAAGTACGAGAAGAACAAGAGGAATGGCGTTGTCAAGTAGTGGGTCAAGTGGGAAGAGTATGAGGATAATCAAAATACTCTGGAACCAGAGGAAAGTCTCCCTCCCAGAGCTGTGAAGGATTATTGGAGGCAGCATGCCTGTACTGGTAACCAGCAAAAAAAGCATCAAGGAAGAAGGAACAAGTAGTATATTGGGTGGATATATCTCTAGTTGGGTATTGCAGCGTTTGAGACTCTTGTCTTGATATATTTTTTTCCTTGTATTTTTCATTTTCCGCTCTCTGTTTTCTAGTGGAGGATTTCCTAAGAAGCGCAGCATGTAAGGAACTGGTTCTCTAGTATATGTTTCTCTACACGTGTTTTATCTATGGCAGTTTTGGTGGATTTTATTAGCTTATATCAAGGCACGTTTTAAGCCTGTTGTGGCAGTGACTCTTTTTGGACATGTTTGGATTAGGAAGGATTATATTGGGATTAGTTGTTGTTTTTCCTTGTAGTTTCTCTTCATATTTCTTTATTATTACCTGTCATATTTCTGAATCATTCTGGGTTAGTTACATGTATGTCAGCCTGCTCACCACCATCTCCTGTTATGCCTTCCTAATTGGGCAGTAGCTTATTCTGTTTTCTTGTTGGTTATTTATTTCGTTGGCAGCCTTGTTTCTGTTACCTTCTTAGCTATCATCATGATACTGGATATGTCTATAATAAGTTATCATGTATTCATTATGAGCTGGCATCATAATCAGTCTTTACTATTCCCTAGTTTGAGTCCAAATACACTCATTACCTTAGGAACTCAGTATCTCTTAAAGATCTGAATTCCACGGCCTTAGATAGAATAGTTCTCGTTCAGCACAATCTAGTCTATCTACTTTAGAAATATACAACCTATACTGGTAATATTCTTGTCCACTTGTACCTGTTGATCCTCAACCAACCCTACACTTAACAACCCTTAGCTACCTACGATAATCCTATATAATACATAGTGGGCGTGCATAAGACCCTATAAGCACATTGGTAGAACCGAGTTCCTTACAAAACTTCTCTACTAACTTGGCCTACACTAATACATACTTAACTATCTTTGTATCTCGTTGACCCAAATGTCAAGATACTATGAGTCTTGCCTATTCTTATCTCTACTGTTGACACTTTCTGGAGCATCAATCTTGATACCCTTCATCCCTTGGAACATTTTTGATAAGGTTTCAGCTTTTACGATGCCTGTCGTCATTTCCCATTGTTGTTGTTCAGGTTTCTTAGTACGATCTGTGTGTTTCTTGATCTTCTTAACATCTGCAAAGAATCTAGCTTGGCTCTGCAGCCTCAGGCGCCACCGGCGCCACCCAGAGGCTAGCTGACAATCTAGAAAGGCACGGTCCGGACCGACTGCGCCTGGACACTGCAGTGCCAGAACGCTGGTGTTAGGACGCCACCGCCGCCCTAATTCCGTGAAAAATCGCCCCGATTCCGCCCGGAATTGCTGCTATTTGGATGCCCAGGAGGCAGTGATCTGTGACGGTGGCACCTGGGTGCCCTGGAGGCACCAGAGGCACTAGAGGCAATGGTAAAAAGGCCTGGCGTCCGGGCGCCACAGCAGGGCATCAGGGCGCCAAAAATTCTTTGCTGATGGACCTTCCTTGGTTTGTGTATACTTCTCTGACTGTGGAGTGACAATCCGCTGCTAGATCCATTCCTGCCAGAGCTACTTTCGTCTCCATCGTTATGTCCTCCACCTCCTGTGGTGCTTGGTCCTAAAGGAGGGGTTAGGTACTTATTATCTGCTTCATTGTTTGCGTTCCCAGGATCAGAGGTATGTTCCACGATATCATCATCTGGCAAGATGCTAGTTTGAGATTCTGTTCTGACTTGGAGTGCTGAACATTGTTTGGTTGGCTTCTCAGAAGGGTTTCTTCTCTCTGGCTTTTTTGGTCGCCTGGCGATAGGTGGGTCCTCAAACTACCCTGCTACGATAGGCAAGACAAGATGCTGACCACATAGCATAAAGCACATAATATCATCTCATTCCTTCAGGACCCAGGGGGGTTCTGTCAGCTGTACAATCTTTAGGTGTTTAAGGCACTCGTTCAGCACTGTAGTGAGTTCTAAGTCTTTATTTTCAAATGGAATAGCAGTATTCCATAGGAAGTGTTTGGTTCCTGCTTCGAGCAGCAAGTGGATGTCCTTTGGATGAAAGCATTAATTGGATCCAACTGTTTGAGTGTAGGCGAGGATACTGTGTATTTGCTGTTGCCCTTTCTTCCAGTTTGCTTCTGTGATAGGAGGACACTGGAATGTCCATGTTGTAAGGGGGGAGTATTTGTCCAGTTTTGTGACTTCAATGGTGCAGATAGTGAGTTCTGGTGGTTTGATAGATTCCTGGAACGTCTCTAGTTTAGGAGCATGTCTTTTCTTGCATAGTATGTTGGAGATTAACTTCTGGATATCTTTGCGGATCAAAGCTAATCTTCGTGACTTGCTGTAGGTGTATGGCTTGTCCATCTTGGAAGCCATAATATCAGTTACTCGCTCAGATATTACCAGTTATTTTTCCCCATTGTCCTTATATTGTTGGGACAAGTACGTCGCCCTGGACTTGAGTGATTTCCGATTGACTTCGTATAATTATTCCTCAGCTGCCTGTTTGATATGGGGGCAGGATAGTAGGAAGGAGGAGAGCACAGATGCTAGTTCGTGATTTTCTTCTGCCCCTACAATGGTAGGTACTCCTGAGGAATCGGTTATAGCAACAATGCATAAGATGCACTTCTGTAATGGGCGATGCCAATAGTGGCACCGCGGGCCGTTTAACAGAGTCTATACTATCACCTCAGTGATAGTGTATGCCTGTTATTGGTTCCGCTGAATAGAGGACTCAGAGGGTCTTTGAGAGCATATAGATTTCCCAAGCAGGAAGAGAATTAACAGGTGTAATCTCTCTGTATTGAAGCTATCTAAGTCTGGTCTGAACTCTATCTGAAGTGATCTGATCTGAGAATCCTCCTTTAGAAGGGCGGAATGGCTCTGTACTTTAACTAGCCGCCAAGCCTTCTGGAGTCTGAAAACCTGTTTTCTGGCCCTTCCAGAAAACCTGCTCTCTGGCCATTCCAAAAAGCACTCCTCCATGACCATGGATGAGGTTGTGGGGGGTCAGGCCTCCAGTACTCAGAAATACAGGTGTGGATGCGTAATACATCATGATAAAGGAAAAGTACATAAGGAACAGATATGCACAAGGCAGTAGTATGCAAAGTGCTATGCCCAAGCTACCTGGTATACATGATAGGTGCTAGGAAATGTGTACTCATACAATTATAAGAAATGCTCTTCAGTTACACTATCCTCAGATAGATGGTTAGTCAGAAATTGATAACAAGAGAATCCTCCACGCAGAATTAGCGTGCAAGTTGGAAGTAAATAAATGCCTGCACAAAGTCTCTAAGACTCCGCTGAAGCTGAACTCTCGAGATAACACTGCAAGGCAACCTAGTCCATTCCGTTCACTTGTTGACTTATAAGCAAGGCCAGGTCCTTCATGCTTCCCTTACCCAATCACTCCTTATACCCCCTCAGAGGAACGTCACCTTAATATCTCAGACAACCTATACTCTTCTAAAGTCAATCAGGCAAGACAGGCCAACAAGAACCTCTCTGTTCCACCACTTCTCACCAGCAGGCAACAAGTTCTACTCTCTACAAAGAACATCAATCGCTCTAACGCATCTAGGAAACTTAAGCCTAAATGGGTCGAACCATTATATATCAACCAAGTCAACAAGAAGAGTAATAATTAGCTGTTCGACCTGTCAATGGACAGTCGACTATCTCTTATCTAAAATACCTAGTACATCACCATCATCAAACCTCATGTTGAAAATATTTGGGACAAATTCCTGCGTTGTCGCAAGGAACAACCTGGTTAAGTAACGGAAGGGAGAGGGAAAGTGCAATGGGTATTTGAAGTCTGTACTACTTCCGTAATAGCAAAAGCCAATACCTAGTGGGTAGGAAAGGTTCTGGAAGTGATAACTATAAGTGAAGCAACCTCAAAAACATCAATCTTGCAATCTTTCAAGACTTTTGTAGAAGCGGAACCTATTCCAACAGTTTCAATGAATGAACATCCTGTAAGGACCACAAGAAGCGTAATACTTGAGCAACCACAAAGTCAATTTTTCTAACTGACATAATAGAGTCCTCACTCTCAATCCTAATAATCAATACCTTATCTCTGCTTTTACAAATTTTGCAGAAAATATTTTTCATGTTTTTTTAAAGTATTAATTCACACCAGTTAAATTAACGTGGAAATCCCGCTTTTCTTCCTGTTGTTTTAATTATCATTCTGTATTAACAATAGAGGAAGGTATCACAAACAAGGTATATATCAAATGTTTTTATTGTTCCTCATGTCATTAATGGCTCCTATGGATAATTTCCAAGTTAAATTGGTCTTCTACTATTCAATTTGAAGATTGTGATTTCATAACTGTCATGTTTGCACTTATTATTTCAGACGACCTCCAGCCTAAGCAAGGCAACAAGAGTAGGAAATTCTTTTAAGTGGGGAAGTGTAACGGAAAACGGTTTCTTATAATTGTCTTAGTACGTATTGCCTAGCACCATTCATTTATACTAGATATTTTGGGTAGAATACCTTATGTACTATTATCTTGAGCATATCCAGTCCCTATGTATTTTCTTATATTGTGATGCAATATGCATCAACACTGGATTTCTGTGTATTGGAGGCTTGACCTACTACACCTGTATTTATGGTCATGGAGGAGTGCTTTAGGGAAGGGCCAAAAAGCAGGTTTTCTGAAAAGGCTAGAACATAGGTTTTTCAAACTTCACAAGGCTTGGCGGATAGTAGAAGTACTGAGCTATTCTACCAGTCTGAAGGAGGATACTGAGTTCAGATAACTTCAGATTGGGTATAGACAAGGCTTAGATAGTTACAATACAGAGGTATTATACCTGTTAATTCTATAGTCACTTGGGAACTCTGTATGCTCTCAAAGACGCTATAAGTGATTGATTAAGGAGAACCAATAACAGACATCCACTTTAACTCCGGTAATAGTATAGACTCTGTTTTACGGCCCTCGATGCTACAATTGGCATCGTCCATTACATAGAGCAAAGCAACTTGTGAATTCCTAACCTTTTTGCTTAAAAAGCAGTAAGACTGTTTCTTACAAAACCTATAACATAGCTAGAAATAAACCTTATATCTGAAACTAGATGGCTCTAAGACCAAGTTTATTTTTTCAAGCTATTGAATACTTAATCATAATCTAATTTGACAGGCTTATTTCAACCAATACATTAACTACTGTAGAAAAGGCATCTTGCATGGAAATACGATAGTTATACCCAACTTAGATCTCACATAATATAGCTAAGCAATAATTCAATCAATTGAGTACCTTGTCTTTCCCTCCTATCGATCAAAATTCCTCTACTAAGAAAAGACAGATTTTTATACCATATTCTCATACTATAGATCATGATCAACCTTAATATTGCCCAAAACTCTCCAATCTTTTCGGAAATTCTCTAACCCTCTTAGATAATCTGACCATGATGGAACTCAGTGAGTGCCAGGCTAACAAGAGGCTAATACTTAGACATTGCACATACATAAGGCAGGTGACTGCATTGCACAAATCTCTTATCTTAACCAATCTTTGAATCTTTTGCATAGAAGAAAGAAAGATGGCTTCAACAGGAGTACAGATTCAACTTGGTTCCCACTAACATTCAAAATTCTCATAAAAGCATGATGTTTACCTGATCCCTTATCAATCTATATATCATGAGCTTGCAGATTAACTCTCTTTCACTAAAATTGACCAAAGGTTCTGGTTGGCTAGTTATAGTCCTTATTTGGTGCCTATTTTTTGGACTTTACTTACTTCACTATATATTCTACTAAGGCTGACATCTGTCTTAACTCCACTACTGCCTTGTATAATTACAGATCCAGCAAAAAATTCAAAATAACAATGGCAGGATTACACTATACTGCATAGTATTTAACCGAGCACCTATATTAAGTTAATCTTATATTTTATGGTAAGATATATTGACTAGGACTGGGAAATCACTATGCTCCAATGAGGGTGGAATAGGACTCAACTGAATAGTCAATACAGTTAATTCATCGCATGCACTATTCTCTAATCTTACTACTTAGCCTCCCCTATATCCTATCATGATCTAATTTTCCAGAAGATTTGAGGGATTATGATAGACACGGAAGGGTTTTGTATATATGGCCTTCCACTCCCTTTCGTCCTTATCCCTTTATTGTACCTAATCCTTCTAGTTCCTATCAGGGTCTGAAAATTCCAAAGGTCTGGAGAATTATGGAAAACATGTAAGGATTTTGGGGGCTGGGACTGAACTGTCCTTACCTTCCCGTGAAGGAGGTTAATTAAAGCTTTCGTGCTCTCAAAGATTTCTTTCTTGTCTCCATCTTCTCCTTTGTACTAGACCTGCTAGCCTAGCTCTTTCCATATCCTTCTCTACTATAAGTATTAGTAGCTCCAGTGTAGAACTTATACACTCAAATATGATATACCTTCCTACTTCTGTGAAATGTCTATAGGAGCAGGTAATATCTTTTGCTTTGCTTAACATAATGTAGTCATATCTTATGTGCGCCCTTATTCATGCAAAACCATATGTTGGTAGATAGGGTATGTTAGTACCAGTTGCCTTTTTGTTGATTAAAACTGTCTTGTTTGCCTGGTTTCCTGACTGCCTTCCTTAATAAGTACAGTACCCCTATGTATCTTTCTCAATTAAGTTTATCATCTTGCTTACGTATGATTTATATTCCCCTTTTCAAAGACTGGATTTATATTTCAAAAAGTAGTATTGTTAAAGGACTTGTATTACTCTCTTATTTAAGAATAACAAGAATAAAGACCAGTACCTTAAAATAATAGTTATAAAATCCCTCCCCTCTACCCAAAATTATAAATGTAATAGTGCTTTACTTATTATAACTTTCATCTACCTCCTCCTCTCTCTCCATCAACATTACTAGGTGGTATATATATGTAGGCTACATTTGGGCTTTGTACTTGTACTGAGTACTCTCTTACCACACAATAATATTCTATTGGTAAGTTAATTCATTATTCACCTTTAATAATACCAGACTTGAAAACCAAAAAAAGATATCTTCATTATGAGAGAGGAAGGGTCATATCTATCCTAGATAACTAACATTTTAATAAATATATACATGTATATTAAAAAAATAAAGCAATAATAACTTATATATAGAGGGCAAAGTGATATTCTGGAGTATGATTGACTACTAAATGTTTAGCTTCTTAAGGTTGGTGATGTGATAAATACCCCTCTGCATTGTCTTACTATTCTAAGAATTATATATATATATAAATTCGTAGATACTTAGTACTTCTACACAGCCAATAAAGGCTATAATGAGTTACTCTGAACTCCTAGTAGATTCAAGAGAGTATAAGTTAATCTGCAAATCAATGCTAAATACATTGATATTGCATTAGGTAAAGTCCATGCTCCTGTAAGCTTTCCAACTGTATTTGAGGACCTGGTAACCATAGTACTCCTATGAATGGTTTCTCTATTATGCAAACTAATCTGCCAATACAGTAAATACAATTAGTGGATTACTCGCCTATTAGATGCACTAGGTCTTAAGGGAGATTTTTATAATATTGTGAAAAACATAAACGATAGTCAACATAGGAGAATTGAGGCTCTTGTGGTCTATCCTGGCACCTTGAGTCCCATTGTAGTCCAATTATCTAAAAGGTTAGGAGAATTACAGAATATCTAAGAGGGTTTTATGCAGAGGTTAGGCCTAGGCTATCTTCATCTTCCTCTATACCAAGCCAAAGAGAGCCTACATGTCTTCCAAAATTTTCTTGTTGTCCCCTTCCCTTTTCTTAACCCAGCCCTCCTTGTCTAGCTCAGCCGAGGTTAGTTCTGACAAATTCTTAACATCTCGTAAAGCAGATTGAAGAAAGCTCCAGGGCACACAAAGAATTATATAATGTATCATGTAGAAAATATGGGCACAGCTCGTGTACAACAGAGGTGGATTAACCTTCTACTATAGCTAAGAATATATATAGGCTTTGATAAAGTACTGTTGCATAGTTGGTAATTGTTGTTGTTGGGAGGCAAGGGGAGGGACTGCCTTAAGGGGAAACGTACAGTACTCTTGGTATGGGGGAGGATATCACTCTGTTACTCCTGTACCCTTAATACATGTGGAACATTATCCTCATTATACAATACAGATCACTTCAGACTCCTCACTCCTTGAGGGCTTGTGCCAACCAGACTAAAAGACACCCGCACACCTCTAGCTCAACCAGCCGAAGGCACGAACACCCAGTCGCCAAGACCCGCGCCACTGACCGTGTGTTTGGTTTTCAGTAACTTGCGGATTCGGCTTTCCCGTCTTACTCCCAAACCCGAATCGGTCCCGGGTACTGGCCGCGTACTCGGTAAGCCCTTTTGCCAGCGGTTCGGCAATTTTTTTTACGCATTTCTGCTGATTCTTCCGCGAAACTGAGGTAGGTCTTCTGAAGGCATTAGTGCCTGTGCCGTCGTGTTACAGCTAGTAATGTTGGTGGTTTCGTAGCGACAATAGATTGGGCAGCCACCTAGAACGATAGCTACAGGCGGAGGTCCATCTAACCCAACATCAGTTGAACTAATCACGATGCATTTCACTTTAAGCCACTCTGTCCTGAGTCTAATTAACTAGTGGTAACATTTATTACCACCTATACCAGGTCGATTTCTACAATTGTACAGAATCCTAGTAAGAGACCAGCTTCGATCCAACAACTATGCAAGAAATGGGACACATAATACATGGTGCAGAAACATGAATATAAGCAGAGATGTACATGAGGAATATCTTATTCTGAGATCTAGTGGCGGCCTGCGGGTGGAATTCAGGACTCCTGGTGGCATGAGCGTTAGAGTGCGTACGGAAATGATGTCAGAATAGGGAATCAGGCGTAGTGTAAAACCCGTGATGTGTTAGTCATGCACGTGGGGCAGGACAAGAGAGGGGCCGCTGCAGGTATAAGTGGATGCGAGGTTTGGGACGTAAGTGTAGATATACGTGGTTGATGCATCCGATGTACTATTGAAGATACAAGTGGATGCCAGGTTAGATAAGCAGAAGTAGGGATAAATAGATGCAGCAATATTGGTAGAATAGGAAGGAGGAATGGATATCGGGTTGGATATTCAAGAGGAAGTAGGGATGGATACCAGGTTTGTTGTACAAGGGGAGTTTAAAACAGATGCTGCGGCAGCAGTACGATTGGAAGTAGAAAGGGATGCAAGCGTGGATATCATATGCGAGTTCAACTAGATGCCGGGTTGGATATGCTTAACTCTTTCTCTTGATATCCGTTTCATTTATCATGTCAGATTTCCACTTCAACTGCTGCCATTTTAGTGGATTTAGCAGAGGCTGTGGATGTAGCGAAGGCTGTAGTAGAGGCAGCGGAGCGAGCGACGGCAGCAGAGCCAGCAGAGCGAGCGACGGCAGCAGAGCCAGCGGAGGGAGTGCTAGGTGCAGCAGCAGCGGCAGCGGAGCCAGCGGAGGCAGTGGTAGGGTCAGTGGAAGAAGTCGCCATTTTACTTAAGAATATTGCTTGCCGTAGGATATTGCTAGTCTGGTTGGCCTGGGGAAGCGAAAGCCTGGGAAAGCGAAAGCCTGGGAAAGCGAAGGCCTGCGAAAGCGAAAGCGGGGTAAGCTTACCCTATTATTGTGTTGTATCACACGTGCCTTATGATCACTGCTCCCAGGAGTCACGCGAGCGTAGCGAGCGGGAACCTCTCGTGTATATGTACCCTACATATATACACACATTGTATTTCTGTATGGATTTCTCAATCCCGCCCTGACCTCCCTGCGTACAGACCTACATCCACCGCCACACCACTACTCTACCGATGTACAACAGTATCTGGAAACATTTCCCCCCCCCAGACACACTGTCCCCGTTCGTTCTTTGCTTTCTGGATGTGTCCCGCGTCATGCGGTACTACTCCTCTCCCACCTATATATATACACCTTAATCTCCAGGGTCAGAACAAGAGTTGGGGTGGGGAATTGAACTCTACACCATTAGCAGCCATGCAGTACTTGTGAAGTCCGTGGGTGGGCTCACCAGGCTGGTGGGTGGCCTGGTATGGAGAGCGGGATCGATGGATAGATAGCCCTGTACGTGTATCCGATCCTGCCGCCAACTCTAACGCAGGCTACGCGCGCAACGAAGCTAACCGCGCAGCAGAACATGACCTCGAAGTCCCCACCCGGAGGTAATTTTGCAAACTCATTGGCTTCGATGGAACTAGCTAATCAGAACTAAAATAATAACTGCTTTATTGCGCTAAAATGACTGCGGGGGGCTCCTCATACGCGCGTGGTACACATAGGAGTAATACGTTGAAAAAGAATAAAACAAAACAAACCAAAGAACCAAAACTCGTAACCTTCACCACTCGTCAACTGCTGATCCTACTGCTCACAGTCTCTCCTGTCCGCGTCCTCCTCATCCTCCGTGCACCCCTCCTCCTCCACTGCAAAGCCCTGCAGCTCCCCCTCCACAACCCTCCATAACTTGGCTGTTGTTGCCGAGTCCCTAGCAAGCTTCAAGCACAATCCGTCATCCTCCCCACTCACGCCAGTCGCAGCCTCCTCTTGTTGTTCGCCAGGCTTTGCAGGCGATGGGGTAGGGCTAAGTGTCTCGTAGGATCGGAGGATGATGAATAATATGTTGCAGAGAACAATCTTCAGGTTAACCTTTTGGGTGATGTTGTATATTGGGCTTTGTTGCACACGGGCAGGCTTCTGGGGAGCTGTTATTTCACAATCAGCAGGGAGTGTTATTGGGGAAACTCGAAAGAACTGCCAATTATATCCATCCGTACTGACTCCATAGGTAGATAGATCAGTCCTCCGCCCGTTTCGCTCACGAATACGATACAAGCACCCCATGTATGCCAACACCTGAGCTGATGCTCGTGAAAGCGACTCTGGGACTTTGGCTTCTATCACGGTCAAGATGTTGCGGTAACCTTGAGTCTGCGGAGGAACAACAGGATCTTGTGCATGCAGTCTGGGTGGGGGTGTGTTGCCGCCAAAGTTAACGCCGATACACCAGTCCATGCGGCCACGATAGACTGTATTGGCGATGGGGTCAGGGTAGTCCAGATCCACTTCAAAGGATAGTTTCAGACTGCGGAATTTATTTGGCGTATATTTTCGCTTGCGCGCAGTAGAACTCGCTTGCGAGACGTGCACAAAGTTAGCGAGGTAGTCACGCTCCACACCGGTGAGAATCGACATGGCCATCAGGAGTATGACATCGACCAACGGCCGGCAGGATGCTTCTTTTTGGCGGTTGACCGTTAAGTAGTATATATAGGAGAATCTTGGCAGGAGGGCTGCAGGCGAAATCGTGTCTGCAAGGTATGATTTGAAGTCGATACCGAGAGGCTCCAGGCGCTCATGCAGCCAATCCTCAAGGTCCTCTTCAGCGACTTCCCAGTCCATGGGAGACGGTAGTGAATCAAGGGCAGAAGGCGCGCCGACAATTGGGATTGGTGGGCCAAGAAAGTAATCATTATGGCTCCCTGTTGCCTCTGGATGCACCAGTCCGAAGGATCGGCATACGGTGTCCAGCCGGCTGAGCGATGTTATGCTGATGGGGACTGCACGGGTGCCTGACGCAACTTCTTGAATCATCGACAGGGTTTCGGGGTCCAGCATCTGCTGGAGTCGGGCGAGAAGCGATTTCGAGATCTTCAGGGATTTTTGCCTGGTAGGGGACTCAGGTTGCCTTTTGCGCTTACGTTGCTGCTCGGCTTCATCTGTCGGGGAAGTGTCACCAGCGCGTGGGGCCGGCTGGCCTTGGCTAGTAGGAGCTGCCATACGAGCTAGAACGAGGAAGAATAGTATCAGTATGGTCTGGCTGTATCGGTGTGTAGTGTATCAGGGAGCGTTTTGATGTTGTGTGATAGCGGGACGGACACGCGTCGCCTTTGTTTACGCTAGCACCTGAGTCAGCATGGCCAAGACCAACTACTTGCATGCCAAGGCAGAGTGGCCAAGACCAACTACGTGCATGCCAAGGCATTAGCACATGGGAGGACCTGCATGCGCATGGTACAGCTTGGTGGCAATGAAACTGGTACCCCGCATAAAAGGGGTGAGTATGCAGCGCGCTTGACTTAGGTTTAATGCATTTAATGCGGCTAGCATGTTAAGGGTCTAGTTTGGTCACTGGCTCGCTACTAAAAGATAAGCACCTCTATCCTAAACATTCGCGCTAAACCTATAATATGCGTGCTAAACCTATAATATGCGCACAACGGATTCCATCGACTCCCTGTACGCGTTAACCAACTCGTCAACCCCCCCGCCAAACTATTTCCCCACCACCAGCCCAACCATACTACACCAGCCCTACAGAAGAACTTCATTTCAAGCATATCGGCGGGACCGGGTGGAGTATGCTTGTAAGAAGAATATTATTGTATTAAGGGAAAATAGGTACTTGAAGAAATTCGGCGTTCTCTTGCAACATTAATCCGGAAATTGCTACTTGACTATTTTTCTGCATTGACTGCTGCCATTGGTATAATCCATAGTCCAATTCATGGAATTTCCCAGTCCTAATCCCGAGTGTAGCCTTTGTATTTGTCCTGGGTCAACATCTGAAGGTACACGAGGCCTTTTCGCATTAAGGATCTTACTTATTTGAGAGTGCGTAAGTTCCTTCTCAGGGTTTTCCGATTTAAACCAGCGTTGATATGTCGCCATGTGGACTTAGATTGTGCTCAGGCAACCGGCAAGAAAAAACAAAGGGAAGGACCCCCATCCCCACACCATCCCCGAAAAACTCCGGGCGCACACCACCCGCGGTAAAAGGCTGGGAGACCCCCACTTCACCCCAATTCGCGGTAGTTCTTCACGCAGTTCCCACAGGTTACAAAATTGGTGAACTACGTCGCTGGCTGGAGGAGGACAACCGCTACCTCTCCATAGCCGACGCTCGCTGGCTCCTCAACGAGGACCGGCGCCTTAACAAAGTTCACTCCTCCGTGGTCCTCTACCTCCAGGACCCAACGATCGCGAACACGCTGCGGCTAGGGAGATAATCCCTCCGCATCACCACCTATGATTGGGATCGCTGAAGAGAGCCTGGGTCGAGGACTCGGATTTTGGTTTTTGGTTTTATTTCACTCGAGTGATGTCATTGATTGTTGCATACTACTGGAGCGATGCTGTTGTTATTCCCACTCCAACGATTCTGGGAGATGATTTTCACGGGAGCACGGGGTCACCCGGTCCCTTTATCTGCTTTCACTGATTTCGCGGGACCCTCGTCCAATTGCTTTGTATTTAGTACGGGGTTGCAGATTACCTTCCCTCCCCTTGAATCCATCCGGATTTCCGGGTGGCCCCTCATAGCCCTCGTTGGCTGCATAGGAGGAATGAGTATTTAAAAAAAAAAAAAATTAGGATTGTGCTCCACATATGTTTGAATTACTTGCTGCTCTGCCTCCGACCATGTCTGACCTTGTGGGGTGTGTGCCGATGCTATTCGATTCGGATTGGAGATTGTAGTATAGGTAGCTATGCGTTGGTGTTGTAGTATTCGCTTTTTTGAAGGAGTTATCGAGAGTTTCAGGCCGACAATAGAACTTGTGATTAAGTGCGTGAGGTTATTGTTATCGATAAGTGGTGACTAAGCGTAAAAAATAAGAATATTCTTATAATCAAAATATGCTTATTTACTATATGGGACCTGGGGAGGTCTGCTTGTAACCAATATACGCTTGTATTAGGTATGCTTATAATGACGTACCTCGGTATCTCGGAGGTATAACCCCGTGTTGTCAAACTTGACTTATGCCTCCCATCAGCAAAATAATTCGGCACTTGCAAGGCTGACTGGGCATATAGATGCAAAACAAATAAAATCTGCTATTGCAAATTTTGTGCGTCCTGGGAACCGTGCTGCTTCTGACACTTCTCCCAGAACCCACTTCCCCCACTCAGGCAGCTCATGATCTATCTCACCTGCTTCACATGAGGTTATTATTCCCAGAATATCTCTCCTATCCGCTCGCTAGCGGTTCGTCAATTGTAGTTCTCGCACAATAACCCTCCCGACCTCTCAGTGATAACCCCTCGAACACTATGGTAGAGTCGCAGCGAAATACTCCCAACTATGGCAGGGACATCACCCTGTGGCAGCGGAATCACCCCTATGGTAGTAGTGGTGCCACCCTGCGGCAGCAAAATCCCGCAATCCCCGCTCACAAATCCATCGGTGGGGAAAATCAATCCCTCCCCTAAGGTAGGGCAATCCCTTTGTTTGTTATTTTTTTAAAAACTCATTACTGTCTATGGACACCCTTGGTGCGCGTATAGGGAAGGGAAACCCCCTCCTTGAGGCAGTTGAATCAAGCGTCCTCCTTATGCCAGCGAAATCCGCCTCCCTATGGCAGCGAAATCCCCCTTCCTAGGGCAGCTGAATCACCCCTTTCCCCTGGGGCAGCGGAATAAATCCCCATCCCTATGGCAGCGAAATTATCCTCCCGGAGTTAGCATAATCGCCTGCCTAGGGGAGTGCAAATCAATCACCCTCCGGTATACCAGCGAGATACCTCTCCGTCTGGTGGCGGAATCACCACTCTGGCGCGGAATCACCCTCTGGCGGTGGAATCACCATTCTGGTGGTAGCGAAATCTCCCGGCAACGGAATCTCCCTACTCGAAATCACAAAAGCCCAAGTAAGGCCCGAATGCATAAAAGATTTACAGAAGGAGTAGACGGTTATCAGCGCGATAGAATCACGGCAACTATAGGGGTATGTCACTGCCTTAAAATAGTACGCAAGAATGGGTTTATATTGCTGCCGACTGGTGATTCCGCTGCCGTTGAGACGCCATTGCAAGGGATATATTTGCGCCGACTACAGGAGGGAAATTGATTTCATGGGAGGGATGAGGGGGGATTTCGATGCTATTGGTATTTTCCGCTGCCATAAAGTGATTTCGCTGACTGGCGGGGGTCGAGAAGCTTATCATAGGAGAACTGCTGATTTTTTTTTGATATTTTATTTTTAACTTCATTACTACCTGTTAACACCCTTCAGGGACGTATGAGGAGCCATATGGTATGCTAGGAGGTGATTGGAGAGCGGCTAAACAAACCTGATACAAGCTGGTAGTAGAGAAATCTTGGTGATTACAGCTACATGAGGGGTAGATTGGCTGCAAGGCAGGCAGATATTTCTAGATTAATGTTGTTAGTATACTAAGTATTTGCTAATCTCATAGTTTCCCAAGTATTTGCCAGAAAACTATAACTCAACTATAAAAGGACTATTACCTATCTGAGTGGGTAGTTAATAATACTTACCTGGTTTTTGTTTTTATTTTAAATACTCAGTACTCTAATGTGCCCTAGTATAGGCTTAAAAACCCACTGAAAAACTATAGTAGATTCAAAGGAGTGAAAGTTAATCTACAAAGCTATACTAAATACCATACAAATAGAAGGACTCTATAATACCTGTAGGTTCATGGAAATCGTAAAACCCTTTTAAGTAAGTAGAAATTTAAACACACTTTTTACTCTAGTAGGAAAAACTTTATAATATTGCTTGTGGGTAGAAAATACAATGAAATAATAATAGTTATATAAGTTGGACAACTAAAAGTTAATATGCAAAATCAAAAACATTTCCTAGTATGTTCCAAAAAACCTATTAATGGTTCTACTCCTAGGTTGATGTATAGAGAAACTTTCTTCCTTACCACATGTAGTTTGCTATTATAAGATTATCAAGATATAATACTATTATCGAGTATGACTTGTTTCTTTGTCAATTCTAACCACATGGAAGAAATAAAGCAAATTATGTTCAAATGCGTAAGGTTCTGTACTAGAGAGATCTGCACTTAGCGGATAGAAAGGCAAGGTAGTACCTAGCCAAGTAGGTCTCAATCAAAAGAGTGTAAATAGACCAGGATGTAATCTTAAAGAATATAAATGCTTTCTTCAGGCTTGCTTACTACAAGATAAGATTAGGCCAGGCCTAAACAACTGCCATAATCAACTTGTATTTTCTATAATTACTCAAAGTTCTTGAATAATCAAACCACAATAGGATATAAAGGAGTAGGTAGTAAAAAGCAAGATAAAGGACAAGGGGATAAGGGGAAGTAGTTAGGTTAATCTAGATCGACCCAAGATTCGGCTGTCTATTGCATATTTTTACAAATCTAATAGATAGTTGAATAGCAATAGTACTTATGGTATCAGGTGCTACCAGAAAGGTTAGATAGTCGACTCTTACAGATGCAATTGAAAGGTGTTTCCATCTTATATTTATTTAATCTTGACAGGAACATGCCTCTTTCATAACAAAGAGGTAGGTTTCACAAAACCTTGGTGCTTACTTATAGTAATGGGTGATGCCAATAGTGGTACCGCAGGCCGTTTTAACAGAGTCTATACTATCACCGGAGTGATAGTGTATGTCTGTTATTAGGTTCGCTAAGTCGAGGACTCAGAGGGTTTTTAAGAGTATAGAGATTTCCGAAGCGAGAAAAGAATTAACATGTGTAATCTCTCTATATTGAACCTATCTAAGGCTTGTATGAACTCTGTCTGAAGTGATCTGATCTGAGAATCCTCCTCCAGAAGGGCGGGACGGCTCCGTACATATGCTAGCCGCCTAGCCTTCTGGAGTCTGAAAAACCTGTTTTCTGGCCTTTCCAGAAAACCTGCTTTCTGGCCTTTCCAGAAAACCTGCTTTCTGGCCGTTCCAGAAAGCACTTCTCCATGACCATAAATACAGGTGTGGGAGGTCAGGCCTCCAGTATTCAGAAATACAGGTGTGAATGCATAATGCATCATGATAAAGGAAAAGTACATAAGGACCGGATACGCTCAAGGTAATAGTACGTAAGGTACTATGCTCGAGCTATCTGGTATACATGATAGGTGCCAGAAAATGCATACTAAGAAAATTCTAAGAAACGGTCTTCCATTACACTTCCCTACTTAAAAGGATTTCCTACTCTTGTTGTTTGGCTAAAGCTGGAGGTAGTCCGAAATAACAAGTGCAAGCACGACAGTTATGAGAGTAGCAATCTTCCCAATGAACAGTAGGAGATCAACGTAAGTTCCAAATCATCTATAGTATACATTCATGAAATAAGGAACAATGAAAACATCCAATAGATACCTTGTTTGCCATACCTTCTTCCATAGTTAATTCTGAACGACTTTTAAAACAACAAAAAGGAAGGCGGAATTGCGAGGTTAATTCAACCGGTGCGAATCAGTACTTTAGGAAAACATGAAAGATATCTTCTGCAAGATTGGTAGCAGCGGAGGTGAGGGTTTGGTCATCAGGACTGAGGGCGAGAACTCTGTCTCGTTCACTTTGTACAATTGACTAAGGGGTATCTTGGGTGTGATGCTTTTTGTGATTCTTGGAGGATCTTCGTTGCTTGAAGGTGTTGGAATAGTTTCCGCTTGTCCAAAAGTCTTGAACGATTCCAAGACTGGTGTCTTCGAAGTTGATCCACTCATCGTCATCACTTCCATACCCTTTCCAACGTACCAGGTATTGCCTTTTGCCAGTACGATCAGGAATGATTTTTGAGAGCCCCAATGGCAGCACCAAGAGTCCGGACGCCTGCAATTCCTGTAGGACGCCGGGTGCGCCCAGGGCGCCGCCCGCGTTCCGGCGCCATTCCTCCAGCCTCCGGCCGCGCGCCTGAGGCGCCTCAGGGCGCCAGGCGACGTTCGGATGCCGCCGCTCTAGGGCATGAGTCCATAACTGTCAGTTTGCCTTTGCTGGCGTTCCTGGCGTCCGATGCCCCAAAGGTAAACTAACATGGTTCCTGATGACGAGGAGCGGTACGAGTTTCAAGTACTCATTTGACTTCTCATCTGCCTTCTGTTACCTCACCAGGTTGTTTCTCGTGGCGACCTGGGAAGTTGGTTGAATCGTTTTCAATGTTAGGTTTGATCTTGCTGATGTGGAAGGTATTGTGGATAAGGGAGAGTCGACTGTCCGTTGACAGGTCGAGTGTATAGTTGTTCCACTTCATGTTGACGTGTTGGATGTGGAATGGTCCGACCCATCTAGGCTTAAGTTTCCTAGATCTGTTCAAGAAGTTGATGTTCTCCGTTGAGAGTAGAACCTTTTGGCCGGCTGAAAGTGCTGGTGGAACAGACCGCTTCTTGTTGGCTTGTTTTGCCTGCTTGACTTTATAGGAGTATTGGTTGTGAGAGGTGTCAAGATGGCATTCCTCTGCAGGCGTATAAGGAGTGATCGGGTAAGGGCAGGAGGAAGGACCTACCTTTGCCTCAAAGCCTAGGAGTGAAAAGAATGGGCTGTCTTGTCTTGCGCTGTTGTCTCGAAAGTTCAGCTTTAGCTGGATCTCTGCGAGTTTGTGCAGCCCTTCGTTTCCTTCGACCTTGCACCCTCGTCCGGCTTGGAGGATTGCCTTGTTGGTGTTTTCTGCCTGACCGTCTGTCTGAGGGTGGTATGCGGTTGATGGTTCCAACTTGATTCCCTTTCTTGCTGCCCAATCCTTGAAATGGTCTTATATAAAGAGAGTGTCTCATTCAAAAACAATATAATAGGGATAACCAATAACAGAAGCACCCTGTGTATCATAGGTATCAGTGCAATTCCTTGCCGTAGGGTTATCAGAAACTGGAATGAGAAATATGAATCCTGATTGTCTACAGACAATGGTCCAAAGTCTCGAAAAGCAAATCATGTTATTGTCTTCCAATGGAATGTTGGGGTATAAAGTAGAGCAGTAAGTGAAAACAGGAGACATCTTAAGAAAATCCATAGTGATATCCGTCCAGGCTCTTGCAGGAACATGTATCATAGTTACTTGTCCTAGTGGTGGCTTGTTGCTATACTTTGTCGGTTAATAGGTATCGCAACTTGCCACGTATCCATTAACAAGCCTTGAAAATGGCTGGCAAATATATTTATCAGTCAACCATTTCAACCTTTTCTCAACTCCGCTATGTACCGTAGCATCATGAGCTTCCTTGATTGCATCTTCGAGGTAGTTCTTACCATTCATATTGAACGTGCTTGGAAAACTAGCCTCCATTCTCCTTTCATTATTTTTCTTGTACAAGAACCCATTGTCCTTGCTTACTCCTTTCTTCCTGAGGTTTGGTGGGATCATCTCGTTTGGCTTGTACTAACAGAACTACCATATTGATTTCATGTTCTGTTCGATAAATCCGGCTTGGGGCTTCTTCTTCGGTGAACTGTCTCATGAGCTAAGCATAAAATTTGGAGGATGAGGGTTGCCATTTTAGTACCTATGTAGAGCCGGGTTTCGGACAGATTCGGTGGTTGATAGTTCTAAGGGGTGGCAACTCATTGGTTGTGGTTGCCGGAAACAAGTAGGCAAATTCAACGAAGGGTTCGAAATTCTGTTTTTGTCCGAGACTCATAGGTGAGACCATGAATTCGAAGAGTGGTAGAAGATAGTCTGGTGCTCCGTCCTCTATGAAGAGTGCAGCAGATGTGACTTGCCCCGTAGCAAGCCCTGCCTTCCTCCATTCCTTGATTGTAAAGGGTGCCATCCCTTCAGGTTGGATGGTGACAGTCTTTGGTCCTGCTGGGATTAAGGCGTTCAGGGCTGTGAGCGCTGGCTTGCCTAGAATAATACTCCAGCCTGCAAGATGCGCTACATAGAGCGTTCTTGTTTCTGTATATCCTCCATAGTCCATTTGGACATCACATACCTTTTCTATCAAACCCTTCGATCCTTTGATCACGGTACAGAGTAACTTCTTTTCGATTCCGTAGGTGGGTAGGCCGTAGAGGTGCACGAATTGTGCATTGATGAGATCTCCGCCAGTTGTCTATAAATCCACAAGGGCTAATACAGGGTGGCCGTTAACCTTGACTAGAACCCTACTGAACTCTAATTCTTCGGTAAACTAGGGTTTTGCCTTGGTTTTGCCCTCGTAGTTATTCTTGGCGATAACTGGTTTGCTTGTTTGTTGTAGGGATAGGACTTGTGCGGCGGTGGGCATGGATACTTTAGATATTCGCCTCTTGCATTCCTTGAAGGTGTGACTAGGCGCATGGGACCAAAGGCACTTCCGATCCCTGATCAACTTCATTTTGTCATGTGATATTAAGGTCTTGTTAACCACTTCCCAGTCCAGATCCTTGGTGGTTGTTGTTTTCGTGGCAGCGGTTCTCCCAGGATTAGAACTTGGCTTCTTGTTGTCTGTCTTCCGATCCCTGCGGTGATTTCGACTAGGGTTCGGAGCTAGTTGGGTAGTAGGCTGGCGAGCAGGTTTGGTGTAGTTGAAATACGCCCATGTTTTCGTGCAGCCTCGTATGATTCTGCTTTCTTGACCAGGTCGTTAAACGGCCATGAATCAAGTATTTGTGGAACCAGGGTGGTTTCCATGTAATCCGGTAGGTGGTTGAGGAATTTCCTGCGTTTGACTTCTTCCAAGATGCATTGGTTTCCATCCTTGTCCATAAGCTTAATCTGAAGTTCCTTCAGCCAGTTGGCAAAGGTTTTGATACTCATGTGTCGTTCATCCTTGTGGGGTGATGCGGCCTCACATTCTTTCCATAGGAGGTCCTTGCTAGTAGAGGGAATAAAGAATTCCAGTAAGACTAGCATGACCCTGAAAAAGAATGCCTTGTCCTTTTCCCTGATGCGGTGGTGGTTATAAGTAGTGAGTGCACTGCCTTGCAGTTTGAATCCAATAAAGTCCAACGCTTCCTTCAATTCCACTCTTATACCTTTCATACTTAACCATCTTTGTATCATGTTAACCCAAGTGTCAAGATACTATGAGTCTCTCCATTTCTTATCTCCAATGTTGAGATTATCTGGAGCATCAATCTTGATACCCTTCATTAGTTTGGACATTGTTGATGATGTTTCAGGTGTAACAATTCCTGTCGTCATTTCCCATTGCTGTTGTTCTAATGTCTTACCACGATCTGTTCGTTTCTTGATCTTCTTGACCTTCTTCTTTGGTTTGCGTATGCTTCTGTTACTGTGGACTGACGATCCGCTACTAGAGCTTCCACTGCTAGGGCTACTATCATATCCATCATCATCTCCTCCTCCTGCTATTATACCTCGTCCTAAGGGAGGGGTTTGGTCCTCATCATCTTCTCCACTGTTTGGGTTTCCCGTAATTGAGGTATGTTCCACAATGTCGTCTTCTGGCATGATGCCAGTCTGAGATCCTGTGCTAACTTCTGGTGCCGAGCGTTGTTTGGTTGGCATCTCATGAGGATCCCTTCTGTCTTGTCCTTTTGGTCGTTTGGCTATAGGTGGGTCCTCAAATTGCCCTGGTACAATAGGTTGAAGGATGTGCTGATCATATAGCATGAAGGACATAATATAATCCCATTCTTTTGGAACCCAGTCAGGTTCGGTGAGTTGTGGAATCTTGGGGCGTTTCAGACGCTCCGCAAGCACCGTAGTTAGTTCCAAGTTCTTACGTTCAAATGGCATGGTTGTATG
>Ga0307511_10000657_pt1 | contig 36854 bp, 34 predicted proteins | sample 13_EM_MG_FD_200266 | JGI IMG/M metagenome (GOLD analysis project Ga0307511, IMG submission 200266) | Populus trichocarpa ectomycorrhiza microbial communities from riparian zone in the Pacific Northwest, United States - 13_EM | ecosystem: Host-associated > Plants > Roots > Unclassified | place... | reverse complement strand
GGCGGGTGGCCTCGTTGCCGTCGAGGTCGGGCATCCGGATGTCCATGAGGACGAGGTCGGCGCGGGAGGTGCGGGCGAGTGCCACGGCCTCACGGCCGGTGGCCGCCTGTCCTACGACCTCCATGTCCTGCGCCGATTCCACGAGCATGGCGAACGCGGCCCGCACGAGGGTCTGGTCGTCGGCGAGGAGTACGCGGATGGCGGTCACAGTGCTCCTTTGCTGTGTGCCCGCAGGGGCAGGACGGCGTTCACGGCGAAGCCCGCCCCGTCCAGCGGCCCGGCGGTCAGCGTGCCGCCGACGCTGCGGACGCGTTCGCGCATGCCGACAAGACCGAAGCCGGGCGGAGCGGCGCCGCTGCCGAGTCCGTCGTCGGTGACATCGACGTGCAGGGCGCCGTCGCGTTCGCGCACGCCGACCCGCACGGTGAGGTCGGCGCGCCCGCCGTGTCGTACCGCGTTGGTGAGCGCCTCCTGGACTATCCGGTAGGCGGCGGCGCCGACGGCTGCCGGGACGGCGTCGGCCAGTACCGCGAGTTCGACCTTCGCGCCCGCACCCCGGGCCGTGGCGGCGAGGTCGGGCAGTCCGTCGAGGCCGGGCAGTGGGCCGCGCTCGTCGGGCGGGCCGTCGTCCCTGAGCACCTCCAGGGTGGTGCGCAGTTCGCCGCGGGCCGACCGGCAGGTGTCCGCGATGTCGTCGAGGGCCCTGGCGACGGCGGCCCGGTCGAGGCGGTCGGGGTCCTCGGCCAGCACGTGCGCCGCCACCGAGGTCCGCACGCCGATGAGGGTGATGCTGTGTGCGAGCAGGTCGTGCAGGTCGCGGGCGATGCGCAGGCGTTCCTCGGCGACGCGGCGGCGGGCCTCCTCCTCGCGGGTGCGTTCGGCGCGCTCGGCGCGTTCGAGTGCCGCCTTCGTCAACTGACGATGAACGCGGAGGTAGCCGCCGAGGATCAGCATGGAGACGACCCAGCCGGCGATCTGGAAGCTCTCGGCGACCCCGGCCATGCCGTCGCCGAGCTTGAGCGCCACCATCAGCCCGATGACGGAACAGCCGACGATCACCGTGCGCCGGACGCTGCCGGTGGCCGCCACCGTGTAGAGGAGCACCATGGAGGCCCCGGTCGGCGCGGAGTGGTTGTAGTCGTGCTCGTGGAAGGTCGCGATCAGCGGGATCATCACGCCCAGCACCACCAGCGGGGCTCGGCGCCGCCAGGCCAGCGGGACGTGCAGGGCGAGCAGCAGTGTCCAGCCGAGCGTGTCAGGCCGCCGTCCGCTCCCGAAGGTGACGGCGACGACGGACGCGAGCACGGCGAGACCGGCGGCGAGGAGCACGTCCTGCCGCCGGACGCTCATCGTGGTGGCCCGCACGGGGTTCATCTTCCGTCAGCCGGACGTGCGGCCCTCACACCGGCTCCGGCTGCCGCTCCGGCCGTACGGCCTCGGGCGCCCGGGACAGCCGCCCCGGCCACCACACCTTGCGCCCCAGCAGCACACTCGCGCTGGTCACCAGGTACGTCCGCACGAGGAAGGTGTCCAGCAGCACGCCCACCGCGATCACGAAGCCCAGCTCGACGAGTTGCACCAACCCCATGTTCGTCAGCACCGCGAAGGTCGCGGCCAGGACCAGCCCGGCGGAGGCGATGACCCCGCCCGTCGTCCGCAGGGCGGTCAGCGCGGCGGCGACCGGCTCCGCGCCCCCGGTCGACTCCTCGCGCATCCGGTGCATGAGGAAGATGCCGTAGTCGACGCCGAGGGCGACCAGGAAGACGAAGGACAGCAGTCCCAGCCCGGGGTCGGTCCCCTGGAATCCGAACAGCGGCCCGAACACCAGCCCGCCGATGCCGAGCGCCGCGCCCCACACCGCGATCACGGCGGCCACCAGCATCAGCGGCGCGACCAGCGACCGCAGCAGGACGATCAGGATCAGCAGCACGGACGCGAGGACGATCGGCACTACGACCAGCCGGTCCCGCGCGTTGGTGTCCCGCAGGTCGATCTGCTGGGCGCTGGGCCCGCCGACGTAGGAACCTTTGAGCGTGTGCCGCAGGTCCTCGATGGTGCGGGTCTCGGCCGCGGACTGCGGGGCGCCGACAGCGGTGACGGATATCTCCGTCCAGCCGTGTCCGCTACGGCCCTGCTGGGCGCCCGCGACACCCCGGGTGGCCCGGATCGTGGCGAGGGTCGCGTCGGCGCGCGCGGCCGGGGTGACGACGTCGATGGGCTGCGCGGAGCGTTCGGGGTAGGCCTCGGCGAGGGTGCGCATCGCGGTGACGGAGTCGGGGCGGTCGACGAAGGTGTCGTCCTGTTTGAGGGAGCCGGGCAGGTTCAGGATGCCCAGGGCGAGTGCGCCGAGCAGGACGGCGCCGCCGGTGAGGACGAGGAGGGGTCGGCGTCCGGCGGAGCTGCCCATCGCGGTGAACAGCGAGCGGCGGGCCTTGGGCGTGGAGCCGTAGGCGGGGACGAGCGGCCAGAACACGCGGCGGCCGAGGAGGACGAGGAGCGCGGGCAGCAGGGTGAGCATCGCGACGAGTGCGGACAGGACGCCGACCGTGCCCAACGGGCCCATTCCGCGGCTGGAGTTGAGGTCGGCGGCGAGCAGGCACAGGAGTCCGGCGGCGACCGTGCCGGAGGAGGCGAGTACGGCGGGCCCGCAGCCGCGCAGGGCGGCGCGCATCGCGTCGTAGGGGCGCTCGACCCGTCGTAGGTCCTCGCGGTAGCGGGAGACGAGCAGCAGGGCGTAGTCGGTGCCTGCGCCGAAGGCGAGGATCGTCATGATGCCGGTGCTCTGGCCCGAAATGGTCGTCCCGAAGGCCTGGTTGAGACTGTAGGCGATCCCCGTGGACAGGAAGTCACCGACTCCGGCGACCACCAGCGGGACCAGCCACAGGACCGGACTGCGGTAGATCAGGATCAGCAGTACGGCGACCACCGCGACGGTCGTGTAGAGCAGGGGTCCGCCGAGCGAGTCGAAGACCTTGCCCGCGTCGGTGGCCAGCGCGCCGGGGCCGCCGATCTCCACCGTCAACCCGCCCTTGTCCTGGGCGACTTGGCGGATGTCGTCGACGAGGGCGGTGCGCTTCTTCTCGTCGGTGCCGGGCCAGTTGCTGGTGACCGGGTACATGAGGGTGCTGCCGTCGGCGGACGGGACGCCGTGCGGGGTCGCGGCGAGCGGGTGCAACGTGCCGATCTGCGCGAGCTGTTGGGCCGCCATGGTCCTGTCGGCGGCCGTGAGCCCACCGGTGCGGTGGTAGACGAGGACCAGTTCGGTGGTCTGGCCGCCGGGCAACTGCTCCTGGATCTTGGCCACTTGGGTGGAGTCGGCGCTCGCGGGCAGATAGTCGGTCACCCGGTCGTGCTGCACGTCGCCGAGCTTCGACGCGAACGGCGAGGCCAGCGCGAGCACTCCGATCCACAGCGCGAGCACCACCCAGGGGATGGCTCGTCGCCTTGTGCTGTTCCTCTGTTCGGCCCCCATGGAACGGGTCCCCTCCCGGCGCGGCGCGGATGTCTGGTTGCGATCTCCAGACTTCCGGCCCGGGAGGGCCGAGTCGTCGCACGGGAGGGCGAGTTCCGGCGTACTGCCGGGGGCGGCCGGGGCGGCCGTATTACTCCCTGGGGAGTAGCGGGCGGGTCGGGGTTACGACGGCGTCCGCGCCGCCGCCAGCAGTCGGGTCACGTCGTCCGAGCAGATGGTGAGGGCCGCGCCCACGGTCGCGAGCGCGTCGCGTTCCGCCGGTGTGTAGGGGCCGTCGGCCAGCGCGATGCGGGCGCCCTGGAGCAGGATCGATTCGCGGCCGGCGGGGGCGAGGTGCGGGGCGAGCGGGTCGAGGGCCTCGTGGAGTTCTATGGCGAGGCCGGCGCCGCTGGGTTCGCCGAAGACGCGGCCGGTGTCGGCGGCCAGGGCCTCGACGAGCGCGCCGAGCTGGTCCTCGGTGCAGTCCTGGAAGCCGGCGGCGCGGACGGTGCCCGCGGCGGCCTCCAGGGACGTACGGGCGCAGGTGCCGCCCGCCGCGAGGACCGCGAGGGCGACCGTGTGCACGGCGTCGCGGAGCATCGCGGAGAAGCGGCTCGTGGTGGGGTGGTCGAGGACGTCGGTGCCGTAGTGCCCCTGGCAGGCGGCGCACTCGACGACCGGGCCGGTGTCTCCGCGCGGCAGCACCGGCATGCCGAGCAGGGTGAAGCGGCGGCGTCCGGTGAGCCGCTGGTAGTTGCGGTCGCCCCCGCAGCCGGGGCAGAAGAACTCGCCGTCTCCGACGCTGGTCCACGCGGTACGGATGCCCAGCACGCGCGCTGCACGGCCCTCATGGACAACTCGGCCGTTCCGTCCCCGTTCTGGCAGCACGTCGCACCTCCGTAACGCCGCGGCAACATCGCCGCGCTGGCGTGATGTTAGCCACATTGTTGAGCTGGAGTCAGTACCCAGGACGAGACCTGCTCGTGACCTGCACATCGAATGGCCGGGAAACGACGGGGCCCCGCCCGCCGGAGAGCGGCGTGCGGGGCCCTTGAGCGACGAGTAAACCGCCGGTCAGGCTGGTTCAGCGGGTAGCACGGTTGACGGCCGAGACGACCGCCTTCAGTGAGGCACGTGTCGTATTCGCGTCGATCCCGATTCCCCACAGAACCTTGTCGTCGATCGCGCACTCGATGTACGAGGCGGCCTGCGCGGAGGCGCCCTCGCTCATCGTGTGCTCCTGGTAGTCCAGGAGCCGTACGTCGATGCCGACGGACTGCAGGGCGTCGAAGAAGGCCGAGATCGGGCCGTTGCCGGAGCCGGTCAGGACGGTGTCGACGCCGTCGACGGTGGCCTCCACCTTGAGCGTGTCCACGCCGTCGGTGTCGGTGGTCGACTGGCCCGTCTTGACCTGGATACGGCCCCAGGCGTTGTCCGGGTTCGGCAGGTACTCGTCCTCGAAGGTCGCCCAGATCTCCTTCGGGGTGACCTCGCCGCCCTCGGCGTCCGTCTTGGCCTGGATCAGCTTGGAGAACTCGATCTGCATCCGGCGCGGCAGGTCCAGCTTGTGGTCGTTCTTCAGGACGTACGCGATACCGCCCTTGCCCGACTGCGAGTTGACGCGGATGACGGCCTCGTAGGAGCGGCCGACGTCCTTCGGGTCGATCGGCAGGTAGGGCACTGCCCACTCGATGTCGTCGACCGTCACGCCCTTGGCCCTGGCGTCGGCCTCCATGGCGTCGAAGCCCTTCTTGATGGCGTCCTGGTGGGAGCCGGAGAAGGACGTGTAGACCAGGTCGCCCACGTACGGGTGGCGCGGGTGGACCTCCATCTGGTTGCAGTACTCCCACGTACGACGGATCTCGTCGATGTCGGAGAAGTCGATCTGCGGGTCGACGCCCTGGGAGAACAGGTTCATGCCCAGGGTGACCAGGTCGACGTTGCCGGTGCGCTCGCCCTGGCCGAACAGGCAGCCCTCGACGCGGTCGGCGCCGGCCATCAGCGCCAGCTCGGCGGCGGCGACGGCCGTACCGCGGTCGTTGTGCGGGTGGATGGAGAGGACGACGTGCTCGCGGCGGGACAGGTGGCGGCCCATCCACTCGAAGCGGTCGGCGTGCGTCGACGGGGTCGAACGCTCCACGGTGGCAGGCAGGTTGAGGATGATCTCGCGGCCCGGGCCGGGCTGCCAGACGTCCATGACCGCCTCGCAGACCTCCAGCGCGAAGTCCAGCTCGGTGTCCGTGAAGATCTCGGGGCTGTACTGGTAGCCGAACTCGGTCTCGGGGCCCAGCAGCTTCTCGGCGTACTCCATGACCAGACGCGTGCCGTCGACGGCGATCTGCTTGATGTCGTCCTTGGAGCCGCGGAAGACCACGCGGCGGAAGACGGGCGCGGTCGCGTTGTACAGGTGCAGGGTGGCGCGCTTGGCGCCCTTCAGGGACTCCACGGTCCGCTCGATCAGGTCCTCGCGTGCCTGCGTCAGCACGGAGATCGTGACGTCGTCCGGGATCGCGCCCTCTTCCTCGACGATCGAGCGCACGAAGTCGAAGTCGGTCTGGCCGGAGGCCGGGAAGCCGACCTCGATCTCCTTGTAGCCCATCTTGACCAGCAGGTCGAACATCGCGCGCTTCCGCGCCGGTGACATGGGGTCGATCAGGGCCTGGTTGCCATCGCGCAGGTCGGTGGAGAGCCAGCGCGGGGCGACGGTGATCCGCTGGTCGGGCCAGGTGCGGTCGGAGATGTCGACCTGCTCGTACCGGCCGTACTTGTGGATCGGCATGGAACTGGGCTGCTGGCGATTGGCGCTCTGGGCCATGATGCGTGGGCTCCTCGTGGTGTCCTGAAGGACGGCCGACGACGCAACGCGAAGCTCCGCGGGGAGGGAGTCGACCTGGACTACAGGCCCTCGCCGCGGCAGCTAAGGAGAAGCAGCCCGTAACGCATGATGTCCAGCAGAGTAGCCGAGACGTGCGCCGTGCGGGGGGCCGTATCACTATGCGGGACATCCCCGGCCGTATACCACTCTCTGCTACGAGACTGTGATGATTGTCCCCGTATTTCACCAATCATGGTTGCCGGTAGTGACACCGGCATAACTCAGTGCCAGGGTGCCGCCATGACGACTCACGGGGGCTTCGAGCCCGTCTTCTGCACGATCGTCCCACCGCATGTCCTCGACAAGCTCGCCCAGCACGAGGACCCCGCGCTCTCCGGTCCCGCCCGCGAGACCCTGCAGCGCGACGCCTACGAGCGCACCCACCGCCGGCTGACCACCGTGCTCGGCGCACCGACCGTCGCCGCGCCCACCGCGACCGACAAACCGCAGCGCACGATCTACGACGCCAAGCACAAGCAGGACCTGCCCGGCAAGAAGGTCCGCGCCGAGGGCTCCGACCCCGGCAGGGACGCGACCGTCAACCGCGCCTACGCGGGCCTCGGCGCCACCTTCGAGCTCTACCTCAACGCCTTCAACCGGCACTCCATCGACGGCGAGGGCCTGCCGCTCAACGCGTCCGTCCACTACGACGTGAAGTACGACAACGCGTTCTGGAACGGCGAGCAGATGGTGTTCGGCGACGGCGACGGCGAGCTGTTCCTCGACTTCACCATCCCGGTCGACGTCATCGGCCACGAACTCACCCACGGCGTCACGCAGTACACCGCGAACCTGACCTACTTCGGCCAGTCCGGCGCCCTGAACGAGTCGATCTCCGACGTGTTCGGCTCCCTCATCAAGCAGTACTCGCTCGGCCAGACCGCCGCCGAGGCCGACTGGCTGATCGGCGCCGGGCTGCTCGCCCCGCGCGTCACCGGCGTCGCCCTGCGCTCCATGAAGGCCCCGGGCACGGCCTACGACGACGACGCGCTCGGCAAGGACCCGCAGCCCGCGACGATGGACGGCTTCGTCAAGACCGGGCGCGACAACGGCGGTGTACACCTCAACTCCGGCATCCCCAACCACGCCTTCTACCTGGTCGCCGACGCGCTCGGCGGGCACGCCTGGGAGAAGGCCGGGCAGATCTGGTACGACGTGCTGACCGGCGGCGAGCTCAAGAAGGACGCCCTGTTCACCGACTTCGCCACGCTCACCGTGGCCGCCGCGAAGACCCGGTTCGGAGACGGCGGCGAGGAGCTGCAGGCCGTGCAGAAGGCGTGGGAGCAGGTCGGGGTGCCGACTTCGTAGTCGCGCTCTCCTGGTCGCGCCGGACCCGTATCCGTACTAGACAGGACCCATGCGTATTCAGGTACGGCGCACGGGTGGGTTCGGCGGCATCGAGCGCCGCGGCGAGGTCGACACCTCGGCGCGGCCCGACGCCCATGAGTGGCACGCGCTGGCCGAGCGGGCGGTCGCCGACGGCCAGCGCACGCCGAAGTCCGGTGTCCCGGACGGCTTCCACTACGAGATCACGGTGGACGGGAAGACCGTGTACACGGCCGACCCCAGGCTTACGGAGGAGCAACGGACGCTGATCCAGAGGGTGTTGAAGGAAGGTGCGTAACTGCTTGTTCACGCCCGCCCGTTGACACCCGTTACCACCGGTACGGATGATCCGGCGCATGGCGACTGATGCAGGCAACCCGATACCTCGGTTCCCGGCCGATTTCCTCTGGGGCGTCTCGACCTCGGCCCACCAGATCGAGGGTGCGGCGGGCGAGCGCGAGCCCTCCGTATGGGACGTGTTCGAGGCCGAGCCGGGCCGGATCAAGGACGGTTCGACGGCGGCGGTGGCCTGCGACCACTTCCACCGCCACCGCGAGGACGTGGCCCTCCTGGCCGGCCTGGGCGTGGACGCGTACCGCTTCTCGATCTCCTGGCCGCGGGTGAACTCCCCCGGCGGCCTCGACTTCTACGACCGTCTCGTCGACGACCTGATCGCGGCGGGCGTACGTCCGGTCCCGACCCTGTTCCACTGGGATCTCCCGGTCACCCAGGACTGGTTGCAGAGGGACACGGCCTCGCGTTTCGCCGAGTACGTGTCCGTGGTCGCCGACCGCCTCGGCGACCGGGTGAAGAAGTGGATCACCCTCAACGAGCCTGCGGAACATACGCTGTTGGGGCACGCGCTCGGCGCCCACGCACCGGGCAAGGAGTTGTTGTTCGACGCGCTGCCCGTCGCCCACCACCAACTCCTGGCCCACGGCCTCGCGGTACGGGCACTGCGCGCGGCCGGGGCCACCGACATCGGGATCGCCAACTCCCACGGCCCGACCTGGCCGGCCTCGCAGGAGCCGGAGGACATCGAGGCGGCGAACTTCTACGACCTGCTGCTGAACCGCCTGTTCGCGGAACCGCTGATCCTCGGCGAATACCCGTCCGGGCTGGGCGAGTTGATGCCGGGTGACGTGGAGTCCGACCTGAAGGTGATCGCCGAGCCGATCGACTGGTACGGCGTCAACTACTACGCGCCGAGCCGGGTCGGCGCACCCCAGGGCGCCGAGATCGAGTTCGGCGGCCTGACCCTCCCCGCCGAACTCCCCTTCTCCGTAAGGGAGATCGAGGACGTCCCGGTCACGGACTTCGGCTGGCCGGTGGTCCCCGAGGGCCTCACCGAACTCCTCACCACCTTCCACGACCGCTACGGCGACCGCCTCCCGCCCGTCGTCATCACCGAGAACGGCTGCTCCTACGACGGCCTCGAAGACCAGGACCGGATCGCCTACCTCGACGGCCATGTCCGGGCGCTGCACGGGGCGTTGGCGGCGGGCGTGGACGTCCGCGGCTACTTCGTGTGGTCGCTCCTCGACAACTTCGAGTGGGCGGAGGGCTATGAGCGCCGCTTCGGCCTCGTCCACGTCGACTACGAGACGCAGGCGCGCACCCCGAAGGCGTCGTACGGCTGGTTCCAGGGCCTGCTGCGGGCCCAGCGAGAGCGGGCACAGGGATGACGACGGCCGACGCGGCGGACGCGGTCTCCGCACCCAGCGCCCTCGCCGAGCCCGTCGAACGCGTCGGCCGGGGCTGGGCCTCCGCGCTCTCGCTCGCCAACGGGGCGATCTGGGTGGGCTGGTACGGCCCGCTGCAGATCCTGCTGGCCTCCCAGGCCAAGGACTTCGCGCCCGGCACCGGCATGTCCAAGGAGACGATGCTCGCGTGGGTGACCGGCGCGGGCGCACTGGTGTCCCTGGTCGCCAATCCGCTCTTCGGCGCGCTGTCCGACCGTACGACGTCCCGGTGGGGCCGCCGTACGCCGTGGATCGTGGCCGGGTCGGCGGGCGGGGCGCTGTCGTTGCTGCTGCTCGCGGGGGCGGGCGGGGTGTGGACGATGGCGGCCGGCTGGTGTCTGGTCCAACTCACCCTGAACGCGGCCTTCGCGGCGGTCACGGCGGCCGTGCCGGACCGCGTCCCGCGCCTCCAACGGGGCTCTGTGGGCGGCTGGTTGGGCGCCGCGCAGATCCTGGGCGTGGTCGGCGGTACGGGACTGGCCACGGCGGCCGGGGGCATCGGGGCGGGCTATGTGGCGTGCGCGGTGTTCACGGCGGTGGGCGTGCTCCCGTACGTCCTGCGCTACAAGGACCTGCAACTCCTCCCGGCGGACCGGCCGTCGTGGTCCTGGCAAGGCTTCTTCAAGGGCTTCTGGCTGAGCCCGCGCCGCTATCCCGACCTCGGCTGGGCATGGCTGACCCGCTTCCTGATCAACCTGAGCAACGCTCTGGTGCTGCTGTACCTCCTGTACTACCTGCGCGACCGCCTGCACTACCACGACCCCGACCAGGGCGTCCTGATCCTCACGGCGGTGAACGGCCTGACGCTCCTGGCCACGGTCGTGGTCGGCGGGGTGTGGTCCGACCGGGTCGGCCGCCGCAAGCCGTTCGTGATCTGGTCCGGCGTCCTGATGGCGGTCGCCACGGCGGTCCTCGCGGGCTGGCAGACCTGGCCCGGCGCGGTGGCCTCGGCGGCCCTCCTGGGCATCGGCTTCGGCGTCTTCACCTCGGTCGACTTCGCCCTGATGACGGACGTCCTCCCGAAGGCCCTGGACCGCGGCAAGGACCTCGGCGTCATCAACGTCGCCAACGCCCTCCCCCAGGTCGCGGCCCCCGCCCTCGCCGCGCCGATCGTCACCTATCTGGGCGGGTACCGGGTGCTGTACCTGGTGTCCGCGGTGATCGGGATGGCGGGGGCGTTGCTGGTGCGGCGGATTCGCGGGGTGGACTGAGGCGGGTCAGAGCACGCCCGCGTCCCGTGCCGACCACGCCGTCGGGAACAGCGGGCGGTAGCCCAGCTCCCGGCGGATCCGCTCGGTGGACATGATGCCCAGCCACGGGTCGGGGTCGGTGCGTTCGTGGAGTTCGGCGGGGATCTCGACGCCGTTGAGCAGATGGAGTTCGACCGCGGTGACCGGGGCGTCGTCGGCGATGTTGTAGATCCGGCCGGCGATTCCCGGGGCGTGCAGGATGCGCAGGAGACCCTGGGCGACGTCCGCGTGGTGGCCCATGTGGAGACGTTGGTTCGAGGCCCAACGTGCCGCCCACTGGAGGGAGTTGGCGAGGTGGGGGTCGCCTTCGCCGTAGACGAAGGGGAGTCGGGCGACGCGGACGTCCATGCCGTCCAGGGCGAGCAACTCCCGTTCCGCCGTCGCCTTCGCGTCGGGGTAGGCGCCCCACATACGGCCGCCGGGGCGGCTCTCGTCCTCCTCGGTCATGGGGCGACCCCGACCGGTGCCGTACACGAGCCCCGTGCTGACCTGGACGAAGCGCCGTACGCCGGAGGCGAGTGCGGCGCGGCCGAGGGCTACCGCCGCCGCGTGGTTGACGGCCCAGGCCTCCTCGTCCGGTACGCCGCGGAAGGACGCGGCGACGTTCACGACCGCGTCCACACCGGAGACCGCCTTGCCGAGTGCCTCCTCGTCCCGCAGATCGCCGAGCACGACCTCCGCGCCCAGCTCCGCGAACCGTTCACCGCGCGCCGCGTCCCGCACCAGGACCCGTACCCGCTCGTCCGGCCGGGACTGCGCCAGCAGCCTCGGTACGAAGCGGCGTCCGACCTGTCCTGTCGAGCCTGTCACCAGTGTCAGCATCATGTGCTCCTCTCGTCCCGACCAGCTTCGAGCGGCTGGGCCGGTACCGGGAGAGACCTCCCGATCCGGGGATCGGCAGTCCCTGGATAAGCCGGGCGGACTGCCGCACCCTGGAAGCGTGAACCGAGCCGAACTCGCCGACTTCCTGCGCCGGGGCCGGGCCCGCCTGGACCCCTCCGACGTGGGCCTCACGGCCGGCGCCCGCCGCCGCACGCCGGGGCTGCGTCGCGAGGAGGTGGCCCAGCTGGCCGGTATGTCCGTGGACTACTACACGCGCCTGGAGCAGTCCCGGGGCCCGCGCCCGTCCCGCCAGATGCTCACGGCGCTGGCCCGCGCGCTGCGGCTCACGGACGACGAGCGCGACCACCTCTTCCACCTGACGGGCGAGGAGCCGCCGCGCCGGGGAGGCGGGACCGCGCATCTGCGGCCGGGCCTCCTCCTCGTGCTGGACCGGCTGCACGACACCCCGGCGCACGTGTCGAGCGACTGCGGCGAGATGATCGCCCAGAACGCGATGTCGCGGGCACTGTCGGGCGACGCGCTCGCCCGCCCGCCCCGGGACCGCAACCTGCTCCGCCGCTTCTTCCTGAACCCGACGGCACGGGAGATGTTCCCCCCGGAGGACATACAGGAGCACGCGCGCACCCACGTGGCGAATCTGCGGGCGGTGGCCGCGGCCCGCCCCGACGACCCCGAGCCGGCCGCGCTCGTGGCCGAACTACTGTCGTCCAGCGAGGAGTTCGCGCGCCTGTGGGAGGAACACGAGGTGGCGGTACGCCGCCAGTCCACGAAGCGCTTCGTTCACCCGCTGGTCGGCCTCCTGGAGCTGGACTGCGAGGTCCTCCTGAACCAGGACGCCCACCACCTCCTGATCATCCACACGGCCCGCCCGGGCACGGAGTCGTACGAGCGCCTGCAGCTGCTGCGGGTGGTGGGGTTGCAGAACATGTCGGAAATCAGCCCCTCCGGCGTTTGAGGAGCGGGGTCTGGGGCGGAGCCCCAGAAGGATGGGACGGGTAGGGGCGGCGGGGGCGAGGAAAAGCCCTCGGAACCCCCAACTCCCCCTCTAGAAGCCGAGCTTCCGCAACTGCCGAGGATCCCGCTGCCAGTCCTTCGCCACCTTCACGTGCAGGTCCAGGAACACCGGCGTCCCCAGCAACGCCTCGATCTGCTTACGCGACTTGATCCCGACCTGCTTCAACCGCGCGCCCTTCGGGCCGATGATGATGCCCTTCTGGCTCGGCCGCTCGATGTAGACGAAGGCGTGGATGTCGAGGAGGGGCTTGTCGGCCGGGCGGTCCTCGCGCGGCAGCATCTCCTCCACCACGACTGCGATGGAGTGCGGGAGTTCGTCCCGGACACCCTCCAGCGCCGCCTCGCGGATCAGCTCCGCGATCATGACCTGCTCGGGCTCGTCGGTGAGGTCACCCTCGGGGTAGAGGGCCGGACCCTCGGGCAACAACGGGATCAGGAGGTCTGCCAGCAGATCCACCTGCTGGTCCGCGACCGCCGACACCGGCACGATCTCCGCCCACTCGAAGCCCAGCTCCTTGCCGAGCTGGTCGATGGCGATGAGTTGCTCGGCGAGGGTCTTGGAGTCGACCAGGTCGGTCTTCGTGACGATCGCGATCTTCGGCGTCTTCTTGATGGACGCCAGTTCCTTCGCGATGAAACGGTCACCCGGGCCCAGCTTCTCGTTCGCCGGCAGACAGAAGCCGATGACGTCGACCTCGGCCCACGTCGTACGGACGATGTCGTTGAGCCGCTGGCCGAGCAGCGTGCGCGGCTTGTGCAGGCCAGGGGTGTCGACCAGGATCAGCTGCGCGTCCGGCCGGTGCACGATGCCGCGGACCGTGTGCCGCGTGGTCTGCGGCTGGTTGGCGGTGATCGCCACCTTCTGGCCGACCAGAGCATTCGTAAGGGTGGACTTGCCCGCATTGGGGCGGCCCACGAAGCAGGCGAAGCCGGCGCGGTGGGGAGCCTCCGACGAGTCAGACGGCTTGGATGACGGGGTACGAACGCTCATGGCGCCCATTGTCCCTGATCCACAGGCCCGCGCCGCACAACAGTCCACCGGAGCCTCACACGGTGAGCTTTCGGTAACCCCGACGCAATGAAACGTCACGGAAACACCCCCGTGCACAACCGGAAACCCACGCCGGTGACCCTCTGACGAGCCCCCACACCGTTGGAGACGACCGTGACCCTCGCCGCAGCACTCGCCGGGCGTATCGACACCGGCGACACCGCCTGGCTGCTCGCCGCCACCGCCCTGGTCCTGCTGATGACCCCGGGCCTGGCCCTTTTCTACGGCGGCATGGTCCGCACGAAGAGCGTCCTCAACATGCTGATGATGAGTTTCGTGTCGATCGCCTTGGTCACGGTGGTGTGGCTGGCGGCCGGGTACTCGCTCGCCTTCGGCGACGACATCGGCGGCGGACTGATCGGCGGTCTGAAGCACGCAGGCATGTCCGGCCTCGGCCCGGACAGCGTCCACGGCACCGTCCCCACCCTCCTCTTCGCCACCTTCCAGCTCACCTTCGCGATCATCACGGCCGCGCTGATCAGCGGCGCGGTCGCGGACCGGGTGCGGTTCGGGGCGTGGCTGGTGTTCGTGCCCGTGTGGGCGCTGCTCGTATACGTTCCCGTCGCCCACTGGGTGTGGGGCCCGGGCGGCTGGATCGCGGCGCACCTCGGCGCCCTCGACTTCGCGGGCGGCCTCCCCGTCGAGATCACCTCGGGCGCCTCGGGCCTGGCCCTGTGCCTGGTGGTCGGCCCGCGGCTCGGCTTCAAAAAAGACGCCATGCGGCCGCACAACCTCCCCATGGTCATGCTGGGCGCGGGCCTGCTCTGGTTCGGCTGGTTCGGCTTCAACGCGGGCTCCGCGCTCGGCGCCAACGGCCTCGCCGCCGCGGCCTTCCTCAACACCCTCGCCGCGGGCTGCACCGGCCTGCTCGGCTGGCTCTTCGTCGAGCAGAAGCGCGACGGCCACCCCACGACCCTGGGCGCGGCCTCGGGCGCGGTGGCCGGCCTGGTCGCGATCACCCCGTCCTGCGGCTCGGTCTCGCTGCTCGGCGCGCTGGTCGTGGGCCTCGCCGCCGGTGCCGTCTGCTCGTACGCGGTCGGCTGGAAGTTCCAGCTGAACTACGACGACTCCCTCGACGTCGTCGGCGTCCACCTGGTCGGCGGCGTCATCGGCACCCTCCTGATCGGCGTCTTCGCGGTCACCTCGATGACCGGCGGCCCGGAAGGTCTTCTCTACGGCGGCGGGCTCGCCCAGCTCGGCAAGCAGCTGGTGGCCGTGGTCGCCGTAGGGGCGTACGCGTTCCTCGTGACGTACGGGATCGGGAAGCTGCTCGACAGGGTGATGGGGCTGCGGGCGAGTGAAGAGGAGGAGCGGACGGGGCTGGACCTTACGGTGCACGCCGAGACCGCATACGATCACGGCGTCCTGGGGCACGGAGCCCCGGTCAGCTCGTCCGTCCCCTCCCTCCAGAAGGTCAAGTCCCAGGCATGAAGCTCATCACCGCGATCGTCAAGCCGTACCGCCTCGACGAGGTCAAGACGGCGCTCCAGGAGCTCGGCGTGCACGGCCTGACCGTCACCGAGGCCAGCGGCTACGGCCGGCAGCGCGGCCACACCGAGGTGTACCGGGGCGCCGAGTACCGCGTCGACCTCGTGCCGAAGGTGCGGATCGAGGTCGTCGTCGACGACGCGGACTCGGACGCCGTGATCGACGCGATCGTCAGGGCCGCACAGACGGGGAAGATCGGGGACGGGAAGGTGTGGTCGATTCCGGTCGAGACGGTCGTACGGGTACGGACGGGAGAGCGCGGCCCCGACGCGCTCTGACCGCAAGCACTCCCCCGACGAACCCGACCGCGAGCAGCAGCGCCGCCGCGAGCCAGGGCAGCACGAAGAACGAGGCGCTCGCCGACTGCTTGGTGCCGGGCGCGCTCGCGGTCAACGTGACGTCGCCCCAGTCGAGTTGGGGCGCGCCCTTCCACGGCTCGGTCAGTTTCACGCTCTGCCCGGGCAGCAACTCGGCCGGGATACGGGTCAGTCCGCGCGAGAGCAGCGTCCGGCCGAACAGACCCTGTGCCTTCAGCGTCACCTTCGGGTCGAGGGTGACGTTGCCGGTGTTGTGCAGCGTGTAGGAGATCGTCGCGTCGCTGCTCCCCAACCCCGGTACCAGCGGCTGGTGATGGGAGATGTGGACGTGCTCGACGGCGAGCGCGGGCAGCGTGGGGCCGCTCACCCGGAGGTAGACACGGGCGCCGACGGCCCGCTGTACGCCGAGCGCCAGTGAGCCGTCGCCCTTGTCGACGCGTTCGTCGAGGGCGACCAACGCGCCCGGGTGGTCGCCCGGTTCGGCGCCCTCGGGCACATGCAGGGTGAACGGCACGGTGACCGACTTGTGGGCGGGGACGGTGACTCGGGACTTCGCGGGCTTCGCCCACGCGCCGACGCCCCGCATCTTCTCCTTCACCGTCCGCACGGCGAACCCGCCGTCGCGCGCGGTGTTGTAGGCGTCGGCCGCGTACAGCCGGAAGGTGAGCGGCTGCGCCGTCTTGTTGGCGACGACCACCTTGTCCTGGATGGTCTGGCCGGGGTCGGCGGAGAGATAGAAGTACGGCCGCGCGGCGATCTGCGAGGCGGCCGGGTACACGGACCAACTGCCGTTGTCCGCCGCGTGGGAGGAGGGCGCGGCGAGCACATCGAAGGAGAGACCGAGGCAGAGGCTCAGGAGGAGGACGTACAGCTTGCGCATGGGTGCGGACCCCCACGGACGTGGTGTGCGGCGGTCGGGCGGGTGCGGGCGCCCGGCCACCGGAGGTGAGTGCGGACGGTCAGGTGAGCGTGAGCGTCAGAACGCCGGAGTACGAGCCCGGAGGCGTGAACGCCGGTACGTTCAGGGAGAGTCCGGCGTCGACGGTGAACTGGCCGCCGGTGACCGTGCCGTCGGGCGTGGACGCGAGCGTCGCTCCCGAACTGCCCACCGTGCCCGCCGAACCGGCGACACAGGTGCTCGGGCTGCCCGCCTTGGTGGCGCAGGCGGGTGTCCAACTCAGCGCCCCGGCATCGATCTTGGCGCCGGGACCGGTGAAGTCGGTGACCTTGCCGGTCAGGGACCAGCCCGCGGGTCCGCCGCGGAAGTCCTGGACCGTCACCGTGTTGAGGGCGCCCGTGGAGGCACCGCCCTTGCCGAAGTCGACGGCGGAGAGGCCCACGGCATCCCCGGCCTGCGACATCGACAGACTGCCCGCCTTGACGGTGGTCGTCAGCTTCTGACTCCCCGGTGGAACGGGCGTGGTGTCGTTGACGACATAGGCGGCCGGACCGGCACCCAGATCGGCACTCCACGCACTGCCCTCGTACGCCACGATCCCGGTCGTCGTCTTGTCGTTGACGGTGAGCGAGCCGCTGATGGTGCCGGCGCTGGTGGCCGTGACGGTCGCCGTGTCCGCGGTCTGGGCGCTGCCGGACCGCCCGGCCAGGGTCACGGTGGCACCCGGGGTGAAGTTGCTGCCGGTGACGGTGACGCTGTCACCGGCGTTGCCGGAGGCCGAACCCAGGCTGATGGCACGGGTGTTGACCGGGACGGTGGCGGTCGCGGTGACGGTCTCGGAGACCGGCGCCGGCGGGTTCGTCACCGTGCAGGGGGTGTCCAGCTCCAGGATGTAGCTGGTGTGGATGTTGTAGTCGCCGGGCGAGAGGGTGATCGCGCCCGGAGTGGTGACCGTGAAGGTGCCGGTCATGGAGAACGACGGGAAGGCGCCGTTGCCCGGCACCGGGTCGTTCTTCTTGGGCCCGGCCACCGTGAAACTGCCGGTCTGGGCACCGCCGAGGGTGACCTTCCCGGTAGGCGTCATGATGTCGGCCGGCAGGGCGATCGCGGTCGGGTTGCTGGCGGCCGGCTTGACCACCGTGTAGGTCACGGTGACGGTGTCGCCGACCTTCGGCGCGGTGTTGTCCACCGTGATCGCGGCGGTCGTGGTGCCGTCGATCGGCGGGATGCCCGCGACCGCCGGCGGGATGCAGTGCGTGGCGAAGTCCACGTTCGTCGACGCGCCGGCCGGACAGGCCAGCGCACCGCCCGTGGCGACCGCGAGCGCGGTCACCCCAAGCAACGACGCCAGGCGGCGTCTTCGGGATGTCGTAGCCATGGCTGTGCCCCCTCCTGAGGACGGTGGGCACAGCGGCTCGTCCGCGCCCACAGGGGGCATTGATGTGGGGATCGCGTGAGAAGTCAATGGAGACGGGCAAATAAACTGATGGGCCGTCAGCTCCCGCCCAACAGCGGGAGTTGACGGCCCAGTTGAGCCCGTGGGGGGAATTGTCGGGCGACTTCTCAGTCGAACACGAACGGACCCGGCGACTGCGCTCCGGTGGCCGTACAGGTCACGGCGATACCGAAGATGGTCATCTTCAGCGAGCCGCCGTACGCCTCCAGGCTGTCACCGGAGGCGACGGTGCCACTGAGCGGACCGACGGTGACGGCGTCGCCGGTCGCCATGGCCGGGTTCACCGTCCCGCTGAAGACGGTCGTGCCGCCGCTCGCGTTCACGAAGGTGAAGGTGGAGGCGATCGAGTTCTGCGCCAGGGCCAGCGGAGCGGTGATGGACGAGTTGACGGTGATCGTGGCCGCCGTCCCGTCCTGCGTGGCCGTGAGTGTGGCCGCGCCGCCGCCGAAGATGCCGCAGTCCGCGGTGATCGTCGCCGTCTGGGGAGTGACGGCGAGCGCGCTGGGCGCGAACGCCAGCGAGGTGGCCGCGAGGACCCCCGTCACCAGTGCCGCACCCGTTCCGATTCGCTTGCTTCTCAGCTTGCCTTTCATGGATCCGGTTCCCTTCCCGAGTCTGGGAATGCCATGTGGGGATGGACGGGAGAAACACCTCAGCCCCGCTCACGGACGCGGTGCGGTGCGCCACGCGAGCAGAATCTGACGGTCCGTCGGAACTTACGGTTCCATTGATGCGCGGGAGACGGGGGGAGAGCAAGGGCGAAATCTGGACGGGTTACTTCCGGACACGGCCACTGTCCGGTGCGGGGGAGCGTGTCAGCCGGCGGTCACCGTCCGCCGCACAACCCCGTCCGGCGCAGCCACGTGCACAGGTGTCTCCGGCCCGCCCAGATCCCGTACGGCCGCCCGGTCCTCCGCGGACGCGGACTCCGCCTCCGTCACCACCGCCGCCGCCTCCAGCGACTTCGCCCCGGACGCCACCGCCATCGCCACCGCCGTCTGCAGCGCACTCAGCTTCAGCGACTCAAGGGCGACCGTCCCGGCGACATACGTACGCCCGGTCTCGTCCCGCACAGCCGCGCCCTCGGGCACACCGTTGCGGGCCCGGGCCGAACGGGCCAGGGTGACGATCTTGCGGTCCTCGGGGTCAAGCGCGCTGCTGTCGGTCATGAACAGAGCATACGAAGGACCGCTCCCGCACGTCCCTCAGGGCCGGTCGAGGCGGAGCCGTTCCGCACGCGGCAGCCCGGCGACGACCAGGTCGTACGAGTCCTCGATCAGCTCCTTGAGGACCCGCTCCGGAAGGCCCCCGTCCACCGTCACCGTGTTCCAGTGCCGCTTGTTCATGTGATACCCGGGGATGATCAGCCCCTCGTACTCCTCCCGGAGCCGGATCGCGTCCTCCGGGTCGCACTTGAGGTTGACCGTGAGGGGCCGCCCGTCCAGCCGGGTCAGCGCGAAGAGCTTGCCCAGGACCTTGAAGACGGACGTCTCCGGGCCGAAGGGGAAGTCCTCCACCGCCGCGTTGAACGACAGACAGAACGCGCGCAGTTCCTCGGGGCTCACTCCGGCTTCGTCTCCTCCTCCGGCGGACCGCCCGGGCCCACCGGCTCCACCAGCACCGTCACGATCTTGTTCCGCCGCCCGGCCGAGGCCTCCGCCGTGAGTCGTAGTCCGCGGCCGTCCGGCAGCTCCACGACGGAGGAGGCACCCGCGATCGGGACCCGCCCCAGCGCCTTCGCGAGCAGTCCGCCGACCGTCTCCACGTCCTCGTCGTCGTAGGCCTCGAAGCCGTACAACTCGCCCAGGTCGCCGATGTCGAGGCGGGCGGTGACCCGGTAGCGGTCGTCGCCCAGCTCCTCCACCGGAGGGAGCTCCCGGTCGTACTCGTCGGTGATCTCGCCGACGATCTCCTCCAGGATGTCCTCGATGGTGACGATGCCGGCCGTGCCGCCGTACTCGTCGATGACGACCGCCACGTGATTGCGCTCCTGCTGCATCTCGCGCAGCAGATCACCGGCGTTCTTGGTGTCCGGCACGAAGCTCGCGGGCCGCATGGCCGTCGAGACGAGCTCGGACTCGGCGTCGCGGCTGATGTGCGTCTTGCGGACCAGGTCCTTCAGATACACGATCCCGACGATGTCGTCCTCGCTCTCACCCGTGACCGGGATCCGCGAGAAGCCGGAACGCAGCGCGAGGGTGAGGGCCTGACGGATCGTCTTGTACCGCTCGATGACGACGAGATCGGTCCTCGGCACCATCACCTCACGCACGAGGGTGTCGCCGAGTTCGAAGACCGAGTGCACCATCCGGCGCTCCTCGTCCTCGATCAGCGACTCCTTCTCGGCGAGATCCACCAGCGCCCGCAACTCGGCCTCGGACGCGAACGGACCGCGCCGGAAACCCTTGCCGGGCGTGAGCGCGTTGCCGATCAGGATCAGCAGATACGGGATCGGACCCATGATCCGCGCGAGCGGCAGCAGCACGTACGCCGCCGCCGTGGCCGTGTTCAGCGGATGCTGCCGCCCGATGGTGCGCGGGGACACCCCCACGGCGACGTACGACACGAGGACCATGACGCCGATCGCGGCGAGCAGGGCGGGCGCTGTCCCGTGGATCACCTGGAGGCACTCGTAGGTGACCAGCGCGGCGGCGGCCATCTCGCAGACCACCCTGACCAGCAGCGCGACGTTGAGGTAGCGGGTCGGGTCGGCGGCGACCTGCGCGAGCTTCGCGCTGCCGCGCCGACCGGACCGTACGGCCTCCTCGGCGCGGAAGCTGGAGACGCGCGCGAGGCCCGCCTCCGCGCACGCGGCGAGCCAGGCGACCACGACCAGGGCGATGGCGCCGACGACGATCTGAGGACTCATGAGACGTGGTGCCCCGGTGCCCTAGGAGACCGTCGGCGCCGGGGAGGGGCCGTCGTGGCCCTTCTCCGCCCGCCAGCCGTCCACGATCGCCGCCTGCAGACCGAACATCTCGGCCTTCTCGTCGGGCTCCTCGTGGTCGTACCCGAGCAGGTGCAACACACCGTGGACGGTGAGGAGTTGGAGCTCCTCGTCCATGGTGTGCTGCGTCTCGGCCTCGGCCCCCTGCTTCGTGGCGACCTCCGGGCACAGCACGATGTCACCGAGCAGCCCCTGCGGAGGCTCCTCGTCGTCCTTGCTCGGCGGACGCAGCTCGTCCATCGGGAAGGACATGACATCGGTCGGCCCGGGCAGGTCCATCCACTGGATGTGGAGCTGCTCCATGGCGTCGGCGTCCACGGCGATCACCGACAGTTCGGAGAGCGGGTGGATGCGCATCCGCGCGAGCGCGTAGCGGGCGATGTCGAGGATCGCCTGCTCGTCGACCTCGGTTCCGGACTCGTTGTTGACGTCGATCGACATGGTCGTGCTGGTCTACTTCCGCTTGTCACGGGCACCCTTGTGGGTGCCGTTCTCCGTACCGTTCTCGCTGTCGTACTTCTCGTACGCGTCGACGATACGGCCGACCAGCTTGTGCCGTACGACGTCCGCCGACGACAGGCGGGAGAAGTGCACGTCGTCGAGCCCCTCCAGGATGTCCTGCACCTGCCGCAGCCCCGACTTCGTCCCGCTCGGCAGGTCCACCTGCGTCACGTCACCGGTGATCACGATCTTCGACTCGAACCCGAGCCGCGTGAGGAACATCTTCATCTGCTCGGGGCTCGTGTTCTGGGCCTCGTCCAGGATGATGAAGGCGTCGTTCAAAGTGCGGCCCCTCATATATGCCAGCGGCGCCACCTCGATCGTCCCCGCTGCCATCAGCTTGGGGATCGACTCCGGGTCGAGCATGTCGTGCAGCGCGTCGTACAGGGGGCGCAGGTACGGGTCGATCTTCTCGTAGAGCGTGCCGGGGAGGAATCCCAGGCGCTCGCCCGCCTCGACCGCCGGGCGGGTCAGGATGATGCGGCTGACCTGCTTGGCCTGGAGGGCCTGGACCGCCTTGGCCATGGCGAGGTAGGTCTTGCCGGTGCCGGCGGGGCCGATGCCGAAGACGATCGTGTTCTTGTCGATCGCGTCGACGTAGCGCTTCTGGTTGAGGGTCTTGGGGCGGATCGTGCGGCCTCGCGAGGACAGGATGTTCTGGGTGAGCACCTCGGCCGGTGTCTCCTCAGGGCCATCCCCGTTCTCGCTCGCCCTGAGCATGGCGATCGAGCGTTCCACTGCGTCCTCCGTCATCGGCTGCCCGGTGCGGAGCACCAGCATCATCTCGTCGAACAGGCGCTGGATGAGGGCGACTTCACGGGCATCGCCGACGGCGCTGATCTCGTTGCCCCGGACGTGGATGTCGGCCGCCGGGAAGGCCTTCTCGATCACCCGCAGGAGAGCGTCGCCGGATCCCAGGAGGGTCACCATGGCGTGCTGGGCGGGGACGGTGATCTCTGCTCTCGCCTGTCCCTGCGCGGGGGTGTGAGCTGTGGGTGTCTGAGTCATGGGCCGGCTCTGTAGGCCTTGCTCGTCCTCCTCGAAACGACTCGCCCGCCACAAGGGCGGCCTGGTGATTTCCAGGGTACGCCGGGCCACTGACAACGCCGTAGGGCTTTTCGGTGACTGTCGGGCCACGAAATACGGGGCGTGCCCAGCGCAGGGAGGGTGCACAGGGTGACGCCGTGAGCCCTGTTCGCGCCCCCTCGTATGTACGGACAATGCGCTATGTCCGTCGGGTAAGCCATGCAGGGAAAGCAGGTCGGCCGCTGTGTTCGTGCGTCTGCCCACGTCCGTGTCCGAAGCGCAGGAGTGTCTGGCCGAGGGGGCGGTGCCCGTCGGTGGGGCGACGCTCGTGTGGGCGTCCTGGCAACGGGACGGGTTCCCGGAGCAGGCGGTGTCGCTGCGGGAGGTGCCCGAGGCGAAGGTGATCGGGGACGGGACGCTGGGCGCGGCCGTACTGCTGCACGAGATCGATGCGCGGGTGCCGGAGGTGCTGCGGCGGGCGGCGGCCGGGGTGGGGACGGGTGCGGTGCGCCGGACCGCGACGGTCGGCGGGAACATAGTGGGCAGCACGCTGCGCTGTCTGCTGCCGCCCGCGCTGGTGCTGGACGCCCGCGCGGTGGTGCTGGAACCGGACGGTCCCGTCGAGACCGACCTCGCCGAGTTGCTGGCGAAGCGCCCGCTGCTGCTGAGTCTGTGCTGGCGGGAGCCGCTGGTCACCGGTTATCGCAAGCTGACCGGTGTGCTGCGGGGTGAGGTTCCGTTCGTGGTCGCGGTCGCCGTGACGGGGGCGGAACGGCTCACTCTGCGGGTCGCGGTCCGTGACGGCTACGACGTGCTGAGCGAGGCCGTTCCCTACGACACCGATGTCCGCCGGATGCTCGGTGCCCTGGCGCTCACACCGCTCGGCACCTTGCCGGAGGCGGTCTTCGAGGCCGTACGGGAAGAGGTCGTCGGGGTGGCGGAGCGGGCGGGGGCCCGCTGATCGGAACGGAGCAGGAACGGTTCGCCCACCGCGACCCGGTCCAGCCCGGGGCGGGCGCACAGTCACCCGCCCCCGCCTCCCCTACGTCGACCTGCCGAACCCGATCGTCGGCACCGCCCGCCGCAGCGGCCACGGACTGGCCTCGCCCTGTTCCTCGGGGACGAGTCCGGCCAGGAACGCGTACCGGTTCAGGGCCGTCGGGTCCTGGCCCTCGACCGACTGGACCTTGCGCCACCAGGCGCCGATCTCGGACCAGCCCGGTGCGGAGAGGGAGCCGCCGAACTCCTGGACGGAGAGGGCGGCGGTGAGGCCGGCGAAGGCGAGGCGGTCGGCGAGCGGCCAGCCGGCCAGGGTGCCGGTGACGAAGCCGGCCACGAAGACGTCACCGGCTCCGGTGGGGTCGAGGGCCTCGACGGCGATGGCCGGGACCGAGGCGGACTCCCTGGTGCGCCGGTCCACGGCGTAGGCGCCGTCCGCGCCCAGGGTGACGACGGCGAGCGGTACGTGTTCGGTGAGGGCGTGGGCGGCGGCGCGGGGGCAGTCGGCGCCGGTGTAGCGCATGGCTTCCTCGGCGTTCGGCAGGAAGGCCTCGCAGTGGGCGAGGTCGGCGAGTCCGGCGAGGTCCCAGGCTCCGGTCTCGTCCCAGCCGACGTCGGCGAAGATCCGGGTGCCCTCGCTCGCGGCCTGGGCGACCCAGGGGGCCTGTTTGCCGGGGGTGAGGGAGGCGACGGCGGCACGCGCGCGTGGGGGACAGTCGGGGGCGCCGCCTTCGCTGAACTCGGTCTCCGGGGGCGGCTCGTGGCCGTGGGAGACCATCGTGCGTTCGCCCTCGTAGGCCATCGACACGGTGACCGGGGAGTGCCAGCCGGGTACCGAGCGGGAGGCGGAGAGGTCGATGCCCTCGCCCTGTTCCAGCGCGTCCCAGCAGTACTCGCCGTAGTGGTCGTCGCCGAAGGCCGCGGCGAGGGAGGTGCGCAGGCCGAGGCGGGCCAGCGCGGTCGCCATGTTGGCCACGCCGCCGGGGCTGGAACCCATCCCGCGGGCCCAGGACTCGGTGCCGCGCACGGGGGCGGATTCGAGGCCGGTGAAGATGATGTCGAGGAAGACGGTGCCGGTGAGGTACACGTCCCAGGGCGGGTCGTCCGGCGCGCGCAGTGCGGACAGGGGGTCGACCTGGGCCGGACAGGATCTCCTCTCCCGGTCGGCCGACGATCCCTTTCCGGTGGACGGGGTGGACGCGGTCACGGTGCGCTCCCTGACGTGATGCGGATCAGGCCAGTGTGCACCACCACGCACGCGTGAGCGCGGCTCCCGCTCCGGACCCGCCCGTCGCGCCGGTATCGGGCAACCGCAGGTCCGGGCGGTACGGTGCGCGCGGGTGCCCCTCGGCCGACCGTGACGGGGGCGTCCGGATCCGGTCACCGGGTTCCTACCAGCGTGGCATCGAGGGGGTGACCCACTCCGGGTCGGTGATCCGCATCGCCGCCGCGTCGTCGCGCTCGCGCAGCGCACCGTCGTCGTCGAGCCACCGCTGGTGCAGCAACTCCAGCTTGGCGCGGTCGAGTTCGACGCCGAGGCCGGGCGCGTCGGAGACGGTGACCTTGGCGTCGGTGAAGGTGAGGCGTTCGGTGAGGACGTCCTCGGACTGCCAGGGGTAGTGGGAGTCGCAGGCGTGGTGGAGGTTCGGCACGGTCGAGGCGACGTGGGTCATCGCGGCGAGGCTGATGCCGAGGTGGGTGTTGGAGTGCATGGAGATGCCGACGCCGAACGTGCGGCAGATGGCGGCGAGTTGCTGGGTGTTGCGCAGTCCGCCCCAGTAGTGGTGGTCGGAGAGCACGACCTGTACTGCATCGCGCGTGAACGCCTCCTTGATCTCGGCGAAGGTCGTCACGCACATGTTGGTGGCGAGCGGCACGTCGGTCCCCGCGGACACCTCGGCCATGGCGGGGGTGCCGAGGGCGGGGTCCTCCAGGTATTCGAGGACGTCCCCGAGTTCCTTGGCCACCTTCAGCGAAGTCTCCACGGACCAGGCGCCGTTGGGGTCGAGGCGCAGGGGGTGGTCGGGGAAGGCCGCGGCCAACGCCCGTACGGCGGCGATCTCTTCGTCCGGCGGGAAGACCCCGCCCTTGAGCTTGAACGAGGTGAACCCGTACCGCTCCTTGAACTTCCGTGCCTGCTCCACGACTCCGGCCGGATCGACGGCCGCGCCCCAGTCGTCCTTCTCGCTCGCCACGCCCTCGGGGTGGTCGGCCCACTTGTAGAACAGGTAGGCGCTGTACTCCACGGCGTCCCGCACCTTGCCGCCGAGCAGCGCGTGCACGGGCAGTCCGAGGGCCTTGCCGAGGGCGTCGAGGCAGGCGACCTCGAAGGCGGAGACGACGGACAGCCGCAGCTTGTCGGCGGTCTGGACGCCGCGCAGTCCGCCGACGTCGACCTGCGCGGAGGTCCGGGAGCTGTCGACCGTGACCTCGTCGGCGACGGTGAACAGGCCGTTGAGGTCGCTGACTTGACGGCCGATCAGTTTCTCGGCGCAGGGCCGGGCCAGTTCCAGGTACTTGGTGTCGCCGTAGGTCTCGCCGAGGCCGGTGATCCCGTCGGCGGTCTCGATCTCGACGATCAGGCGCGGGGTGTAGGGCTGGTGGACGCCCTGGGTGTTCAGCAGCGGCGGGTCGGCGACCAGGATCGGGGTGAGCCGGACGTCGGCGATGGTGAGGTTCACAGCGCGGCTCCTACGAGGTCGAGTCCGGTGGTGAGCAGGGCGGTGAGGTCGGCCAGGTCGGCGGCCGTGGGGTCGGTGAGCGGGGCGCGCACGGGGCCCACCGGGCGACCGCGCAGCCGGGCCGCCGCCTTGACGAGGGAGACGGCGTATCCCGGTACCCGGTCGCGGAGTTCGACGAACGGGACGTAGAACTCGCGGAGCAGTTTCTCGACCGTCTTGTCGTCGCCGTCCCGCAGCGCGGCGAAGAAGGCGTTCGCGATCTCGGGGGCGAAGGCGTGCACGGCGGAGGAGTAGGCGGGGACGCCGACGGTGGCGTAGGCGCGGGCCTGGATCTCGGCGGTGGAGGCGCCGTTGAAGAAGAGGAAGCCCTCGGGGGCGGCGAGGGTGAGGCGTTGCAGCCGGTCGAGGTCGCTGTGGCCGTCCTTGAGGCCGATGACGCCGGGGATGTCCGCGATGCGCTTCAACGAGCTTGCGGTGAAGGTGACTTGGCCGCGCTGGTAGGCGATGAGCGGGAGCCGGGTGCGGGCGGCGAGCTGTTCGAGCTGGGCCACCAGGCCGTCCTGGGGGGCGGCGACGAGGTAGTGCGGGAGGACCAGGAGCGCGTCGGCGCCGGCCTCCTCGGCGATGCGGGCGAAGCGGGCGGCCTGTGCCCAGCCGTAGCCGACGCCGGCGACGACGGGCACGCGGCAGGCCGCCTCCTCGACGGCGATGGTGACGACCTGCCGGTACTCGTCCTCGTCGAGCGAGAAGAACTCGCCGGTGCCGCAGGCCGGGAAGATCGCGCCGGGGCCGGTGGCGGTCTGGGCGGCGACATGCGCCCGGAAGCCGTCGGGGTCGAGGGAGCCGTCGTCGTGGAAGGAGGTGAGCGGGAAGGAGAGCACGCCGCCCGCCATCCCGTCCCGCAGCCTGCGCACCACGGTCTCCGTTTCGCCGTTCACCTGGGCCATCTCCTGGCCATCTCCCTATGTAGACGCTATCTACGTATGAAGACAAAGGTTAGGTACGCGAACCACAGCCGTCAATGGGGCGCACCCGCTCGCTACCATCTCCCCATGTCAGAGCCCGGTGGCGTCCGCGAGGTGAAGTCCGCCGCCCGCACGGTCGAGCTGCTCGAACTGCTCGCCGAGCGCGGCGACCGTCCCGCGCGCCTCCAGGAACTCGCCGACGAGCTGGGCGTGCCGCGCAGCTCGATGTACGCCCTCCTCCAGACCCTGATCGCGCACGGCTGGGTCCGCACCGACAGCACCGGCTCGCTCTACGGCATCGGCATCCACGCCCTGCTCACCGGCACCAGCTATCTGGACTCCGACCCGCGGGTGCGGACCGTACGGCCGTATCTCGACGAGGCCTCCCAGGCGCTCGGCGAGACGATCCACCTGGGGCGGCTGGACGGGCGGGACGTCGCCTATCTCGCGACGCGGGAGTCCCACGAGTACCTGCGGACCATCAGCCGGGTCGGGCGACGGCTCCCCGCCCATGTCGGCGCCCTCGGCAAGGCACTGCTCGCGGAACGGAACGATGCCGAGCTGCCGCCCGGGCCGTACGAGGCGGCAACCCCCAACACCCACACCACCCGGGAGTCCCTGACGGCCGACCTCGCCGCGATCCGCGCCCGCGGCCACTCGGTCGACCGCGAGGAGGGCGTCCTCGGGATCGTCGGCTTCGGCTTCGCGCTGCGCTACGACAACCCGCCGCTGGACGCGATCAGTTGCTCGGTGCCGGTGGTCCGGCTGACGCCGGAGCACGAGGGGAAGATCGTCGCGGTGATGCGGGAGATCCGGGCGAAGATCGAGGGTGCGTCGGCTGCGGCCGGTGGGGCTGTGCACTGGCGGTAGTGGCGCGCCTTCCGGGTGTGCGCCCCCAGACCCCCGCTTCGGCCCTGAAGGGGCCTCGTCCTCAAACGCCGGACGGGCCGGACAATGCCGCCCGGCACCAGGAGTTGGGCGCTCGTTTACCCGGCCCCCCAGCCCCCAAACAGAACGTGCCCCACATCACACCCCCCGCCCTTCTTTCCCCAACCGCGTGCTTGATACAAATTGCCCGCGCGTTCCTGTCCGTCGACGGTCGTCGCCCCTCCCCTTTTCGAGCCGCTTCTTTCGCATGCCCTGGGAACGCCCGTGTCCGCCCGCAGCACCACCACGCCCTGGCCCCTCGTCGCCCTTTTCACGGCCGGGTATCTCGCCCCCTACCTCCTGCCCACCACCGTCGGCCGCCTCGACGCCGGGCTTCCGCTGTCCGCGACGCAGGCCGGTGCCGTCGGCAGTGCGCTGCTGCTGAGCTCGGCGGCGGCAGGCTTTCTGCTCGTCTCGCGGGTCGACCGGGTCGGCCCGCGCACCCTCGCCCGGATCGGCCTCGCGCTGGCCGTCCTCGGCTACGGCTCGGCCGCCCTCACGCACGCCGTACCGGCGGTCGTCGCGGGCGCGATCGTCGGCGGCTTCGGATCGGGTACGGCCACCACGGTCGCCGCGTCCGGGATCGCCGCCTTGGGGGTCCCCCCGCGCGAGGGTGTTCGAGCATGGGGGAACAACCCTCATCGCGCCTCCACGCTCGGCCTTTTGTGCGTGTCCGCGCTCGCGGGTGCCGTCTATCTGACGGTCCCGCACCTCGGCGCCGGCCACGGACAACCGCTCGCCGCGATCGCGCTGACCGCACTGGCCGTATGGCCGCTGACCGGCCGCCTCCCGGTCCGGGCGGCGGCGGGGCACGCACGCGTGGAGACCACCGGACTCCCCCACCGCCGCGCCGGACTGGTCCTCGCCGCCACCCTGCTGTGCTGGTCCCTCGCCCAGAACTCCCTCTGGGGCGTCAGCGGACGCATCGGCCTCACCCAGGCCCACCTGTCCGAGGCCACCGTCGGCGCGGTCTTCGCGATCGCGCTCGGCACCGGGCTCGTCGGCGTCATCGGCGCGGGCGCGCTCGGCTCCCGGCTGGGGCGCGCGGTGCCGATCGGCGCGGGCACGGCGCTCATCGCGGGCTGCATCGTGCTCAGCGCGTCCGCGCACGACCTGAGGACGTTCGCAACCGGCGAGATCGCCTGGAACACCCTCTACCCGATCGTGCTGTCGTACGTCCTCGGTCTCGCCGCCTCCCTTGATCCGCGCGGGCGTTGGGCGGTCCTGGTCGGCTCGGCCTCGTCACTGGGGACGGCGGCGGGGCCGCTCACGGGGAGTGTGCTGTCGACGGGGGCGGGGTTCCCGGCGATGGGGGCGATCCTCGCGGCGGGGCTGATCGTGGTGGCGGTGCCGATGACGGCGGTCGCCGTGCGCCCCGGCCGGCGACGGCGACCGCAACCGGTCGAGCTCATCATCGAGGCTCCGGCATCGCACCCTGTAAGGGGCGCGGGGCTGTATCGATATGCGGCTCCGCCGCGGGGCGCGACCAGCCCCCACCGGCCCGCAACCTCAACACCACCCGCCTACGAGAACTCGTACGCCTCCACCTCGGCCAGATAACGAGCCCGCAGCTCCTCGTCGTCCTCCAGGAACGACGCCACGAAGGAGTTCCGGGCCAGCTCCCGCAACCGGTCGACGCTCAGGCCCAGCGCCGAGCGAACCGCGTCGAAGTTGTCACCGACGTATCCGCCGAAGTACGCCGGGTCGTCGGAGTTGACCGTGCACAGCAGGCCCGCGTCCAGCATGGCGGGGAGCGGGTGCTCGGCCAGGACGTCCACCGCACGCAGCCGGACGTTCGACAGCGGGCAGAGGGTGAGCGGGATGCGGTCCCGGACCAGCCGCGCCACCAGGTCCGCGTCCTCCATGCAGCGCAGCCCGTGATCGACGCGCTCGACGCCGAGGACGTCCAGCGCCTCGGTGATGTAGGCAGGCGGGCCCTCCTCACCGGCGTGCGCGACCCGTCGCAGCCCCAGCGCGGCGGCGGCCTCGTAGACCTCGCGGAACTTCACCGGCGGGTGGCCGACCTCGGCCGAGTCGAGGCCGATGCCGGTGATCCGGTGGAGGTACGGCTTGGCCGCCTCCAGGGTCTCCATGGCCGAGTCGGCGGACTCGTCGCGCAGGAAGCACATGATCAGCCGGGTCGAGATGCCGTGGTTGGTCTCGCTGTCCCCGAGCGCCCGCCACAGGCCCTCCACCACCGTGCCCATGTCCACGCCCCGGGCGAGGTGCGCCTGCGGGTCGAAGAAGATCTCCGCGTGCCGTACGCCCTGCGCGGCGGCGCGGGCGAGATAGGCGTTGGCCAGGTCCTCGAAGTCCCGCTCGGTGCGCAGGACGGCCATCAGCTCGTAGTAGAGGTTCAGGAAGGACTGCAGGTCCTCGAAGAGGTACGCCTTGCGGAGCGCCTCGGTGTCCGCGTACGGCAGCTCCACGCCGTTGCGGGCGGCGAGGGCGAACGCCAGCTCGGGTTCGAGGGTGCCTTCGATGTGCAGGTGCAGTTCGGCTTTGGGAATGGGCATCGAAGTATCGTACGGGTGTTTTACAACCGTTTCGGAACCGGCACCCTGAGTAGATCGTGCGCCACGGTCAGCTCCCCCTCGAACCCGGCCGCCCGCGCCTGCCGCTCGAACTCCTCCGGCTCGGAGTAGCGCTGGCTGAAGTGGGTGAGGACCAGGTGGCGAACGCCGGCGTCCCGGGCCACCCGGGCCGCCTGTCCCGCGGTCAAGTGGCCGTGGTCCACGGCGAGTTGCTCGTCCTCGTCGAGAAACGTCGACTCGATCGCCAGCAGGTCGCAGCCTTCCGCGAGAGCGTGCACTCCGTCGCAGAGGCGGGTGTCCATGACGAACGCGAAACGCTGCCCGGGACGGACCTCACTGACGTCTTCGAGCGATACGCCGTCCACGACTCCCTCGCGCTGGATACGGCCCACGTCCGGGCCCTTGATGCCGTGCGCGGCGAGGCGGTCGGGGAGCATGCGGCGGCCGTCGGGTTCGGTGAGGCGGTAGCCGTAGGACTCGACGGGGTGGGAGAGCTTGCGGGTCTCCAGGGTGTAGGAGGGGGTGGTGGCGAGTACGCCGTCCTCGTCCACCGGGGACTCGGTGATGCCGACCGTCTCGCGGTATGCCGTGGCGTAGCGCAGGCGGTTGAAGAAGTGCTGGCCCGAGCGCGGGTAGTGCGCGGTGATCGGGTGCGGGACGCGGTCGAGGTTGATGCGCTGGATGACGCCCGCGAGGCCGAGGGAGTGGTCACCGTGGAAGTGGGTGACGCAGATCCGGTCGAGGTCGTGCGCGGCGACACCGGCGCGCAGCATCTGGCGCTGGGTGCCCTCGCCGGGGTCGAAGAGGATGCCCTCGCCGTCCCAGCGCAGCAGGTAGCCGTTGTGGTTGCGGTGGCGGGTGGGGACCTGGCTGGCGGTGCCGAGGATCACCAATTCACGTACGGACACGGTGAGTTACCCGGGGGGCCAGTGCATGCCACGGCCGCCCATGACGTGGGCGTGGGCGTGGAACACGGTCTGGCCCACGCCGGTGCCCGTGTTGAACACCACCCGGTAGCTTTCGATCTTCTCCTCCGCCGCGACCTCGCCGGCCTCGCGCAGTATGTCGGCTGCGATCGTCGGTTCGGCGGCGGCGAGGGAGGCGGCGTCGGGGTAGTGGACGCGGGGGATCACGAGGACGTGGGTCGGGGCCTGGGGGTTGATGTCCCGGAACGCGACGGTGGTGTCTGTTTCGCGGACGATCGTTGCCGGGATGTGGCCCTCGACGATCTTGCAGAACAGGCAGTCGTTCTGCGGTTCCCCTGACATGTGGGATCCCCTCCGGGAGGTGAGCGGCGCTTTACGGTGGGCATCGTATCGTCGCCGGGTGCGGGTGCGTGGGGGCTGGGCGCGCCCACGCGACGGAGCCGCAAATCGACACAGCCCCGCACCCCTCAGGTGGGCAAGCCCGGCGGGGTTTTTGCCGGAACGGTCTCCAGTTTCTCCAGTGCCAGGCGGATTGCTTCGTCCAGCTGGGTGTCCCTCCCGGCCGCGTAGTCCTGTGGGCGTTGCACCACCTCCACGTCCGGGTCCACCCCGTGGTTCTCCACCCCCCAGCCGTAACCCTCAAGCCAGAACGCGTACTTGGGCTGGGTGACGAGCGTGCCGTCGACCAAGCGGTATCTGCTGTCGATGCCGATCACCCCGCCCCAGGTGCGGGTGCCGACCACCGGCCCGATGCCCAACGCCTTGATCGCCGCGTTGACGATGTCGCCGTCGGAGCCGGAGAACTCGTTGGCCACGGCCACTACGGGGCCTCGGGGGGCGTCCTCGGGGTAGCTGTACGGGCGCATGCCTCGCGGTAGGTCCCAGCCGACGATGCGGCGGGCCAGTTTCTCCACGACCAACTGTGAGGTGTGGCCGCCCCGGTTGTAGCGGACGTCGACCACCAGGCCCTCGCGGGCCACCTCCACGCGCAGGTCGCGGTGGATCTGGGCCCAGCCGGGGGCCTGCATGTCGGGGACGTGGAGGTAGCCGAGGCGGCCGCCGGACTTCTCGTGGACGTAGGCGCGGCGGTCTGCCACCCATGCGTGGTAGTACAGCGGTTCCTCGTCGGCGAGGGGGACGACGACCGCGTGGCGGGGGTCGCCGCCGCCGGCCGGGGAGATGGTCAGCTCGACGGGCTTGCCTGCCGTGCCGACGAGGAGGGGGGCCGGGCCGGTGACCTGGTCGACCGGCTGTCCGGCTACGGCGAGGATCGCGTCGCCCGCGCGGACGGCTACGCCGGGTGCGGCGAGGGGGGCTCGGGCGGCCGGGTCGGAGGTCTCGGAGGGCAGGATGCGGTCGATGCGCCAACTGCCGTCCTCGTGACGGGAGATGTCGGCGCCGAGGAGGCCCTGTCGTTCGCCGGTGCCGTAGCCGCCGCGCGGGGTGACGTAGGCGTGCGAGGTGCCGAGTTCGCCGTGCACCTCCCAGAGGAGGTCGACGAGGTCGTCGTGGGTGGCGACGCGGTCGAGGATCGGGCGGTAGCGGTCGAGGACGCCGGCCCAGTCGACGCCGCTCATGTCGGGGCGCCAGAAGTTGTCGCGCATGATGCGGCCGGTCTCGTCGAACATCTGGCGCCATTCGGCGGCCGGGTCGACGGTCTGGCGGATGCGGGAGAGGTCGACGTTGATGTTCGAGTCGCTGTCGTCGTCCTCGGAGGAGGCGCGGCGGTCGCTCGGGACGACCCGCAGTTTGTGGTCGGTGCGCAGCAGGACGCGTTTGCCGTCGCCGCTGACCTCGAAGTGCTCGGCGTCCCCGGCGAGGTGCTCGATGCGCTGCTGGGCGAGGTCGTAGCGCTCCAACTCGGTTTTGGGGTCCGGGTCTTCGGGGGTCGCGCGGGTGGCGCCGAGGACGCCCTGCACGGGGTGGCGCAGCCACAGGACGCCGTCCTTGGCGGCGCGCAGGTTGGAGTAGCGGCCGGCCTCGACGGGGAACGGGACGATGCGGTCGGCGAGGCCCTCGAGGTCGATACGGGTGGTGGGGCGGCCCTCGCTGTCGGGGGTCTCGTCCTTGTCGGGGGCCTCGAAGGGGCGGCCGTGCCTTTGCGGTCCGAAGGGGGACGGGGTGGTCGCGGCGAGGGTGATCAGGTGCGGGCGGTCGCCGACCACGAAGGCGAGGTCGAAGACGTGTTCGTCGTAGACCGGGTCGAAGGAGCGGGTGGAGAGGAAGACCAGGTGCTTGCCGTCGAGGGTGAAGGCGGGGGCGTAGTCCTGGAAGCGGAGCGGGGTCGCCTCGGTGACCGAGAGGTCGGTGGTGTTGGCGAGTTTGAGCTGGCGCAGCGGGCGCGGGCCGGGGTGCGACCAGGCGAGCCAGGCGGAGTCGGGCGAGAAGGAGAGGCCGGAGGCGTCGCCGTCCTCGCTGCGGTCGACCTCGCGGACCTCGCCGGTCTCGCGCTCGATGAGGAGGACGCGGCCGTCGTGCGAGGCGACGGCGACGCGGCTGCCGTCGGGGGCGACGGTGAGCGCGAGGACGCGGCCGAGCTGTCCGGCAGCGATACGGCGCGCGGTGGCGCCGGGGGCGAGGCCGGTGGCGGGGGCGAACTCCAGGGCGTCGTCGCCCTCGGCGTCCGTCACCCACACCACCCACTCCTCGCCGTCGACGCGGAAGGTGTGGGGCAACCGGGCCCGTACGCCGGGGGTGGCGGCCAGCGCGCGGGCGGGGCCGGAGCGGTGGGTGATCCAGTGGACGGTGCCGCGTACGGCGACGGCGCTGCCGCGCGCGGTGTGGTCGGGCGACGCGGAGGCGAACCAACGGGCGGCGGACACCGGGAAGGGCTGCTGGTCGGTGCGCTGTCCGCCGAGCCGGATGTCGAGGGGGCGCGGTTCGGCGCCGTCCAGGTCGTCGAGGAGCCAGAGTTCACCGGCCGAGGAGTAGATGATCCGGGTGCCGTCGCCGGCCGCGTGCCGGGCGTAGAAACCGTCGAGTGGGGTGTGGCGGCGCAGGTCGGTGCCGTCGGCGAGGGAGGAGTAGAGGGCTCCGGTGCCTTCGTGGTCGGAGAGGAACGCGATCCGCTCCCCGGCCCACACGGGGTACTCGAGGTTGCCGTCCAACTCCTCGTGCAGGCGCGTGAATTCGCCGTCGCCCTCGCGGTCGATCCACAACTTGCCCGCCGTGCCGCCCCGGTAGCGCTTCCACCAGGCGGCCTCGCGGCCCATGGGGGCGGAGAGCAGGACGGTGGCGGCGGGGCCGATGGCGACATCGCCAACCGGCCCGTACGGCAGGGTGGTTGCCGGTCCGCCGTCCAGCGGGATGGTGCGGGCCCAGCTGCGGCGGAGGTTCGCCTGGCCGTGGGTGCTGATCGCGAGGACCTGGCCGTCCGCCGACCAGCCGCGCACCTGGGTGCGTGAACTCCCCCAGTGGGTGAGGCGTTTGGCGGGTCCGCCGTCGACCGGGGCGATGTGCACCTCGGGGGCGCCGTCCCGGGTGGAGGTCCAGGCGACGGTGGTGCCGTCGGGCGAGATGCGCGGGTGGGTCACCGGCACGTTCTCGGCGCTGACCCGCCAGGCCCGGCCGCCGTCGAGGGGGGCCAGCCACACGTCGTCCTCGGCGGTGAAGGCGATCAACTCGCCGTGCAGGTGCGGGAAGCGGAGATAGGCCTGGAGACCGGCCTGGGCTGCGGACGCTGAGGGCTGAGTCACCTGATCAGCGTATGCAGCGGCGGCCTGTGAAGACAGCGGTTTGGATCACTTGCCCGCTATGGAAGGACCCTCACTTGCCCTCCACGGGCCAGCAGGTCGGGTCGCCCTTGCACCAGATGGTCTTGGTGACCGTGACGGTGACGGTCGGTCCGGGGCCGTAGGTGAGGCTCGGGTTCGGGTTGCTCACGGACGAGGGTGTCGCCGCGTTGCAGTCGCCGAGCCCGGTCACGTGGAAGACCTGCTTGCCGCCCACCTTGCCGACCAGGTCGCCGCGCACACAGGCGCCGTCGACGGCCCGGGTGACCTTGCCGGTGACGGTGATGTCCCGGTTGTCGTTCGTCTGCCCCTGGCAGTCCACGGAGACGACGGTGGACTCGGACGGGGACGGCGTCTTCCCGGGCGTGTACGCCTTGTTGCCGCTGCCGTAGTTGCCCGTGCAGGTCAGATAGCGGACGCTCACATGGTCCCGCTTGAACTCCGCGGTCGCCGTCTTGTCCGTGGTGTACGCGACGGTCGCTGCGCTGAGATCACCGGGCTGGCACGCGACGACCCCGCCCACGGACACCATCGCGAGCCCCGCCACAGCGGCCACCCGCCGTCCGCGCGGCCGACGCCAGTTCTGCCTCAACGCCCCCATGGACGGCAGCCTGCCACCGTCGGGGCGCACACGGAAGAGCGCATACGGCCACCCGTGCGCCCGGGGCGCAGCCACCGGCGCACGACGGGTCAGCCCCGCAGCAGCAGCCACTCCTGAAGCTCCACCACATTGCCCTCGGGATCCTTGAGATGCGCGACCCGCATCCGGTCCGTCATCGGCGCCGGGCCGTGCAGCAACACGGCGCCCCGGTCGGCGATCTGCTCGCAGTACGCGTCCAGGTCGTCCACCCGCAGCACCACCAGCGAGCGGTGCCCGGTCACCAACTCCCCCAGCTCACCGAGGACTTGGGCCATCATCGCCCGGTCCTGCAGCGCGATCCCGGCCGACCCGATCACCGGGCTGAACTTCTCGTACGGCCCCTCGGCCGCCCCCGACTGCGGCTTCAGGCCGAGGACTTCGGCGTAGAAGCGGTAGCAGGCGGCGAAGTCGGTGACGAGCAGCCTCACTTGGGCCAGTTCCACGACGGTCTCCCCTCGTTCAGGACCAGCGTCCGGTGCGGCCCATGAGCAGTGCCGCCGCCGCTGTCCCGGCGGTCGATGTGCGCAGCACGCTGCGCCCGAGCCGGTAGGCCTTCGCCCCGGCCTCCTCGAAGAGCGCCAACTCCTCGGGCGAGACGCCGCCTTCGGGGCCTACGACCAGCACGATCTCACCCTCGGTGGGGAGTTCAGCGGTGGCGAGAGGCTCGCTGCCGTAGTCGCGGTCCTCGTGGAGTACGGCGGCGAAGTCGGCTTTGGCGAGAAGTGCGGCAACCTGTTTGCTCGTTGCGGCGTCCGCGACCTGCGGGAAGCGCAGCCGGCGGGACTGCTTGCCGGCCTCGCGGGCGGTGGCCCGCCACTTCGCGAGGGCCTTCAGACCGCGCTCGCCCTTCCACTGCGTGATGCAACGGGAGGCCGCCCAGGGGACGATGGCGTCGACGCCGGTCTCGGTCATCGTCTCCACGGCCAGTTCGCCGCGGTCGCCCTTGGGGAGGGCCTGGACGACGGTGATGCGGGGCTGTTCCTGAGGCTCCTCGAAGACGGTCGAGCCCAGGACGACGAGACGGTCCTTGCCCTCCACGGTCTTGACGACACCGTCCAGATACCGGCCGCGCCCGTCGGTCAGCGTGATGTCCTCACCCGGCCGCAGGCGCTTCACCGAGACCGCGTGCCGGCCCTCGGGACCGTCGAGGACGACCTCACCGCCGCTGAAATCCGGGATCACCAGGGGGTCGAGGATGAACACCGCCGCGGTCATCGGCGCTCACCTCCGGCCGACAACGCTGTCCGGGCGGAGGTCAGTTCGGCG
>Ga0307511_10000656_pt1 | contig 36892 bp, 34 predicted proteins | sample 13_EM_MG_FD_200266 | JGI IMG/M metagenome (GOLD analysis project Ga0307511, IMG submission 200266) | Populus trichocarpa ectomycorrhiza microbial communities from riparian zone in the Pacific Northwest, United States - 13_EM | ecosystem: Host-associated > Plants > Roots > Unclassified | place... | reverse complement strand
TGCGGGAAGCAATCCGGCCAAGTATGTTCCAACTCTCCAGCGCGCCGGCGTCAAGATCATTCACAAGTGTACGTCGGTGCGCTTCGCCCTGAAGGCGGAGCAACTGGGAGTGGACGCAATCAGCATCGATGGATTCGAGTGCGCGGGGCATCCTGGCGAGGATGACATACCGGCCCTGATCCTGATTCCCGCCGTGGCGGCCAAAGTGAAGCTTCCGATTCTGGCCTGTGGCGGGTTTGCCGATGGCCGCGGACTGGTTGCCGCGCTCGCCCTGGGGGCCGAGGGAATCAACATGGGAACCCGCTTCCTGTTGACCCAGGAGTCCCCGATGCATCCGGCGTTGAAGGCGCGGATGGTGGCAGCAACCGAGCGCGACACCGTGCTCGTCGGTCGCAGCTACGGCGATTCGAGTCGCGTGTTGAGGAACGCCGTTACAGCCGCGGCGCTGGAACGGGAGAAACAGGGCGGGGTGACTTACAAGGATCTTGCACCGATCATCGGCGCGCCCGCATGGATGAAGGCCATGGAAGAGGGGCATGTCGACGGCGGCGCGATCCCTGCCGGCATGGTCGTGGGGCTGATCGACGATATTCCGAGTTGCGCACAGCTCATCGCTCGCATAGTCGATGAGGCTCGTGAGTTGGTGGGAGGGCGGCTGCGCGTCGCTGTGGGGGCTTAGAGCCCCCGGTCCTGGGCCGTCACGGGCGACTTGAGGAGTCCCTTCTCCTTGAAGACCTCCGCCGTCGCATTGAGCGCGATGGAAACGGCGGGATACCCAACATACGGGATGGTTTGAATGATCACTTCCTCGATCTCGGCGGCGCTGCAGCCGTTTGCGAGTGCGGCCCGCACGTGATTTTGCAGCTCGTGGGGTGCACGCAATGTGATGAGTACGGCCAAGGTGATCATGCTGCGGTACTTGCGCTCGAGACCCGGTCTTCCCCAGATATCGCCGAAGGCGCCTGCAAGCGCCAACCGGCCGGCCTCGGCGCCGAACGTGCCCGAAGCAATGTGCGCTTCGAAGCCGTGCAGGAAGTCCTCTCCGAGCATCTCACGCACCACCTGCCGGCCCGTCTCGGTTCTCGTATCGCTCATGATTGCCTCGTTCATATAGTCGAATGACGTACACAAATGTGGTCAGACGTGCCATCATAGACTGACCGCCATTGCCAGCCAATGGCAACGCCCCGGGAGCCGCCATGACGCCCATTCGCAGGCACTTGCTCGACCTGATTACTCAACCGGATGCCTACGATCAACCTGCGGACGAGATTCGTAAGCTGCAACTGGAAGCCGCACGCGAGCTGTTCGCGCAGCGGCGCGAACAGATTCCCGTGCTGCGCCGCCGCGCGGACGAATCCGGTGTCACGGAAATCCGCAGCTTCGCCGACCTCGTTCCGCTCCTGTTCTCTCACACAGTATACAAATCCTATCCCGCCGCCATGGTTGAACAGGGGCGATGGAGCCGGTTGTCGCAGTGGCTGAAGACCCTGTCCGTGGAAGATCCCACCACGGTGGATGTCAGCGGCGTAACCAACGTGGATGAGTGGATCGCGACCCTGGGATCGGCAGGTCACCTGATCCTCGCCACCAGCGGCTCGAGCGGAAAATGCTCTTTCCTGAACGCAACACGCTCGGACTTCGATCTGAAGACGCGCCACTTCGCACACACGCTGGGGTGGCCAGGCCTCAAACCGAATCGGGACCGGGCTGTGTTTCAGTTGAGCCCCAGCTCAGGACCCAACAGCGCCGTAGAGGCCGCGCGAATCGGCGCAGCGGTATGGGGGCGCCCCGGTGCAACCCACTTCCTGACGGATGAGCCGCTGAAGATCTCCGAGGTCAGTGCCATGGCGGCTATTCGCAAGCGTATGGCGGAAGGAGCAGCGACACCGGGTGAGATTGCGCAGTTTGAATCGAAGAGCCTCGAGCAGGGCCGCCGGATGAGCCTGGCGTTGGAGGGGCTCGTTGACAGGATTCTCGCGGCCCGACACGAACCCATTGTGCTGTCGGGTCTGTGGGCACAGCATCTTGCAATCATCCGCCGCGCCCGGGAGCTTGGAATACAGGATGGAGAATTCCACCCACAAAGCTACATAGCCGCCGGTGGAGGGATCAAGGGTGTCACGCTGCCGCCGGACTATAAGGAGCAGGTCAATCGATTCTACGGCAACGTCATTCGCGGCACGGCCTATGGAATGACGGAGCAGGCCCAGGTGATGCCTCGCTGCGAAGCGATGCGCTATCACTGTCCCCCAGGTTTGATCATGTTACTTCTCGATCGCCCGGGGGAAACGCTCCTCGAGCCGACATCCGGGATCGTAGCAGGCCGATATGCATTCCTGGATCTGCTTTACGATGGCCGCTGGGGTGGGTTGATTTCCGGTGACAAGGTATCAGTGGACTTTGCCGAGCGCTGCGCCTGCGGCCGCCGGGGACCCACGATTCTCGATACGATTGTGAGATACGCACAGACGGGTGAGGACGATCACATCGGCTGCGCGGGAACCATCGACGCCTACGTCCGTGGGGCGATGCCGGCGTGAGTATCACGATGAGGCCGATATGAAAAACAACCTTGCGTCACTGTATGCCCTGACCGGGAAGACCGCTGTCGTGACCGGAGCCGCCCGCGGCATCGGCAAAGCGGTGGCGGACCTGCTGGCCGCAGCCGGGGCCAACGTGTTAGTAGCGGACATACTCGCCGGAAACGCCGAGGAGTCCGCGGCTGAGATCCGGCGCGACGGCGGCCAGGCGATCGCCTGCGGCGTGGATATATCCGAAGAGAGCGAAGTGAAGCGCATGTACGAGGTCGCGCAGGCGCAGTTCAAGAGCGTGGACATCCTGGTCCACAGTGCGGCAATGTTTCCCAAGTATCCCCTGCTCGAAATCACGGTGGAGCAGTGGGACCGCATTCAGGCGGTCAATCTGCGCGGCACCATGCTCGTGATGCGCGAAGCCATTCGATGCATGCGTGCGGGGGGCAAGGGCGGGGCGATCGTCAACATCTCTTCGGTCAGTGGCGAGCGTGAGGTTGTCTTTCACAACGCGGCGTACGGCGCGAGCAAGGCAGGGACCACCAATCTAACGCGCGTCGCTGCCTTGGAGTTCGGGAGTGATCTGATCCGCGTGAATGCCGTCCTGCCTGGTGGAACGGCCACGGAAGGCGCCAAGGAAGCCTCCGAAGCGATGAAGAAGGCCGGTATGGAGCTCAAAGGTCCCATGATGCAACCCGGGCGCGTGCCGCTCGGCGCAATGGGCTCACCGGACGACATCGCGGCAGCCTGCCTGTTCCTCGTCAGCCCGGCCGCTCGTTACATCACCGGGCAATGTCTCGCGGTCGACGGCGGTTTCCTAGTCAGCTGAAGCCGCGACCACGGACAGGTGATGTGCCGAGTCGCCAAATAGAATGTCGATCATCGTCAGCCGCCGATAGTAATGCCCAATGGCACATTCCTCGGTGACACCAATCCCACCGTGAAGTTGAATCGCCTGTTCTCCCACGAGCTTGCCCGCTCGGCCGATATAGGCTTTTGCCGCCGATACCGCCTGCGCCCGCGCATTGGCGTCCGCGTCTTCCGCCATCATTGTTGCGTACATTGACAGGCTCCGGGCCTGCTCGATCATGACCAGCATGTCCACCGCCCGATGCTGCAGAGCCTGGAATGAGCCAATGGGGACTCCGAACTGCTTGCGAACCTTCAGGTACTCAACGGTCAACTCGTGAGCACGGGTCATCGCTCCAACGGCTTCCGCGCACAGTGCGGCGATCGTGTAGTCCACGACACGCTCGATGATCGGCAGCGCGTGTCCGGCCCTGCCCAACAGGGCCTCGTCGGAAACCCGCACGCCGCAGAGAGTCACATCCGCGGCCCGCATTCCGTCTTGCATGACATACGCGCGCCTCGAGATGCCCGGCGCGTTCGAGTCAACCAGGAATAGCGCCAGACCGGAGCGGTCGCGCCGCTGTCCCGCCACACGCGCAGACACGATGAGCTTATCCGCGGTGTCCGCGTGCAACACGAAGCTCTTGGCGCCGTCGAGAGTCCAATCGCCCCTTCCATCCTGCCTCTGCGCAGTTGTCGCGATATCGGCCAGGTCATAGCGCGCTTGTCGCTCAACGTGTGCGAAGGCGAGAAGCTCGCGGCCTTCAGCAATCCGTGGGACGAGCTCCAAGCGTTGTGCCGGCGTACCGGCCAGCCGCAGTAGCCCGCCCGCAAGCAATACGGTGGGGATGTATGGCTCGAGCACGAGCGCGCGGCCGAAGGCCTCGGCGACGATCATGGTCTCAACAGGGCCGCCGCCCAGCCCTCCGTCAGCCTCGGCAAACGGCAGACCCAACAGCCCCATCTCGGCATAGCGAGACCACATCTCGCGGCTCCAACCGGGGGCCCCAAACAGTTCGGCCTTGCGGTGCTCGAAATCGTAACGCTCGGCGAGCAGGCGCCCGAGGCCGTCCGCGAGCATCTGCTGGTCCGTTGTGAGCTCGAAATCCATACGCGCTACAACCCCAGTACCGTTTTGGCCAGGATGTTGCGCTGGATCTCGTTGGAGCCGCCGACGATGGAGACATGCCGCGCCCAGTAGTGATTGGGAGCGAGGGTCAGCGCCCAATCGTGCGGGGAGGGCGTCTCAGCCGCGCCCCGCAGAAACTCGCGATCGAATTCCATTGCCTCGTAGCCGGCAGTTTCCAACAGGAGCTGCGCGGCCGCCTGCTGCAGCTGCGAGCCCTTCATCTTGAGTATGGAGCTTTTGGGGTCGGGCTTGCCGGCAGGCGCTGCCGCCGCCGAGATCAGGCGCATCTGGGTGATCTCGAGCGCCTTCAACTCGATCTCGAGCAACGCCACGCGCTCGCGAAAGCCCCGATCTTCGCTGAGCGGCCGGCCACCCGCGTCGATGTTCCGAGCCAGTTCCTTTGCCCGCCGGACGCGCATTTTCGAGATGCCGACACGGGCAATGCCGCTGCGTTCGTGACCCAACAGATACTTGGCGTAGTCCCAGCCCCTGTTTTCCTCACCGATGCGGTTGGCGACCGGGATGCGGACGTTCTCCAGGAACATCTCGTTGGTTTCGTGATGGCCGTCGATCGTGACGATGGGGCGAACCGTGATGCCGGGGGATCTCATGTCCATGAGCAGGTAGGTGATACCCTGTTGCTTCTTCGCGCTGGGATCGGTGCGCACGAGCAGGAAGCACCAGTCGGCATGATGGGCCGTCGAGGTCCACAGCTTCTGGCCATTCACCACGTAGTGATCACCCTCCAGGCAGGCGGACGTGCGCAGCGACGCGAGGTCCGATCCGGCCCCCGGCTCCGAGAAGCCCTGACAGAACCAGTAGTCGAGGCTGGCGATGGACGGCAGAAACTGCCGTTTCTGCTCCTCGGTCCCAAAGGCGATCAGTACGGGCCCGATCATGTTGACGTTGAACGACAGGGGCTCCGGTGCTGGAGCCATGTGCAGTTCCTCCTTGAAGATGTACTGCTGCACCGCAGTCCACCCGGTGCCACCCCATTGCGGGGCCCAGGCGGGTGTGGCCCATCCCTTCTCAAAGAGAATGCGCGTCCAGCGCTGCAGCTCCGGCTTCGACAGCCGCTGACCCAACACACACTTGCGCCGGATGTCGGGAGGCACCGCGGTACGGAAGAACTGTTGCACTTCCTCGCGGAAGGCCAGCTCATTGTCGGTAAAACGCAGGTCCATGGTTCCGCTCCCTCACTCCAGCGTGCCAGCCGCGCGCCAACCCATGACTTGCGCTTCACTGGCCCACGGGGCAAGCGCCTCGTCTGTGTTGGCTGGGCTGATGGGCTCAGGCGGCGTCGGCATACTCGAGGGCGTGCGGCTGAAGCGCGGAGCCGGGCCAGGTTGAATGACACCATCAATCTCGACAAAGGTTCCGCGCTCTCGCATGTGTGGATGCTGCGGAGCCTCATCCCAGTCCAACACCGGAACCACGCAGGCATCCGTATTGGCGAAAATACTCGCCCACTGGTCACGCGATCGGGTCCGGAAGCGGGCTGCCAGCACGGGTTTCGCCATTTCCCACATCTTCGGGTCTGCCTGGGGCCCCAGTGTCGCCGGGTCCAGTTTCAGACCCGTCAGCAGTTGGGCATAGAACCTGGCCTCCAGCGGACCTACGGATATCCACTTGTCATCGGCACACTGGTACACGTCGTAAAAGTGGGATCCCGAGTCCGAGATGTTGGTGCCACGGCGCGGGTTGAGCATCCCGGCTGCGTGCATCCCGAAAAAGGTTGTCGCAAGGCAGGCTGTTCCGTCCACCATGGCGGCGTCGATCACCTGGCCGGATCCCGATTTGTGCGTCTCGTGCAAGGCCGCTACGATTCCCAACGCCAGGAACAGTGACCCGCCGGCGTAATCACCCACCAGGTTCAGCGGGATTGTCGGCGGCGCGTTGCGCCGTCCGATGGCATTCAACACACCGGTCAGGGCGATGTACCCGATGTCATGGCCGGCCGTTTGCGCCAGCGGCCCGGTTTGCCCCCAACCGGTCATGCGCCCGTAGATGAGTCTCGGATTGCGCTGCAGGCATGCATCGGGCCCGAGCCCCAGCCGCTCGGTCACTCCGGGGCGAAATCCTTCGATCAACGCGTCCGCCTTCGAGATCAGCTGCAGGGCCACCTCCACGGCAGCGGGATCTTTCAGATCGAGCGCGATCGACTTGCGGCTGCGCAGCAGCAAGTCGTATTTCAACGGGCGGCGGATGCCGACCTCCACGGGGCTCTTGCGCTCTATGCGCAGTACCGTCGCGCCAAGGTCGGCCAGCAGCATGGCACACATGGGCCCCGGTCCGACGCCTGCCAGCTCGATGATCCGCGTTCCGGCGAGCGGTCCCGCCCTCAGCGCTTTCGCAGTGCCGCCCACTGTTCCTCGGTCCATTCGTGCATCGCCCGATTGCTCGGACCGCCGACGCCTTGCATCCAGCGTCCACCGTCGATGACGATGAGATCCCCCGTGATGTATGCGGACTCGTCCGCGGCAAGGTAGGCAAACAGATTGGCGAGCTCCTCGTGTTTGCCGACTCGACGCAGCGGCACTCCCAACTCCTGGGGCTCTACCTGTGATCCGGGTGGATACAGGCGCTCCCAGGCGCCTTCCGTTGGAAATAAGCCGGGGGCCACCGCGTTCAGGCGAATGCCTTTGGGTCCCCACTCGACTGCAAGGCTGCGCGTCATTGCGACTACACCCGCCTTGGCCGCCGCGGAAGGCGCGGTAAACGCAAGCCCGGTGAAAGAGGGCGTGGTTGCCACGCTGATCACTGAGCCGCCGCGCTGACCTTCGATCCAACGCCGCCCGCAGGCGATCGTACAGTAGAAGGATCCATGCAGGACGATACCCAACACCGCGTCAATGGCTCGCGGGGAGAGTTTGTCTGATCGGGCCACGAAATTGGCCGCTGCGTTGTTCACCAGGACATCCAGGGGGCCGACCCGCCAGATCTCCTCCATCATCGCCTCGACGCTGTCCGCGTTTCGAACGTCGCACTGGACCGTCGCAACCGATCCGGACGTCGCCGACCGGAACTCATCTGCCGCGGCGCTCAGCACTTCCGGCCTGCGCCCGCAGATGATGAGCTCGGCGCCGAGCTGCAGATAGCGGCGGCCGATGCTCTTGCCAAGACCGGTGCCCCCGCCTGTGACCAGGATGCGTTTGCCCTTCAGCAGATCAGATCGAAACATGGCGCCCCTCAGCGTCGCGCTTCGCGGCCCAGCAGGACGTTGGCAATGATATTGCGCTGGATCTGGTTGGTGCCTTCGATGATCTGCACCACCTTGGCGTCGCGGAAATATCGGTTGATTGGATAGTCAGCGGACACGCCCGCCGCACCGAACAACTGTACCGCATCCGTAGCCACTTTCATCGCGACATCGGAGGCGAAGCACTTGGCCATCGCGGCGAATTGGGCGAGCGTCTGGCCACTGACCCCGGCGGTCACAAGAGAGGCGGCCTTGTACGTCAGCTGCCGGGCCGCTTCGGTCTGCATGACCATGTCGGCCATCATCCAGCGCAAACCCTGGAAATCGCTCAGGATCTGCCCGAACGCCTTGCGATTGCGGATGAAGGCGGAGGCGTGATCGATGGCCCCCTGCGCTATACCGACTGCGCGGGCGGCCATGATCGGCCGGCTGGTGTTGAACGCTTCCATCACGCGCTTGAAACCCGTGCCGTCCTGCGGTCCCAGGCGGTTTGCCTCGGGAATAAACACATCGTCGAAGAATAGCGGACACGATGGGACACCCCGCGCACCCAGCTTGTCTTCCTTGCGCCCGATCGTCAGGCCCCGGGTACCTCTTTCGACGATGAACAGGTTCACATTCTCACGGCCGCTGACACCGGTGCACTTGGCGCCAACCAGGATGAAATCGGCGATGTTGGCGTTGGTGCACCAGATCTTCGCACCCGACAACCGGTAACCGCCGGGGGTCTCGGTTGCGCGTGTTTTGATGCCCGATACGTCCGAACCGCTTTGCGCTTCGGTCGTGGAGAACGCGCCGCGCAGATCTCCGGCCGCCAGGCCGGGAAGGAAGCGGCTCTTCTGTTCCTCGGTGCCGGCGGCGAGCAGCGCCCCGAAAGCCACCCACTGCACCACGAGCAGATAGCCTGTGTTGTAACAGACCCGCCCAAGCTCTTCGACGGCAACGCAGGCGGCCAGCATGTCGCCCGTACCGCCGTACTGCTCCGGAAACGGCAGCGCGAACAGCCCGAGGCCCTTCAGCAGGTCGAACATGTCCTGGGGATACTCGGCCGTGCGATCGATTTCGTCCGCGCGCGGGGCAACCTTCTCACGCGCAATTCGCCTGATCAGGTCCTGGACTGCGAGCTGGTCGTCGCTGAGCGCGTAAGTCAATGCCGGGCCTCCGTTGAACGCACCGCGGGCGATCCGCAGCGGGGAAGAGCGTCCCGAAGGGCCCCCGAGGGCCGTTGACGATGCTTTCCAAGCGTTAATATAATCGAACGGCGTTCAGAAAAACACTATGCACCTTCCGGGGGTCCCAGATGGGGTACTGTTTTGCGCAGCTGGCCGGACCTCAGCGAGCCGGTTCAACGGAGGGGAAATGAGCACCGAAACATATGATTTCGTGATCGTCGGCAGTGGCGGCGCCTCGATGTGTGCGGCGCTGCTGTGCAAGGCGAGCGGCCGACGCGCGCTGATCATCGAGAAGCAATCGAAAGTCGGGGGCTCAACGGGTTTTTCCGGTGGCGTCTGGTGGATTCCTGACAATCCCGTGATGAAGCGTGCCGGCGTCGAAGACTCTTACGAGCGCGCCAAGCGGTATTTCGACGCCACCGTTACGTACCACGGGCCTGCCACCTCGGAACAGCGCCGCGTGAAGTTTCTCAAGGTGGGTCCCGAGTTGGTCGAGTTTCTGGAGCGCGCCGGCATGCAGTTCAAGTATGCCGATGGCTGGCCGGACTATTACGACACGCTGCCCGGGGGCGAGCCGCGTGGCCGCTCGCTCGTCGCCCAACTGTTTGACATCAACGAGCTGGGTGAGTGGAAGGACCGCTTGTCGATGTACCCAGGCGTGCATATGCCCATGGGCTCCGAGGAATATCCCACTTTATTTCTGGCGAAACGCACCTGGGCGGGCAAGCGCATGGCGTTGCGTCTCATGTGGCGCATGTTGCGCGCGAAGCTGCGCGGCCAGGATTTGCGCGCCAACGGCGCGGCCATCCAGGGCCGGATGTTGCAAATTGCGCTACGCGAAAAGTTACCCCTCTGGACCGACTCTCCAGTACGTGACTTCATTGTTGAGGAGGGCAGGGTTGTTGGTGTCATCGCCACACGTAACGGCCGTGACGTTCGCATCCGCGCTACCAACGGCGTGCTCATCAACGCGGGAGGGTTCTCCCGCAACCGCGAGCTGCGCGAGCAGTTTCAACCGAAGCCGAACCCCTGGCAGTGGACGAATGCCAACCCCGGCGATACGGGCGAGATCATGCAGGCTGCCATGCGCCTGGGTGCTGCAACGGACTGCATGAACGAAGCGTGGTGGGTCATCACCTCGCTCGGTCCGAATGAGTCTCTCCCGCAAGGTGCGGTTGCCGCCGATGGCACACCCATTCCCTTCATGCACCACCTGGATCTGTCGCTACCGTACTCAATGTTGGTCGACAGCCAAGGTCGCCGCTTCTGCGACGAGTCGGGCGCCTATATGGAAATTGGGCAGCGGATGTATGAACGCCACGCCGAGACGGGCAAAGCGATTCCGAGCTGGCTGATCATGGACAGCCGGCAGCGCAAGTTCTACCCGTGGGGCACGGCTGCACCTGGGGCCATTCCACAGGCGTGGCTCGACAGCGGCTATCTGAAACGCGCAAATTCGCTGGAAGAGCTTGCGCAACTATGTGGCATCGACCGCGTCGGACTCAATACCACTGTCAGTCGGTTCAATGAATTCTGCCGGACTGGCCGCGATCTGGACTATGGCCGCGGCAGCCGCGCGTTTGACCGCGCGCATGGTGACCCGACCGTCAAGCCCAATCCCAACCTGGGGTCGATCGAAGAGGCACCCTTCTATGCGGTCGCCATGTATCCGGGCGATGTGGGTACGGCCGGTGGCCTGGTCACTGACGAATTCGCGCGGGTACGGCGCGGTGACGGGTCAATCATCGAAGGTCTCTACGCGACCGGCAATTCGACAGCATCCGTGTTTGGTCGCGCCTATCCCGGCGCCGGCGCCAGCATCGCGGCGTCATTTGTATTCGGTTATGTCGCGGCTCAGCATGCCTGCAGTGAAGCAGGCGCGAGGAGCGCGGCGCCAACGGAGAATGCAGCATGAGCGAGGTTGCACTTCCCTCGCGCGAGGTTCTGGTCGACATCTATCGACGGATGACGCTCATCAAGCAGAACGATGAGCGTTTCATCGCCGTCATCAAGTCCGGCCAGATCGTGGCGCCTTATTACTCGCCCCGCGGCCAGGAAGCGATTCCGTCGGCGCTGTCGGTAAGCCTGACGGACCAGGACTACATCTGCACGATTTATCGCGGCTTTCACGACATGCTGGCGAAGGGCGTGCCCGTGCGGATGTTGTGGGCCGAAGTGGCTGGCCGAACCACGGGAACGTGCAAAGGCAAAGGCGGGCCGATGCACATCACCCATCCGCAAAGCGGTGTGATGGTAACAACGGGCATCGTCGGCAGCTCCATGCCCATTGCCAACGGCCTGGCGCTTGCCGCCCAGATCCGGGGTGAGAAGCGGGTGGCAGTTGCTTATTTCGGCGATGGCGCCTCCAACATCGGCGCTTTCCACGAATCGTTGAACATGGCGGCCGTCTGGAAGCTGCCGGTGGTGTTCGTCTGTCAGAACAACGGGTACGGGGAGCACACGCGCTACGAGGTCGCTACATCGGCTGCCCGCATTTCCGATCGCGCAGCGGGGTACCAGATACCGGGCGTCACGGTTGACGGCAACGATCCCCTGGCGATGTATCACGTTGCCAGGCAGGCGATCGATCGGGCGCGTTCGGGTGAGGGACCGACGCTGATAGAAGCCAAGACCTTCCGTTTCCAGGGCCATGTGTTCGGCGATGCCGACAGCTACATGTTGAAAGGGGAGAAAGAGGCGGCGATGGCGCGGGATCCCGTGCCGGCCTATCGGAAGTGGCTCATCAAGCAGGGACACGCGACGGAGGCGTCGCTGGCGAGACTCGAGGAGGCCATCAGTGTCGAGATCAGTGCCGCGGTTGAGTTTGCCCTGTCCAGTCCCGTGCCTGACATCTCCGAGCTGCGCCGTGATGTTTTCGCGCAGGAGATGCTCTCATGAATGCCACGCAAACGCCTGCATCGAAGCCCTTGAACACCATCCAGGCGGTCAACCTTGCCCTGGATGAGGCCATGCGCACCGATCCCAACGTCATCCTCTTGGGGGAAGACATTGCTGACGAGCAGGCTGGTGGCATCGTCGGTGTCACGAAGGGTTTGTCCCAGAAATACGGCAAGAGCCGGGTCCGATCCACGCCGATTTCCGAGCAGGCCATCATCGGGGCCGCCATCGGAGCGGCCATTGTTGGCATGCGGCCCGTTGCCGAGATCATGCTGATGAACTTCACGACCGTCGCCATGGACATGATCGTGAATCATGCGGCGAAGCTGCGTTTCATGTCCGGTGGTCAGACCCACGTACCGATCACGATCCGCACGATGACGGGGGCCGGCTTCGGCACTGGCGGCCAACACGCTGACTATCTGGAGGCGTGGTTTGCGCACACGCCGGGCATCAAGGTGGTCGCCCCGTCATCTCCCGCTGACGCCTATGGGCTCATGCTCGCCTGTATTTTCGATGACGATCCGTGTTTGTTCATCGAGAACATGCCCACGTACTGGAATCCAGGACCGCCACCGCAGCCTGGTGTGCGCATTCCACTCGGGCGCGCAAATATCCTGCGAGCCGGCACCGATGTGACGGTCATCAGCTACAGCCGCACGGTAGCGGACTGCGTCGCAGTGGCGGAGAAGTTGAGCAAGGAAGGTGTCAGCGTAGAGGTCGTCGATCTGCGCACGGTCGCCCCCCTCGATTTCGACACGGTGCTGCGATCGGTTGCCAGGACCCGCAGGGCTGTAATCGTGCATGAAGCGGTGAAGGCTTTTGGCGTGGGGGCGGAAATTGCCGCCAACATCAACGAGCATCTGTTTGGCCAGCTGAAGGCGCCCGTCGGACGGGTCGGCGCCTACTTTTCACCGGTCCCGTTCGCCAAGGCGCTGGAGACCGAGTTCGTTCCCACCCCGGCGCGGATCGAAGCCGCCCTCCGGGCCACCTTGACATGAGGCATCCGTAAATCCATGACCACCGAGGTTCTGCTCCCAAAGATCGGCTTCTCGATGAACGATGCGGTATTGAGCCAATGGCTCATTGACGATGGAGCGCCGGTCGTAGCGGGGCAGCCGCTGTATTCCATCGAGAGCGACAAGTCCGTGCAGGAAATCGAGTCTCCCGCGAGTGGGACTCTGAGGATACTGGCGGCCGTTGGTGAGACCTACACCGTCGGAACCGTCCTCGCGGAAATTGTGTGATGCCGCAGCCTGCGCACATTCCCGCACACCTGGTGAGGGACTTCGACTACCGGGAGTTCCCGGGTCACGACACCGACGTGCACCTGGCGTGGAAGTCGCTGCATGAGGGTCCGGACATCTTCTGGTCTCCGCGCCATGGCGGCTATTGGGTAGCGACGCGAGCGGACGATATCGATGTGATGCAGACCGATCACGAGCGGTTCTCGCATCGGCACATCACGGTGCCGCCACAAACAGACTTTCCTGCACTCGCGCCGCTGGAGTTCGATCCACCCAGTCACGGCCCCCTGCGGGCCATCCTCTCGCCGGCGTTCGGTCCGCGACCCATGCAGGAAATCGAGGCCGATCTGCGCAAGCTGTCGGTCGAGCTGCTCGATCGGATCGTGCCACGCGGTGAATGCGAGTTCGTGGATGCGTACGCCAAGCGATTGCCCATTGTTACCTTTCTGCGGCTGGTGGATCTGCCGCTGGGCGATCGTGACCAGCTACTGGAATTGACCGAAATGTCGGTACGGCCACGAAGCGATGCCGACCAGGCGCGCGCTTTTGGCGGGCTGCATGAATATACGCAAAAATGGATTCGGGAACGTCGCGAGCGTCCGGGACCTGACGTGTTCAGCCGGATCGTCAATGCGAAGATCGGCGAACGTCCGCTGACCGATGCGGAAACCGCCGGCATGCTCTCCAATGTCATTTTTGGTGGACTGGACACGGTCGCCTCGGCACTGTCCTTTACGGCGCGTTGCCTGGCCGAGAATCCGCACATTCGCGCACAGCTGCTAGCTAACCGGCGGCTGATTCCAACAGCCGTCGAGGAGTTCCTGCGCCGCTTTGGCATCCCCAACACGGCGCGGGAGATGACACGGGACTTCGAATACAAGGGATTGCTCTTCAAGGCGGGCGAACGGATTCTCTTGCCGAAGACGCTGCACGGTCTCGATGAACGCCGCTTCCCCAAGCCTCTCGAGGTAGATTTCGCGCGGCCGAAAACCCCGCATGCGGCTTTCGGCGATGGGCCGCATCGCTGCCCGGGATCCTTTCTGGCGCGCCTGGAGATGAGGGTGTTTCTCGAGCAGTGGCTCGATCGGATTCCGGAGTTTCATATCGCGCCGGGCGAGACGCCACGCACCAGCTCCGGACCCGTGAATGGTGTGTTGTACCTGCCGCTCGTGTGGTGAAATCAACTCGGGCCCGCGCCGCTTCCAAATGGCGCAGGCTTACGCGACCTCCATCATCGCGAAATCCTGCTTGCGCGCCCCACATCCCGGACACGCCCAGTCCTCGGGAATGTCCTCCCAGCGCGTCCCGGGTGCGATGCCTTCGTCTGCGTCACCGGTTGCCTCGTCGTAAATGTAACCGCAGAAGAAGCACTGCCATTTCTTGAAATCGGTGCTCATCTCACCTTCCATTGAAGGGGCAGCCCATACAGCGTGCCATTGACGCCGGAGCGCATCTCGATCTTGCCGCCTGGCTGAATCTCGAAGTCAGGGATCCGCCGCAGCCATTCCTCCATGAACACCTTCAGCTCCGTGCGCCCGAGATTGGAGCCCGGGCAGCGATGCGGGCCGTTGCCAAAGGTGGAATGCATCGGCGTCGGCCGGTTGAAGTCGACTTTGAGCGGCTCCGGAAAAGCCCGCTCGTCGAGGCCGTGCAAAGTCGTCGGCATGATCACCATGTCGCCGGCTTTCATGGTCACGCCCTTATAGACCATGTCCTCGCGCACGCACCGGCCTTGGTTGACGATGGGAAACCGCCGCAACAGCTCGTCCACGGCCTTGGGAATCAACTTCGGTGACTCCACCAACTGGCGGCGATGCTCGGGGTTGCGTGCGAGGAACAGTGCCGCAAATGACATGGCGGTCACGACGGTATCCATGCCGCCTATCAGGATAAGAGACACCATTCCAACAATTTCCGGATCGGTCAGCGGCCGGCCGGTGACTTCCGCGCGCGTCAGCTTGGTGATGAGGTCGTCCCCGGGATTCTTGCGGCGTTCGGCGATTTTCTCAGCGGCGTACGCAAAAATCTTCCCGATCGTGACATGTACGTCCCCGGGTTGCTTTGGCCGCACCATGCCTTCTGCCCATTCGAGCAGTTGCTTGCGATCGGTGCCCGGCACGTCAACGATGGACATGAACACCTCGATCGGCAGGTGCTGCGCGAAGTCCACGACGAAGTCGCATTGACCGCGAGGCTTGAGCTCCTCGACGAGTTTGATCGCGAGGGCGCGCGCCTTTGCCTCGAGGCCCGCGACGGCCTTCGGTGCGAAGGACGCATTGATCAGCGCCCGGTAGGCGGTGTGCTGTGGCGGGTCCGCGAAGATCGGGAATAGCGGGACTGGGGGCGCGTTGCTCTTCGGCACTGTCAGGCGCGTGCTGGAGAAGTGTTCGAAGTCCGCGAAGATCTTGTGGATGTCTTCGCCGCGGGCCGCAACCCAATGGCCGCCGTTACAGGGCGACCAGAATATGTCGGGGTACTGCGGAGCGTGCAACTGCTTGAGCGCGAGGTGGAAGTCCTCTGCAGCGCCGGGCGGATTGTAGATGTCGAAATCGAACACGAGCTCGGCTGGTACGTGCGCTGGAATCGCAGCGGGGCCGTTCGTGGAATTGTCCGTCTGCGCTGCTGTCACCCGGGTTCTCCTGCCGGCGCGCTTTCTGTCGTCACTGGGGGCGTGCAGCGCCGGTAAATTGCGTTTTTGAATGCCGTTCAATAATATAAACGCCGTTCGCGGGTGTCAACGACCCGGCTTCAGGGGCAATGTGCAAGCCGCAGTCTTCAAAGGTGTCGGCTCACCATTGAGTATCGAGACACGTCCCGACCCCGTGCCGGGCGAGGGCGAGATCGTGCTGCGCGTGGGCCGCTGTGGAGTCTGTGGAACCGACCTCAGCATGACCGACGGTAGCGGGCAGACCTATGAGCCCGACTCCATCATCGGACACGAGTTCGCGGGCGAGGTCGTGGCGATGGGCGCGGGCGTGAGTCGATTCAAAACGGGGGATTGCGCCACGGCGCTGCCTTACATCGGCTGCGGAAGGTGCGCGACGTGCCTTGCCGGGCGCCCCAACTTCTGTACGCAGTTCAGGGGCGCGGCGGGTGGATTCGCCCAATACGTCATCGCCAGCGAGCGAGTCGCAGTCAAACTGCCCGCCACCCTTACACTGGCTGACGGCGCGCTGATTGAGCCGTTGGCAGTGAGCCTGCATGGCACTGCGCTGGCGCATTTCACCCCTGGTGCACGTGTCCTCGTCATTGGCGCAGGTCCAATCGGCCTCACCGTCCCAGGGCTGCGGGGGGAGTTCGCGGATTACCGCGCGGGGTTTGGATTTCACTGAGGTTGAGGCCGTACGGTCGCTACAGGAAACACATGAGCACGATTTCATTTGCAGGACGGGTTGCCATCATCACCGGGGCGGGAGGTGGTCTGGGCCGCGACTACGCGCTGGACTTGGCCCGACGAGGAGCGGCGGTCGTCGTGAATGACCTCGGAACCAGCTCTGACGGGACGGGAAGTCCGAGCCGAATGGCGGACCGTGTCGTTGATGAGATTCGCGCAGCCGGTCTGAGCGCGGTGGCCTCATATGATTCAGTAGCCACTGCCGAAGGCGGCGACGCCATAGTGGCGACTGCGATGAAGGCGTTTGGGCGCGTCGACGTGCTCATCAACAACGCGGGCATTCTGCGCAACGCGCCGTTCGATGAGCTGCAGGACTCCACCATTGATGCCATGCTGAGTGTGCATCTGAAAGGCGCGTTCAACGTGACCCGCCCGGCATTTCGGCTGATGAAGCGGCAGGGCTACGGCCGCATCCTGTTTGCCTCGTCCGCCGCCGGAATGTTTGGCAATGCTGAACAGGCGGCCTATGGGGCTGCCAAGGCCGGACTCGTGGGGTTGATGAACGTACTCTCCCTGGAAGGGCGCGCGCACGGGGTGTTGTGTAACGCGCTGCTGCCGACCGCAGAAAGCCGCATGGGTGCGCAGATGTCTGCGACCCAGATGAAGGAGTTTGGCGAGGTGTTCGCCATGGCCGGCCCTCACCTCGGCAACAGCGGTACGCCTCCATTCGTGACACCGCTGGTGGTGTACCTGGTCAGCGAAGCCTGCAGTTCGACCCATGGAATCTACTCTGCGTCACTCGGACGCTATGCGCGGGTGTTCATCGCGGCAAGCGACGGGTGGGTCGGGCCGCGCGATAAGTCTCCGGCTGCAGAAGACATCGAGGCGCATTTCGCCACCATCTGCGATCAGAAGAACGTCACGGTTCCTGGAAGCCTGCGCGACGAATTCACTGACATCATCAAATTGTTGCGGAAAGTCATAGCATAGTGTCCGAGCATGACTATGTGATTGTGGGAGCGGGTTCCGCCGGCTGTGTGCTCGCCAACCGGCTGTCGGAAAACCCTCGCAACGACGTGCTGCTGATCGAGGCGGGGCCCCAGGACACAAGTCCGCTCGTGCGCATGCCGAAGGGTCTCGGCAAGCTGCTCACAGATCCTCGCCACGCGTGGTTCTTTCCAACCGAGCCCGAAACCGGAAATGGCGGCAGGGGCGAGTACTGGGTGAGAGGCAAGCTGTTGGGCGGTTCGAGCTCTGTGAACGGCATGGTTTACATCCGCGGCCAACCGCAGGACTACGATCACTGGGCCGCTTTGGGACTCAAGGGGTGGGACTGGAAAACGGTCGCATCCTATTTCAAGCGGATGGAAGACCATGTGCTGGGGGCTGACGAAGTGCGCGGCGCGGGCGGTCCCTTGGGAGTTTCCTTCGGCACCAAACGCTACCGGCTTGCTGATGCGATGTTGGATGCGGCGGGCAAGCTAGGCGTACCAGTTAAGGACGATATCAACCGGCCCGACCAGGAAGGCATCGCCTATTTGTGCGCGACCATCAAGGGAGGCCGGCGGCAGAGCGCCGCCGAAGCGTTTCTGAGGCCAGCGAGCCGCCGTCAAAATCTCAGGGTGGTAACCGACATCCTGGCCCATCGCGTGCTGTTCGAAGGCAGGCGCGCCGTAGGGGTCGCAGGTGCCCGAGGCGACACGCCTGTAGAGTTCCGGGCCCGCCGTGAAGTCATTCTGTCGGCGGGCGCCTTGCAGTCGCCTCGGCTCCTGCAGCTCTCGGGAGTAGGACCTGCCGGGCATCTGCGCTCACTGGGCATCGAGGTTCTCGTTGACAGCCCGGATGTGGGCAGCAACATGCGCGAGCACCGCCTGCTGTTCATTCAACACCGGCTGAAGAAGAACGGCAGCGTAAATGGGCAGTTTGCCGGACCGCCTCTCATATTCAACGCGCTGCGATATCTGCTCACGCGCGGTGGTGTCATGGCTACGGGCTCCCATGACGTTGGCGGTTTCATCCGCACCGATCCCGGACTCGATCGACCCGACGCCCAGATCATGATGGCTCCGTATTCCCTGGATCTGTCGGCGCAGGCGCTGGGATTCGAGTCCTTTCCGGGCGTACAGGTGTTCGGCTACGTGCTGCGGCCGGAAAGCCGGGGAACCGTGATGGCACGCTCTTCGAATCCGGCCGATCTGCCGGTGATCCGGCCGAATTACATGAGCGTCGAGTCCGATCGGCGCGGCAGTGTAGGTGTCGTCCGGTTCATGCGCCGGTGGCTTTCGCAGCCGCCGTTGGCCCCGTTTCTCGCCGAAGAGACAACTCCGGGTGACGATGTCGAATCTGACTCCGAGATTGTCGATGCGTTCGCACGTCTCGGGCAATCGGGTTACCACGCCTGTGGAACCTGCCGGATGGGGACGGACGCCAATGCCGTGTTGGATGAGCGTCTGCGTGTAAGAGGTGTATCCAGCCTCCGCGTGATCGACTTGTCATTCTTTCCAACCATGATCTCCGGCAATACGAACGGGCCCATGATGGCGCTGGCCTGGCGGGCTGCGGATCTCATTCAGGAGGATTCCCGATGAGCCCAAGTGCCGAAGATGTTGTCAAGCGGGCCATAGACGACGCGGTGGCGCGCGGGGTCGAGACCGGAGTCCAGGTAGCCGCTTATCTCAAGGGTAAGCTCGTGGTGGACACCTGGGGCGGCGTCGCCGATGAGGCCACGGGTCGCAAGGTGGACGGCGACACGTTGTTCAACGTGTATTCGGTGACCAAAGCCGTCGCCGCAGTGGCTCTACACATACAGGCGGATCGGGGCTTGATCGACTACAACGCGCCCGTCGCACGATACTGGCCCGAGTACGGTGCGAACGGGAAGGCCGCGACGACCGTTCGCGATGTGTTGACCCATCGTGCTTGCGTGCCTCAGATGCCCTCGGATGTCACGCCGGAGCGCATGTGCGATTGGGAATGGATGACGAGGGCAATTGCCGCTCTCGAGCCGATTGCCCCTCCGGGCACGAAAACGCTGTACCTGTCGATGACATTCGGTTGGATAGTGGGTGAGCTCGTGCGGCGTACCGATCCGGCGCGCCGCTCGCTGGGGCGCTTCATCCGGGAGGAGATCGCAACACCGCTCGAAATCACGGATCTGTGGGTCGGAATCCCGGATTCAGCAGAAGTCCGCATCGCGCGGCAGGTGAATGCCCTGCGGCCCATTCCCGCGGAGTATCTGCCGCCATTGTTTCTGGCTTCGATGCCGGAGCAGGTGGCTCTGAGCCCGGTTGTATTTGAGCGACCCGATGTGCGGCGTGCGGAAGTGGCAGGTGTGGGTGGAATCTTCAACGCGCGCAGCGAGGCTCGGTTCTGGGCCATGCTGGCGAACTTGGGCGAGCTGGATGGCGTGCGTGTTCTGTCGCGCAAGCTTGCACAGACATTCAATACTCCACGGGCGCACAGCGACGAGCCTGACCAGGTGATGTTCAACATCCCGTTGCCGATCAGCATCGGTGGGTTCTGGCTGGGTGGGCCCAACACACCCGTGTGCTCGCCGAAGAGCCCCAGGGCGATCTGCCATCCAGGGCAGGGCGGCTCCATCGGCTGGGCCGACCCCGAGACGGGCTTGGCCGTGGCCATTTGCCACAACCGGCTGTTCAACGCGAGCACGCCCGCGGAAGATCCGATCCTGCCGATCGCGGACGCCGTCCGTGCCGGATTGGGCTTGTAGCCGCCACGCCAGCCTCGACTTGATGGGAGGGGATATCGAGGTGCGCAGTCAGCCGGACCCTGGTAGGCGCGCCGGCCGTGCGCGCGGTGGCCCGGCTGTCGTGGATTGACGATCCCGGGACCGTCGTTTATATTTTTGAATAGTATTCACATATCAGATTACGCGCCCGCCCAGTCGGGCGGCAACCGGTGAGTCGCCCCAGGCCCGAAAGGCCCGGCGCGGCGCCAGGGGAACGGAGCCGAGGCATGCGAACGGTTCGGGAGCTCATCGAGCGCAACGCGCGGTATTTCCCAGATCGGGAAGCCTTCGTTTGCGACGCTCGGCGGCTGACCCATGCCGGTCTTGCGCAGCGGGCACTGCGCCTCGCGAGTGGCTTGTACGAGCTGGGGCTCAGGCGGCAGGACCGCCTCGCCGTGCTGGCCATGAACAGCCTGGAATTCTATGAGACCTACGCGGCAGCCGAAGTGGCTGGCTATGTCGCAGCTCCAATCAACTACCGTTTGGCGCCCGCCGAGATCGCCTACATGCTGCGGGATTCGGCCGCGAAGATCCTGATCTTCGAGGCGCAATACGCGGCCGCGGTGGCCACGCTGCGTTCGGAACTTCGCGACATTCAACACTACATCTGCATCGACCCGGGCACGGCGGACCGGCCGGAGTGGGCCCTGGCGTTTGAGGAGATCGTTGCGCGAGGCTCGGCTGAGGGCCCCCCAATCACCGCTCGGCCAGATGACTATGTGTATCTGTGGTACACGAGTGGTACCACGGGTAAGCCCAAGGGAGTCGCCTGGCGACAGTGGAAAGCCGTCGAATCCGCGCGTGCCAACGCACTCATCACCGAGCTTACCGGCGACTCGCGCGTTCTGCAGGTCACACCTGCTTTCCATATTGGCGGCAAGGGATACGTCAACGGCGTCGGGTGGATGGGCGGTTGTACGGTGTTACATCGCGCGTTCGACCCCGTCGACATGTTGGGCACGATCGATAGCGAGCGGATCACGATGACCTTCATGGTCGCTGCCATGTTGCAGGCCGTTCTCGCCGTACCGGACCTGGCTACCTATGATCTGTCGAGCATGCGCATGATCGTCACCGCGGCCGCTCCGATACCCGTACCCGTGTTGCGTCGCGGGATTGAGCTGCTCGGGCCGGTCTTTTCCATCCAGTACGGTTGTACGGAGGTGGGAGGCATCTCGGCCATGCCGCGCTGGGAGGTCAATCCCAATGGCACCGCGACCGACATACGGCGCCTCGCGTCCGTGGGTCACATTCCCCCAGAGGTTGATTTCCGTCTCGAGGACGAGCAAGGCAAACCATGTCCCGCCGGAGTACCCGGAGAAGTGATCATTCGCTCGCAAGCCATGTTCGATGGGTACTGGAACAACACGCCGGCGACCCTCGAGGCACTGCGGGACGGCTGGTATCACACCGGTGACATCGGTGTCCTCGACGAGGAAGGTTATCTGTTTCTCGTCGATCGCAAGAAGGACATGATCATTTCCGGTGGCGAGAATATCTACAGCCGTGAAGTCGAGGAGGCGCTCGCCAGCCACGGCGACGTGGTGGATGCGGCCGTGATCGGAGTACCGCATCCGAAATGGGTCGAGGCCGTCAAGGCTGTGGTCGTGATCAGGAATGGAGCGAGCGTGACGGAAGAGGGGCTGATTGCCCACTGCAAGACCCGCATTGCCAGTTACAAGTGCCCGAAGAGTGTGGCCTTCGTAACCTGCCTGCCGCGGCTGGCAACGGGAAAGATCGACAAACCGGCGCTGCGCGCCCGCCACCGCCCTTGACCGAAGAGGTTCAGCCCGAAAGCATGCCTAAGATTACCTTCATCGAACACGATGGAACCGAGCGGACCGTGCAGGCCGATGCGGGCCGCAGCGTGATGCAGGCGGCCACCGACCACCTGGTACCCGGGATTCTGGCCGATTGCGGCGGAAACTGCGCCTGTGCCACCTGCCATGTCTATGTTGACGAGTCGTGGCGCGCCAGGCTGCCATCCCCCTCGAACGAGGAGCGCGAGATGATCGAATGCGCACTTCATGTCCAGGAGAACAGCCGATTGAGTTGTCAGATTCCAGTGACCGCCGAGCTGGATGGGCTGGTGATCCGTCTGCCGGAGTCGCAGACATGAGCGCCGCCAAGCCGGACCCGCAGGCCCACGACGGCAATGTCGCATTCGTGGTTGCGTCGGGCACGAATGTTGGAAGCAGGCTCGGGCGTGGCTTAGCCCGCGCGGGTTCGCGGGTTGCAGTGTTAGAAGAGGGGCCCGGGGGTGGGGCGGATGATGGGGCGGATGATGGGGCGGATGCAATTGACAGATACCCGGCATCACTGGCATCGCGCGCGCAAGTGCTGCACGCCTTCGATGCTGCAGCCGCAGATCTCGGGTCACCCCAACTTGTCATGGTGAGCGCCCTGCCGTCGAGCCTGTTCGTTCCGACCGACAGCGATGGGCTTACGGCGAACGAGTGGACGAGTACGGTTCATGATGCTGCGAAGATCACCCTGTATTGCCTGCAGGCTGCGCATTCCCACATGGTGAAGTCCGGTGGCGGCACGATTGTGTGTGTAGGTCCGTCCTTCGCCTTGGTTGGCGCGGCTCGCCTGCTGGGTCTGTCCACGGTTCTTGAGGCGCAGAGGGTGCTCGTGAAGTCAGCAGCACGCCAATGGGGGCGCCACGGTATACGAGCTCATTGGATCGCGCTTGGAGTCGGCGAGAACTATCCGGCGCTGCAGGAAGTGCCACTGCCGAACGGACCCGAGCTCGGGCCGCCTCCACCTCCCTTGGGACGCGTGCCCAACTTCGAGCAGGATGTGGCCGGCATCGTTGCATTTCTCGCCGGCAGCGCAGGTCGCGGGTTGACCGGGACTTCGCTCGTCGCCGACGGCGGCGACTGGATGGTGCCATGAGCGCTTCAGTTCACACGCTTGCCGGGAAAACGGCGCTGATTACAGGCGCGGGTGGAGGGATCGGGCGTGGCATCGCTCTTGCGCTGGTCTCGGCAGGCGCGAATGTCACCGTTGCCGTGCGGCGCAGGGCAACGGGTGAAGAGACGGCCGCGCTGATTCGCGCAGAAGGCGGTCGCGTGCTCGTCGTCGAGGCCGATGTTGCGAAGCAAGCCGATGTCCAGAACGCTGTCGCCAGAACGGCCGCGGAATTCTCGGGCTTGGACATAGTCATTCACAACGCGAATGCCGGGGACTCAGCGCATCCTGCCGCGCTCGAGGAAGTGACTGACGAGAGTTGGCATTCACAGGCCAGAGTGACGTGGGATGGCGCTTTGTGGCTGGCGCAGGCCGCGTTCGCACCTTTGAAGCGCTCGTCCGCGGGAAGATTCATTCTGCTCGGGTCCGCCTTCGGTTTGCACGGGGCCGGATTCAACCCCGTGTACGCCGCGCTCAAGGGCGGGATCAAAGGCTTCACGAAATCGCTGGCGCGCGAGTGGGGGCCGTTCGGAATTACGGTCAACGCCATTCAGCCTGCGGCCGCGACTGAGCCCACCGAAGTGTTCTTCAACCAATATCCCGAGGTGCGCGCCGCCTTCATGCGCAACTTCCCCTTGGGCCGCATGGGCCGTCCTCGGGAGGACATCGGCGGAGCGGTCGTGGCCATCTGCTCGGACGAGTTTGGATTCATCACCGCACAGTCCATCCAAGTGGATGGCGGCCTCTACACCGCAGTCTGACCGCATCGTGAGCCGCACTTATGACTAAAAGACTCCAGGGGAAAGTGGCCATTGTCACGGGCGCCGCATCCGGCATCGGCGCGGGGACGGCTACGCGGCTGGCCGACGAAGGCGCGGCGGTGGTAGTGGCCGATATCAACCTGCCCGGAGCTGAGGAGCTGGTAGCGCGGATCATCGCAACAGGGGCTGCTGCCGCGGCGGTCCGTGTTGACCTGGGCGACGAGCAGTCCATCAACGACATGGTCTCGTTTACTGTCGGTCGTTTCGGCGGCCTCGACATTCTTGATAACAATGCCGCGGATACGAGGTTGTCAGCGACGCGCGACGGCGGAGTCGAGCACACGGACACCCAGGTTTGGGACACGCTGATGCGAATCAATCTGCGCGGGACGATGCTCGCCTGCAAGGCGGCCATTCCACGGATGCGGGCGCGCGGCGGCGGATCAATCATCAACATGAGCTCAGGCTCCGGTTTGACCGGTGCGCTCGCTCCCACGGCCTACGGGGTTTCCAAGGCCGGCATCATCACACTGACGCAGTACGTCGCCACTCAACACGGCAAGGAAGGGATTCGTTGCAACGCAATTGCGCCCGGACTCATCGTCACGGAGGCTGCATCGAGTTACGCAGCCGGACCTTTTGGCGAGATGATGCTGCGCCACCACCTGACACCGCGTCTTGGAACGCCAGGCGACATTGCAGCCGCGGTGGCATTTCTCGCATCGGATGAGGCCTCATTCATCACGGGGCAGGTGATCAGCGTAGATGGGGGATTGCTGGCGCATGCGCCGTATCACGCGGACATGATGAAGATGAAACCGGGACACTGACCTTTCGGCTATGAACTCACAAATCGCCCCGCTCTTTGCGCCACTCGCCATTCGCTCGGTCACACTGCGCAATCGAGTGGTCATGGCTCCGATGACTCGCAGCTTTTCACCCTCTGGAGTTCCGGGAGCCGACGTGGCGGCCTACTACCGGCGCAGGGCTGAAGGTGAGACCGGTCTGCTGATCACGGAAGGGGTCGGAGTTGATCACCCGGCCGCGCTGGGAGACGCGGGTTTGAAGGAAGCGGATTTACCTCACATGTATGGTGAGGCGGCGCTCGCGGGATGGCGAGCAGTGGTCGAGGGCGTCCATGCGGCGCACGGCGTGATCTTTCCGCAACTTTGGCATCAAGGCGTGATGCGCATGGCGGGGACCGGACCCCATCCAGACGCACCGAGCTGCCGGCCTTCCGGACTTTGGGGGCCCACTGGCCGCACGACGTCGCTGGCTGCGGATGATGTTGCCGCCTGCGCACTCCCGACAACCCCAATGACGCAGACCGAGATCGCGGATGTCATCGCGGCATACGGCCGCAGTGCGCGCAACGCGATAGAAGTCGGATTCGACGGAATCGCGATTCACGGCGCGCACGGCTACCTGCCGGACAATTTCCTGTGGGAGGAGACCAACCAGCGTACTGACCGCTGGGGCGGGGACCGCAGGCGCCGCTCCGAGTTCGCCGTTGAAGTGGTCAAGACAATCCGCGCCGTAATCGGTCCCGAACGGCCGGTCATCTTGCGTTTTTCCCAGTGGAAGCAGCAGGACTTTCGCGCGCGCCTGGCCAACACGCCGCAGCAGCTCGAGGAGATTCTCGGGCCCATTTCGGATGCGGGAGTTGACGTCTTCGATGCGAGCGTCCGCTACTTCAACCGCGCGGAGTTCGAAGGCTCACCGCTGAACCTGGCCGGCTGGGCAAAGAAGGTCACCGGCAAGTTGAGCATGGCGGTGGGCGGCATTGGACTCAACAAGGGCGTCTACGACTCGAAGCGCGATGGGTCCGCACCCGCGGCCTACAACTTCGAGGCGCTGGTGGAGCGCTTTACACGGGGAGAATTCGATCTCGTGGAGGTCGGGCGCTCGCTGCTGCACGATCCGCACTGGACGCGCAAAGTTCGCCTGGGCGAGCAGCTCAGCCCGTTCAACGAGGACTCGCTGAAGGTGTTACGTTGAGGCTAACAACGAGGGTGCTGATATGAGTGAGGACACGCTACTGACCGAGCTCGATGAGGCGGGTGTCCTCACTGTCACCATCAACCGCCCGGAGTCCCGGAATGCGTTCGATACCGCGACACAGCGCCTGATGTCGGAAGCATTCTACGATGCCTCCCGCAATCCGGCTGTACGCGCCGTAGTCATGAGAGGCGCCGGTAAATCCTTCTCGTCGGGTGGCGATGTGAAAGCCCTTGGAGCGCCCGACCCGGATGATGCGATTGCCCAGCAGTGGTCCTCGGAGCCCGTTTGGAGCGATGTGGAGGCCCGGACGGATCGCCTGCGGCATTTCATGGAATCGTCGCTGTGGCTGCATCGAATGGGCAAACCCACCATTGCCATGGTGAGGGGGCCGGCGGTCGGCATGGGCTTGTCACTGGCCTTGGCGTGCGATTTCAGAGTGGCCTCCGAGACGGCATTCTTGATGACGGGCTTCTCCCGTATCGGATTGTGCGGCGACTATGGCGGTGCCTATTTCATGACGAAGCTGCTCGGTCCCTCCAAGACCCTGGAGTTGTACATGCTGAGCGAGAGGGTCAGTGCCGAGGAGGCCCTGCGGCTGGGGCTGGTAAACCGGCTGATTCCCGATCACGAGTTGGAGGCCCGCACCGTTGAGTTAGCGAGGCAACTGGCGCGCGGTCCCGCGGTTGCCCTGCGGTACATCAAGGAAAATGTGCACGCGGCTCTCGATCTGTCACTCGAGCAGGCGCTCGATACCGAGGCGCGCAACATGATTCGATGCCGGTTGTCGTTGGATTGCAAGGAGGCCATGAGCGCCATGGCTGAGAAGCGTGAGCCAAACTTCGTGGGGCGTTGACCGATGTCAGTGAGGCGAGCCGCTATTGTCTGCCCCGTGCGCACTCCGGTGGGCACGTTCGGAGGCAGTTTGCGTTCCGTGCCGGTCGAGACGCTGGGGGCAACCGTAGTCCGTGCGATCCTCGAGCGCACTCGATTGGATCCCACCCGCATCGAGGATGTTGTCTTCGCTCAGTCCTATGCAAACGGCGAGACGCCCTGCGTCGGCCGCTGGATTGCTCTTGAGGCGCAACTGCCGATCGAAGTGCCCGGGATGCAGCTCGACCGCCGTTGCGGAGGGGGCCTGCAAGCGGTCGTCAACGCGGCAATGATGGTGCAGAGTGGGGCGGCGGACGTCGTGTTGGCGGGCGGTGTCGAAAGCATGAGCAATGTCGAGTACTACACGACCGACATGCGCTGGGGCACCCGCGCTGGCTCGACGCGCATGCACGATCGGCTGGAGCGGGGGCGGGAAAGATCGCAGCCCGAAAGCCGCTTCGGCCGGATCTCGGGGATGATCGAGACTGCCGAGAATCTGGCTCGTGAGTTCTCAATCACCCGCGCGCAGTCGGACGAGTACGCGGCGCGTAGCCAACAACGAGCTGCCGCGGCCTGGCAGGCGGGCCGCTTTGCCGACGAGATTGTTAACATCACGGTTCCACAAAAAAAGGGCGAGCCCGCCGTCATCTGCATGGATGAGGGGGTTCGGCCGGACACGACAGCGCAGTCCCTGGCCCGGCTGCGCCCGCTCCTGAAGGACGGCACGGTCACCGCAGGCAACTCCAGTCAACAGAACGACGCGGCTGCTGCCTGCCTGGTGGTGGCGGAAGATCAATTGGCGCGGCTGGGATTGGAGCCGCTCGGCTACTTCGTCGGCTCGGCGGCCGCGGGCTGTGATCCGGCGACCATGGGAATCGGACCGGTGCCGGCGGTGAAGAAGTTGTTCGCGCGCACGGGATTCTCCTTCGACCGGATCGACCTGGTCGAGCTCAACGAGGCCTTTGCCTGCCAGGTGCTGTCAGTGTTGAAGGGCTGGAACTGGAACGAGCCGGAGCAATTGAATGTCAACGGCTCCGGAATCTCGCTCGGGCATCCGATCGGCGCCACCGGTGTGCGTATCCTCGCCACCCTGTTGTATGAGCTGCGCCGCCGGCGCGGCCGCTTTGGCCTGGAAACGATGTGTATTGGCGGAGGGCAGGGGCTCGCCGCGTTGTTCGAGAGCGCAGGCGGCTGACTGAGCACCTGGGCCTGAACGCTGACCGGCGAACGCTGAATCCTCGGAGGTCACATGAACGCAGTTCGACACCTCGAAGACTTCGATGATCCGGCTTTCGATCCCTTCGTTGCCGATGAGGCCATGTTCGGCCATTGCCCCGATCCCTACGGCCCACTCGCGGAGCTGCGGCGCCGGGGGCCGGTGCATGCACTCAACTACAGAGTGTTCATGGGCGAGCCGGCCGACGTCACGAGCAGTGACGTGGAGCACTTCACTGTGGTGGGCTACGAGGAGGTCAACCAGGCGCTGCGCGAAGTCGAAACCTTCTCCAACCGGGCGTACCTGCGCAACATCGGTATCAGCTTCGGACGCAGTGTTTCCACCATGGATGCCCCTGAGCATCCCCGTTTCCGGAAGATATTCCAGAAGGCATTCCTGCCTAACGTAGTCTCGAAATGGGGTGAGTCCGTGGTCGATCCGGTGATCGACTCCTTGATGGCGGCGTTCGAGAAGCGCGGAACGGCGGACCTCGTGCAGGAATTCACATTCCACTATCCCTTCAAGATCGTCTACCGCCAGTTGGGCCTGCCCGCGGACGAGGTCAAGACATTTCACAAGCTGGCGATGGCCCAGATCCTGGTCAGTGTGGATGTGGCGCACGGCACCGAGGCCTCCCGCAAGCTGGGCACGTACTTCGATGCCTTGATCGAGGAGCGCCGTCGCAACCCGGGAAATGACCTGGTCAGCGTTCTGTCGCAAGCCGAGGTGGACGGCGAGCGGCTGCCGCAGGATGTGTTGATTTCATTTCTGCGGCAGCTCGTCAATGCGGGTGGTGATACGACGTACCGGGGCACGAGTGTGCTGCTCACCGGCCTGCTGAGCAATCCTGATCAGTTGGAGGCCTTGCGCCAGAATCGTGCGCTCGTGCCCCAGGCTATTGAAGAAGCACTGCGCTGGGACGGGCCCGTACTCATTCAGACGCGCATGGCTCTGCGCGACGTCGAGCTGGGAGGCGTGAAGATCCCGCGGGGCGCATTCCTCGACGTGGCAGCCGGTGCCGCCAACCGGGACCCGCAGCGATTTCCCGATCCCGACACGTTCAATATCTTCCGTAAGCCCGTTCACCGTCACTTTGCGTTCGCTTTTGGTCCACACGTTTGCATAGGCCAGCATCTGGCGCGAGTTGAGATGACGCGCGCGTTGAATGCCGTACTCGACCGGTTGCCACATGTGCGGCTGGACCCGGATCGGCCGCCGCCGCAGATACAGGGGATCATGATGCGCGTGCCGAAGCACGTTTTCGTGCGGTTCGGCTGAGTACGCCACAGGCGCTCCCCTCAGCGCTGCAGCTTGGCGATCTCTGTGTCGCTGAGCCCAATCTCCGCGAAGACTTCCTGCGTATGCTCGCCCAAGCGTGGCGGCGCCCGGTGAAGATTAGCCGGGGTCTGTGAGAAGTGAACCGGGATCGAGGTCGTCACTGCAGCGCCCTCGGATGGGTGCTCGTAGTGTTGGAAGAAGCCGGTCTCCTGCAGGTACGGATCGTGGAGCAGCTCCTGCAACGTCCGCATGGGACCGTTCGGAATGTCTTCGCGATCGAGCAGCTCGTGCCACTCCGCCGTCGTGCGCAGCTTGAGCTGCTCGCCAACGATTCCGTATAACTCGTCATAGTGCGCCACACGGGCAGGTGTGGTCGCGAATCGCGGGTCCGCGATCAGATCCGCGCGCCCCAACGCCGGCAGGATCCGCTTCCACTGCTCATCATTCACCGCTAGCACGCAGATGTAGCCGTCCTTGGTCGGATAGGGCCTGCGGTGGCGCGTCAGCAGCCGGACATAGCCGATGCCGGGTTCCAGCGGAGGATCGAATGCCGCACCCCACAGATGCTCGAGATAGTTGAACGTCAGGATGGTCTCGAACATCGGTACCTGAACCTGCTGTCCCTTGCCGGTCCGCTCCCGGCTATACAGCGCCATGCCGACACTCGAGGCCAGCACGTAGCCGCAAAACTTGTCGATGATGACCGTTGGATAGAACCGCGGCTCGCCGTTCACCTGGCCCATGAGGCCCGCGATGCCGCTTTCGCCCTGCACGACGTCGTCGTATGCAGGATAGTCCCGGTGAGGGCCATCCTGGCGGTAACCTGGACCGAAGGCATAGATGATCCTGGGGTTGCGTTTCGCAATCGCCTCGTAGCTCACACCGAGCCGCTCAGCGGCCGCGGGCCGCATGCTGTGCACGAACACATCCGCCGTCTCAACGAGGCGCATGAGCGCCGCCAGTGCGTCCGGAGACTTGAGATTGAGCGTGACACTGCGCTTGTTGCGGTTCACGTTCATGTGCATCGCAGACATGCGCGCGTTGCGCGAAGGTCCGGTATCGCGGTTCGGATCGCCCTGCAGGGTTTCGATCTTGATCACGTCCGCGCCCATATCGCCCAGAATCTGGGTCGCGACCGGCCCCAGGACGTTCACCGTGAGATCGACCACACGGATGCCGGCCAATGGCCCCGTGGGTGCTTTATCTCCCTCGGCTTGCGGTGCCATCTATTTTGCCGACTCGCGGCCCTTGACCATCCGTAGCGGCGTATACACCTGCACCAGCGTCCCATCCTGTTTGATGATCCGGTTGCGCGTCCGCACGAGTCCCCGGTTCGGGCGGCTCTTCGAGCGGCGCGCCTCGATCACTTCGCATTCGACGTGAATGGTGTCACCGGCGAATACGGGGCCCTTGATGTCGAGCTCCATGTTGAGAAAGGCATAGCCGGTCTTCTGCATCGTTGCCTGCGAAAGCAGGCCTTCAGCCAGGCAGAAGACCAGGGAGCCGGGCGCCACGCGTCCCTTGATGTCCGATTCGTGCTTGAGGAATTCGAGGTTCGTGAACAGAACCTCGGTCATCCCGATGGCATTGATGAAGCCCACGATGTCAGTCTCCGTGACGGTGCGGCCCACCGTCTGGAACTGGCGGCCGACGGGCAGGTCCTCGAAATAAAAGCCGATGCCGACGGTTTCCATGTTGGTTCAGACCGGGTCCCAGGGTGTGAGGGCCATTGAGGGCACGTTCGGGAAGAAACTCGACTCGAATGCCGGCATCGCGTGCTCGGCAATCGCTTCGGGGGTCCAGCCCTCGCTGCGGTGCACCGAGCGGATCATGCGGATCTGGCTGAAGAAGTAGATTTCGTTGGCGCGCACACCGAAAATCTGCCCGCTCACTTTCGCAGCCGCATCGCTCGCGAGGTACACGGCGAGCGGCGCGATCTTGGCGGACTCCATCTTCTTCATCTTTTCGATGCGGGCGATGTTCTCAGGGGTATCGGCCGGGATCGTCGCAGTCATAGCGGTCCACGCCCAGGGAGCGATGCAGTTGGAGCGGACGTTGAATTTCGCCATGTCGAGCGCGATCGACTTGGAGAGCCCGGCAACACCCATCTTGGCCGCTGAATAGTTCGCCTGCCCGAGGTTGCCGATCAACCCGGAAGTGGACGTCATGTGGATGTAGGCGCCGCAGGCCTGGCTCTTGAAGTAGGGCGCAGCCGCGCGAGCGACATAGAAGGAGCCGTTGAGGTGAACATCCACGACTGCCTTCCACTCTTCGATCGACATGTTGAAGAAGAACCGGTCCCGCACGATGCCGGCGTTGTTGACGACGCAGTCGATGCGGCCAAAGGAATCCATTGCCATCTGCACTATGTGACTGGCCGCTTCGGGAACCGCGACGCTGTCGGTGCTGGCGACCGCCTCGCCGCCGGCCGCCCGGATTTCCTGAACGACTTTCTCGGCATTGCCCAGCGCTTGGCCTTCCTGCCGGCCGACATCGTTGACCACGACCCGCGCGCCGTTTGCAGCGAACGCAAGCGCAAAATCGCGCCCGATCCCACCGCCGGCGCCAGTCACCACGACCACTTTGCTGCGCACCATGCTGCCCACTGCACCCACCCCCGCGTGTCTGCGTATCGATCGGATAATTGAACGACGTACGATATTATGAATACCGGCGTGATCCAGTCAATGGTGTTTCGCGCTGTGGAGGGGGCGAACCCTGTCCTGCCGCGACATTAGCGTTCATATATGCGTACGATGTACCAATACTTGATTTCCGGCCGCAGCAGTCCTTAACATGTGCTTGGGCGGCGGGGGCTCGCTGCCAAGCAAGAGATCATCGAGCGGATCTTGCCGGAACAACGAGGGGGAACAATGTCACATGCGACCCGGGGTCTTTCTTCAAAACTGGTTTTGCGCCTGCGGGAAGCAGCGATAAGCGTAAGCGTCGGTTGTATCGCGTTTGGGCTGAGCGATGTTGTGAGCGCCGCGGACGCCGCTGCTCCGGATACGCCGGAGGAGTCTCAGGGCGGCGGGCTGGAGGAAGTCGTCGTCACGGCGCAGAAGCGCGAGGAAAGCCTGCAGAAGGTGCCTCTGTCGGTGGCCGCACTGAATGCCGACGAGTTGCAGAGCCGCGGAATCTCGAATCTCAGTGACCTCATGGGTGGCCAGGTGCCCTCGCTGAGAATCGAGCCGTTCGCCGGCAACCCGACCGTGCTCGAGGTCGGCATCCGAGGGTTCATCGATTCCAACGGTGTGAATGTCACGAACGAGAACCCGGTTCCGGTGTACATCGATGACGTGTACCAGGGACGGCAGACTGCCACCTCGTTGCAGCTCACCGAAATCGACCGAATCGAAGTCCTGCGCGGACCGCAGGGCACACTCTTCGGACGCAACGCGGAAGGCGGTGCCGTACGCTTCGTGTCGAAGGAGCCGACGGGGATCTTCGGAATCCGCGAGCACGTCGAGGGTGGGAACTTCGGCTACTGGAACACCACGACCCACGTGGACCTGCCGTCGGTGGCCAATGTCGCCACCAAGATCGATTTCCTCGCGCGCAGCGATGATGGCTGGCAGACGAACCCGGCTTCCGGTCAGAACAACTTCGGGCGCCTGGAGGCTCTCGCCGGGCGCTTTACGGCTCTATGGAAGCCGACGGACACCGCGACCCTGGAGTACTCGTTTGACTGGACCCAGCTGAAGTCCACCGAGGTGTTCAATCAACAGTTGGCCAACAACGATCTGTATCAGCGCCTGGCGCCGACTTTTGCCACGAACATCTGGCCGATTCAGACTGAACGCGCCACCAACACCACGTACCCGCTGTTCCGGCCGTTCGACAATCAGAAATTCTCCGGCCACCGGGTCACCGGTACCTGGGCGATCACGGACTCGGTCGCGCTCAAGTCCATCACCGCCTACCGCAGCGATGTCTCACCGCTGTGGAACACCGCCAGTACCTCGGCGGCGGTCCCTGGAGTATTCGTCGGCTCCTCAGTCCCGTATCTGAGCGGCCCGTCAGTCAAGTATGACATTCAGCACAACCAGTTCTCCGAGGAGTTACAGCTCACTGGCAACACTCGCACATTGAACTGGGTGAGCGGGTTGTTCTTCTTCAACGAGCACGGCACGCAGATCGATACGACCTATTTCGGATTGGGATGGCCCAACGCGATCACCTCAGGGCCTCCGGGATTTGTCCCGGTGGTGCTGGGCACTCCGACGGCACTGGATCCGCCTGTGCTGGTCCCGGGCTCAGCGACGGGTGCAACCGTGCACAATCGCTCGTATGCGGCATTCGGCCAGGTAACCTGGCGCCCTGGCACCCTCGATGACAAGCTCTCCTACACAGTCGGTGTGCGCGTGGGCCGCGACGAAAAGGATGCCACTCGACCAACGGGAGGGGTGTACAACCAGGTTACGTATCCCGTACCTCCGGCTACAGTCGTTCCCGGGCCCGATTTCATCTGTACCGTGGTGCCGCGGCCGGCCCAGTGTACCTCCAACACCACGCAGACGAAGGCGCTGCCACTCGCATCGATTGCGTACGACTGGTCGCACGACGTAACCAGCTACTTGCGGTACTCCACTGGCTACCAGGCCGCCGTCGTGGGACTTGCCAGCCAGACGTTCAAAGCCGTGGACCCGAGCACCGTGCATTCGTTTGAGTTTGGAACGAAGTCCGAGTTTCTGAATCGCACGGTCCGCCTCAACGCAGCGGCGTTCTACCTGCGATGGTTGAATCCGCAGGAGAACGTTCAGACCGTGAGCTCCTCGACCGTTGAATACTTCAACGGCCCGGAGATCAAGATCACGGGACTGGAGCTGGATACGTCGTTCTTGCCGCTGGATGGGCTGCAGATCAACGTCTCAGCGACTTACCTGAATGGACGCCAGGCGGCTGCCTTGAACCCCTATCCCAATCCGAATACGGGCGGTGGCGCGACTCCCGTGTTCAACCGCCTGTTTGCATTGCCCAAGTGGACAGGTTCGGTATCGGTTGCCTATGACATTGCGAAGACAAACTATGGCATCTGGCGTGTCGACGCGGATGCCAACAGCACATCCAGCTATTACACCGTGCCGCAGGTGTCCTTGGCGGTTCGGCCGTACACCTTGATCAACGGGCGCTTCGGCCTCGCCGAGATACCCGTAGGCGCGGGCAAGCTCGATCTATTCGCATGGGGCAGAAATCTTGCCAACAAGAGCTACGAGACTTTCATCTACGCGGCTCCAGCGGCCTTTGCGTTGGACCCCACCAAGCCCGCGACGAACACGGATGCCGCATTCGGGCAGCCGAGGACGTACGGCGTGTCGATGAACTTCACGTACTGAGCTGATACTGCTGCAGAGGCGATCGTTCCCGGTGGGCGTTGCCGGGGCGATCGCGCAGTCGGCTGCCCCCCCGGCGATGCCGGCGTCAACTGCGATGCCGGCGCCAATTTCGATGCCAGCGCCAACTGCGATGGCGGCGCCGCCCACCCCGGCAGCCGCCTCACCGGCTATTCGCCGACCGCGCCCCTGATGTAGTTGTCGATTGTCCCGGCGCAGCCGATGTGATCGTCTTCGCCCGTCTGCGCCCAGCGCGTGATGTTGTCCAGCAGCGTGGGCCCGGGCCGCCCGCACGCGCACCGCGGTGCGAAATCAACAGTGACCTTGTCGCCACTGATCAGGCCGCCCCAGCGCCCTTCGAAGCCGAGATCCAGCAACCCGAAGCGGCCCTCAGCCAGGCCACCGCTCGCATCCGCAACGGTGAGCAGGCGCTCTCCCGCCTGGTCCAACACGAGAGTGATCAACCCGGGCGGCCGGTGATACCGCCCTGCCTCGCAGCGGGGCATGAGGTTCATCAGCTCGGTCATTCCATAGGCGCCAGGCCGCACGACATTCCCGAAGAACCGGCCTTTTTCCCTGGCCACACTCTCCAGCTGCGCGATCTCCCCGGGGCTCGCCTCGCCGGCACGGGCCCAGTTGTGCGCGCCGATCTGAGCAGCTTCGACGGCACTGTTCGGACCCTTGATGGGTCCGAGCCAGAAGAAAATGTGATCGCCATCGGCGCGCACGAAAGGCCATCCGACGGTGTGGCGAAAGTGGCGCTGCTTCAACTCGAAATCGGCGTCGGTCTGATTGAGGAAGGAGCATTTGCCGGAGGTTCCGCTGGTGGCGAGAACCCGGCGGCCCGCCTGCCAGAGTCGCTCGATCCACTCATCGATGTCTTTGACGCCGTTGACATCAACTGGCGCGCCGCCCGGCACGGACAGAGTGTCGAGCCACCGCAGCAGGCGGTCCCAACGCCCCTGCTCGATAAACGAGGCCGGATAGGATTTGTACACCGTGTGCGCGAAGAGCAGCGGAACGAGATCTTCGAACGAGCGGATTGACTGGATGCCAGCGTCTGCAGCCCGCCGCTCGAGCAGGGGTATCTGCGACCGGCGGGTCTCGAACAACTCCTGCGCCGCTTGTAACTGCAGTGGCTGCAATTCCGCCGCATCGAGTGCGTAGGCGGCATCCGGATCAACGATGAGATCGAGTAACTTGCCGCGTGTGCTGCTCATGGGCAGATCTCTCCAGTTTGATGGGGACGGCTGCTGGATTCGGCGTGGCGGGTCGCATGAACATCGTCGCAACGCCCCCACTGGCGATGACCAACGCCATGCCAATCCACGACATCGCCGGAATGTGGTCGTTCCAGATCACGATTCCCACAATGGTGGTGAAGACGACCTGCGAATAGCCAAGCAGAGACACCAGCAGTGTGTTTCCACGCTGATAGGCGATAGTCAGCATGATCTGACCGAATGCCGCAAAAATGGCGGCAGCTAGAACGGCCAGGGAGCCCTGCAGCGACAACGTCGCCGGATGGCTCAGCAGGAACCACGGCAAGGTGGCGACAGTGATGAATACGGAGAAATACAGCACCGTTCTGACCGGATACTCCTTGAGTCTGCCGAGTGCGCGAATGTTGAGCGCAGTCCAGGCGGCCAGCACCGCGGAGAGGAGTGCGATCAGGCCGGCGAACCATTGCGATTCGTCAAACGTCGGACGCAACAACAGCACGACGCCGCACAGCCCGCCCGCCAAGGCGAAGAGCTGCGCGCGCTCGGGCCGCTCCCGATGCACGAACGCCAACATCGCCGCCAGGAGCAGCGGCGAGGTGTAGTTCAGGCTGACGGCCGTCGCAAGCGGTAACAGGGCGACCGCCGCTACGTAGGAGACCAGGCCGCCGTAACCCGCGAGCCCGCGCCGCAGGTGCATTTTCCAATGGGGGCTGGTGAGTGGAAGATTCCGATACCTGAGGTACGAGGCCATCACGAGCACAGAAAAGGCCCCGCGGTAGAAGATGATGTGGGCGAGGGGGACCCGCGCCCGGCAGCCAGCTTGATGGTGGTAACCATCCCCGTGAACGCGAGGCTGGCGCCAATCATCCAAAGTGACTGCGTCCGGGTCACAGCGGCTGTATGTTGATCGGAATGGCTGACATCCGCGGCATGGCGTTGATCGGATCGAGCCAGCCCGAGCTGTCGACCAGCCGGCCGGTATTGCTCCCAGCTTGTTCGATGCGAGCAGGGTCTTCGGGTAAATCACCCCAGCCGTGAGACATGGCCGCGACTCCGGGACGCAGGCTCGAGTCCGCCTCGACGATCGCGCGGATGCTTCCTGCGGACGAGCGGATCTCGACTGTCGAGCCCGACGCGATCCCGAGCGTGGCCAGATCCGTTGGGTGCAACCAAAGCGGATTGAACTG
>Ga0307511_10000655_pt1 | contig 36941 bp, 43 predicted proteins | sample 13_EM_MG_FD_200266 | JGI IMG/M metagenome (GOLD analysis project Ga0307511, IMG submission 200266) | Populus trichocarpa ectomycorrhiza microbial communities from riparian zone in the Pacific Northwest, United States - 13_EM | ecosystem: Host-associated > Plants > Roots > Unclassified | place... | reverse complement strand
GTTTAGAGAGAACGGGGCGGAAGAGGGGGTGGTGTTGTGGTTGCACGGTGGTGAGTATTGATTAATTGATCTCTGGCTGGGAGTGGTAGATGTGTGTGGTAGGGGCAGGCGTTGGCTAATGAATACTGTCTCCAGGTGCTTATTTGTGAGTAACTAGGGGGGGTATTCAGGTGCCGCTTGAATACGCCGGTATGTGTGAACATTTCCTGGGCTGATTGGAGAACAATGACAGTTCCTGCGACCCCATCACCCATCGCTCTATGGGAAAGTACATCAGCAAAGAATTCGGAGGTACATCTTCCCCCCTGTCCTCAAGACAAGAACTCCCCCAGCTAACTCTCCCACCCAGGTCCCGTCTTCCTCCCCCGCTACCGTCTCGCCCCGCAAAACCCCTTCCCAGGGGCTCTAGTCGACGCACTAGTCTCCTATCTCTACCTCCTGCGCCCCCCCGCCGGCTCCCTCCACACCTCCTACACCCCCACCCAGATATTCTTCGGCGGCGACTCTGCTGGTGGCGGTCTCACCCTCTCTCTCACCCAACTTATCCTCTGGTTCCAAACTCCAAACTCAGACGGAAGCAAGAAAATCATCCGGTGGATGGGTGAAGATGTGGAATTAACTATGCCCAAGGGACTAATAATCATAAGCGGGTGGGTAGACACAGCTCGATGTTTACCTAGTGAAGTGAGTTGTGCTCGGGGGGATTACCTACCTACGCCGGAACAGGGGTTCAAGTCGAGATATACACAGAGCGAGGCGTGGCCGGCAGACCCGCCAAGGACGTTATTTTATGCGGACGATACGGCAATCACGCATCCGCTTGTGAGTCCGGTGATGGCGAGGGGCTGGGAGGGGTGTCCCCCTGTGTGGTGGTGTGTGGGGGATGAGTGTTTGAGGGATAGTAATTGTACGGTTGTTCTTCTCCCCGAGGTTTTTTTCATACTTATTGAAGTCGGATAGCTAACTAGCAGGTGGGAGGGTAGTATTCTTCGCCCACCGTCTACTCACCTCCTCCGTTCCTCTCCACTTTGAGAAATACACAAACATGCCACACGTCTTCCCCATGATTCTTAGCCGAAACCCGACCTCCCCATGCTCGTTTAAGAGTATTGGGAGGTTTATCAAGGGACATCTAGGGAACACGCCGTACGAGTACAGGAGGGTTAGAATCCATCCCAAGACGTTGGGGGAGGAGGACTTGCCGGAGGGGGAGTTATTGTTGGGCGGGATGACGGTGGAGAGATTGAGGGAGGTTATGGAGACGGAGGTGGGCACTTGGAAGAGGAAGGTTAGGGGGAAGGAGGGAGAGGTGGTGTAGGAGCGGGCGAAGTTTTAGGCGTGGAGTGAGGTTGGGATATTTTGGGATGTTATTTGGGAGCGGAAAGGCGGAGGGTCGATTGGATTTTTGGGCTGGAGGGTGATCTCGGGGTAGGGTTAACTGCAGTGTTTTTCTTTTGGCTGTATACTAGAGTCAGTGGAATAAGCTACCCCATACACTAAGTAGGAATGGATTGGTCATGGCGGCTCGGATTTCGGGTAGCTGGAGCCGTAACAGTCAGCTACCGTTCTGATTAATTCAAGAAAGTATTTTTGACAACACCTAAGCACGAAACTAGGCATCAGATCACAACGCCTAGGATGACAGTTAACTCGCTAGCCTCATTTCCTATTGAACCTACACTGAGAACTTGGGATTCCACAAAGAAGAGTAAGCACCAAAACTTGCGGTGGCCCCGCAATGAGATGTGACAGTTCTGTGGGGATGGGGGAGTGGAGTAGCTATAGAGCTCTGGATCTAGGTACGTGAATATCTATATATGTAAGCCAATGAGAAGTACATATTGACTATTGGATAGGGAGATTAGTTGGAGATCCGTCAGAACACAGTTTGAAGTCTTGTCAAACAGGTCAAGTGGGGGGGACTACTATCTGATAAATATCCATGTTTAAAATCTACGCATAATATATAATATAACTTGATCAACATAGGACAAAACCACATGGGAGTAAGAATTTGGGATTCACTGACTGTGTTCCGTGCAGGGATGGTTACGGCCTGTGGCGCCAACCGAGATGAGAGTTAGAAAATTAAACAGCAGAGTAGCTATGCTCTTGTCTGAGGTCTGGTTGTACTAGGTGGCAGCTTACTATACGTGCAGCGTACTGAACCGGATGCGATGACGAATATCCTCGGCGCAAGACTGCAAGCTGATTGGCTCCATTGACGTCTACTAAGCAAGTCCTCTACAGCTACTCACACGGTTCATTACTTTGACGGGGCACCTAGTCCTTCTGCATATACATGTACTTCGACTCGATATTTGGACTTCACATAGTCAACTTCACTGTAGCGTTATATTAAGACAATTAACATCCACCCGAGACACTTTTGATTCAAAACCCTCTGTGGTTTTTAACATTATTACTAATTCATCCTTCCCGGGACTTCGCTTGGTACCGGTACTTCGGATCAGTATGGGGCCCTTCGTTTTCATTTAGCTCACCATCAAGTACGTCAGACTGGTACAACCCAGATCTTGATACAGGTTTGAAGGATTGACCAACGAGAACTTAGATGAGTTGGCTAAGTATTGTGCAGGTTGTGTAACTCTGCAGTCATCTCTACACCGCAAACAACGCTTACGCCGATTGCATGACACTGGGAGTTAACAACAGACCAAGCTGTTCACGAATAGACCCAGTTCCTGGATTGACTGGTCCTATCAAGAACGTTTGTTTTAATCCAGGCCAACCACGAACGTCTCTTGCGTACCAGAGGCCAAATTATGGATGCGGGGCAACGTCCAAAGGAAACGATTTAAAAACAGCTTGAACCGTTTGATATCTTCACTACCTGCCGACTATACCAAGATGCCTTTTAATAAGACATAGATAATACACTAGACGTACCTATTTGGGCAATTATATGGGACTTAGCATGGAACTAGATCTTGGTAGTGGGCCCCGGGGGGGGCAACTGCCTGGATCTAGATTTTCGAGCGATCAATTGGGTGGCTTGAGATATCGGTGGGTATGACACTGAAAATGGTCTTTTTTTTATAAGAAGCCTGGAGCCATTGGACAATGTCAAGCAGGAAGGTCCTGTTATGTTATGAGCGGAAGAATAACTTGCATTGACTGGAATAATCTATTCTCTCCATCGGGGGCACATGGCCTCCTATATATGCATGGATGTTCTTGAACACATGTTTGTCCCACATACTCGTTCCACATGCTCTTCCCACATGCTCGCTCCACATGCTGTTGGGAGAGTATCTCTTACAGGTCCCGTTGACAAGTAGCCTTGGAACATGATGCTTTTGATACTGTGGTTGAGGTTCATATCTCATTTATGTATGCTGAGAAGGGTAAAAGATAGCTGAAAAATATTATGGAAATCACAAATACTTAGGATTTATGTACATAAGAATATGCATTTGTTCTTGAACGGACTGCCCCCATTCTTCGTTCGTCACACGCCCGGTCGACACAATAATACTAATAAGACATGGCCCAGAGTGATTGGATCATCCACCCGGACCTCCACCTGGGGATGCGCTTCCTTGCCATATACTAGATAGTATCCATGCGAGCATTGAATTGATAAATTAAAAAAAGGCATGGTCCATCCGCGAGTCGCCCAGCCCATTGGTGGACTCAATTCTGTTCGTGAATATCTGGGTTAAATAGATGAACTTGAAAGTTGTTAATTTTCGGACTAGACTACCCTTTCCAGGGTTGTTGTTCATCTGACGATCCGAAATATTGCGGGAGCTGAGAATTATGAGGCTCCGGTTAATCCTTCCTTTTGCATACAAATTTCTATTCTTGTGGTGGAAAGGCATGGGTGCTTGATTCTCAGGTTTTAGGCGGGCAAGAAGGCAACGCTTACAGTCAAACCCTTCCCGTAATGGAGACTGTGTTAACGGAAACAGTCCCCAAAGGGGAATTCCTATCTCCTGTATGGAATAGCGGATTCGAATATATTGAATACCGCACCCTACAGTTTGATTAGAAGAAACTAGGCCTGTTCTACCCCACCCTCAGTAAGATCGCTATTGATATGCCGGACAAGTCTAGGTGCTCAATGATCTGCTGCATTCGACCTAATACCAAGGACAAAGGATGGTCGGGATACTCCCATATCTGGTGTTTTCCTGTTCCAGACCTCTTTCTATTACGAGTCGGCAGTCCAGCAAAGTCTATATGCAACCCGGGGGGGTGTCCAGGTCGTAAGCGAGGAGAGCTTAGCCTGGCTAGCTTGCTATTGTAGCGCCGGAACCAGACTAGCTATTTTGGATGCAACAAGAGTACACTTTGGGGTAGCCTTTAGTCTCGATCAGCAGAATATTTGTTCCCATGTTAGGCACATTCTAGTGCTAGCTAGTCTTGTTCGGGATATGGCCTGTGCGATAAAGCTATTAGATTGGGGCGAATTAGGATAAAATCCTAAATTCCAACTAGCAGAAGCCTTCAATCCGGTATAACATGTTCCAGCATATCAAGGTCTCAACTGTACCATGTATGCCACGTCACTAAAGGTGGCAGGCAGGGTTCGTGGCTTATATACAGTTCACGGATGCTACTCTTGGACTAAGGTTCTTTCTGTACATAAGTCCTACAAGATGTATACCTCATAAACTCCCGGTGCACATACCGGGGCATGGAGTGCTGCATAATCTCGATACATCCAGAGGTCGTGCAACCAGACCCTCAGAGAGCATTGAGGATCTGTGCACGGCAAATGTAAGGCACATGTGAACAATCTCCGGCGCATAGAACCCCACATAATCTCGCTACTTAGGTCGTACAACCAGATCCGCAGACCACGGACCCGAACGGCAAACTGCTGACGTGCAGATATTGATTATTATTAATATGCCAGGAAGCGAATGCACGTATATATATTTCAAAGCTTCCGGATACCCGGTACAGCACTTTACCATAGGGTAAGAGTGACCGGAAAGTTTTGACTCGGTGCAACATTATGCCATTCAATATGAAGCTTAAATGAAATTTCCGCAGTACTACGAGGTAGTGTACCCAGACTAAGATTGCTACCCCCTTGAACATTCCTTCACCAGACCATGACATTCCAGGAACCCGGGACCCCTCAGACTGACAAGGTCAGGAGGCCATTTCCATGGAATGCTGTTGCGATTGGTGATCACTTTATTAAGCTCTATATTTCCAATTACCTTGCTTAAAGATTAGGAATCAAGGTTTTAGACTGGTTCGGGCCAGCACGTAACTCTGAAGGTGCCAGGTACAGTATGAGGCATCATGCGGTGCCACACCATGACCAACCGGTGACGAGTTTGAAGGATTATCTGCATATGAAGTCGTACAGTTATGTGTTCCAGTCCTGGTCCGTGTGTTCCACTTTCTGGATTTACGACCACCATTGTATGTGCCGGGTCATGAATTTGAAGCAGCGCATCCCCGGATCGCCTCGAAATTTATACTATTACTGGGTCACTCCCGGCCGGCATGCCTCTTGCCCCTCCCTAGGCAGATACAAGAGGTAATAACAGAACGCCTTGAGGGATACAAGGGGAAATAATCAGGTCAAATCTGCACCGCTTCTGCGACCTGTATGTACCAATCCAGACCGGGTCGTTATTTTGGGGGGGCTGATTTATGGAGGTCGTGGTAAGACTACATACATAAAGGGTGATCTTCGCCCCCAAGAGTTTGACACTTCATTATTCGTTTGGTCTCCATCCCAAGGAACACAATTAACTCGCTTTGCTTCTGGTCCCGAGTTCAACATGCGTTCCATATACCTCCCAGCCACTGGCTTGCTCTTACAAATAGCATTTACCGCCGCTCTTGTCCCTCAGGACAACGCAAGCTATGAGCCTCCCCAAGGTTCCAGTATCATCACCCGCGACGTCGTGATCATCGGTGGAGGTTCCACAGGCACCTATGCTGCAATCAAGCTCCTTGACCAGGGCCATTCGGTCGTCGTGGTTGAGGCCAAAGATCGTTTAGGTGGGCACACGGAAACATATCATGATCCTCTCACAGGGACACCAATTGAGATGGGCGTGGTGGTTTTTCATGATTTGGATATTGTGAAGGACTACTTTGCACGTTTCAGCATTGCGTTGACCAAAATCAATTTATTTTCTTTTGGGAACGCTACAACCACGTACGTTAATTTGGCTACTGCGCAGCTGGCCAAGTCTTATGTCTCTCCTACGCCACAAGCCGTTAATGCTGCGATGCAGGCATATGGGGCCCTCTTGTCCAAGTACGGGTATCTCGAAGGAGGTTTTAATCTACCATACCCAGTACCCCAAGAGCTAGTCATCCCTTTTGGCGAGTTTGTGGAGAAACATGGCCTCCAAGCTATTGTGCAGGTAGCCTTTATGATATCTCAAGGACTCGGTGATATCTTGAACGTGCCAACAATTTATGTGATGCAGAACTTTGGTTTGGGCGTCGTGCGAGGCGGCTTCCTAACAACGGGCGACAACAGTCAGATATATGAGAAGGCGACGATTGAACTGGTGGCCAAAAAAAGCGTTTTACTCAACTCCTACGTCCTCTCTGCTGACCGCAATAAAAGAGATAAATACGGCTACCTGTCGGTCAGTGTCAAAACCGGCAACTCCCCTCACCACACAGTCATCCGTGCAAAACAGATTCTAATCACCATCCCTCCCACGGTGCAAAAGCTCGCCCCATTCAACCTCGACACCACAGAGAAATCTATCTTTGGAAAGTTCAAATGGGTGGCTTACATCACTGGGATCTTAAAAAATACTGGTATTCCCCTAGCAACAAACCTCGTCAACATCAACCCTGCCAATAAGTACGGTCTCTTTAAGTTCCCAGCTCCCTATGGATTCTATGATGCTGGCGTCTCGGGGTTGGCGGGGGTGAAGTATATTGCCACTTCTGATATCAGCGAGAATGCTGTCAAGAAGAATATACTTGACGCGCTGGACCGGTTGAAGCTCAATAAGTTTATAGCTTGTGCAAAAGAAGACCCGGAGTTTGTGGCGTATAGCGACCATAGACCGTTTGAGATGATGGTGGACCGTGCCGATATTGAGAACGGGTTTTATGAGAGGATGTATGGGCTGCAAGGGAAGAGGGGGACGTGGTGGACTGGGGCGGCGTGGGTCACACAGGATAGTACTTTGTTGTGGAAATTTACGGAGGGGATATTGGCGAGGCTGGTCAAGGAGTTGTAGAGCTCGGTGAGGATTTAATTGGGAGTTTGCGAACGTCCTATCCGTTATAATTTGGGAAAGACTAGTTGTTATTAGCATATGTAATTTTCGATATGGAGGATCTAATTTTCTTGATTGTAGGAACCTCTAACGAATTACCTCCTCCTAGGATAGCTCCCCACCCGTGACTAAAGCAAAGATATACCTAGAATATATCAGATTACATGCAGTACTACTCTCATACGTATATCCTCTAATAGATGCCCAACCAATTGAACCAGCAGTTATATATATTCACCATACAATGACGAAAGGGGAGTTGTTCAGGGTAACGCTGGGATGAAGTAACTCTAGAATGAAGTAGCTCCAGAATGAAGCTACTGTACATCTTAATCTACGGTCGGCAAATTATAGAGCAGAGTTCTCAGGGTAACTCCATAATAGCCCTTCAGACAAACCCCCATAGGAATTATAATGCTGGTAGTAAAGTGGGCGGAACTTTTAAATGCAGTGAGGATGGATATGAATTCCGGAGTGGCTACTTAATGCTATAGGTTTCCAATAAAACTCATAGCAACATTGTTTCTCATCCCATCTGCATCGTAAGTGTTACCTTGTCCCTACTGGATGAGTATATCTAGCTTCTGTAGAAAATCACATTAAGCGTCAGGTTTTTTGACTAAAAAAAGGGTTTGAGAGTTGAGATTGTTGCCCTGAATGTGCAAAGTTCATGTCATATTAAGGTCGAGGACAGCCTGTGTGCAATTCGCACAGCCCTCGCGGCTCTCATAGCTTCAAGGGTTTGATTTATACTATTTGGATGGAGGGAACCCAGCGGTGTATAGTGATGGTATAATACTAGTGACACGGCAATACACTTTCATAGATAAACCCAGCTCTCAACTCCTAGCTAACTTATCGCCCTCCCAACGTATATATATGACTAGGTGTTCCAAGAAATCGCTATCCCCAATTCATGTTGACCGACCAGAGAGAAGTCAGGAGAGCACCACTGCTCAGGATTGAGCCCAGGAAGCCCCCGTCCTGCGCAAACCCGCAGTCCTGTAATTCCTTAGATGACATGGGGGCAAATGAAATGCCCACAGCCCCATATAAGCCACAGCAAACTCCGCACCACTGACAAAATGCCCACCTGCCGTACATTTATATCCACCTTTTACTTTTACCCGTGCTACAAGTACCAATCTTGCGAAGTTTCTCCTGAACGACTTGGTTTTCCTCAGCCGTCAGGGCATCCCGCTTTTCATCAGCGGGCTCAGCCGCCGTCTCGAGCTTGTCTGATGTCTGATATGTCAACATATCAAGAGAAAACCTGAGACTAATAAATTATTATCAGAGTCGTGTAGGGAATTACCGAAATAGCTTTCAATTGCGTATAGTGAAAACACTACCCCGAACCCCAGGCAGGCAGGCACACTATGTAACCCGAACATAAATATAGGCGTTACCCTGCGCGGGCAAAAATTAAAGGCTGTATGGACCTGCAGGAATATTCATGCTGGTTAGAGACTGTGCTCAACAGGGAATCGGCAGAGGGGATGAATAAATGGGGCAGGGCGAGGTATCAAGTGTTTGTTAACGTCACCGCTATCCTCACAAGGGGAAGAACCCTTATATGCACCCAGCGATGCGGCTCCAGGTTGAAAACAAAAAGCTAGTGCTCATGTATTTACTTGTGTTCTGACCCATTCAGCAATACGGCCCAGTCAGCAATGGGACGCTATTGCTGGTTGGGACGGCTGATTCACCAATCGCACTAATGACCGGCCCATTGAGCAATGGGCCCAGCCCATTAACCAATCTGCATAATATTCTAGTATTATTACTTCATACGAAACTCTTTCTTCTATTTCGCATTCAGCTTCTGCCAGGACCTCTGATTTAGATAGTAGATTACATTCTATAGTGTTGTGGAAAAGGACTTTATTTCTAGCATTTTATTTGTTATATTTTATTTGTTATATTTTTCATACCTCTTAGCAGTTCTATTTCTTGTATTTTATTTATGTTGTATTTTTTTATACCTCTGAATGATTTAATTCCTAGTGGTTTATTTATGTTATATTTTTCATACTTCTACTTGTTTAGTAATGTCTGGCTTAATTATTCTATATTTTCGTATGAAGAATATTTTGCAGATTGGTGAATAGGCTGACCCCATTGCTCAATGGGCTGGTTATTAGTGCGATTGGTGAATGGGTCAGAATACTTGTACATTGTATGTTCCTAAGATGGCAAAAAGCAATTGCTGTTGGGTATTGACCATTGCTTTTTGGGTGGGGTCTCCCAGCATCTGCACATTCCCTTCCTCCCCACTGCCTGATGCCTTACACAATTGGGTTCTCGAATATTCTTTCGATTGCTAGGTGCTATGTTTGGAATGAGATATATTTGAATTTAGCCAACCTGGCCTCCACTAGCTACTGATAGCTTGTCTAAGGTTAACCTAAGCCACAAACATAAAATCAGCTTATACACTTGGCTGTACAGTACGCCTTGTTTCACATGCTGAACATGATGCAAACTCTACTATTGTATTGGCCTGTTTCCAGCCATTACTAAGTAATGCCTGGGCAAACTATCTGTGACCCCCCTTTTATACAATGCTTGCCTAGTCTTTTCCTAAGACAGCTGTACAGCTAGGTGGCAAAAAGTTTTAGACCCCATCCTCAACAAAGAGGTCAAAACAGTATATATTTTAGAATGTTGTAAAGGAAAAGGATAAGATATTTGCAGCATATTTATGCAGGGTATAAACTTTTTGCCATCTAGCTTATATTTCATACTAGATTATGTAAAGAGTCTTATGTATGTTCCTAATACACTATATATTATATAATTTATATGCTTAATTCTTTCCATATACAATTCTATTAAAGAACTATGAAAGATACATAAATGAAAGCATATATAACTAGTTTAGGCTAGTTGTAAAAATCTAATATTTTTGTTTATGATACATAGAATGATGTTTTTAATTAAACTTATAACTTCTAGACATCTCAACTAGTCTTATACTACCTAAAATATGCAAAATATCTAATTTATACAACTCTCCTAAAATAGTTATATATGCTTCCATATATATATTCCAGCTAGTTCCTAAATAGAACTGTACATATTACTATGCAGAAAGTGTCTAATAGTATATAATGGAGGTTAGCCTAAATATAAACTAAAGATAATTATAAAGTATTTTTCTGTATATAGTAGCACAAATTACTAGTTTAGACCTAGCTATTTTTATTACTTCCAGAATACTTTAAAAGAAATTTTTATAATATATAGATAGGAGAAGTGAATGAAATAATATAGGTAATCCCAGAATTTAGATGTAATATAATATTAGTAGTGAGCTAGTGTCCATGAAAAGGTTGGGTAAGAAAGTGATATTCTCAGAATGCTAATCTATTACCACCTAACAACCTAACTCTGAACTAACATCTACTATATAATTTCTTTCTAAGTTATGCTAATCAATCTAGTTAATTATAAAGGAAGAATCATATATAATTTCTTTATTACATATTAATTATAAGCCACTTGTGACTTTACAATTTCTGATAACTCATCAATGACTCTAAAGGACATGACTCAGTTAATAAGTCAGAGATGGATTTCAAATCATTTATGAATCACTATTATGGTACAGCCATAATAACAAGTCATAACTTGTCTTGGTATGTAATACTTAAGGGCTGTAGGTCTGTATCCAGAGACAGACAGATAGATAGACAGACAAAGAATAGTTAGATATAACAAAAATAAGAGTTCTACTAGTTAAGCTTTAGGCCCTAAATGGGTAGAACCTCTGGTAGATTCAATAAACTAAGACTCAGATATAAAATTAGGAAAGTCTTACATAATCCATACAAGAGGCACAACAAAACCCTCCAAGGCAAAAAAGTCCAAGACTAGTACTTAAAGAAGAAGCAAAACCCAACTTAAGGCTTTAAAGTACTTAGTAGTTCTGGAATATTCCTTTAGGATAATATTCCACCCTAAATACATTAGGTCTCCATTTACATATAGTTAGAACATAAAGAATTAAGAAAATTATATAAAGTGATATAATAATTACTACAGTCAAGCCTAAGTAATTACAAATATAAGTGGCAGTTAAACTTAACATATTGTTCAAAGAGCTAACAACTAGATATAGACTATATATATATATATAGTAAAGTAGAGTTAGTACTATACCTCTTACCATTTCTTGTTTGTAATCTAGTAGCCTATAGCTTAGCCAGTTCAATTTTACTATGAGCAGTATAACTATGTTTAGCATATATGTAGTCTAGTCTATATATTATATACTACAAATACTTATTATAAATTGAACTGATATCAGGAATGAATTTCCTCTGCCCCAATGCCACCTACCGGCGCCTTGAATACTACCTCACCAATGCTGTCGCCCCGTGCACCACATTGCATATGTCGGCCTGGCGCACTATGTTCCCCCACTCTATATTTCTCTCTAACCTTGAAACTATTTGGGTACCTCAGTGCTATTTCTCTCACCTTCCATAGCCGGAACCTCATCAACCACCACAAGTCCCTCACATCCTAGCTATTGCCCTGCCATATTTTGCGATCGCATATATCCTCCTAAGCTTACTATACATGTGCACTAGAACTCATCCTTTGTATGCTTACCTCCTGGTATAACCTCTTACTCTTGGGTATGTTTAGTGTTTCTCTACATTTTTAATCCTATTTCCACACCTAAATTAACTCTATTCATTCAATTCATTCCATGTATTGAAATCTATCCTATTGTTGACCAACCAGACTTTATCTTTCTCCAAAGGTATCAAATGCATTATTCCCTCCATATCTGAAATCCTGATAAAGTGTACACCCCTCTTGCTATCAATCCATTCCATCCTTATCATCCCTTCTTCGCTGGTTGGTCTCTGTGAACCCTTGACCTACAGTAACCTCACGAAAGGTACCTTGTGGACACTGTTCATCCCGTCCGTTACCGTGAAAAGCCCCTGTAGTTTTCCTACCTTCCTCCCATCCCGTTTGCCATTACCTTCTTCATATCTGGCTCTCTGCCACACCCAAACCCAATCGACATGCGCATCTCCCATCTTTCTGAACTCCTTACCTCCGGTCTAGTGTATTTGGTGCATATCAATCTTATCTATCTGAAACTGTGGAACAGGTATTCTAACGCTGTTGAAACATTCTCCTTAGTCCCTTCCTATCTCCTGCCTGTCCTACCCCCTTCCATCTGAATCTCCATTCAACCTCAAATATTGCTGGAACTTTTTCACTAGGTTCAGAATCATCTGAATTCTCACCAGCATTGTCAGGAGCTCCGAAAATCCTCCCCGTGGCTTCTGCCGCATCTCGAACATAGGGCTTTCCATTTTTTTTTTCTCTCATTCTGCCTGTCCTTCTCCAATGCTGCCTACAGATCCTTAATATCAGATCTGAAATTTAACTCTTTCCCCCACCCATACAAATTTAGCTCTAGCATTATGCATGATCTCTCCCTATCATGAATATCCAAAATTTGTTGCGTGGCAGCAAGGCTATTCGACTGGCAATAGGCGTCTTTTAACGGCTTGTGAAGGACTTTTATAATCTCTATGGAATACTGTGGAAGTAATCTAAATAGGACAATTTGTTGTGTATAATGTGTTAACAAGTCTAAGTTTGAGTACTTGAACGTCGACTGTCCTAGCATTTCCTTCACTAAGGCGTGTTGTTCCTGTCTATTAGAGCATGCTACATTTGCCTTCTGCGTTGGTGTAATTTGAAAATAGTTTGAAATTGTAGATTGCCGAGCCTGAGACGCAGCCAGATCCTTAGAGGCTCCTTTGGCCCTCTTGTGGTCCGCCTTTCAAGGAGGAAATTTCCCCAAAAACATGCCTATACTTGTAGAAGTCCTGTAACTAATGGGACATATATTTGAATGTCTCCGGAGTATAGCTTCGATATTGGACAATCTGACAGAAATCCTAAAGCAGGCGAATGGCTCGGATAGTAACTTTCAAATCACTCTGAGCAGCTAGCGATAGATGGCTACTGTCCTTTTCTCGATGCATGGCTGCTGTAAAATAGGCGAGTATTACCCTTCCCAGTCCACCCATTTCGGTATCACTCCATATTGTGATTTAGCAAACCTGGTTCTTTGGGGGGATATATACTGGGTATGGTGATAAACTACTCCATATTTCGTTGAAAACTGCCAGCCTTTTATAATTGCTCAAAAAGCCCTGAAACCTTTCCATCACAGTTTTTTGCACCACTAGGGGAATATTATGCAGTATATCCGCACGTGCTATTGCTGGTGGGTGGACGTTAGGGAGCCTCCCCAGGGTATTTTGGATCAGCTTAATATCCACCTAGGCTAATCTATTTGACACATATCAGAATTAGTTAGCTGAATCCATGCTCTATCGATATCTATTGCATAACATACCAATCAATCACACTAGCTCCCACAAGATGCTCATAAGCCATATCATCATGGTCACTGTTTGGTGGTTTTGGCAATATGACAAGCTGATTTCTACTCGCAACATACATTAAACACTGGTTTACTTTGATAAAATGAATATTGACATTCTTCATGTGATCTGCAAGCCAGGTTGATAAAATAGTGACACATTGCTGGATGTTCTTATCGCCACATACCATTTCAGATCCGTCGGTCTGTTATAAGTTAGCCACAGTCCCTGGAAGTCCTCTGGAAGGATTATCACCTTGAAAATTTTCATCAGAGGGGCTAATATTCGTTTGATCAGCTAGTGTTGTATTTCCTAAGAATCTTATTCCTTGTTCTGAACCAAAAATCTCTTGATAGACTTGGTTAGTTAGGGGCCAAATAGGAATACGCCTAGTTGGATCCATACTTGGTTGAAAGGTTATTTCCGGATCCTGGAAGGAATGTTTCTCAAACTTATGAACATTGGCCACCATTTCTTATCTGCAGAAAAGTTTGTTAAGCATGTTTGATCAGAAGTTATGAGGACAGCTATGAGACTGCTGCCAATAGGTAGAGTTATCGGGTGGTTTATCAGTATCCAGTAGGTACTTTTTTAACAGTCACCATCATCTCGAAAACATACCAGCATTTACCACCACTAGTCTGTAGTATGTATCTCTGTATAAACCCTACAGTTCTGTCTATTAAACTCAAGGATTGGCTCAAATACCAGATCCTTAGAGAAGGCTTTCTAGAGGAGAAGATACCCAATACTCTCTACAACGTCTCAATAGAAAAACTTGTCACCTATTTGCAGGTGAAAATTCAGGGTCCCATTATATCACTATAGTTGGTCAACCCAACAACACATTTTCTATCCCTACGTATGATCAAACTTATGCTTGACCTTTAAGTTCCAGAAAGTATCCATAGGGATTAGTTGATTAAGGAAAAATCGGCCAATCTGTTTTATGGACATCTTCCTCTGATGGAAGAACCGGGCAAGGTTATACTGATAAGCGTTCGTGAATGGTGATAATGGATTCCAGGTTCGGTCTCGAATTTGACTTAATAATGACCACGGTATAACTTGTCCTACAATAAGCCTCGGTGGAAGATGCTACTCCAGAGATGCATCCTGCCTAAAAGGATCCGATCCGATCCCCCTATGGTCTAGTGTTTCTATACGGACGGGAAATTCATCCTTATTCTCTAATGTAACAATGGGTTCTCTGCATAGTGTACTTGCAGCCCTCAGTTCGCTTAGACAGCGACGTTTAATTGTGCTAGACAACTCCTGTGGATGTTCTGACATTGCTGCAGTCGAAAGGGAATTCGATCCCAATTGTTTCCCAGGGTCGTAGGCACGCAGATAACGGCCCCAATGCTCTCCTATAATGAAATGATGGTTACAAAATTGACACTGCATAATATACTACTGGTACCCACTTGAAGTCAGCACAGAATCTTCTTTGAGGGCCTCTTACATACTAGTATCTACAAAAAGTTGTCGAATTCCCCACAGACTTCCGAGATCTCTTCAGCATCTATCAAACAATTGTATTTGATATTTGCACCAAAATCTTTGGCCTAAGGCTAGCTGGCGTAAAACAAACTACATTATTTGGTTCAATATCAAGAATTTCTAATGTACTATCAAAGTCCCTGAGTACGAAGCATGCAGTCCCAGCCTGTACCCCATTAGTGGAAACCTAATCTACTTTATACATTCCAAAACGAGTATAAGTGATTTGTGGAATATATTTAGGCATTGGTTTGGTATTCATATTGTTGTATTATAACTTGAACGAAGAAAACAATTCAAACTGCTCAAGGACTTGAGTGAATAATTTTCTGTTCCCAGCATGAAAGCTACTATGAACATCCCAAAAGAAGCCAGGACAGACAATTATTGTCTTGATCCATCTCTTGAGAGTGTCCAGACAACATGTAGCCCATTATGTATCAGACCAAAACTGGTGGACATGGCATTAAACTATATCTTTGTAGTGGATGATAAAATCTGAGACAAAATATATTGCAATAGTATCGTTTATAAAAATCTTTCATCCATTGGGTGGTTTTCTATTCTCAAACAACTAGTTACTGTAAGGAGAAAAACCTGGAACAAAAACAAGATTTGCTAATAATCTATATCTCTAGTCCAGTATGCAGTCAAAACAAAGACCACCTACAATCTAGCGTGGTTCCTGATAAACCACCCAGGAACAAAGAACGCCAATAACTGTACTAAAAAACAAAGAACGTATGTAATTAGACTAACTTAATATGGGTGGTGCATAAAAAGATCAAGTACGCTTGCTTTATTATATCTTTATCTATAAATGATATATATAGTATCCATTTTTTACTTCATACCTATTTTTGGAAAAAAAAAATGCCTTTGTCAGAAGCACAACTGATGTCTCATATCACTTGCAGTCCATACTCAATAAATTGGGCATATCTACTTATTCCCGAAATCTTCCCATACCTTCCTTAAACTCTCTGGTTCAGACTCCCCTGAGGTGGAAAACATACTTGTAAGGACACTCAAAGCCCACGTATGGATTTTGGATAATGGTATTGTAAAGTATTATATTGTCGTGTGGATAGGTTTACCACCCTGCGCTACAGCCTGTAAACCTAAGAATCCGCTGATAGTAATAAATTATTTTCCTAGTAACTATAGCACGCTGCCATATTTATTACTTATCAACAGGTGGCCCTGCCCACTAGAGGCTTGAATTAATGGGTTAGACCCTTAGGTCTTATAAATTCTTCTAACTGTGTCTAGTTACAGTTCTGGAGCTCTGCCGCCTCCAACACTGGTAGCAGACCAAGAGCCCTTATATATTTTGCACCCAAGAAAATAGTGAGTCAGTAGGGAGGCTGTGTGCCAGCCTCTGACTCATACATGAAATGAAATCCATCTCTGACTCATACCTGCATGACTCACCAATGAGTCATGCACTCAATTCTACAAATGAAATACATGAGTCATAATTCTGTTTCGTGGCTATGCTTTCGCATGAGTCACCCTCTGAGTTATAATGCGCCAACTACTTGTTAGTATCCACTGGTTCCTACTAGATGTGGAAGGTGGTTATATTATGCCGATGCATATAACTTCCTTACATATTTCCCCCTTTCAGAAGGGCTTCCGGCCTTCGAAAGGTAGTGTTCTTGTATTGTCTACGGTTTCTGAATCCTAGTTGAAGCTATCTTCCACACTTGTCTATACTTTCTTCCTCTATGACCAATTATCCGGTTGAGGTACCAAACTCACACCAGTATTCATTGCGCCAGGTATGTGAAAACAACTAAAATATACCATACTTGGGTCCCAAACCAAGTATACCCTTTGAAAGTAGTAACAAGTGGTGACCAATTAACTGTCTGATTTGGAACTGAACTTGTGTTATATATGCTTGCGCCATATATTTCTGGAATAAACATTTTTTTGTAGTAGGTAATTGTTGACGCTTATACTCCAACTAGTAACTATAGTTTCCATTTCGAGCTCAGGTTGACTATAGTACCTTATATTATGAAGTAGGGGTATAAATGCCTAATACACAATAATAAAGCTTTACTAGTTGTCTATAACCTTAGGGTCTGTCTTCTATTAAAAAAATGTAAAATATTACATTGTCGTGTGGATAAGTTTACCAGCCTGCGCTACAGCCTATAAACCTGAGAATCCGCTGATAGTAATAAATTATTTTCCTAGTAACTATAGTACGCTGCCATAGTTATTACGTGTCAACAGGTGGCCCTGCCCACTATGGGCTTGAATTAATAGGTTAGACCCTCAGGTCTTATAAATTCTTCTAACTGTGTCTAGTTACAGTTCTGGAGCTCTGCCGCCTCCAACATTGGTGGCAGACCAAGAGCCCTTATATATTTCGCACCCAAGGAAATAGTGAGTCAGTAGGGAGACTGTGCGACAGCCTCTGACTCATGCATGATATGAAATCCATCTCTGACTTATACCTGTATGACTCACAAATGAGTCACGCGCTCAATTCTACAAATGAAATACATGAGTCATAATTCTGTTTGGTAGCTATGGTTTCGCATGAGTCACCCTCTGAGTCTTAATGCGCCAACTACTTGTTAGTATCCACTGGTTCCTACTAGATGTGGAAGGTGGTTATATTATGCCGATGCATATATATAACTTGCTTACAGGTATGCAGAAGATCAATATCTAAAATGGAAGACTATTTCTTATAATTGTCCTAGTATGCATTTCCTAGCACCTATCATATATATCAGATAGCTTAAGCACAATACTTTATGTACGATTGCCCCAAGCGTATCTGGTCCTTATGAACTTTTTCTGTATTGTGATGCATTACACATCCACACCTGTATTTCTGACGACTTGAGGCCTGACTTCCCACACCTGTATTTATGGTCAAGGAGGAGTGCATTCTAGACTGGCCAGGAAGCAGGTTTTCTGGAAAGGCGAGAAAACAGGTTTTGCAGAGTTCAGAAAGCTTGGTGGCTAGTATAAGTACTAAGCCGTTTCGGAATTCTAGAGGAGGATTCTCAGATCAGATCACTTCAGACAGAGTTCAGACAGGTCTTAGTTAGCCATAATACAGAGAGATTATACCTGTTAATTCTCTTCCCACTTGGGAAATCTGTATGCTCACAAAGACTCTCCTAGTCCTCGACTTAGAGGAACCAATAACAGACATACACTATCATTCTGGTGATAGTATAGAATCTGTTAAACAGGCCGTGGTGCTACTATTGGCATTGCCCATTATATTTTTTTTGATATACAAAATCATCTAATTGTTAGAACTAGATCCACGGACTGATCACCTGTTGGTATCTTTATAATACCTTTTCAGCTATCACTTATATCGCACGTCAAGAGATTCAATAGAACACATCATATTCCACGAAGCCTAGCAAAAAGAATCCCCTAACGAGAGAGAGATATTCTCAACCTGCAGTTAACAAAAGACTTTGTGCAAGACAAGGCAGGGCTCTAAGCGGGAGTGGTATACACCATTAAAGAATTCCACTCTCATTCCATCACCTTACCACACCAATATGGATACCACCTCTTCAATTCCTGGCAACTACAATCCCTATTCATCTTCCTATACTAGAGAGTACAAGACATTGCAGCACCATACATCCCAGGAATAATTGCAGTGTACAAATACGCATCACCATCCCAAGGCTCACGATTGTCCTCCTCACCATTTGAAGAAACATACGAAAGTACAGCAGGAACTACTTAGCTACTTTCTGTTCCATTAAATACCAGATCCCTCACAGGTGAGGTACATCTATCCTCCTTCCCAACTGAACCATACTCAGTTGGCATCAGCTCAAAACTCGAGGAGTGTGAGCTATCCAATTCTTCCACATAAGGAGACCACCTTATGGACTTCTTGCTGCCACCCTCACTATCTCCAAAACCTTCAATCAGGAAGGGCATCTTAGACGTAGTTGGTATAACCCACCCCTCAGAAGTACCTACCATCGTAGGAGCAGAAGGATATGACGAACCAGTATCCATGCTCTCCTCGTTCCCCCTATCCTTCCTACATATCGAATAGGCAGCTGGGCCATAGTTATCCAAAGTCGATCGGAAATCACTTATGTCTGCAGCGACATACTTGTACCCATAATATACGGACAAGAGGGAAAAATAAGTCGCAATATCCCCACGAGTAACTGATGTTATTGCCTCTAAGATGGACAAGTCTTATACATACAAGAAGTCACAAAGATTACCTCTGAATGCCAAAGACATCAAGAAGTTAATCTCTAACACACCATGAAAGAAAAGAGAGACTCTTGAACTAGAGACATTCGAGGAATCCGTCAAACCACCAGAACTCACCATCTTCACTATCGATATCACAAAACCGGAAAATTACTCTCTCCTTGTAACATGGACAATTGAGTCTCCTTCCATGACAGAAGCAAATTGGAAGCAAGTACAACAGCAAATATATAGTATCCTTGCCTACCCTCAAATGCTTGGGTATATTTACTACTTTCATATTAAGGACGTCCAGCTATTGCTGGCAGTAGCAACTAAACACTTCCCATGTAATATAGCAATTTCATTTTAAAATAAGGATTTGGAACTTACCATAGTTCTGAACGAACGCCTAAAACGCCTAAAGATTCCATAGTGGACAGAACCCCACTGGGTCCTGAAGGAGTGAGATGATATTATGTCTTTAATGCTATGTGGTCAGCATCTCGTCTTGGCTATCATAGTAGACCAGTTTGAGGACCCAACTATTGCTAGTGGACTGAAAGGACAAGATAGAAGAGACCTTCCTAAGACACCAACCAGACCCCGTCCCGTACCAGAAGTTAGCACAGGATCTCACACTAGCATCATACCAGAAGATGTCATTGTAGAACATACATCTGATCCTGGTAACGCAAACAATGGAGAAGACGATGACGACCTAACCCCTCCTTTAGGATAGGGTACAATAGCAGGTGGAGGAGATAATGATGGAGACTATAGTAGCTCTAGCAGTGATGACTCTAGTAGTAGATTGTCAGTCCACAGTCAAACAAGTTTATGCAAACCAAAGAAGGTCAACAAAATCAAGAAACAGACAGATCGTGGTAAGACACCAGAACCACAATAAGGGGAAACGATGACAGGAATTATGACAGCTGAAACGTCATCAAAAATATCCAAACGAATGCAGGGTATTAAGATTAATACTCCAGAAAATCTCACCAGTGGAGATAAGAAATAGCGAGACTCATAGTATCTTGACACTTGAGTAAACGCAATACAAACATAGTTAAGCATGAAAGGTATAAGTTAGGAATCGAAGGAAGCATTGGATTTTATTGAATTCAAACTGCAAGGCAGAGTACTCACTACTTATAACCACCACCTCATCAAGGAAAAGGACAAGGTGTCCTTTTTCAGCTACATGCTAGTGGTACGGGAATTACTTATTCCCTCCACTAGCAAGGACATCCTATGGAAAGAATGGGAGGCCCCCTCACCCAACAAGGATGAACGACACATGAGTTTCGAAATATTTGCCAACTGGTTGGAAGAGCTTCAGATTAAACTTATTGACAAGGATGGAAACCAATGCATCTTGAAAGAAGTCAAATACAGGAAATCTCTCAACCATCTACCAAATTATATGGAAACCACTCTGGTTCCCCAAATACTTAATTCTTGTACGCTCAACGACCAGGTCAAGAAGGCTGAATCATACGAGGCCGCAAGAAAACATGGGCGTATCTCAATTACACTCAAACCTGTACGACAGCCAACTACTCCATCAGTTCTGAACCCTGGTCACAAACACTGTAGGGATCAGAAGACAGACAGCAAGAAACCAAGTTCTAATCCTAAAAGCACCCCTGCTACGAAAACAACAAGCACTAAGGATCCTAAGTGGGAAGTGGTTATCAAGACATTAAAATCACAAGACAAGATGAAGTTGATCAGGGATCGGAAGTGCCTATGGTGCAGTGCACCTGGTCACACTTTCTAGGAATGTAAGAAGCCAATATTCAAATAACCCATACACCGCCATACAAGTCCTATCCGTGCAATATACCAATTAAACAGTTATCGACAAGAATAACTACAAGGGCAAAACCAAGGCAAAACCTCAGTCTACTGAAGAATTAGATTATAGCAGGGTTCGAGTCAAGGTTAACAGCCACCCTGCATTAGCTCTTGTGGATTTATAGACTACCGGCAGAGATCTTATCAATGCACAATTCGTGCACCTATATGGCCTACCTACCTATGGCATCCACAAGAAGTCACTTAACACCACAACCAAGGGATCGAAGAGTCTGATTGAAAAGGAATGTAATTTTCTAATGGATTATGGAGGATATACAGAAACAAAAACACGCCATGTGGCGTATTTCACAGGCTAGGATTTGCTACCAGGCAAGTCAGCACTTGCAGCTCTAAACGCCTTATTCTCAGCCAGACCAAACCCTATTACTATCTAACCCGAAGGGATGGGACACTTCACTCTCAAGGAATGGAGGATAGCAAGCCTTGCTACAGCGCAAGCCCCATCTGGTGCACTCTCTACAGAAGGCAAAGTACTAGACAATCTTCTACTACTCTTTGAATTCATATTTGCAGCTATGAGTGTCGGAGGAAGTCGGGATTTCAACTCTTTTGCGGAATTCGCCCAGTTATTTCCAGCAACCACCCCCAACGAGTTCCCACTCCTCAAGACTATCAACCACCAAATCTGACCGAAACCCAGCTCTACATAGGTACCAAAATAATGACCGCCACCCTCCAAATTTTATGCTCAGCTTACAAGACAGCTAACTGTGGAAAAAGCCTCAGGCCGGATTTATTGCACAGAACATGATACCAATGTGGTAGTACTGTTTGTACAAGCAATATGAGATGATCTCACCAGACCATTGCGCATTTTGTACACCAGGTCTCGGAACGATACAGTTAACCCCAACAACACACCTTTAACAAGTATCGAGGAACTCATGGAGCTAGTCGCTGCGCGGAAATATTGGAGCAGTATTGACCTAGAAGATGGGTAGAACAACATCACAATTGAAAAAGATGCAGAACTACACACCACCTTCCTTATACACATGGGATATTACTGCAGTTACATCATACATCAAGGTGACTGCAACGCTCCTGCCACCATGGTACGAGCCATGTACGAAATCTTCAAGGACATTGTCTCCAAGGACCTTGTTATTTACATCAATGATACTATAATCTTTTCAGATAACTACAATGAAAATGTAGCCACATTACTAAAGGTTCTGCAACGGTTCCTAGACGAGAAGTTTAGGTTGAAGGCTAGGAAATGCCAGTTCTGCACCAAACATCTGAACATCTTAGGACACATATTAACACCTGATGAGTTACATATAGAGTCTAAGAAATGCAAGAAAGTATTAAACTTCTAAGATCCCAGCAATCGCAGGGATCTACGAGGTATACTCGATGTTATAATATTCCTAAGCCAGTTCTGTCTGGATTTGGCATCCTGGTCAATCACTCTTTCAGAACTGTAACGCGAAAACGCACCCTAGAGATGGACGGACACCCATACTACGGCATTCGAGAAAATCAAGGAACTTCTGAATTCGACTCTCTTCAGATTCTCAAAGCCTGAAACTACTTCTCCGAAGAACCAAAATACCTGGTATCTAGGGATGGTGGAATAGGATCAAGGAGAAGACAAGGAGAAATAGTATAAATTCGACAATGTCGATTTCATTCTCAGAAATGCAGCCCTACACAACTGAAGTACCACACCTACCAAAAGGAGTTATTCGCTATTGTTGACTCCCTAATGTTATAGGCGAGCTGTAAACAACGTAAATACTCCTAAGATATAATAGATAGGTGGGCGGAAGTATAAACGAAGTTATAACTCGGGTGTAGGAGCGGACCCGATTAGAGTAAAGCTATAAGAGACTTAGATCGCCGCTTGGGTCTTGTTGTACTAACTATAGAAAAGCGTCGACTTATATAGAAGCCTAGATCTGAGAACCGTTTGTCCGATCTAGACGAGACTTCCAAACAAGGGAAAGTAGACTTGTTGTTAGTAGTTGCCTACCAGGGAAGTGACTTCACAATTAGGAACGCTGCAGTCTGACATACATAGGTAAGGTAGAGTGTATTACAACCAAATGTACACAGGTTGACATACATGAGCTAAACTTGTGATACAAGGAATGGAAACATATGAATGACACTTCTCAGAATATAACAGAAATATGTCGTCGAGCTAACATGTATGAGGCTAATTTGTAATGGAAGACCGTTTCTTATAATTGTCTTAGTACGCATTTCCTAGCACCTATCATGTATACCAGATAGCTGGGGCATAGTACCTTACGTACTATTACCTTGAGCGTATCCAGTCCTTATGTACTTTTCCTTTATCATGATGCATTACGCTTACACAGGTGTATTTCTGAGTACTGGAGCCCTGACCTCCCACACCTGTATTTATGGTCACGAAGGAGTGCTTTCTGGAAAGGATAGAAAGCAGGTTTTCTAGAAAGGCCAGAAAACAGGTTTTTCAGACTTCAAAAGGCTTGGTGGCTAGTATAAGTACTGAGCCGTTCCGCCCTTCTGGAGGAGGATTCTCAGATCAGATCAGTTCAGACAGAGTTCAGACAAGCCTTAGATAGCTTCAATGCAGAGAGATTACACCTGTTAATTCTCTTCCCGCTTGGGAAATCTGTGTGCTCTCAAAGACCCTCTGAGTCCTCGACTTAGCGGAACCAATAACAGACATACACTATCACTCCGGTGATAGTATAGACTCTGTTAACCAGCCCGCGGTACTACAATTGGCATCGCTCATTACACATTGTTCAACACACAAAATAATCTAACTGTTAAAACTACTACCACGGACTGATCACCCATTGCTATCTCTATAACACATTTTCAGGTATTCCCTATATCGGACGCCAACACATTCAACAAACACATTCCATTCAATAAAAAGCTAGCAACAAGAATCCACCACCGAGACAGAGATATCCTCAACCTGCAGTCAACAGAAGACCTTGTGCAAGACAAGGCGGAGCTTTAACGGGCAGTGGTATACACTATTAAACAATTCCACCCTCGTTCCATCACCTTACCCCACCAATATCCATACCACCTCGTGCATTCCTGGCAACTACAATCCCCATTCATCTTCTTATACCAGAGAGCATAAGACATCGCAGCACCATACGTCCCAGGAATAATCGCAGCGTACAAATACGCATCACCAACCCACTGCCCACTCTCGTTCTTCTCACCATTAGAAGAAACATACGAAAGTACACCAGGAACTACATAGTTACTTCCTGCCCCATCTAATGCCAGATCCCTCACAAGCGAGGTACATCTATCCTCCTTCCCAACTGAACCATTTTCAGTTGGCATCAGCTCAAAACTTGTAGAGTTTGAGCTATCCAATTCTTCCATATAGGGAGACCATCTTACAGTCTTCTTGCCGCCACCCTCACTCTCTCCTAAACCTTCCATCGGGAAGAGCATCTTAGGCGTCGTTGGTATCACCCACGCATCAGGATTACCTACCATCGTAGGAGCGGAAGAAAACGACGAACCAGCATCCGTGCTCTCCTCGTTCCCACTATCCTGCCTACATATCAAACAGGCAGCCGAGCCACAGTCATTCGAAGTCGATCGAAAATCACTCACATCCGGAGTGATGTACTTGTCCTCACTATATACGGACAAGGGGGAAAAATAACGCGTAATACTCGAACGAGTAACCGATATTATGGCCTCTAAGACTGACAGGCCATACACCTACCACAAGTCGAGAAGAATGGCTAAGATTCCCGAGGATATCAAGAAGTTAATCTCCCACACACCACGAAAGAAAAGAGACACTTCTGAACCACAAACGTTCGAGGAATCAGTCAAACCACCTCCTCTCACCATCTACACCGTCGATGTCACGAAACCAGAAGAAGACTCTCCCCTCACAACATGGGAATTTGAGTCACCTCCAATGACAGAAGCAAACTGGAAGAAAGTACAACCACAAATACATGATATCCTTGCCTTTTCACAAACGCTTGGGTATCTTCCCTGCTTTCATCCAAAGGACGTCCAACTGCTTCTCGAAGCAACAACCAAACACTATCTTTGGAACACCACCATACCATTTGAAAGTAAGGACTTGGAACTTCATACAGTGCTTGCGGAGTGCCTAAAATGCACTAAGATTCCACAGCTCACAGAACCTCACTGGGTTCTAAAGGACTGGGATGATATTATGTCCTTCATGCTATGTGGTCAGCATCTCCTTCTACCTGTTGTACCAGGGCAGTTAGAGGACCCACCTATAGCCAAACGACCAAAAGAACTAGACAGAAGGAACCCTGCTGAGACGCCAACCAAACAACGCTCCGCACCAGAAGTCAGCACAGGATCTCAAACTGGCATCGTGCCAGAAGATAACATTGTGGAACGTACCTCAGATACGAGCAACCCAAACAATTGAGAAGATGATTAGGACCAAACCCCTCCCTTAGGACGAGGTACAACAGCAGGAGGAGGAGATAATGATGGATATGATAGTAGCTCTAGCAGTGGCAACTCTAGCAGCTGATCGTCAGTCCAAAGCCACAGAAGCATACGCAATCCAAAGAACATCCAGAAGATTAAGAAACGAACAGATCGTGGTAAGACACCAGAACAAGAACAATGGGAAACGAGGATAGGAATTGTGACACCTGAAACGTCATCAAAAATGTCCAAACGGATGAAGGGTATCAAAATTGATTCTCCAGAAAATATCAACAGTGGAGATAAGAAATGGCGAGACTTACAGTATCTTGACAGTTGGGTCAACGCGATACAGAGATGGTTAAGTAGGAAAGGTATAAGATTGGAATCTAAGGAAGCATTGGACTTTATTGGATTCAAACTGCAAGGCAGCGCACCCACCACTTATAACCATCACCTCATCAAGGAACAGGACAAGGCCTCTTTTTTCAGCTTCATCCTAGTGCTACGGGAATTCCTTATTCCCTCCACTAGCAAGGACCTCCTATGGAAAGAATGGGAGGCCGCATCACCCCACAAGGACGGACGATACATGGGTATCAAAAGTTTTGCTAACTGGCTGGAGGAACTTCAGATTAAGCTTATCGACAAGGATGGAAACCAATGAATCTCGGAAGCAGTCAAACCCAGGAAATTCCTCAACCAGCTACCGGATTACATGAAAACCACCCTGGTTCCCCAAATACTTGATTTATGGACGTTCAACGACCTTGTCAAGAAAGTGGAATCATACGAGGCTGCACGAAAACATGGGCGTATCTCAACTACACCCAAACCTGCTCGCCAGCCTGCTACCCAACCAGCTCCGAACCTTAGTCGAAATCATCGCAGAGATTGGAAGACAGACAACAAGAAAACAAGTTCTAATCCTCAAAGAACACCAGCCATGAAAACAACTACCACCAAGGATCCGGACTGGGAAGTGGTTAACAAGACGTTAACATTACAAGACAAGATGAAGTTGATCAGGGAACGGCAGTGTCTATGGTGCCCTGCACCTGATCACACCTTCAAGGAATGCAAGAAGCGAATATCTAAGGTACCCATGCGCACCGCCGCACAAGTCCTATCCCTGCAACACAACAGCAAACCAGTTAGCGCCAAGAATAACTACAAGGGCAAAACCAAGGCAAAACCCCAGTCTACTGAAGAATTAGACTACAGCAGGGTTCGGGTCAAGGTTAATGGCCATCCTGCATTAGCTCTTGTGGATTTACAGATGACTAGCTGAGATCTCATCAATGCACAATTCATGCACCTCTACAGTCTACCCACTTATGGAATCGACAACAAGTCGCTCAACACCACGATTAAAGGATCAAAGGGTGTGATAGAAAAGGCATGTGATGTCCAAATAGACTATGGAGGATATACAGAAACAAGAACGCTATCTGTAGTGCATCTTGCAGGCTGGGATGTGATCTTAGGCAAGCTAGCGCTTACAGCTTTGAACGCCTTAATCCCAGCAGGCCCAAAGCCTATAACCATCCAACCTGAAGGGATGGCACATTTTGCACTCAAGGAATGGAGAAAAGTAGGGCTTGCTACGGGGCAAGTCATATCTGCTGCACTCAACATAGAAAACGAAGTATCAGACTGCCTTCTACCACGATTCGAATTCATGGTTTCAGCTATAAGTCTTGGAGAAAGTCGGGAATTCAATCCATTCGTTGAATTTGCCCAGTTATTTCTGGGAACCACACCCAACGAGTGGCCACCCCTCAGAACTATCAACCACCGAATCTGCCCGAAACCCGGCTCTACATGGGTACCAAACTGGCGACCCTCACCCTCAAAATTCTACGCAGAGCTTACGAAACAGCTCACAGAAGAAGAAGCCTCAGGCTGGATTTATCGTGCGGAATATGATACCAATGCAGTAGTTCTATTCGCACAAGCCAAAAGAGATGATTCCACCAAACCCTGGCGTATTTTGGACGCCAGGGATCAGAGTGAAGCGGTTGACCCCAACCACACACCCCTACCAAGCATTGAGGAACTCATGGAGCTAGTCGCTGCTCGGAAATATTGGAGCAAGATTGACCAAGCAGATGGGTACCACAACATCAGAATCGAAGAAGACTCGGAACAACACTCCACCTTTCTCACACACATGGGATATTTCCGCAGTCGCATCATGCAACAAGGCGACTGCAATGCACCTGCCACAATAGTACGAGCTACGTACAAAATCTATAAGGACATGGTCTTTAAGGATCTTATCATCTACATCTACGATATCATCATCTTTTCAGATACCTATGACGAACATGTAGCTACCTTACGGAAGGTTCTACAATGACTCCTAGACGAGAAGTTCTGGTTGAAGGCTAGCAAATGCCAGTTCTTCACCAAACGTCTAGATATATTAGGATATATATTAACTCCGGATGGGTTACATATGGATCCTAAGAAGAGCAAGAAAGTATTGAACTTCAAGGTTCCCAGCAACCGCCGGGAACTACCAGGTATACTAGGCGTTATCATATTCCTAAGCAAGTTTTGTCAGGAATTGGCCTTCTAGACAAGCACCCTGTCAGAACTGCAAGGCGAAAACGCTGCCTGGAGATGCACGGATACCCAATCTAGAGCACTCGAGAAAATCAAGGAACTTATGAATTCTCTACAGATCCTCAAACCCTGGGACCACTTCTCGAAAGCACCAAAATACTTGGTATGTGATGCTAGTGATATTGAACTAGGATCATGGATAGAACAAGGAGAACTAGGATCAATTCGACCATGTCAATTCCATTATCAGAAATTCAGCCCCGCACAGCTGAAGTACCCCACCTACCAAAAGGAGTTACCGGCTATTATTGACTCCCTGAAGTTTTTTGAGGCTCAACTCCAAGACCACAAATTCACGGTTCTTACGGATCACCAACCACTACTCACTTGCCTCCGACCACAACTAACCTCTCAGAAGCTAGCCCGATGGCAAGCTTACATGACAGAATTCGACTTGGTTATAGAACATACAGCTGGAAAAGAAAACCTGTTGGCAGACGCTCTATCAAGGAAGCATAAATACTACCTCGATCCCACTGAGGAACAAAACTTCTTTCCTCAGAGGATCGATCCTACAGAAGATAACAGCAACCTTCAAGACACTTCTATCACTACTAACAACCTTTCAATCTCTCCCATACCAGAAGAAATCACAATGGTTTCCCACGGCTGAATCAACTTCAAGCACACGGACTGCGACTACAACAAGTGTGCAGGCCGCGACGAAAGCCTTGGTCACCACCCCTCTTGTTCCTATCTTGACGACGAGAACGATGGGGACTAGGAAGATTATGTTGATATCAAGGAGTAAGAAATGCAACCAGATGAGGATACCCTCTGCACCATTCCCGAAGAAATCTTTGACGGGTATGAGTTCGATCCTCACCCCCACGTTGTTGAACATGATCAATTAAAGGGTTGTCATAACATCAGCACTGCTGCAGATGATTCATCCTCAGTCACCAACAACGACAATATTTCCGCCATCATTACAGACGTTGTCAATGACGTCTAGTAACACTACAAGTAGAATCAAAAGCAACACAATACGGATTGTCACGACTACTACTGCCGCTCGTATGGTAGCTTGGACCAGAATGGGAATCGTTATTTTCCCACCACCCGATGCTCGGTGTGCGGAACCAACGGACACGGATGTTTGGACTGCACTCTAGCGGAGCCAGTTTATCAGAAGGAGAAGGAATTCCAGTCGAGTCAGCCAGACTCATGGAAATTGAAAGCTACCACTATCCCTCCTATCAGCACCCACTCCTCTGAGACTCCCGATATTGACATTCTAGAGCTTAACGTTAAAGAAGGTCCTAACCGCACTCACATGTGGTCTGCGGAAGAATGGCCAATCAGGAACGCCCCTATTGCTCGCCATGAACCATGGGGTCAGCAAACCGAACAAAACAACCTTTAGGACTACAACATTAAGATCGTACCAGATGAGGAAAGATGCTTCTTCCTCTCTGCCACAGTTACCACCGGATCTCAATACAATGCAGCTTCTGGAGAAGCTAGTGGATCGAACCAAGGTCATAATACCCTCCTATCCACCACTAATCCTATGAGATATGTGCCAGGAGTGGGATTTATGCACCAAAAACACCACACAACCAGCGAGGAGAATAATCTTGTTCCCGATCCTCAAACATAGGAGAAGACGTCAATTCCTCCTGCACCTACTGCCACTCGTCGGTGCAACTTCTGTAAAGGCGAGGGACACTATGCATCAACATGCGAGGCAAAACGCAAGGCAGACTCAGACCTTAGGTATAGCATCATGCCAGCAACCAATCTGGTAAAAATATACCTCGAAGATGATGACGGCCTCAAAGATGACCCTGACTTCTATCTCGTTACTCACATTGACAAAGATGATAGAATGAGGGATGCCTACATCGCATGGATCAGGATATGCCCCATGTGGAGCCAGCAATATAATGCTCCAGAAGGGAAGAAAGGAGTAAGCAAGGACAATGGGTTCTTGTACAAGAAAAATGAGAAAGGAGAATGGAGGCTGGGTTTACTAAACACGTTCGATATGAATGGTAAGAACTACTACGAAGATGCAATCAAGGAAGCTTATGATGCTACGGCACATTGTGAAGTGGAGAAAACGTTGAAATGGTTGACTAATAAATATATTTGCCAGCCATTTTCAAGGCTGGTTAAGGAATACGTGACGAGTTGCGATACCTGTCAACGGACGAAGTATAGCAACAAGCCACCACTAGGACAAGTAACCATGTTACATGTTCCTGCAAGAGCATAAACAGATATCAGTATAGATTTTCTTAAAATGTCTCCTGTTTTCACTTATTGGGCTAGTTTATACCCGAACATTCCTTTGGAAGACGATCACATGATTTGCTTTTCGAGACTTTGGACGATTGTCTGTAGACAATCAGGATTCATCTTTGTTATTCCAGTTTCTGATAACCTTACGGCGGAGAATGGTCCTGATACCTTTGATACGCACATTGCCTCTATTATTGGTTATCCCTATTATATTGTTTTTGATCCAGACACTCTCTTTATGTCAGACCATTTCAAGGATTGGGCAGCAAGAAAGGGAATCAAGTTGGAACCATCGACCGCATACCACTGTCAGACAGACGGTCAGTCAGAAATCGCCAACAAGGCAATTCTCCTAGCCACACGAGCATGCAATGTCGAAGGAAAAGAATGGCTATGCAAACTCTCAGAAATCTAGCTAAAGCTGAACTCTCGAGACAACACCGCAAGACAACACAGTCCATTCTTTTCACTCCTAGGCTTTGAGGCAAAGCTAGGTCCTTCCTCCTTCCCTTACCCGATCACTCCTTATACTCCTGCAGAGGAACGTCATCTTGACACCTCTCACAACCCATAGTCCTCAAAAGTCAAGCAGGCAAAACAAGCCAACAAGAAGCGGTCTGTTCCACCACTTCTTTCAGCCGGTCAAAAGGTTCTACTCTCCACGGAGAACCTCAACCTCTTGAACACATTTAGGAAACTCAAACCTAGATGGGTGGGACCTTTCCACATCCAACACGCCAACAGGAGGCGGAACAACTATACACTCGACCTGTCAACAGACAGTCGACTCTGCAATATCCACAATACCTTCCACATTAGCAAGATCAAACTTACGTTGTAAACGATTCAACCAACTTTCCAAGTCAGCATGAGGAACCACCTGGTGAGGTAATGGAAGGCAGATGGGAAGTCGAACGAGTACTCGAATTTCGTACCGCTCCTCATACTGGCAAAAGCCAATACCTGGTACATTGGAAAGGGTACGGAAGTGATGACAATGAGTGGATCAACTTCGAAGACATCAGCCTTGAAATCGTTCAAGCCTTTTGGACAAGCTGAAACTATTCCAACACCTTCAAGTAACGAAGATCCTCCAAGAAACACAAGAAGTGTCATGCACAAGAAACCCCCAAGTCAAGTATTCAAACTGAACAAGACAGAGTTCTCACCCTCAGTCCTAACAACCAAGACCTCACCTCCGCTGCTACCAACCTTGCAAAACATGTCTTTAATGTTTTCCTAAAGTACTAATTCGCGCCGGTTGAATTAACGTGGCAATCGCGCGTTCCTTCTTATTGTTTTAATTGCCGTTCTGAATTAACAATGGAAGAAGGTATGGCAAACAAGGTATCTATCGGATGTTTTCATTGTTCCTTATGTCATGCATGTTTACTACGGATGATTTGGAAGTTACATTGGTCTCCTACTATTCATTGCGAAGATTGCTACTCTCATAACTATCGTCCTTGTACTTGTTATTTCGGACTACCTCTGGCTTGAGTAAGACAATGAGAGTAGGAAATCCTTTTAAATGAGGAAGTGTAAGGGAAGACCGTTTCTTATAATTGTCTTAGTACGCATTTCCTAGCACCTATCATGTATACCAGATAGCTCGGGCATAGTACCTTGTGTACTATTACCTTGAGCGTATCTGGTCCTTATATACTTTTCCTTTATCATGATGCATTACACATCTCCACCGGTATTTCTGAGTACTGGAGGCCTGAACTTCTACACCTGTATTTATGGTTACGCAGGAGTGCTTTCTGGAACAGCCAGAAAGCAGGTTTTCTGGAAAGGCCAGAAAACAGGTTTTTCAGACTTCAAAAGGCTTGGCAGCTAGTATAAGTCCTAAGCCGTTCTGCCCTTCTGGAGGAGGATTCTCATATCAGATCACTTCAGACAGAGTTCAGACATGCCTTAGATAGCTTCAATACAGAGAGATTACATCTGTTAATTCTCTTCCCGCTTGGGAAATCTGTATGCTCTTAAATACCATCTGAGTTCTCAACTTAGTGGAACCAAAAACAGACATACACTATCACTCCGGTAATTGTATAGACTCTGTTAAACGGCCCGCGGTGCTACTATTGGCATCGCTCATTACACAATTCTAACAGTACATACTTCCCTATTCCAGTTCCAATAACATTGTCATTAATGCACTTATGCATATATGCCTGGTGGGTGATTAGTCCACTTTGTTAGCAGTGTCTTATGATACAGTAGGAAGCTGGTTACCGCACCATAGCAGAGGTCTCTTGCCTGAGCAACAAAATTACTCCCCGTTTAGTGGTAGGTGTCCTCGCCTGAACACACTACCTGAACGCCTAGATAGGTGTTAGTAACAGTTTAGATAACTTCAGTAGGAAGGTTCTAACACTTTGTTAAGATATTCACAATCCCTAGTGTCTGCAGTCCCACAAGACTGGTGTACCCTGTACATGCATACCATGGGTGTTAAAAACCTAACCTCTTGCCAAAAAGCCTAGTGGGAAAACTCGACAAGTAGGGAGGACAAAACTTACCATGCATTTTGTAAGATTTAAACTTGATGTAGGTCTGAACCTCAGACGTCTCGTTTGTCTCATGGCTTATTGGTAAACCTCTCTCGATACTACTTGAGCTTCTTTGGACAATTGTCCAACCTTTCGAATTCTTTCCAGGTGTCTCCCAATTTATCGTAACGCTTCCATCGTATCCTGTATTTGACAACTCCTATGTATTTCCTGAACTTTAGGATACTCTTGACCTTATATATCTCGTTATCCTCTTCCTCGTCCATTCCTTGGGGGTCGTCTCATGTTCGGAATGGTTTCAGAAGAGTTGTATGAACTACATTATGCCACTGAGTTCCTTCTGGTACCTCCAACCTATATGCATGGGTTCCAATAGTCTCAATAACTTTGTTAGGTCCTATCCACTTATTCGTAAGTAAACTGTTATTTCCAGCTTTTACTTGCAGGTTGCGGTAGTCAACTAAGACCTAGTCGTTAATAGCAAACTTGCATGCCTTTTCGGTATGAATAGCACTTCGTTTGATGTTGATTTGCTTGAGGGTGTGGTGGATCTGGTTGTCGACTATTTTTATTCGGTCCAGCCATTCTTCGTCGGTAGGAGAGGAGAGTTCAGAGTCATTGTCAAGGTGAATGGTGCGAGGGTCCCAGCCATATAGGCCGCCATAGGGGGAGTATTGATGGGTAGAATAGGTTGTCATATGATAGGCAAACTCGGCAAGCGCCAGCTTAGTCTTTCAATGTTTTTGTCTATCATAACAGATGATGCGGAGGTATTGTTTGAGTGTCTGGATAGCTTGCTCACTGAGTCCATTAGTTTGTGGGTGGTAGGCAGTGGAGAGGCGTAGGCCTATGTTGAGATTCGTGTTATTTTCTCGAAGCAATCAGAAGGCAAACTAAGGGCTACGGTCAGATGTAATATGTCTTGGTAGTTCATATGGTCTCTATATTTCGGGAATATAGATATTGCCTACATCTTCTACAGTCTATGTTGTACTAGCTGGTATGTAGTGTTGAATTTTAGTAAATCGGTCTATAATAATGCTTATAGCATTGAAGCCTTCAGATTCTGGCAGCTCTCCAATAAAGTCCATAGCAATTTCTTCTAAGGAGTGTTCCCTAGTTGGCATTGGTACTAATTTCGTTTGCCTGCTATGGCTATCTGCCTTTGCTTTTTGATACTTAATACATCCTGCTACATACCTCGCAACATCTTCTTGCCATTTGTCTCATACGAAGTTCTGTGAGATTAGCCTTTGAGTTCTATGTCTTCCCCAATGTTTTACCACTTGACTATCATGGTGCTATCTCAACACTTCCAACTTATGCTCTTCGGGTACTACCCATAATCCATTCTTCTTTTCCCAACTTGCAATATTTATTCCTTCTAGTTCCAAGTCATCCGCATACCCTCTTTCCTCTGTATCGTCTTCTTCAAGGTCTAGCAATTGTCCTTCATCGAAAAATCTTCCTTCCAAACCAAATGTCTCTTTCCCTGAACGTCTGGAGAGGCCATCTGTCTTGCCCATCTTAGATCCAGGTCAGTAGTGGATATGGTAGATGAATTTGTACATTTTGAGGTACCAGGAAGCTTGTTGGGAGTTGAGCTTCTTCTTCGTATTAAAGTATTACAACCCTTGATGGTCTGTGTAGACCTTCACAGGTACTGAGACTAACCAGTCTCTTCACTTACGGAAACTATCCAGAATAGCAAACAGCTACTTATCATGTATTGGCCAGTTGTCTTGCGTAGCATCGAGGGTTTTAGCATGATACACAGTGGGGTGTAGTTCCTTAACTCCATTGACAATGTGATATTGTAATAGGATACTCGAGATGGCTTGGTTACTTGCATCAGTTTCCATCATGGTCTCGAGGCATCTATCGAACTAAGTGAGAATAGGTACAGAGAGTAATAATTGCTTAAGTTCATCGAACGATTGTGGCTGGGCTTGTTCCCATAAGAATGGTATATCTCGAGTTAGGTCAATTAGTGGTCTTGCTTTACAACAATAATTGGCAATAACTCGTCAATAATAGTTGGCAAAGCTTAGGAAGGCTTGGACTACTTTCTTTTTCATGGAGGTAGGCCATTTGGATATGCCTTCGAGTTTGGTTGGGTCCATTTGAACTTGCTGTAAAGAGCAATGCCAATAGTACCACCGTGTGACGTTTATCAGAGTCCATACTATCATTGGAGTGATAGTGTATGTCTGTTATTGGTTCGGCTAAGTCGAGGACTCAGAGGGCCTTTGAGAGCATACAGATTTCCCAAGCGGGAAGAGAATTAAGAGGTATAATCTCTCTGTATAGAAGCTATCTAAGGCTTGTCTGAACTCTGTCTAAAGTGATCTGATCTGAGAATCCTCCTCTAGAAGGGTAGAATGGCTCAGTACTTATACTAGCCGCCAAGCCTTCTGAAGTCTGAAAAACCTGTTTTCTGGCCTTTCCAGAAAACCTGCTTTCTGGCCGTTCCAGAAAGCACTCCTACGTGACCATAAATACAGGTGTGGGAGGTCAGGCCTCCAGTACTCAGAAATACAGGTGTGGATGCGTAATACATCATAATAAAGGAAAAGTACATAAGGACTGGATACGCGTAAGGTAATAGTATGTAAGGTACTATGCTCCAGCTCTCTGGTATACATGATAGGTGCTAGAAAATGCATACTAAGACAATTATAAGAAACGGTCTACCGTTACACTTCCCTACTTAAAAGGATTTCCTACTCTTGTTGTCTTGTCTAAGCTGGAGATAGTCCGAAATAACAAGTGCAAGCACGAAAGTTATGAGAGTAGCAATCTTCGTAATGAATAGTAGGAGACCAACGTAACTTCCAAATCATCTATAGTAAACATTCGTGAAATAAAGAACAATGAAAACATCTGATAGATACCTTGTTTGGTATACTTTCTTCTATTGTTAATTCAGAACGGCAATTAAAACAACAAGAAGGAACGCGCGATTGCCAGGTTAATTCAACTAGCGCGAATTAGTACTTTAGGAAAACATTAGAGATATATTCTGTAAGGTTGGCGGTAGCGGAGGTGAGGTCTTGGTTGTCAGGACAGAGGGTGAGAACTCTGTCTCGTTCAGTTTAAACAATTGACTTGTGGGTTTCTAGAGTGTCACGCTTTTTGTGTTTCTTGGAGGATCTTCATTGCTTGAAGGAGTTGGAATAGTTTCCACTTTTCCAAAAGTCTTGAACGATTTCAAGACTGATGTCTTCGATGTTGATCCACTCATCATTATCACTTCTATACCCTTTCCAACGTACCAGGTATTGGCTTTTGCCAGTACAAGGAGCGGTACGAAATTCGAGTACTCGTTCGACTTCCCATCTGCCTTCTGTTACCTCACCAGGTTGTTCCTCATTACGACTTGGGAAGTTGGTTAAATCGTTTTCAACATAAGGTTTGATCTTACTGATGTAGAAAGTATTGTGGATAAGAGAGAGCCGACTGTCTATTGACAGGTCGAATGTATAGTTGTTCCGCTTCCTGTTGACGTGTTGGATGCAGAAAGGTCCGACTCATCTAGGTTTGAATTTCCTAAATGTGTTCAAGAGGTTGAGGTTCTCCGTAGAGAGTAGAACCTTTTTACCGGCTGTAAGAAGTGGTGAAACAGACCGCTTCTTGTTGGCCTGTTTTGCCTGCTTGACTTTTGAGAACTATGGGTTCCGAGAGGTGTCAAGATGACGTTGCTCTGCAGGGGTATAAGGAGTGATCAGGTAAGGGAAGAAGGAAGGACCTAGCTTTGCCTCCAAATATAGGAGTGAAAAGAATGGACTGTGTTGTCTTGCGGTGTTGTCTCGAGAGTTCAGCTTTAGCTAGATTTCTGAGAGTTTGCATAGCCATTCTTTTCCTTC
>Ga0307511_10000654_pt1 | contig 36952 bp, 39 predicted proteins | sample 13_EM_MG_FD_200266 | JGI IMG/M metagenome (GOLD analysis project Ga0307511, IMG submission 200266) | Populus trichocarpa ectomycorrhiza microbial communities from riparian zone in the Pacific Northwest, United States - 13_EM | ecosystem: Host-associated > Plants > Roots > Unclassified | place... | reverse complement strand
GCAGTAGACTCTCCCCAGAACAAGTCAGAGTTCCGTGCGACGTGCGATATGGGGCGCGCGCGTGCGAACTGGTGTGATTCCCGCGCGCGTGATGGGAACTATTATTTGTGCACATTGACCGTCATATGTTTCAGCATCATTCCTAAGAGCGCCAAGACCACGCGTTCATGGACGATCGGAAACCAGTGCACGACCTCACCCAAATTCTGTGAACCCTGTGATACGAGTATGAACAGATTTCCGTCGACCTCCGTCATGGCATAGGTATTTCATACGGGTCGTGAAGATTTTTGACGGTGTTGTTCTTTGGGAGTTGCTCGAGTAGTTCTGGGTTTGACTCGAGCTTACCTAGTACAATTCCGATTTCACCAACCTCCGTTGCGCAGAGGGCCACGGATATTGAGGGGCGAACACTGACCAGTAGCGTCCTTCTGCGGTGAGTGTTTCCAGGTTTGCTGGTCTTACGGACAAGCAATCGTTGAGCGTACAGGGCCAGTAAATACGTGCAAGATACCGAAACACTGATGCTACTATTAATCTACGTGCATAATTGTGTCAAGATCAGACAGGATACTCCCAGTGGCTGCGTTAAGGTGGGTTTTAAGTATTGCCCGCACCTAGGCCGAAGTCCTGGATTACATCAACCGCGTGCGCTCCGTTGCACCACTACAAACGGCGCGTAGCGTAAAACAGCTCAAACACATCCTCGAGCGACATGGGATGGCAGAGGCGCTAGAGGTATGTCTTCTTCGGTGAATGACGTGGTGCCCTCTTCGTACCCCGGAGCGTAAGGCATGTTGTGCGAGCGTTTCGACATATGCCCCCGTTGGTTTTGGGTGTTTGTTATGGTCGCTGCCGACCACCCAACCCCCGGGGTTTCCCCGGCTTTCTTTAGGGAAAGCATCAACCGGCCAATCATTATCGGGAGGTACCTGCGGGTGGAATTCCTCTGGTGAGCATCCACGAATGGCGACCGGGTATCAGTACGCACACGGAGTTCCCGCTAAGCATCATTGTTAAGCGAGGGGAGATGGTGAGCATATATTCGCGAGAGGTTTCAACCGAGCGCTTACATGGCCGGCAAGAGTTGAATACCCGGCTGGAAGAATTTCAGCATCGCTCCTTGATCTTTCTGGTAGTGAAGGTGCTCACCCTCCCAAATATCAGCGTCATCTCGAATGTGAAGTGAGACGAGAAGATGACCAAGAAGTATATGGTTGCATCTTGAACGATGGTACGAAGAACCTTTGGCACCTTGTACCCCTTGATCCCAGACTTGGCCGCGATGATAACGATTACCAGAAACACCGCAGAGTCTGTTGGTAGGCCAGTCAGCGAGCTAGGATAGAGCAGTACCTCGGAAAAGGCGAACCATAAAAGAGCAAGATGGCTATGTGGGCGATTTCCTCTATCCGATGTTCGCCGACCGCACATACCTGGAATGCCGAGAGGTGGATAGGAGGGGGTCGCAGCACTGAGTTTACAACAACCAAAGGCCATAAACATCGATAACCACTGCCCAGGACACAATGCCCCATAGAGGCGGATACCATACCTGGAGAGTTCGCAGCCAATACTATTAGGTATACCCCTACCCCAAACTGGACGGCAGTTATGAATGCGAAAAAACCCGTAACGATTAGGTTCCCCCTCGTGATGGCGTACATCCTGTAATCCCGTCGCGAAGTGAGCAAACTGGGTGAAGCACGGCGCATTGTCAGAGGTGGATTGATTTCGCACCTCAGGTTCAAAACAATCTGAGCGATGAGTGTGCTCCAAATGAAGAAAACGATCTCGATGAATGCAGTCTTGCTGCACCTGTAGGCATGAAATCGACCCAAGGACGGAGCATCGGAGGCATTGTAGGAGGTGAATGTAAGAATCAGCTGGTCACTCGCCCAACGTTTAGACGTACATCTACAGACGGGGTGAAGGCGCATCAGGCGAATCCACCAACCCTGGGACAGACGAGCGCCAGATTCCCTACCTCATAGGTGTATGACCACGAATAGTTTACTACCATGGGATGGTTTTAATAGGCCTTGAATACCGTTCACGGTACGTACCAACTGCGAGCCAGATCATATACAACATCGGTAGATATCTGTTCTGGGGAGGGGATAAATCCAGAGGTCGATTAAGCATGTGATCGGGCCAGGGTGCATACCATGATAAATACCCCGAAGACTTTGCGCGACTCAGTTCAGTAACCGGAGCCATTGGAACCTGGGCAACGCACCCCACGTCTTTTTTCCCCCCCACGCATACCGTATCTAGAGGAGGTTAATATGGGGTATTCTCGGGCGGAAAAAAAAAACAAACCTCGTCCCGAAGGGTAAGGAAGTAGTCGTAGAACAGGATGGTCGCAATCGCCACCCCGTAGTACTGCGAATCAGGGTTTCTCCTAAGTTTGAGACGCGGACACAACCTCAGAGCTGTGGCTCACCTTTATTGAAGTACTAATCGCAGCAGAATCAGAGAACGAAGTCACGGGAAAAGGAAAATAGGACGTACATGTCATGTCCAGCCTGGACAAGTTTAGCCAGGTTCGACGACATGGAGATTCCGAGCAGCTTGCGAAGTTAGAGGCAGCCGGGAACTCCAGATCCCGTCCGGTCTTAACCAGGTGCCCCCATCAGATTCGTAGATGTTAGTTTGATTTGGATGTACTCCAATGATGTTCGCTCGTCCACGCACTGGCCGAATATTTACGATGCAACGTCAACCCGAGGCGGCCAGTCCCTGAGTATCTGATTTTTCCCAACTATGCATACTGGTTCCCTTGACGCGTCCCTGCATTGGCCTAGAATCAATCCACTGGGGGATACTTCTGCGAGCCATTCGTGGCGTGGGAGGGCGGTCCTGGGTGGAGAGGGACACATCTTATCGGTTACCATGATACTCGATCAGACGTCGTGTGTCGTTCCTTGCTACTGATTTTGATGTCAGGCCGGCTCGATTGAGAGTAGAGACCACTTACTTCCGCATCCGTTCGACAAACTTGTGGTGGATGCTGCGTAGGGTTCCACATCAGGCGCCTGGAGTGCCTTTTCTGTTTGGAAGAACGGGAGAAGCAGAATAAGCGACGCAAACACGCGATTATCGATCATGGGTGATCGTGGAACGGGGCTTTTTGTTTGAGAAGCATCGTGCCCAAAACTCTGCAAGTTCTGCGACACGGGTACATGAGGAGATGTAAAGGTCTTTCAACTTCCGCGGTATGGGTATTTCATACCAGGCCATGAAGATTTTCGGCGGCCAAAGTGGCCCGTTCTCCTGGAGTTGCTTAAGTACCCCCGGCTCCCACCCGTACCCACACTTCAAATTTCACGAACCTCCGTTACGCGGAGGGCCAGAAGGTTTGAAGAGAGATACCCCGACTGGTGGTGCATACTTTTCCGCGTTGGATATGTTTCTGGTCTCACTGGTCTACGGACAACCACCCATCGATCAGGGCCAATAAATACGCGCAATTTAATACGACACTGACGCTCCTGCTGCTAATAATACATGTGGAATGGCACCAAGGTCAGAATCTGTGCTTCTTGCGGGCCGCTGTTATAGCCGGTACCATTGTCTGCACTTGGGCAGAGACCCTGGGTTACATCGGCTGCCGCCCGTGTGCTCCCTCGGAGGAGCGCAAAACGCGGAAAACTTAAGCGAATTCTTCAGCCGTAGAAGACTGGACAGTCGCCATATGAATTTCTCCCTCGGTTGATAATGTGGCGGGTTGTCCAGGCGCTGGAGCAAAACGGATGCTGTGAAAGCGTTTCGATGCCTTTCCACCTGGGTTCGGAGTATACGTCGTGGTCGTCACCTCCCACCCGACCTGTCGGGTGTCCGCCGCTTTCTTTAGGGAAAGCATCAGTCGGCTGATCATTACTGGGAGGTAGCTGTGGGTAGGGTCATTTCGGTAAGTGTCTCACGAGGGCGACTAGGTAGTCGGTACACACACGAAGTTCCCACTGAGCATCAACGTCAAGCAGAGGAACGGTGAGAGTTGTTCGTGGCGGGTGTTAAACTGGGTGCTTACGTAGCTGGCAAGAGTTGAAGATTTGTCTGAAGACGTTTCAACATCGTTCCTATCGCGGATAATGGGGTGCTCACCCTCGCCAATAGTAGTGTCATCTCGAATACGAAATGAGACGTGAAGATGACCAAGAAGTATACAGTTGCGTCTTGAGCAATGATCCGAAGAATCCTCGGCATCTTGTAGCCCTTGAGCCCAGACTTGGCCGCGAGGGCAACGACCACCAGGAACACCGAGGTGTCTGTTGGTAGGCCTGTCAGTGAGCCGAGACGGAAGAGTACTTTGGAAAAAGAGAACCGTAAAAGAGCATGATGGCGATGTGTGCAATTTCTAGATTCCGGTGTTCACCGACTGCGCATAATTGGTATGCTTTGAGATGGATTGAAGGGGGTCGTGGCACTGAGTTTCCAACAGCCAAAGGCCATAAACACCGATAACAACTGAGGATAATGACCCAATATCATACCTGGAGCATTCTTAGTTAACGTTGCCAGGTAGATCCCTAGCGCAGAACTGGCAGCAGTCAGGCACATGAAGAAACCTGTAATGATCATATTCCCCGCAGTGATGGCATACATCCTATAATCACATAACGAATGAAGCCCGACGCATGCCGGAAGTGGAATCACTTCGTACCTCAGGTTCAAGACGATCTGAGCGACCAGTGTGACCCAAGCGAAGAAAACGATCTGTATGAATGCAGTTTTGCTGCACCTGTTGTCACAATCGATCCAAGGATGGAGTGGTTGAGGACGCAGTGGGAAGTGATTGTGAGAATCCATTAGTCGTCGGCCTGACGTTTAGACGTACATCTGCAAACGGGACAAAGGTTCGTCAGACAGGTCGAGCGACCCTTGGAGGAACGCGAATCCTCACGTCATATGTGTATGACCACGATTCATTTGCTACAGTGGAACGGTTTGAGTGAGTGGGATTTGAGCAACATTTGGGGCACGTACCCACGATCAGCCAGATCATATAGAGCATCGGTAGATATCTATTCTGTTCGGGGGATGAGCCAAGAGGTCGGTTAAACTCGATCTGGAGCCATGGCGCGCACTAGAATAAATATTGCGAAGACTTCACGCAACTCAGTACAGTAACCGGAGCCATTGGAAACTGGATAACGCACCCCACGACTTCCTCCCCTTCCACGCATACCGTACCTAAACTATGTTAGTAGGGCTACCACCTATACGAAGGAACACAAACCTCGTCCCGAAGAGTAAGAAAGTAGTCGTAGAACAGGAGGGTCGTAAGCGCCGCCCCGTAGTACTGCGAATACAGGTTTCTCTTAAGCTAAGACTTGGGCACAGTCTCAGACCTGTAGCTCACCTTTATTGAAGTGCTAATCGCAGCCGGATCAGAGAACGGAGCCGTAGGGAAGGGAAAAGGAGACGTACATGTCATGTCCTGCCTGGATAAGCTCGTGCAGTATCGACGACATGGGGACTCAGGTAGCCGGCGGGGCTAGGGGCGGGTGAGGACTTCAGCTCCCAGATCCGCCCAGTCTTAACCAGCAGCCCCCATCAGTTCCGAAGACGTTAGCTTGATTTCCCAGCTTGATTTCCCGTCCACGGACTCTGCCGGGAGCGGCCAAGTATTGACAATGCAGGGTCGACCAGTGCCAACCCTGGCCGGGCGCCCGTTGGCCCTGAGGGTCCAATGCTTCCCAGTCTGACGTGACATTTTGATACCCCTTGACGTATCACCGCGTCTATTCGAATGAATTTGAACTCGAAACTGCGCGGAGTTGCACCACGGGACGGAAATTTGCTTTTTCCTTTCGAAAGAGCGGGGGAGGTAGAATAAACGAGGAAAGTGCCAAGAGCCTCGATCATTCGCATCACCGTCGGTTCCACGGCGGGATAACCTAGATAATCTGAGCAGTACCCGTTCCGATAACACAACCCGTCCCAAATTCCCCCCGGTACGATATCAGGTACGACCCACGCGGGATGGTCAAGGTCAAGGTCAATACCTACGAGGAGGGCGCCAGGCCGCTTGCCAGTGTCGCGATCCGAACGCCAATATAAAAGCGTCGGTATCTTTCAATCAGCGGAAAATACATTATTGCCCGCGGCGCTCGCTATTTACACCGCAATGTTTCCCGAGTTGTTTTACTGGCGCTGGAACTTGGTCATCTGACCCATGTTTCTACTTGTTCGCTTAGCAATGCCTGGTGCGATCGAGGATCACCCTGTGGCGGGAGGGTTGTCAGGTATCAGTGACCCGCAACTGTGAAACCAGAAAACATGATACCCGGATGATCGAATAAGTCGGCTCGGGGGCCGGGTCCCCAGGGCCCAGCTTACGCAGTGGTCCGCCAGGCCCTGGTACAAGACGTGCCACGGTCCGCACTGGCGCTGGCGGGGAATAAGCCCACACGAGGGTAGTTCAAAGTACACCAGCAGGAATGGGCCTCCAGAAGTTTGAACCGACCGAGCGTTTCCAGAGCGTACGACGAGCGCCGCAATTAACTCGTCGGGCCGGGTTCGACACGTAATTTGTGATGACCGATCTAATGGTCAGGACTCAGGAACCATCCAGGGTGGGACGAGGGACTCAGCGGCGTCACAAAATTGTTTGAGTAGGGGTCTCACAAGGGATTAGCGACACGCTCAGATCTTCATCACGTTTTATCGCGCGTTCCACGTCTCATCGTCCGACTCCACTGATTCCTTGTGATGGGTGGCGAAGAGTCCTACCCTCAATCGCCGCCTTCATCAGATCCTCATCTTTGAGCTTGCTATGGTTCCCCGGCTCGGAGCGAAACTCGTGTGTCGTGATAGAAGATACAATGCACCCCTATGTAAGTATGTAGGGTACGGGATTCCGACCCTGAATCGCCTTCCATTCCACATGGTGAAACACGTACTCATATAAACACTTCGTAACATATGCCCCCAATTATTTCTACAGGCGTTCTTTACGTGGACTCTGACGGTACGTGATCCCTAGCCCATTGTGCAGTCGACCGCTTCGCGTTGATCAAGGGATCCAAGGGCTCAATGGCCCATGTCCCTCCTTCCGCGGATTCCGGCGGTGGAAACATAGCAATCGACGCGAGAGAGAGGTACGTGTGGTATGGATCTGAAAAACTGTCTCATAACATATCCGTGAAGAAACGATGTGAGGTCCCTACCTGCGTGTTCTCCTGGTGCCTTTGCAATACCACCAAACTTGAATTGGCAGTTTCCGAGGAACGAAGTGAGAGCAGCCCTATCTACGAGCTCTGCTGCACCAAGTATCTGACCGGGAGGTTCGTGAAAGGCAATTTGGAACACAAGGGAGAAGAGACCTGGATTGCACCTCCACACCAGAAACAGTAGCACGCGTCCGCCTCCTTGTTCGTCCGGCCACGGAACCCCCCAGATTTGTCTTGGTTTTGCAATAACCATCGGAGAGTCCGCCGTTTTTCACCCTCACTCAGGTACTCTGAGGCGAGACGGAGGATCGTTATCGCGAGATACGTTGGTCCGCCTACACTCAGAGGGTGAGTGCCTGCCCTACTAGAACGTGGAGTAATCCAAACCCTGCGCTTCGCATCCCGGTGCGGAACCGTAACCGCCTTCGTAGGTCTAGTGCAAGTAAGCGAAGGCAGAAAATACGACAGGGGCTACTTACCCGACACCTCCTGACGAATTCCAGAGCCTGTTCCACGTCAATGCCAGACCAATCGTTGAGCAGCGTGCATATAACGAAGGCGCAGTACGTCAAGCGTAGGTCTGTGTCACCACCAGTTGGGTCTGAGGTGAAACTTCCACTCGATTAGCCAAACAGATTTCAATCGGAGCGAGAACAAACCTTCCATCCTCCCGCTGGCTTGATCTCAGAAACGTCACGAGACCCCGTCGGTCCAGACGCGTGAAATCGTCGCGCAAAATGGCAAGATTGATCAAGGCCGTGTACGTAACAATCATGTGTGGGGTGTCGAATTCGGATTCGTACGTGCTCTGAGGAGAAATTGATGTGTGCCGCGATGAGCATGCGAAGAACAGAGATCCGAACTCATACCAGCCGTTGTGGGTCATCTCCCGCGTCTGAGCCCGTCATGTACCAACTGGGCTTGAAACCAGTCCCCCAAGTCCCACCTAAGGTGGCGGTGAGGATGTGAAGAGGGGGAATGAAGATAGGCGCACCAGCGTGTAAACCCCAAATGTCGTTCCTCCAGCTCTCACGTTCACTCTCCTTGGTCGCCGTGCCTAAGGTGTCCAGAAGGTCGAGCGATCCCAGGCAGTAAAAGATAAACGGAAGTCTAACGGAGCGCCATACCGACTTCTATCAGATCGTGCGGGTCGCCAGATCGGCATGGACTCACTTGGAGGACTCGACCGTAACTAGGGAGAAGGGGAGGCCGGTCAAACACCTGGTGCAGTGGCCACTGTGTCCGGTCCTTGCCAACCTCGGGATGTCGCTGGGCCGTTCGGTCATGGTTAAGTGAATGGGGCGGTGGTAGTGTGCTGTGGCGCGGGAAGGCTGAGTCGGTCGAGCCTCCGATGTGATCACGCTCACGTGGCGTTCCATTCCGTCACTCCACAAACAACAGTTTCAAATTGGTCCTGTTCAGAGCCTCTATGCATCTCGTAAAGGCACATTCGAAGGGGAAGAAAAAATCAGGTATAGTAAAGTAACGCCTCCGAATATCAGATTTGAGCACGCCAAGTTCGCCCGGTTCGTGCCCCGGTATTCGGCCGGAGACCGACTGGGGAAGGGGCGCGGACGTCGAAACACAAGAGAACGTAGTAGGAGGGCGCATGGAGAGAAAACATCCGCGGGTTTTTACATATTACAGTGGTTCCGTTTCCGAAACGACCGTTCACTCCGTCGATTCCACTTAGTGAGACATAAATAAGAAGCCGCTGGCAACGTTTAAGAGAGGGTGATTCGGACTCGACCGAGTTGAAGGCAATCAGAGATTTGCCACCTGCTCTTCGAACCAAACCCAGAGTTCTCTCCCAAGCTCTGGGTCGTTGCTGCGAGGCTTGCCAACCCGCGCCCATGGGCCAAGATACTACAGCGCACGGTGTGAGCCCCATTAGGCACGGGTAAAGAATACGTGCTTACCGCGCCGTTCAGATTCGCAGTGTCGGGCGACGTGCCGGCCCACAGTTGGGTGATCGCACCTTGCGGGGTTGGGTACATGAACGCCCACAGTAGAAACTTGCTGAACCAACCTGGAAAACCGGTCAATGATGTTGTTGAGCCAGGGAGGCATCTGGAAGGCTTACTCTGGAGGTTGGTGATATTGCGCGCTAGGTCGCTTCTTATCACACCTAACCAGGGGGGGCAGTAAGTCACTGTTCCAAATGGGCACCCGGTAGACTAACCAGGATGGACCGCGGTCGTCACGATTTGGTCACCGTGCCGCCGGGCTAATTCCTGGGTGTATACAATATTCCCCTTGTGGTTGGAGAGCGTTAACGTTGAAAATCGATCGCTGCTCGCGATTGTAAGGCGCACCAATTTACTCTGGCCGTATAGTTGAGCGATGTTGTACTTGCCTCTGTGTGGAGAGTCCTTGAAAGTTGCAAAGTCAAGACCGGGACCAAAGAACGATACACCATGCGTGCTGGCGGCGGAGCTGGTATTGACCACTCGTGACTTGTTTCCGGGGGTGGAAGCCTTGAAAAGCGCAGGGAGAAGCAGCTTTGTGAAGTAGAAAGGACCTAGTCGTAGTAGACGCTCAAAATGGATGCCACCTCATCGATGATTGGAACATTCTCACCAAGGGTGTTGGTACCCCAGGTCATGTCATACCCGTCAACGGTGATCTGGTCGATCGGGGCCCCCATAACGCCACTGTATCAGAAAGTAGGTTCGGTCCAGCCCCTGTGGAGTGGGAATAAAGCGCACGCATTGTTGAATAAAATGTGGAGTTCCGGTTCTTTCCTGGTTGAAACGTGGATCAGATCATGTCGGTCACTGGAAGTCACAAAGAGCCCACCTAAGGAATTCCTCAGCAGCAGCCTTGATACTACCCAACGAAGACAAATCCAATTTCAGAAAAATAGCCTCTTTTCCGGTCATCTGCTTGAGGTCTTCGATGGCTGCCTTTGCCTTGTCGATGTTCCTGGCGGCAATGTACACCTTGGCGTTCTTGGCCAGCAATGCCTGCGTGTGGTCCGGTCAATAAACTCCTTCAACCGGCGATCGGACCGCGGAAAATACCTTGGCCGTCTCTTTACCAATTCCAGTGTTCCCTCCAGTGACGATGACAACTTTCCCAGTCAAATCCGGGATGTGGTCCGTCGCAAACTTGGACTTTGGAGCGAAGTAAGTTTCGACGGTGAACGCCTTGAGCATCTTCCCAAGAACACCAAGGGCGGAGAGAAATCCAGAGTCAGTCATATTTGAAGGAGGTGGGCGAGGGGGAGATGATTGAGAAGTCTCAGCTGCGCAGAGGCGCCAGTCCCAAACTCCTGGGCGCCACGGCGGTTCGCGTCTTGCCGGTCGAGATATAGTCACCGGCATCTGTTTGTAAACGCGACCGCTCGAATCACAGGTCAACAGCATGAGGGATTCATCGTTGCTCGAGGGCGGCCCTTGGACATTCAAGCCCAGCCACGCGTATCTCTAATTCTATCTAACCGACGTTAGAATGCCGGCAGCGATCTGTCAACGCAACAACACTTACGCTAACGGGAACGTTCTGGGTGTGACATTAGAGCTCGGCGAGGAGGGGATTGACTGATTCGGCCCTCGCCTTACCTCATCGACATCTTCAACTAGGACCATACAGCGACTCAACCACTGGGGCGACGAACGCGGTGGCGAGAGGATTAGTACCAAACCCGTGATTTTCAATCGCATGCCCTCATCGAATCCTCCGGCCGATCGAAGATCGGGCCTCTCCGGTGGATCCCGCGAGGGGGTTTAAAACGACTGGAAAGCAATCCCTTCCAACATCTCTCCAGTGGTCGTAAGTAGAGAGTGGCACGTAGCGCTCGAACGCTGAACACCTGGAGTGCGACGAAACGCCGCGCCTTCAGCATCCTTACCACCAGCGAACCCCAGTCCCGTTCGACTGAGTCACTGTCGCCAGGCCGGTCCCCATCCCACGATATACTAGGATCAAATGGATCGGAACTGCCGACAAGGCTTCCGTGAATGGGCGGCAAAGTGAAAGAGGTGCTGAGGTGCCGTTTCTGGGGGTTTTCTATTGTGCTGGTGCGCCCACCCTTAATCCGTCTCTTCGCACACTCACCGTCGTCCAAGGTGGAACTTGGGGGAGTGGTTTCAAACCCAGTTGGCACATGACGGGTCCAGACACCAGAGATGTCCCACCCTGGCTGGTACGAACTCGGATGTCAGTTTCTTGCATCCTCTTCGCGACACACATCAACTCCCTGGGACACGCACGAATTCGAGTTCAATACGCCACACACGATCGTTAACGTCACGTACACGGCTCTGATCAGCCTTGCCACCCTGCGGGAACATTCCACACATTTGGACCGACGAGGGTTCGTAACATTTCTGAGATCGAGAGGGTTTGTTCTTTCTCCCGTTGAAAATCGGTTGAACTGGCCAAGTGGAAAGCTTTATTTCAAACACAACAGGTGGTGGGTGACATATATCTCATATACCATGCCCCTGGCCCACGTACGCAGCTCAATGATTGGTTTGAGATGAACGCGGAATTGGCTCTAGAGCTCGGTGAGTATCCCCCTGCTGTTTTATATGCACACCTCGCTTACCTGTACTAGTTCGAAGGCTGATACTATTCCGCATCGGGGAAGCGCAAGGTCGCATTACCAGACGTTTTATCGAAGGCTGGTGCTCTCTTTTGAACGCGATACTCTATCTCCCCTCAGACTCTCCGGCCAATGCTACGAAACCAAGACAATCTCGGGGATTTCGTGGCCGGACGAGCAAGGAGGCGGACGCGTGTTACAAATTCTGGCGTGGAGGTCCAATTCAGCTTCCTTTTCCTGATGCTCTCTCATGTTCCAGGTTGCCCTTTACAAATTCCCGGTCAGATACCAGGTACAACAGAGCTTGCGGGTATGACCGCTTTCACTTCGTTCCTAAAAAACTCAAGTTAGGTGACTTTGCAATGGCACCGGGGGAACGCGCAGGTGAGGTACTACATCGCCCCCTTGAAAGCATGTTACGAGGCCTCTCTCCAGATCAATACCAGACGCGCCCCTTTCTCGCCGCGATCGCTACTTTTCCACCACCTGAACCCGTGGAAGTAGGCGCATGGGTCACGGAGTCCTTGGATCCCTCAGTCCCTTGGTCGTTACGAAACCGTCGACTGCGCGATGGGCTACGGATCATAGATTGTCGGAATCTATATGAAGAATGCTTGTAGAAATCATATTCATTGAGGATATACGGTAGGAGTCAGTTATACGAGTACATATCGAGAACGGAAAGTGAGTCCGGATCGGAATATCGTAGTGCCTTACTCATATGGGCCCATCGTACCTTTCGTCACTCAAACACACGAATTTCACTTCGGCCTCGAGGAGGAATACCAGCTTGAAAACGCGGATATGATAAATACTGGCGGTGGCGATCTTTCCCGTCCATTGGAATACATAACGAAACGCGGTGGGGATCTGAATGTGCCGCTGGTTTTTCGTGGGCCATTCATTCTAGCAACTTGTGATGACAAGTGAGTTCCCCGTCCCACGTTGGGATGTTTCTGATCGTCAGTCAGACTATCACAGCGGCGTCCAGTTCAATAGAGCTGATCCGGATGAGCTCACTGTGGCGTTCGCTGGGACACTGGGATGGGAAAGAACGGAGCGTGAGCCCGGTCTGTTCGAGATATCGGTCGGCCCAGGCCGGGGACCGCTCCGAAAGACCGCTCCCGTCTCTGTGAGCGATGCATTGTTTTCCCGTCGAGGAGATGATGAAGATGGATCGCCAACACCTAACAACCCACCCATCACAGAAGGTCCTCGTGGGGGACAACAGGGTACCAACGCGTTGGAGAAATATCGAGTTTATCGTGAAACTTGAATCAGCATCCGAAGAATAAGGTCCCAGTGAAGAAACATCAAGCAAAGCCAATGCGCTGTTGCTTCCGATCACTATCTGCGATCTATCCCCCGGTATACAAAATCGTATTCGTTGAGTTGGAGATAGAAGACTATGGTAGGTGACAGAAAAGCCATTCAATGACGGTTTAAATGCTGATTATTCTTTGTCGTATACCGTTTACCGTTTCCGGAAGACCGTCCCAGTCAAACCAGCGTCTACGAAGCCGATTGGAGCACCTGTTTAATAATGGGTCGACCCGGAGTTCCAGTTAGCATCCAGCCCCATATCTGCCCAGAACTACCATGTCCTCGGTGCGGGACGAACTCATTCAGGTCGGATACGACATGTGCGTCTCCTTCGCCACTTCTGTGCGGCTCCGCTCTCTGACCCAGCTGCGACCAGTACTTCCCTGAAGGTGAGATAGGTTCTGAGATCACCTTATCGTCTCGAGCTCAAATTCATAGAACTACGCGGTGGCGCTTATAACCCTCCTGTGTTACGACTACCTTCTCACCCTTGGGGACGAGGTTCGTGTTTCGTCCGCATGAGGAGTACCCCTGTCGATTTTGTATAGGTACGGTACGCGTGGAGGGGGAGAAAATCATGGGGTACGTTGCCCGCGTTCCACGCGCCCCACCTACTGTGTTGAGTCACGCAAAGTCTTTGTGATATTCGTTCTGGTGTGTATCGTGGTTCCATCACAAGTTCAATCGATCCCTGGACTCATCGCCTGCGCAGAACAGATATCTACCGATGGTGTATCTGACCTGGATTTTCGTGGGTACGCCACCCGAACAATATCCAAATCCCACTCGCTTAAACTGCCCCATCACAGCAAACGAATCGTGGTCATACACATATGAGGTGGGGATCTGGAGTAGATCTGGCGCACTCCTCAGGGTCGGCCGACCTGCCTGACGGGGCTTTATTCCATTTTATAGATGTACGTCCGAACGCTGGGCGAGTGATCAGTGGATTCTCGCACTCCCCTCCCACAACAACCACAATGCGCACTCCGTCCTTGAATTGATTTTATGCTAACAGGTGCAGCAAGACGGTGGTCATCGAGGTCATTTTCTTTGTTTGGGGCACGCTGGTAGCTCAGATAATCTTGAACTTGAGGTGCGAAGTGGTTCCACCCCCGAAACGCGCCGTGCCTCATCTATCACATCCGTTTCTTCACGGGATTACAGGGTATACACCATCACTATGGGGAACGTGATTGTTACAGGTTTCTTTGCGTGCATAACTGTCATCAGTTTGACGGCAGGTGTATACCTGGCAATATTGACTGCAAATACCCCAGGTATGGCGCCCACCTCCACTGGTTGTTGTGCTCAGTGGTCATCGATATTGATGGCCTTTGGTTGTTTGAAACGTAGTGCCACGACCCCCTCCAATTCACCTCAGCTCATACCACGCATGTGTGATTGGAGATCATCGGATGGTGGAAATCACACAAATAGCCATACTACTCTTCTACGGTTCGTTTTTTCCGAAGTGCCCTCTGCCTGAGCTCACCGAGTGGCCAACTAACAGACATTTCAATGTTCTTGGCAATCGTTGTCCACGCGGCGAAGTCTGGGCTCGAGGCCTATAAGATGTCAAGAATTCTTCGGGTCATTGTTCAAGACACAACTATCTACTTCCTGTTTATCTTCACATCCCACTTTGCATTCGAGATGTCACTCCTATTTGGGAGGGTGAGCACCTCACTATCGGCAATAGGAACAATACTAAAACATATCCAGCCAAATATCCGACTCTTGCCAGCCTCGTAAGTACTCGGTCGTAATGATCACAATTCACCTGCTTAATACCATCCTTAGTGGGAACCTCGTGTGTGTACCGATGACCTAGTTGCCCTTCAGAGACACTCACCGAAGGATTCCACCTACAGGTACCTCCCCATAATGGTCGGCCGACTGATGCTTTCTCTGAAGAAGGCGGGGAATACCCGGGAGATTGGGTGGTCAGTGGCGACCATAACATGTGCTCCGGATCCAAGGGGGGACACCTCGAGGATCTCGCACAACGTGCATTTGGCTCCGGTATCCGGCGAGGTTACCTCGTCACCCACCGAGGAAGACATCCCCCTGAAAATCGTTCCATCCCCTATGCCCCGAGGATACGCTTGAACTTTTCCCATTGTACGCTGCTCATGTTGGTTCAATGGAGCGCATGGATAGCAGTCGGTGCGGTCCAGAGTCTCTGCCCAAGTGTGGTCAATGGCACTCCCCGTACCAGCGGCCACGAGAAATAGATCGTGTAACCTTCACGTCATTTTGTCTGTGTATCAGTAACAGCCGCACCAACCTATGTCTTATTATTCACGTATTTATTGGCCCTGATCAACTCAATGGGTGACTGTCCGTCGGGCCAGCAATGTGCGGTTTGGTTCCGTCCGACGGAGGACGCTTAAATTTCCACGGGGTTGTGGATGGTGAATTATTTGCCCGGCTAAGGTGCCGGGAGTGATATTATATAAACCTGGTTGAGCTCCTTAAACATTCTCCAGCGGTGCAAGCTCGGGCCCCGGGATCCTCGGGTCGGGTGCGTTCGATCGACGACAGACGACACCGGGGACTCTGATAGATAGGCTGGAGGAGTTCAAGAAAGTATGACGTGGGCGTACGTTTCACAGCTTCGTCAGACCGCGATTTCGTCTGTCAACTAAGACTTCGTTGTTGACAATGGTTCAAACAGAAGTAACCCCACGTGCATGGGTGGGTATGCACCATGACCACCCGGATTCGTCTGAATCGGTGGGTCTAAACCAACATGCCGCTGGTCTATCCTACGAAATGAAATACATACCCGTTAACACTTCGTAACGCGGTACACCAGCCCCCGTAATCCCGCTACCGTATGAGGCGGTTCTGAGGTTTCGAATACGGAGAGAGAGGGAACATTTATCCATTCCATACACAAATCTTGAATTTGAGAGAGGGTAGCACGAATTCAACCGGGTATGGGGGGAGACCAATGTAATCAGAGATTGGCAACTTGCTCTTCGAACCAAACCCAGAGCTCTCTCCCAAGCTCTGGGTCGTCGCTGCGAGGGCTGCTGACCCGAGCCCATGGGCAGAGATACTACATCGCACAGCATGAGCCTCACTAAGCGCAGGCGAATGAGGTCCTTACCGCGCCATTGAGATCCACAGTGTCGGGCGACGTCCCAGCCCACAGCTGGGTGAGCGCGCCTTGCGAGGCAGGGTACATGAGCCTGCGCGTCATGAATTTGCCGGGCAAACCTAGCAAACCGGTTAATAGTGCAGTCAAGTCAGGAAAGCAGCCTGAAGGCTCACTCTCGAGGTTGACAACGTCGCGTATCAGCTCGGTTCTTATCATACCTATCCAGAGGGAGGTAGTTAGCCGACCGTACGGAATGGGTTTCCCTTGCGAACCAACCAGGATGGAGCGCGGTCGTTATGATTTTATCACCGTGCCGCCGAGCCAATTCTTGGGTAAATACAACGTTCCCCTGTTTCGACCTTTAAATTAGGACAATGCTCGTGAGAGTAGGACCTACCAGTTTACTCTGGCCGTACAGCCGGCCCGCGCTGTACTTACGCCTGTACGGAGAGTCTTTGAAGGTTGCAAAGTCAAGGCCGGAACCGAAGAACGAGACGGCATATATGCCGGCGACGGAGCTGGTGTTGACAACTCGGGACTTGCTTCCGGGAGTGGAGGCCTTGAAAAGCGCAGGGAGAAGTAATTTCGTGAAGTAGAAAGGACCTTATCGCAGAAGGTAGTCAAAATGCGCGCAGTCCCATCGATAATATGAGATTACTTACCGAGGGTGTTGGTACCCCAGGTCATGTCATACCCGTCAACGGTAACCTGTTCAATCGGTCCGGTTACAACACCACTGTGCCGGAAGGTAGGCTTAACCCAGCCGTTATGAGAGGGAGCGAGGCGTACGCATTGTTAAATAGAGTATGGAGTCTTGGTTCCTTCCTGGTGGAAGCGTGAGCCAGATGTTACTCGCTGGGGGCCGCCGTAAACACACCCAAGGAATTCCTCAGCCGCAGCCTTGATACTCCCCAACGACGACAAATCCAGCTTCAGGAAGATGGCCTCCTTTCCAGTCGTACCTTTGAGGTCCTCGATGGCCGCCTTGGCCCTGTCTTCATTCCTAGTAGCAAGGTACACTTTGGCATTCTTGGCTAACAACGCCTACGCCAATTCGGACACGCAATAAGGGCGGATCAATAACACCTTTCAACTGGGAGATAACAGGCCGCGCAAAATACCTTGACTGTCTCCTTGCCAATACCAGTGTTCCCTCCAGTGACGATAACGACTTTCCCAGTCAAATCTGGAATGTGGTCGACAGCAAATTTGGACTTCGGGGCGAAGTAACTTTCAACAACAAACGCGTTGAATAGCCTCCCAAGGAGGCCAAGGGTGGAGAAAAAGCCTGAACCAAACATGGTTGGAGGGTGTTACTGGAAAGGGGAGGAATTTGCAACTGTGCAGAGCCCCGGCGCCATGGCGATGATCGCCTTGAGTAAAAACGGAATCGTCCTCGTAGAATTAGCGAACGCCACCAAAACCACAACACTTGGTAAGCGAAGGCCCTGGTTGTCCTCCTGTGAACCCACCCGACTCGCGTCGCGGCTCAGAGACTCTTGATGGCTCGGCAACCGGTTCACCCCCCCAGTGCGTTATTGATAGGTAGCCACGAGGCTGATGGTTTCTGCCACTCGACCACCATGCTCCATCGGGGAGGGATCTGGGGGGGATCAGTTTATCCGAGAATTCACGTCCCCCGCGTGCGACCGGCAGCAGTTCCCGACCACTGGCGGGAAGACTTAAAAAGTGAGTAGCGCAGATTCGGCTCATCGTCACTTGGAAGATACACGTGGTCCTCCCACTTGTATGACGTGTTGGCGTAGCTAGTGAGTCGAAAGTTTCCGCTGCAGCGTACACACCCTCACCGCAGAACCATAAAAATGGCAGTGGGGGCCGGACCCGAAAGGGAGGCTCAGGTTCAGAGGGAGTGCGTGACTCGTCACGTGGTAGACAGACCTACAGACTCAGTCCAGCCGGAGCGCCGGTTGAATCGAAAAGAAAAAAAATCATTCTCCGTCCGGAGCTGTCGTCGAGGCGATTAGATCAAATCGACGGACCCCGTCTGGGCTCGGAGAACCAGTCTATCAGGAGCCAACGACCACGATGAGGTCCCAGCACCCCGGTGGCCCCACCACCCATCTACAATCGTCGGCCGTCCACGGACCCACCACATTTTGACCGCACGGCAGACCCAGTTCTCCGGTGGCGTCGATATAGTCCCTTCATCGCATGTCAGAGAACTTGCGGACAACTTACACAACCCACCAAGGGCTTTGAATTACCGTGCCTCGTGCCTCAGGTCCAATTCTTTGACGACTACGACGAGGGCTACAGCAACCAAACGAGTACCCCTTCTCTATCCAGCTCATCTGTAATGTCGAGGCACAACTGGATGGCCTATACCCCCAAACTTCCCTCACTGAAGCCGCATTACAGCGGCGCTGTTCAAGAGCCGTCGTTGTCTCTCACAAAATACGAACGCCCGCACCGCATTTAAAGAAAAAAAAGGGGGGAGCTATGCGAAAGCCAACTCCGGCCGCTCGACTTCACCGTGAAAAGATGAAGAGTTAACCCCCGGAGCGCTGGTCGCTGTTGCGCGTAGGTGGTTGTGCGGTTTGCATCCGCACGATCCTGAGAAATCTTCAATGCCAATGCTTGCTGGAAGGCCTCAGGTCTGCCCGGGGCAGTGCGGCGAACACTGCGTAGCAAATGGGAACCCTCGCTCAAACAGGGTCCCGTCTAACGCGGCGGGGACCCGGAGAAAGGCAGGCTTGGACGAGGATAGAGGGTGGCGGGGCGTGAATACGAAGCGTTAGTGGGTGGAAGAACTAACCGGAAGCGAGTAGAGCCGACGTTCATTTATATAAAAGTTCAAAAAAGAACGTTGAAATTGCCAGTCCGAGTGCCCGCGGCACAGTACGATACAGCAACCCTACGACAAGTAAATATCCTACAGTACAATAATGACGCACACGTACATATACATACACAAACCATAATTACCCGGGGCGGGGAGATGTAAAGAGAAGAGGAAGCAGAAACAAAACCCACAAGCGTATCATTCAGTGCTTGTCTGATACTGAATGAAACACGAATCCTTAGGAGGTTTGCAACCGAGTATATCGTTCCAGTTCGGCCTTGGTAAGGTTTCCAAGACCCTGCCTCCCTTATCAACAACAGAAAAGTCCGTCCCAAGAAGGAACATCGCGGCAAGCAGTTTCATCTCGAGCTTTGCTAATCGTTGGCCGAGGCAGACGGTCTTACCTAAAAATATATATACAAGAGCATTTGTCAGTGAGTTGGGAGAAAGAGGACCGAGGGAGCCGTACCTCCTCCCCAACCAACATGGGAGAATCGCGCGTCAGGATGGGGACGGCTTGGATCAAATTTCCACGGATCAGGGTACAACTCCCCGTTCAGATGAACGTCGCTGAATGGATAAACGACGTAGTGCCCGGAAGGAACAAGCTTCCCGTCAATGTGTACGTCCGGTCCCATGTTCTTTCGCATAGCGGTGTGAGGCTGCGCCAGCCTTGTCGTCTCGTGTATTATGGCATCAAGGACGGGCGTTGAACCTTCCCACGCGTCCAACGGTATTTGTGCGAGCGTGGCCGAGAGATTAGAGAGGGGAGCGCCAGTCTTGTAAGGCGTCGATGAGTGGGCGAACGTGAGCGCCTCTACCTCCGTGTGGGCCTTCGCCTTCCACTCTGGGTGCGTGCCTAGGAAAGTCAACAACCAGCTCGCTGAGTAGGGTCGGGGAGTCAGGCGATGAATTAGCTCCTCAAACAAGCCGCTCACCTGTTGTACCGGTCGAACGCGCACCCGCGATGGTCAATCCCATAGTGAACCCCACGACCGCGATATGGTCATCCCCGCTATCCAATAGCATTTGCAGCGTATCATCTCGCGGCTTCCCACTCTTCAGTCTCATGTCCAGGGCTTTAGTAATGATGTCGTAGATCCCCTTCGTGGCCAGTAGCTTCCTAATCGCCCCTCGACCAGGCCACCAGGGCAACAAGATAGCGACGGGAGTGTTACCCTCGTCGACTTCGTCGTATAAATGCTTCAGACGAGCGACGATTGCAGGGTCATCCGCAATTTCCGTCCCAGTCAAGGCCCGAACGGTGAGTTGGAAAATAAGCTGAAGAGGGGCGTGAGCATTGGGCATTGGGATCAGCTCACAAAATAAAAATCCTAACATGATAGATATTCGGGAACGGATCGAGCCGACCATTTTTTCCCCAGGCCTCCATAACAGTGCAACAGTCTGCCAAAAGCTGTGGAATCACTATGAATGAACGAAGCTCAGCGACCGTTTTGGCGAGAGAATGCGTTTCACATACGGTTTGAAAGGCTCCCTCGCGCTTGAACCATAGCCAGCCGCCGATAAATATGGGCAATGGTCTTTTCGTGAAGGTCCGAGGTTACCCCCCTGACCATGGGGATCTACGGGGTAGCGACGATAAGTGACATGGCCGCAACGGACGGGCTAAAAAGGCGTACGCCACCGAGTAGATCTTTGAAGCCAGGCTGGATATCGAAACCCCTGGCTGTCAGAAACGCTGACCTGCCGCTTTCGCCAGAAACCGCTACTACCGGTTTCTGTATGAAACCGGCATATGAGCAACGTAATCGAACGGTGGGTGGCAAATGGCGTACATTTAACAGCCGAAACCGGAATACCGTCTCTCCAGTGCTCTGGAACCCCCAGTTCAAGAAATCGTAACGATTGCGAACGAAAGGAACGATGGTGGAAATAGATAGGCTGTCCAAGGAGGTCGGCATGTCGTCCCCCTTGGTAGCCCACCAACGGACAGCGCACTGGTATAGGAGCGGCAATATAATTACAAGGGCACAGATTAACCAGAATAATCCGGCGGTGAGGACCTCCCGGACAAACACTGACAGTCCAGCGGGGTGCATGAATGTAGAGAGAGGGAGGGGTGGGGGATAGAGATGGGAAGAGTCGGAGTGGGTTAATCGAGGGCTGCCCGCAAGAAACGAGGTGGCATGTAGGCGTCCTTTATACCTCTCTGCGATTCCGAGTTGGGGATGGTATGGTGCGTGAGTCCATCGCAGAAGTGGGCGACCGGGTGACTGTCCGTAGGCTAGAGAGATATGTATCCGTTGTAGACGAGAGCCACTAGCCAAGATCCGCACTGCCCACAATCCGACAGGGCGGTCGGAGACCGCGTGCCTAACTTGAAAGTCCCCGGGTATTCGTCTCCATTCGTGTGCACGCTGTGTAAACCTTACGGATAGTTACCCACGGTCCGTGAGGTTAGATCGGTGTGTACTTAGATGAATGTTTAAAGCCAGTTAAGGGAATTATCAAGACTCCGTCCGTTGCGGCTGTTAGCATCTGGTGGCGGGTACTACGATCTCGCCCGGTTCCGGTTCATTCATCGTTAACCCAATTCCCAGTAGTCTAATCCAAAACCTTCGTTCTCTACCTGGACATGAGATAACACGGATCACAGACCGGGTGCCTAACCGTGACGCGAGATACTATCATACCCATCGTAGGGGGGTGCTACTAGTTGTGATTCATCCCCCAATATCTGAGAACTTTCGGGTCGCGTGCACCAGCGAAGTTGAGAAACCAAGTGACACCAACACCTGACGGGGTTGAAGTTGCAGTCCTTCCCAACGCCTGTAATTTGGAATGTTGAACAACCCCCCAGCAGAATGATTGTGGCGTCGCGGCTCCAGATGCGCGGTTTGGAGCCAATCCCCCGACCTGGGGCATCGCCTCCTGGTCCGACGCCACAAGAATGCAAAGCCAGGTTAGGTTCATCCTATTGTCCGGGCTCCAGGGGAAACCTCATGGGGGTGGCGCTTCGTTGGAGTATACTCGGGTTGCAGGGGTCCGGTATACCGAGTCGGTACTTTGCGAATCCACCGTATTTTGCCGCAGATTGCGTGGTATTCAAATACTGCACATGTTCGAAACCCAGATGACGTGGGTGAATCCGGCCTCTCAAACCCTGAGATTACGCTTGGCCAGCGGCAAAGCGTACCATTTTGGCTGCACGACAATCGTGTTGACATCCCCCTCGGTGATCCTGTACGTGAGGTCGTGCAGCCTCGCTGATGCAGCCCACCCGTTCCCTCCAGGCCCATTCTGGAACACTTCAGCGGAGGCAGTGACACGGGGTAAACCGACCGAATCGACGTTGTTCGGTCCAGAGGAATTGTTGACCGTCGAGCACGACACGATGAATGGGGCAAGTCGAACATACCTTGTCCCAGCTCATGGCATTAAGTTGGTACTTGTTGACGTCAACAGGGAAGTAGCGGCGGGCCGTATCCAATATTAGGACTGTCGTGGGAGCTACAGGTACCAAAACTCAAAGAACTTGGGGCCAGGGAGCGACCTTTGGAGGCCGGAGAATCTGAAAATGCGATGGGTACTCCCACGGTGTAAACATTGGAGTTAAGGGTGTACCAGATTTGAGCGAAGGTCGTCAGGCCATGAGCAAGGCGAGGGCAGAGTTGGCAGACCGGGTGGTGGGCGAAATGTCCGGTGACTTTCCGTTGCCCTTTAGAGCGTCAAAACCTCGAATATCCTGGCTGGAAAAGTCGATTATCAGGACCCCAACCGTTGTCTGGGGTTCAAAACAACACAAATCTGTGGTGGCTGGGACCCGTTATTTCAGTCGCTTGTGAGTCGGATGTGTACGTTGGAATGCCGGCACCGATCTATCAACAACACTAGCACCAACGCCCAGGAACGTTCCGGGGTATGCCGTTACGCCTCGGCGGGAAGAATATTTACTTATCTTGGTCTTGTCCTACTTTACATCTTCCACTACAACCATGCAACAACCCAACGACCAAGGTGGCGAACGCAGTGGCGAAGAGAGTTTCCGCGATCCCAACGGGGGTGCAGACCGTCGACAGACTCTGCCGCCCCCCCAAGCTCAACCACCCCCCTCTCGCCCACCAAAATCTGGATTTCGTATCCAGCTAGATCATTCGGACGTCGAGTTCCCTCCTTCCAGTCAGACCGGGCCACCCGTTTGCTTGGACACAGACGGAGAGAGCCCAGTCTACATTGGTACTGCGACCCTCCACGACGTCTCCCTTCATCCTTGCAAGATCTGTCCGTCTTCTAACCCTCCGTGCCGTATCCCATACGGTGGCGACGAAATCGAACACCACGGGAAGTACGATCTTCTACCGATCACTCCCGATATGGAGTGGGTTCCAACTAGAAACGGTGAAATCCCGCCCGGTCGCCGTCCCGTGCAGGGAGGATATGAATCCAATGGGGAGAAATTGTATCACGCCGTTGGAAAAATCAATGGGATGGACGTGCCCGGTAAGACCGGCAGGCACCTCGTGAGTGGATCACTGCTCTCTATCCATGTTGGTTTTCCTCGGGACTCAAATCTCGGTAGGGTGCTGCAAACATACCTTTTGGTTCTCACGAACACATCATCCACGAATACAACATTCTGTAAGCAACGATCCACGCGATGCCTTTCGACCTATCTAACCCAAACACATTACGAACCAGGTGCTGGAGGTAAACACACTAAGCGGATGAAACGGGTGTAGTATGTATACGTAGTGTATAGCACAAGCGTTTGTACATAAGCTACCGCTGAAACAATTGATCTGTACCCGTCGGTGTTGCATTCTAAATTAAGTTTAAGTCCCCTAAAAATTGGGATGGGTTGTTACAGCATACTCGAGGGAGGGGGGGGGAGTTACGCTGGCGCCTGCTGGAGAAGGGCCTTGGTTTACTTGATTTACTGGTGGCTATGACACATTAGCCAATGGAACGTGCGGAAATGCTAGTACATCTACGATTTGGTTTCGGCAAGACCCAGAGGTTGTCGCTTTATTGGACATAGTAGTGATTGAAGGACCCTCACCAACAGTCCTCAAGGTTTTCATGTCGACCGGGAGTGTTTGGTAATCCAGCCACACTTCCAATTTTTGGGGCGCCGTGAACCGGTGATGTTGAGCCGACAGAAACACCCCCACAGATTTGTGACCATTCTATCGGCTGCCCATCACAACAAACTCCATATGTAACCCTTGCTCTTATTTGCCCAGATCTAATATCCCCATACGGGTAAGTGACTCGGTGAGTCTTGAAACAAGTCTCGAATCTTCAGGTATTTAGCCGACATCGGACCGACCCTTCCCCCAAAAATTGTCGTCGCGCCCACAGTGTTTTATGTAAGGATCCGACGATGGACGGTGAGCTCGCGCAGGAGAGACAAGTTTATTATTCTCGCTTGGCTTGAGGGAACAACCTGTGTCTGTGAGTCTTGGGCGAAGAAGCTTGGGGAGGCGGTTGAATTCCGACTGGACGCTTCAAATCACACGACCATATGTCGCGCCCTGCGGCGAAAGGACGCCTGTCTAGGTTGCATACGGCGGTAAATTTCCAATCACATGGGCTGGGAGGTGTGGGGAAACTCCCATTCGTCGATCTCAAGCCGGTTGGACTCTATCGCGGACTTGATCCGGGCTTCAGGGTAAAAGCCATCGGGTACAGTAACGCCTCGCAGACGGTATGGGGCTCTCTACGGTGCAATATCTGCCGGAGAGGGTGTAATTTTCCGCGAGCGCTAAGGGGAACATCGACGCTTCGAGGACAACACCGAGGTTCTGGCAGGCTAACGCAACGGTGGGCCACCAATTCAGTGAACTCAGGGTTCTTCTAGGTGTTTCATTAATGGGTAGATGGGGAGACGAGGTTGTACTCATTCAATTCGTCACAGGGTGGCATGTGCGTCCCGCCCATAGGCCACTTTAGTTGGTGGAAACTTGAGCGTGACAGACAAACGCACTATGGGAGACCTTCGGGATTGTAACCGCATCTTCCACTCCCACTTTCCGCGGGCAAGAATGGCTACCACAGGTGTGCTGTCTTCCTGCATCAGAAATTTGGAACTTCAGGCGTATACAAAAACAAGTTATAATTGCGTGATTGATCGAAAGTGAACGAACGCAACCTTAGGACTTGCCACGGGATGTCATATGTCCTAGTTCGTTTAATACAGCAGTTCCGTTTTTGGTGTGACCATTCCCTTTGGCATTTCGTTTATCGGGACATATATAACAAGCCACGGGCAAAGTTTGAGAGAGGGTGGTACGGATTTAGTCGAGTTCGAAGGACGGCGGAGTCAACGGTGATCAGAGATCCGCAACCTGCTCTTCAAACCAAACCCAGAGCTCTCTCCCAAGCTCTGGGTCGTCGCTGCGAGGTTTCAAGACCCGGGCCCATGGGCCGAGATACTACATCGCGCCGTGAGTTTCGCTCAGTGAAGGTAAAGAGGATATACTTACCGCGCCATTGAGATTCGCGGTGTCTGGTGAGGTGCCAGCCCACAGTTGGGTGAGCGCACCTAGCGGGGTCGGGTATGCGAATATGTGCCCCAGTAATTTGCTGAACGAGCCTAGGGAGCTGGTCAACAATGTCGTCGGGTCTGGGAAGCAGGCGGAGGGCCCACTTTCGATATTTGTGATGTTGCGCCCCATCTCAGTTCTAATCATACCTGTTCGGGGGGAGACGGTAAGTCGACCGTGGTGGATAGATCTCCATTGCGGACTAACCAGGGTGTACCACGGTCGTCACGATTTTATCACCATGCTGCCGGGCCAATTCCTGGGTGAATACAACGTTTCCCTTGCAAATTGAAGAGAGTTAGCCCAGAAAGCCACAATGTTCGCGATTGCAGGATGTACCAATTTACTCTGGCCGTACAATTTGATCATGTCGTACTTGCGTCTGTGCGGAGAGTCCTTGAAAGTCGCAAAATCAAGGCCGGAACCAGATAATGACAGGCCATGCGTGTGAGCAGCGGAACTGATATTAACCACTCGGGACTTGGCTTCGGGTGTGGAGGCCTTGAAAAGCGCAGGGAGAAGCAGTTGTGTGAAGTAGAAAGGACCTAGTTGTAGAAGATGCTCAATATGAACGCCGTAGCATTGACGATGGGGAAATTATTACCAAGTGTGTTGGTGCCCCAGGTCATGTCATACCCGTCAACGGTAAGTTGTTCAATCGGTCCCCCCATGATGCCACTGCATCGAAAGGTGGGTTCGCCATAGCCCTTACAAAGAGGGAGAGAAACGCACGCGTTATTGAATAAAACGTGAAGTTCCTGTTCCTTCCTGGCGGAAGGGCAAATCAGACAATAGTCGTTGGAAGTCATGGTAAGCCCACCCAAGGAACTCCTCAGCCGCAGTCTTGATACTCCCCAACGACGACAGATCCAGTTTCAGAAAAATGGCCTCTTTCCCAGTTGTCTCCTTGAGGTCCTCGATAGCTGCCTTAGCCCTGTCTTCGTTCCTGGTGGCAAGGTACACTTTGGCATTCTTGGCCAGCAAAGCCTACGCCCGTTAAATTAACAGTTTTCTTCAACCGGGTAGCAAATAGGTCGTGTGAAATACCTTGACTGTTTCCTTCCCAATTCCAGTGTTTCCTCCAGTGACGATAACGACTTTCCCAGTTAGATCCGGAATGTGGTCGGTGGCGAACTTGGACTTTGGAGCGAAGTAGCTCTCGACGACGAACGCTTTGAACACCTTCCCTAGGACTACAAGGGCAGGGAGAAAGCCAGAGCCTGGCATACTTGGGGGAGAGGTGGGAGAGGGAGAGCGTTATAAATTGCAACTGCGCCGGCCACAACTCCCGGCGCCACAGCGGTAAGAGTTTTGCCAGTCAGAGTAAAATCATCCCAATAGAATTGGTGAAGTGAGTTCGAACCACAACACTAGGTGGGCACGAGGAGGATTCATCGTTACTTGAAGGGCGGGTATGGGCGGTCCTCTACTCGCGTGGCTGCGTGTCGATGAGTGAATGAGCTGTGATTTTCTTCTGCAACGGTACGTTCACCTTGGGGTCGTATGGACGCGATAAGGTCGGATGAATGAGAAGCTCAGAAAGAAGGAAAGGGTACGAAATCAAGGGTAGTCCAGCCGAAGCGCTCGTCGGATCGAGCCAACAGATGATCGGCGATGCTAAGTTTTCGCATCTGAATTTAAATCCCACGACAGTGCTACCAAATACAATGAATGTAGGTATCAATGGAACAAAGGCACCGAGGGATGAGGAAATAAGTTGGCGAACGATTGTAAAGATCAAAGGGAGGGAAGTACGACTGGGGTCCCTGATTGAGAAGGGCCCGAACCAAGTCAAGGGGGGCGCGGGTCGCGAGGAGGCGGGCCCTGGGAGAATGAGATCAAGGTGGAACGGGCCGCCGAGTTTGTTAAATGCCCCGGGCCATTTAAGGGATGTAGCGAAAGCCAGTAAGCATCAAACTCGACATGGAAACTCACTCGGAATATTCTTGCTTTCATGGAAGGGCCGAGAGGTAACCATTTGTCAAACCAGATAGACCAAAAGAAAGTGGATTGTATAAAACTGAGTAACACAACGGGTAGCCCACATTGTCGCCGTAGTCACCTCAGGTTCGATCACGATAACTTATATCCCACGGAGAAACCTCCCTCAACCGCTCAGGCAGTGAGATCACACTTGCCCGGTCGCAATGCACACCATTTTGGTTGCAAGGCGATCGCGTTGATACCCCTCTGGGTCATCCTATATGCGAGGTCATGCAGCCTTGGTAAAGCAGTCTTCCCATTCCCTCCAGGACCACTCCAGAACACCTCAGCGGAAGCAGCGGCACGGGGCCAAACGATCGGATCGACATTGTTCGGGGAGGCCTGTTCGGTCCAGAGGAGTTGTTGACCGCCGAGAACAAGATGACGTTGTGAGTCAGTGATGTTGGCGTAGGGATTGAAGGAGTAAGCCTGGGGTTATTGTCAGCGTTTAAACAGGCGGAGATATGCAGTGGTAGTACCTTCTGCCAGGTCTTGAATGGGTCACACCAGCTGTTTCCTTCTGGGCGATCGCCGAGCCATCCTCCACTACCACAGTCCTAGATAAGCGGTTATTTTTGGTGGAGCAAGTAGGAAGAGTTGTCACGAACGAGGTAGAAGTAGTCGGAAGGGGCGTGTACGATATTGAAACCTTTCTGGGCGATGGCGGCAGCGGCGGAGGACGAGATCCAAACCCTGACATAACCTATTTAGCGATGGGACGGTATACGTTGAAGGGTCTAGCTCTCACATAATGATGGTGTCGTTAGCCAAGGTAACTGGGTGGTCCAAAACCATTTCCTGCCAAACAACAGCGGTCTTCCCAACGTCTTTCAACGTCTTGTGCTCGGCTTGAGTGAAAGCGTCCAGAGCTTGTTCAAAAGTCCTGCCTGAGGCAGCCAAAGCGGCTTGAGTTTGAGGGTCGTCCGCATAGCATTTTGCGTTGATTTCGTCACCGCCAGTGCTGAAATAATTTCCGGGGAACAATTTGGCCGCACTCGCCAACAGATCAGTCGTAAATTTGACGGTGTCTGGAGAGGCGAGACGAAGTTGCCCAGCAGGAGGCTCGTTAGCATACGACGTCCACGGACTGGCTTCAGCACACGCGATGTGCTCGGGGAAGGTCTTGGAGATGACCGAAGTGTGACCGGGGGTGTCGATCTCGGCAATGACATCAATACCGCGCTGGAAACCAAGGATCAGCAATACCGAACGGATACCAGGGGGGAGAAACTTGCTTACCTCGTTGGCATACTGGACGATATCTGCGATTTGGGATGGAGTATAGACCTCGTCGGATGAGTAAGCTCCGTTGGAAGAAAGCTTCTCGTATCCAGGGACGACAAGGGGGAAACTTTGACTGTCGACGATGTGCCAATGGAAAGTGCTTAGCTGTTGTAATCCCGGTAAGCGTTCGGTGACGAAAAATGAGGCGAGCCGAGCACACCTTAACCCAGCTCATGGCATCGAGTTGGCGCTTGATGACGTCAACGGGGAAGTAGTTGCGGGCCGTGTCCAACATGAAACCTCGGAAGGGCTATCGCGGGAACGACATCAACGCCCGAAGAGCTCGGAACGAGGAAGCGACGTACGAAGGCCGGAGAATCTGAAATTGCGATGGGTGCTTCCACAGTGTAAACGTTGGAGTCATGGGAATACCAGATTTGGGAGAAGGTCGTCAGGCCCCTAAACAGGCCGAGGGTGGAGTTGGCAGACAGGGTGGCAGGAGAACCATCCGGCGGGATGTTGAGGGAGTACGCCTCATCTCTGGTTCCAAGGGGGGCTCTCGCCTCGGTGGCGATGGTGTTGTCGCTTCCGCCGGACATAACCAGCGAAGTGAGCTGCTTCGCAGATTTGATTGCGTCGGCATCGACTGACCCGCGACCAACGACGAGACGTTCGTGCTTGTCTTTGTGGATGAAGTCGAGGGTACGGGTGACAGCAGACCGGAGGTCATCAGAGCATGAACCTTTGACATCGATCTTGAAATCGGGCGAGAGAACCAAACCAGTAGATCCGGTGGTGATTGATCGAGGGAGTGGCCACAAAGCGTTGACGACGTTTCCAGCGAGCAACGCCACCAGGACGACAAACGGCTTCGGGGAGAACATCGTGGGGGAAGGATGAGGGATGATGCGAGGTTCAGACGGGGGATTTATAGGGAAGCTCATGGACAGGATGTATCTTCGTTTGACGTATTCCCAATGCTTCTCCGCCATCTCGCACACGCAGTGATCATCAAACTTCTGGGATCTAAGTCTGTAAGTAAGAGGTAGAGCGCGGTCCACGCTCGGTAATAGCATGTCCATGTGGCGGGCATAGGTTTTAAACCGCCGTCGTGTGCATCTGCGACAGTCCGCAACGCCTAAGCCCAATCGGAGTGGGCTAGCGGGAGCGAAGAATATTGGCCACGCATGCGCTGCCTCGGAGGGCGATCTCAGACTGTTTCTAGTCATCTTCTGCTTCCAGGTCACCCTCGATCCCTGCCCCCTCGCCCCTGTCGTCGAAGGCTTGCTCTTTGTGATAGCCCCAGCCCGGATCATCGTCCTCGAGGAATAGTCCCTCCTCCTGAACCCCCTGTGGTGGAGATGCAACAGGGATCGGAGGTTCAGCCAGTTGGAGCCCATCAGAAGAGATTGAGTCCCGGATGACCTCGAGGACAGTCTCCATGTGATCTCCTAATCTTTCCTCCAGTTCTTCCACGATCTATAGGCGAGATCAACCGGGAGGTCAGCGGTTGGATATCAGACGAACGTACAGTGTAGAGTTCGACGGGTTCTTTCGGAACTAGGTTGACGATCTGAAGTTTTTCGGCCTTGGTCAACCCGAACGGTGCGAGCGCCTTGACCAGCTTTTGGACGCCAGCTTCAGACAGAGATAGCGAGGGCTGATAGCTGGCTGTGAGGTACTGGATAGCCTGAATAGAGAACGCGTTTAGGATGCGTGGTGGAAGATAGTGGAAAGAACGGAGGCTCGCCTCGACTTCTATCGTCCGTAAATTTTCTGAGACATTTTGTGCCGGGTTTTTTGGGTTGTGCCCACCGGCCTGTTCCTCCTCCTTCTTGACCTTGAGCGCAGACTTCTGGCTTGCGAGATGATCCGCCTCGAGTTCGCGAAGGAGGTGAAGAACCTCGATGTTGGAAAGGAGAGCGGCGCGGGGATTGACGACGTCCATCGACACAACCTTCCGAGTGACCGTCACCTGCCTCTGCCGTTTTCCTCGATTTTCTCTCCATCCCCACACACAATGAACCGAGGTAGGTAACACCGCCGACGATGGCCAGAAATATTTTCCGCTGACTTTCCTCCAGGTCAACCACCCCAACGTCCACCCAACCTGGGTCCAAGCCCCGCCCTCAACACAACCTTCAGACCGCCATATCCAACGTATGGCATCGCACCCAGAAACGTTATGCCGGGCTATCCTGCTCTCACCAACCATCGGACGCAAAATATCGTGCCCCAGCCGACGCCGAGTTACATCCAGAGATCGCAGCAAAACTCTGGCTATCCGTTCCAAACTGGTCTCGCCGGTCAACAGCAGACACAGCAGCAGCAACAACAACAGCACCCTCCGCTCCAGCACCCCCAACCGTCACAGCAACCACAACAGTCCACCAATTCCTCAAACCTCTTCCCACCGAACTCGACAACGCCTAATTTGGGAACAAACCATTCTGTCTCCTCTGCAAGCGAAGTCGGTCTCGACCCAAACGATTTCCCTGCGCTTGGTTCTACCCCCGCGACCAACTCTGCCTCGAATCAAATGAATCTGACTCAGAACAACACTACCAGCTACGCCACCCAGGCTGGTGGGGCGACCGTGACGGGAAGCGGGAACACTCAGAGTGGAACAACGGGCTTAACGGCAGAGGACTTTCCTGCGCTGGGGGGCTCCCAAACGACTCACCAACCACCCCAAAATCAATCCCAACTCCACGATCTTCCACACCCTCCGGGTCTCAACGGATTTAACGACCAGAATCATCGGCCGGGTATAATCAGCGGTATCACTCCAGGGACGCAGCAACCAGGCGTGTTGAACATCGGACAGCAGAGGTTACACCAATTCCAGTCGGAGGCGGACAAGAGGGTGAGTCTCATCCCTACCTATTCGCGTTCGCCCGACCTGTGACCATACACGCGCCACCCCATCCCTTGCCTGAATAACCGACTAAAGTGGCTGACATTTCTCTAGCAGAATTTTAACCAAAAACTGAGCCAGTCGAATCACGCCGCGTGGCCATCACCTAGTCCTACCACGAACCAGAATTCTCAACAGCCGTACCCTGCGTCAATACAGAACGGTTCTGGCCACCAAGCTCACCAGAGCCAAGCGCAACAGCAGCAGCAACCACAACCACAACCACAGCCTCCTCAACAAACACAACAACCGCGGATAAACCCACCACCAGGGGTACCAACCCCAAACACGTTCCCCCAGCAGACACAGCCGACCTCGGCAACTTTTCCCGCGAACGGTAACGGGGTGGATCCGATTCATATGCAGTCTCAGGGACCAACGAACGCGTCGGCAGCATTACCGCAGACACCGGCTCAACAGGTGCTTGTCTCGCCCGCGGATCGTTGGGGGCTACTAGGCTTGATCGCTCTGATAAAGAGCACGGATCCCGACCTGAACTTGCTGTCGGTTGGCACGGACCTAGGGACGATGGGTTTGGATATGCAGCAAAACGGGTAAAGAACGTTGTGTGAGGAAATTACAATCCGCTCACAAAGTTTTTTCCATAGCAACTTGTATTCGACGTTCATCACGCCTTGGGCGGACTCTTCAGCCGCCCATTCGGTAGAACCGGATTTCCATCTACCCAGTTGTTATAACGTTCAGGCTCCTCCACCTGGCGCGGCGAAGGCGCAAGGGTTCACAGATGAGACGCTGTTCTACATGTTCTATTCGTGTCCGCGAGACGCTCTTCAGGAGATTGCTGCACAGGAACTGTATGTTTGACCGATCATATCGCGTGAACAATTCCTCATTAAGTTACACGATATACTCCAGGTACTCACGGAACTGGAGGTACCACAAGGAGATGCGTCTATGGCTGACAAAGGAGCAAGGCCTCCCCGCCTCTCAGAAGATCCTCGGCGGCGAGCAAGGCGCATACACCTACTGGGACCCGGATAACTGGGAAAAGGCTAGGAAAGAGATGACTGTCGTGTATTCCGACCTCGAAGACCGTGGTACACCAGGTTATCCTACCAATGGGGGTGGACAAGGTCAGCAAGTCGGTGCGGGAGTCGTTGGTACTCCAGGTGTTGGTGCAGTTCAACAGGCACAATTAAACCAGAACCAGAGGGTTGCTGGTGGTTACCCTGGAATGTAAGGTTATCGCATTGGGCGTTCGTCTCTGCCTGCGGTCGTCGGTATTCGGACTGCATTTTTTCAACATTCCTCTTCCACTTTCCACCACTTTGTCTTATTGCCACCCTCCCCTCTCCATCGCTGTGACTCCTATTTTTATAATCTCCATCGGTTGCAATCTACCGTGTTTGTCCAAATTGCTAGGTGATTACCCTCGAACCGTTCCTTCCTTCACCCGGTTCGCCCGCCTCTCACCTCACCTTGTTCCTGCCTCCTCTTTTATCACTCTTTGAACGAAACCCGATTCGCTTTCGTCGCTCAAAACCATATCCGTTCCCGCGCACGCCACATTCGTACCGTCCTGTATTCACTAATCTGCCCAGTCTTTTCCCTGTTTCGTTTTGTTCGCCTTCTTTGTTACTGTGTAAAACCATATATGGGGGTTTCAAGCGAGTACTGAGTACAACGGGCTTGCGGGTGGACTTGAGGTTCCTCGTGTTGCGTGATTGTTCTGCTGCGGGTGCTGGATGCGCCTTGAGAGCGATCAACCACGTTCAGCAGATGATCCATCCGCTCCTCCGCCCCTCCCTGCCCCGCTGCCTCACCGAGCCTGTCGTCCTTCGATTGTCGGAGATTCATCCATTATTAACGGTCTTCCGGCTTCTCCCAACGAATGGAGCGAGAGCAATTTCCCCGTCGCTCGAACCCGCCTCGTCTTCGGGGTGAAAGTGGCCAAACGCACAGTCGTCCAACGGCTTGCGTATCTCGTCTCCAATGGCACCGAAGGACTCGGCCCCTTAATGCACCCACAGAATCACCTTCCCCTTGTTTCGTCTTCGACCCCGGCCCCGACCCCGTCCCCTGCCCATCCAAGGAAAGGAAAGTCTATGCCCCAAACGTTGATCAAGCACCGCTTAAATCAGACAATGATTATCCCCCTCTTGTTCATAATGTGGTAGATCTCGGCGGCGACTCCCCTTGTGTGGAGATATCCGGCTACTGCGTGGAAACGCATCACTGCGCTCAACCGATGTTCCGGCTGTCGTTGGGTTGATCTGCTCTCTTCCGCTCCAGCGGCATCAAGGTGTCGGTCAAGCGGTCTCCACGACGCTTGGGAACCGTCGGCAACAAACGCGCGGACGAAGCAACGAAACTCAGGGCTGGGAGGACACCGGTGTTTGTTGGCGCTTAGGCTCACTCGAAGGTGATTGGGATGCGAGCGCGGGAGGAGTTGGATCAAGGCAAAAATGGAAAGATCTTTGGCAGACCGACCTAGTGGGTTCAGGGAGGCGGATCTCTACCCACAGCACGGTTGCGCGGGCCCTCACCAGGTACCACTACACCGGTGAGTACCGCAAAGGTTCGTCCCGCCTGAGTCCGCGTTGCGTTGGTGTACCGATGCTGATGTAGATGTCCGGCGTATGGTAGAGACCGGGGTCACGTCGTTCACGAGCGCGGCTGATATGTCCTCCATTGGCCATTCCCAAGAATAGACCAACACATTATTTTTGACCGTAAAGCGGGGCACAAAGTCAACGATCAAACTTGTTCCATGCACTGGTTTGGCGCTCTCACCGAGGCGACTCATCGTCGTCCGGACCCGATCCCTCGCCTCCCCAGGAAGCCCCGCTACCCGAAACCCACTTGGTCGACGGGCCTTCCTTCAGACGCGTAAATGCTCAGATGTCTCGGCTGTGCTTGCGTGAGTGAGTGCATTTTGTGTTGAACCTTCGACTGATCACCCTAGGGCTGCGGCCCTCCTCCCTGCTCATGCTTCGCGCTATCAGACATATCTACTATTGTTCGCGGTTAGATGTTCCGTCTGCAGCCACAGAGGGCTATTAACCACCCGCGTCCTATCCCCGTGGTGGGGAACTATTGCTGTATGTGTGATGCGGGTGCAAGGACGGTGGGCGCAACAAGCTAGGCGTCCGCGTCGGAGCTCGGGGGCCTCACCTTGGCGCGATTGCCCTGTTACCCTCGGAATGGGTTTCTTGGCTGGCGTTGTTCTACGCAGCTGTTGAGTATTAAAGGCAGACGAGCGGGGCACGGAGTGGGGTTCAGCCTCTTTCATACGTTTGTATCCCGCCCAGGGATGTGGCCCGTTCCAGAGGTAGCTATGTACAACGGGCGGTATACGTCGAGCATCCCCCCCGCGGTCCTTCTCGATGTTCACCTACTACCTCACTCCAGGGACCAATCTGTTTCTGGAGAACTCCGCCACTCAACCCTCGAAAACATCCTTTATGCAAATCGGCTACCGTGCCTTTGAGATCGTTGAGTAGTGTATGTACCTCGTAATGATAATGAGTGTGGCGAAGGGCGGAGGAGTATCGATGTTCGTGTGGGAATGTCGTTACAGCGCGTTTCATTTCGATAGACCGTTCTCTGTAGGATACAGCCCCAAAACGTTGTTTACTTTTTGATCGCATTGGGGCTCAGCACCCCGGCATCGCGGCATCGACGCTGAGTCCCAGCAGACCGGTAAACTTGGCCGTTCACCTGTCCTTCGACCTGTTGGGGCCTTGTCAATCCGCCTGTTCGCCCGTTCGTTCTGCTGGCTGGTGCGTGCTCCCTTGCAGATGTGTATGTACTTCGTAACAATTTGATTGAGGCCGGTATCGGACTATCTGGGCTGAACTCGATCGCGCAAATCCGACTTACCTGCCCGCTGCCTAATATTAATGCTCACCTTCCGTTGTTAATCATATTACTGCATAGCTAGATTGGTGTATGTACTGTGTGCTGCGTGCCTCAAACCCTTTAACGAATAATTTCTGGTTTTACCGTTGTCGCTTCAGTCCCGGGTTCTGCCGCTTGCCGGCCTTATGTGCTTGTCCTATACAAAACGGTCTATCGAAATGAAACGCGCTGTAAATCAACGAAATCGCGCAATTGGACCACAGATTGTCGAAAAGTAAAAAGGCCGCGATCGGACAATGAGCGGAGTTCGAAAGTCATGGGCGGTTTCCCAATTGCCACGTCGCCGCTGTTGTCCGCCACCTACAAAAAACCATCGGCATGCCTCCTCCGAAACTCCTCTCCCGATTTTCAAAAAAGCTGAAACATCGATTCGCGGGGTATGGGCACAAACCGGGCGGAAGTATGGCCGGTTCCTCTGGCGTGTCAGTTGACCTGGACAGCAAAGGCGACGAGGGAAAGATCGATTTGACGGGTTTACCTCTACTCCCAATGAACCCGGAAGCCGCGCCAGAGGTTGGCTCGATCGATTCGTCGCCACAGTTAGGTGGCGAGGAGGTGTCGGGAATTGTGCGTCGTCGAGAAGGCAACGAGGCAATTGTTGAGGGAGAAGTTGGCCCAGTCAGTCCGCCCTCGCGGTCTGATCTTGGGATCTCGAAGGATGATCGAGGGCCCTCAGGTGGTACGTGAACAATGCCATGCCTGCCGTTACTAGACCTCTGACGGTTCTTTCAGGTAACTTGGACGGCTCCGCCATCGCTCAGCGTGTCCAGGAACCTGGGCAGCTTTTGAGGCATGCCCTCATGTCCGGCGTTGTGGGTGGGGAGTCAAACCTGAATTCAAGTGCGACTTCTGGGGCAAAATCTTTCCTCCAGGGGGTGAAAGAATCCCCAGATGGCTTCCCTCCACTTAAATCTGTTGCAGAAAGTCTCTGTTTTATCTTGGACAATTGCGAGGTATTGTTCCCAACCTCCCATTTGATCTGCAATGTTTATGATTTCCAGACAACAGAAGTGAATAAGAATGCGATAGAATTATTGGCACCCCGGGTCAAATTGCTATCTAGGTCACTCTGTGCGCCTATCCCCCCGGGTGATATTAATGAGGAAGAGAGAGGAAGCGAGTTGGAACGGTAGGATCCTCCCTCTAAACTTGGCAACCAGGTCTGACGCGCGGAATCACTAGGAAATTGACAGTGACTGGTCAGGCTATGGGCTCAATGATGATCCGAGAGAATTTGGCCCATTTCCTCAACATCCCTGAGAATGCACAGAAGGTGAACTCCCTGGTAGAGGATGTTCGCTCTGCACTGATGGAATATCAGGTTTGTGCTCCTGAAAGACTTGATCCTAATGTACCTGACATCTGCCTCAGACTTCGTTACAACAAGAGATCTATGACAAGAGCTGTCAGTTGATTGTAAGTCTCACTCCCTTTGAGTCTGACCTCACATAGTAACTTGCAAATAGGGAGATGTG
>Ga0307511_10000653_pt1 | contig 37038 bp, 51 predicted proteins | sample 13_EM_MG_FD_200266 | JGI IMG/M metagenome (GOLD analysis project Ga0307511, IMG submission 200266) | Populus trichocarpa ectomycorrhiza microbial communities from riparian zone in the Pacific Northwest, United States - 13_EM | ecosystem: Host-associated > Plants > Roots > Unclassified | place... | reverse complement strand
TACCGCTCCTGAATGCCGGGGGCAATCCATCTGGCGCCGATCTCCCGGCGAAACACTACCGCGCCCATGCAGGTGTCGCAAAAAACAAGAGGTAATATCATGTTGAAGATTCGCAAAGCCCTTGCCCTGGCGGTACTCGGTCTCCTGGTTGGCGGTTGCGCCACGCCGCCGCAACCTCCCATGGCGCTCGCGCCCGGCGCGCTATCGGCGGCCGGTGGCCGGGTCGGCGTGGCGATGAGCGCGCTGCCCAAAGTCGAGACGAGCTTTCCCGGCGCCTCCTGCCTGTTGTGCCTGATGTTCGCTTCCGCGGCCAACTCCACCCTGAGTACCCACACCAGCACCCTGACCGCCGAGGACTTGCCAAAACTCAAGGCGGACACGGCGGAGGCGATCCGCCGCAAAGGTGTCGAGGTGGTGGTGATAGAGGAAAATTTCGCCCTCAACGACCTGCCTTCGTCCGACGCCAAAACGCCCGGTTTCGCGCGCAAGGACCACGGCGCCCTGCGGCAGAAATACGGCATCGACAAGCTGCTGGTGATCAACGTCACCGGGCTAGGCATCTGGCGCAACTATTCGGCCTACATTCCCACCGGCGATCCCAAGGCTGTGTTCGTCGGCATGGGCTATCTGGTCAACCTCAAGACCAATGCCTACGAGTGGTACGAACCGATCAACATCAACCGCGCGTCGGACGGCAGCTGGGACGAGCCACCCAAATTTCCAGGCCTGACCAATGCCTATTTCCAGGCGCTGGAAATGGGCAAGGACAAGATCCTCAAGCCTTTCTCCAACTGATTTGCCCACGTCATGCAAATGCGCATTGCCCCGTTTTCGCGTCCATGATCGACAAATTCGAATTCCTCGGGAGAACCCTGCCTCGGCTGGCGTGGGCAAGCATCTGCGTGCTGGCCTGCCTGCTTTGCGCCTCGCCCGCTTCGGCGGCCGACGAGGCGCCCGCGGCGGCGGCAAACAGCACGTCGGCTGCACCCACCCCGGGCTGGACTCTCCGGTTGCCGAAGGATGAGGCGGTCAGCTACCGGGGTCTGGCGCGCTTTGACAACGCAGGCGGGCCCGGAGCGCAGATTCTTTACCCTGCGCCCGGCATCGCAGGCCTGCTGGTGGCGATCGCCACCCATGGCGCGATTGTCGATGCCCAGAAAAGGGCCGAAAAAGATCGTATCCAGGCAGCAGCCGATTCCGTTCTGACGCCCTATCGCGCGGTGCTGGACACCTATACCCATCGCGACCTGATGCGCATGGGATTGCAAAAGGCAGGAGGTGCCGGGGAAGGCAGGCTGGTCGAGTTCGCCGCGCCACGGACCGAAGAACGCATGGTCGAGAGCGTGCCGGTATTTTTCATGACGGCCGATGCCAAGGCGCTGATACTGGACGCGGCGGTGGTGGTATACAGCCCCGGCGGCGCGCAGGCCCCGGTCTATCAGAACGTCATTCGCGTCATTTCGGAGCCACAGGACAGCCGCGACATGGCCGAATTCTGGAATGCCAGGCAGGGGGAACAACTGCGGGAGAAGAGTGCGCTGCTGTTCGCGCGCGCTCTTGAGATCGTGTTCAAGGAGCTGCAGCCCGCGCCCGCCGGGGAAGCAGCCGTGCACAAGACGGTTCGCTACATGGAAGGCGGCACCGAGAGGATGGAGCGCGGCCAGGTACTCGGCGAGCAATGTGACCGGGTGCTGATCAAGAACCTGCGCGGCTGGCTGATGTCGGTTCCGGCCAGGCCTGGCAAAACGACCGACGCGGCAACCGCGTCATGCAGTACGGTCGCGGGCGGTACGCAAGTCCCCCGGTAGCAGCCGGCCGCGATCGCGCAGGCGCGCTTATAGCATCTGCGCGCAAGCCACCGCCGAAGCCCAGGCCCACTGGAAGTGGTACCCACCCAGCCAGCCGGCAACGTCAACCACTTCACCAATGAAATGCAGGCCCGGCGCCTTGCTCGCCTCCGTGCTCTGCGAGGAGAGTTCGCGCGTGTCCGCTTCGCCGACTGTCACCCCGGCCTGCGGTAGCCCTCGGATTTCGACCAGGCGCTTGAGCGTCATGTCGGGCAGGTCGGCCGCCGGGCAGGCGCGCTCGGGCAGGCGCATGTAGGGAGAGATGAAACGGCTGTCGGCGGAGGAAAGGGGCTGGGGACTTATATCAATCGCAATGTGCGAAAGAATTTTCGCCAGGAAAGAGCCGCCGATTTTGGTGAGGCCAAAATTGCCTAGGAGCCTGCGCGGCACGCGGGGTTGAGCGTGTAGCCCGCTTTCACGTACACCCGATTGTGGCCGAACTGCGGGCCGGCCACCCAAGCGCCTGGCCGCGCGATCTCGTTGTAGAAGCGTGCGCGCTCGGAAGGCGCGTAGCCGGGCGCGTTCGCGGCGGCTGCCTCCTCGCGCGCGGTGGCGGCCGCGTCTTCGATGTTGACTGTGGCAATGTCGGGGGCTGCCCTGACAAAGTAAGAATAATCCTCGCCGATAATCAGGTTCCTGAACATCGGCGGCACATAAGTGTAGGAAGCGCTAAGGATGCGCGCCTGGGGCGGAGCGCAGCGGGTGTACCACTCGCCAAGTTGCCTATTGGCGGGCGTGAGCGCCACCACGAGATTGCTGTACCCTTTCAGGATGCCGATACCCTGCCAGGCCTGCGCGATTACCAGGATCACGGCAAGCAGCGCGATACCTGCGGCGGCGCGGCTCTCTCCCACCCTGCGACCGGCCAGCCTGCGCAATTCGTGCAGACCATAGGCAGCCAGCAGCACCAGGCAGGGCACGAGCGGCAACGCATAAAGCACCGCGGCACGGTTGATCTTGGTCATCAGCAACGCCAGGAAGATCAGCGCGAAGCCGAGCACGAACGACATCGCCAGTGCGGTGCCGCGCCACCGACGCAGAGCCAACGCCATCGCCATCAGCGCCACGCCGGCCACGGCAAGAACGCCTACCGCATGGGCCACATACATCTGTTCCTGGCCGGCCACGCCGAACAGCATCTTGAGCCACGTGAAGCCGAGGCGCTCGCCAGCGCCTACCATGCCATCGCGCGCATACAATTCGCGGACAAATTGCAGGCGCCACAGAAGCCACGGTGAACTGGCGACAAAGCCGGCGATAAAGGCGCCGGCACTGCCCAGCAGGATCAGTGCGCGCGCCGCAAAAGCCTGCTTGAATCCGGCAAATCCCGGCGCCAGCGCATAGGCCAGCGCCACGGCGAGGCAAAGAGCGGCGCCGGCCAGGCAGGCGACGCGCAGCAATTCCATCTGGAGATACACCTTGGAACCGGGCTCGACCACCTTCTGGACCTGCAGATAGTCCAGGACATGGGTGGGCTGTGCCCATAGCCCTGCCATTGCCAGGATGGCGGCTAGCGCGCAGCCGACAAACAGTACCGTGCGCTTTTGCCCGGCACGTTCAGCCAGCCGCCGATTGAGCGTCGATGTCGACACCAGCAGCGCGGCAATGCCCACCAAGGGGAGCAAAAACATGCCGAGGTACTTGGTGCCGAAAGCGGCACCGGCGGCGGCGGCCGCGGCCAGCACGAAGCGAAATTCGAAAGCAGGCAGTCCGCGCCGCGCCCGCCCATCGGCCGCCGGCATCGCCTCGCTTGCACGAGCCAGGTAGTAGAGCGTCAACATGATGAAAAAGATCTGCCATGTATCGGGCTTGATCTCGTTGGAGTACTGGATCAGTGCTGGCGAGAACGCGAGCACCGCGGCGGCGAACAAGGCCTCCGTGCGGCCCAAATAGCGGCGCGCGAACACAAACACCAGTGCGATCGATGCGCAGCCGCCCAGCAGCGAGAACAGGCGCATGATGGTCACGACCACCATCTCGGTGGCGGGCGCGAACATTGAGTACAGGACCGAAGCGCCGATGGCCAGGTTGAAGTAAAAGTGGCCGTAGTCGTTGAAGCGCAGGCGCAGCCCGGGAGCTTCGAGGGCGGCATTGACGCCGTTGAGCATCATCATCGAATCCAGGTTGTAGCTCTGGATTTCCCGCACGTTGCCGATCAGGGACTCGAAAAAAAACGGGTAGCTGTACGCGGCGATCCAGACGTAGAGCAGCAGCAGGCACAGCATCTCGATCCACGCGCCGCGCGGACGGGAGAGCCCGGCGGGGGGCAGAGGCGGAGATTGCATGGATAGTTCGATCCGCACGCGCAGCGCGGGATGGAGATGAAGATTGCGGGATAGTCCGATCCGCGCGCGCAGCGCGGCGGCAATGCATTCAGGGCCGGCGCGATTATACAGAAAGCGGCCGGCCCGACTGCGCGCAGCCCGTGGAGCGGGCCCTTACAGCGCGCCGGCGCAGGCTACCGCCGAAGCCCAGGCCCACTGGAAGTTGTACCCACCCAGCCAGCCGGTCACGTCCACCACTTCGCCGATGAAATGCAGGCCCGGCGCCTTGACCGCCTCCATGCTCTGCGAGGAGAGTTCGCGCGTGTCCACCCCGCCGGCCGTCACTTCGGCCTTGCGGTAGCCCTCGGTGCCGTTCGGGGTGATGCGCCATTGCGTCAGTGATTCGGCCAGGCGCTTGAGGGTCTTGTCGGGCAGGTCGGCCACCGGACGGGCGCGCTCGGGCGCGGCCATTTCGCGCTCGATCCATGCCTCGGCCAGGCGCTTGGGAAGCGCGGGCGCGAGCAGGCTGGCGGCGCCGCCGCGCTGGCCTGCTTTCTGCGCGGTCCACGCCGCGGTGTCGGCATCCGGCATCAGGTTCAGGCGCAACGCGCCACCCGCTTGCCAGTAGCTGGAGATTTGCAGCACCGCCGGACCGGAGAGGCCGCGATGGGTGAACAGCAGGTCCTCCAGAAAGCGTCCCCGCCCGAACGGCCCCTGGGTTTCGATCTCGACTTCCACCGAAAGTCCCGAGAGCGCGGCGAAGGGCATCCATGCCTCGGATTGAAACGTCAGCGGCACCAGCGCGGGCCGGGTCTCGGTGAGCTTGATGCCGAACTGCTTGGCGATGCGATAACCGAAATCGGTCGCGCCGATTTTCGGGATCGACAGGCCGCCGGTGGCGATCACCAGCTTGGGCGCGCGCAGGGTGGCATTGCGCTCTTCCCCGTCGGTGGTCTCCAGGACATAGGCACCGCCCTCGTGGCGCACCTTGGCCACGCGCGTGCCGGTACGCCAGGCGACGCGGCCGGTGGCGCATTCGTCCTTGAGCATGGCGATGATCTGCTCGGCAGAATCGTCGCAGAACAGCTGGCCGCGATGCTTCTCGTGATAAGCGATGCGGTACTGCTTGAGCAGGCCGAGAAAATCGCGCGGCGTGTAGCGCGCCAGCGCCGAGCGGCAGAAGTGCGGATTTTCGGAAAGAAAGTTCGCCGGGCCCGCGCCGGTATTGGTGAAGTTGCAGCGCCCGCCGCCGGAAATGCGGATCTTCTCGCCGATGGCCTCGGCGTGGTCGATCAGCACCACCTTCTTGCCGCGCTGCCCGGCCACGGCGGCGCACATCATGCCGGCCGCGCCCGCGCCGATGATGGCGATGTCGAAATGTTGCATGGGCGCATTGTCCCATGCAGCGCAGCGGGGCGGCTACGCGGGCTTGCGCGCCGCCGCGGGAACAGGCCGCGCCTTCGGCTTCTGCTTGCGCCAGATCAGCCGGGCGACCAGGAACAGGGCGACGATCACGGCATAGATGATGGGCTGGGTCAGGTCGCGCTTGACCAGCCACCAGTAGTGCACCACGCCGAGGATGCAGATCGGATACACCAGCCGGTGCAGCGCCTGCCAGCGCTTGGCGCCCAGTTTGCGCGTGAGGTAATTGTTCGAGGTGATCGCCAGCGGGATCAGCAGCAGGAAGGCAGCGAAGCCCACGGTGATGAAGGGCCGCTTGATCACGTCCTTGATGATCGACTGCACGTCGAAATACTGGTCGAACCAGATGTAGGTGGTGAAGTGCAGGCTGACGTAGAAGAACGCGAACAGGCCGAACATGCGCCGGTATTGCGAGAGCCAGTTCCAGCCGGTGAGCTTGCGCACCGGGGTGATCCCCAGGGTGATGCACAGGAACACCAGGGTCCAGGTGCCGGTGGAGCGGGTCAGCAGCTCGACCGGGTTGGTGCCCAGGTTGTCGGTGAAGGCCCCGATCGCCAGGCGCGCGAACGGCCCGAGGGAAAGGATGAACAGCACCACCTTGAGGATGGTGCCTTGCTTCGGGCTCAAGCGCGCGGGGAGCAGCATGTCGTGGCGATGCCTATAGAGTGGCGCCGGGGTGTCCGGTTTTTCGTCGCAGTGGATTCAACAGGTCGGGCCCAGGCAGAAGCGGGAGGTTGCTTTTGCCCGCCCCTTGGAGAACATTGATCAAGCGGGCTACGGCCCCTTAGAAATTCTTGCGCAGATCCAGCCCCGCGTACATCTGCCCGACCTGCTCGGCATAGCCGTTGAACATCAGGGTCTTGCGCTTCTTGGCGAAGATGCCATCCTCGCCGATGCGCCGCTCGGTGGCCTGGCTCCAGCGCGGATGGTCGACTTCCGGATTGACGTTGGAATAAAAGCCGTACTCGGAGGCGTTGGCGATGTTCCAGGCGGTCTTGGGCATCTGCTCGACAAAGCGGATCTTGACGATCGACTTGCCGCTCTTGAAGCCGTATTTCCACGGCACCACCACGCGCACCGGCGCGCCGCTCTGGTTCGGCAGCACCTCGCCGTACAAGCCGAAGGTGAGCAGGGCCAGCGGGTTCATCGCCTCGTCCATGCGCAGGCCTTCCACATAAGGCCACTTGAGCACCGCGGCGTTGATGCCGGGCATTTGCTTGGGATCGGCCAGGGTGACGAACTCGATGAACTTGGCGTTGCCGGTGGGCTGCACGTCCTTGATCAGGTCGGCGAGCGAAAAGCCGACCCACGGGATCACCATCGACCAGCCTTCGACGCAGCGCATGCGGTAGACCCGCTCTTCCAGCGGGGAGAGCTTCATCAGGTCGTCGATACCGTAGGTCTTGGGCTTGGCGACCGCGCCTTCGACCGCCACGGTCCAGGGGCGGGTCTTGAGCTTGCCTGCGGTTTGCGCGGGATCGGACTTGTCGGTGCCGAACTCGTAGTAGTTGTTATAGGTGGTGACGTCCTTGTAGGGCGTCTGCTTTTCCATCGTGGACAAGCCGGATTTCTTCAGGTTCGGGATCTTCTGCCCGCTTTGCGCATGCGCGCTGGAGAGCGGCAGGACCGGCGCGGCGGCAGCGGCGAAGGCGACGCGTCCGAGCTGCTTGACGAACTCGCGGCGGCCTTCATAGGCGCGCCGCGGGGTGATTTCGGAAGGCAGGAGGTCGGGCGACTTCTTGATCAGCATGGGACGAATCCTTGGACGATGTTGTCCAATGATACGCCGTGATCCCGGCAACGGATGTTGCGGAAATTACCTAACCGGCACATGAAAAAGCCGGCCGCTGGCCGGCTTTTTCGGTGCATTTGCCGCCTACAGCGTGCCGTAGGAGTGCAGGCCCGAAAGGAAGATGTTCACGCCCAGGAAGGCAAAGGTGGTGACCAAAAGGCCCCCCAGCGCCCACCAGGCCAGCATGGCGCCGCGCATCCCGCCGATCAGGCGCAGGTGCAGCCAGGCGGCGTAATTGAGCCAGACAATCAGCGCCCAGGTCTCTTTCGGGTCCCAACTCCAGTAGGAGCCCCAGGCTTCGGCGGCCCACAGCGCGCCCAGGATGGTGGCAACGGTGAAAAACGCGAAGCCCACCGAGATGGCGCGGTACATCACCTCTTCGATCACCGCGATGGTCGGCAGCTGCGGCGCGATGCGCTCGCGCAACATCACGATCACCCCGAAAATCATCAGGGTCACCGCGAAATAGGCGGACCAGTAGGGCGATACGCCCGTCTTGCGGAATACCACCGCCTCCAGGCCCAAGGCGATCGCCACCGCGAAGCCGGCGCCCCACAGGGCCATCAGCGACTTGCGGCTGGGGTTCTCATGATTGCTCTTGAGCAGGTAGGCGAACCCGAGCATGGCCGAGAGCGAGAAGGCGCCGTAACCGATGAAGTTGGCGGGCACGTGGATTTTCATCCACCAGCTTTGCAGCGCCGGCACCAGGGGCTGGATCTCCTGCGCGCCGCGCTCGAAGGTGTACCAGAGCAGGAAGCCGACGGCAGCGGAGACCACCAGCATCACAAAGGCGCCCATGGTGCGCGTCTGGTAGCGGCCCTCGTAGTACAGGTACATGAGGGAGGTGAGCATGCAGAACAGGATGAACACTTCGTACAGGTTGGAGACCGGGATGTGCCCGATGTCCGGTGACAGCAGATAGCTCTCGTACCAGCGCACCAGGAGGCCGATCAGGCCCAGCCCGATGGCGAACCAAGTCAGGCGTGAGCCCACCTTGGCCGAAAAGGGTGACCGCGCCAGCAGGCCGATCCAGTAGCTGGCCGTCGCGAAAAAGAACAGCGCGCTCATCCACATGATGGCGGACTGGCTCGACAGGAAATACTTGAGCAGGAAGCTGTTCTCGGCGGTGGCCAGCTCGCCGTGGTACATGCCCATGCCCATCAGGCTGAATGTCGCCACCAGCACCGCCAGCAGGCGCACCGGCTTGAAAAACCAGCCGAACCAGGCGAGTGCCGGCACGAAGGCGGCCAGGATGCCGCGCTCGTAGACGTCCATGAAGGCACCGTAGCGTGCGAAGGCGTAGGCGGCGCCGACCACCAGCAGGGCGGCAAAGGCCCAGTCCAGGGGCGCGATGCGCTTGATCAGGGGGCCGGTCTCGGGATAGGGATGGGTAAGCTGCATGATGTTTCCTCAAACACTGCCCGGTTCTACGGGCGGCTCGTATCGGCGGATGCGGGCGCGGATGCGGCGCCGGGTTCCGGCCCGCCGGGATTCTTGCCGACCAGGATGGCGGCCAGGGCCTGGCGGTGGCGTTCAAATTCGTCGTCCAGGCCCAGGCCGCGGCGCTGGCTGGAGAGCGCCAGCAGGGCGCGCCCGTCTTCCTTGACCAGCAGCCACAGGCGGCGCTCGCGGATGTACAGCATCGCGAATACACCCGCCACCAGCAGCAGGCAGCCCAGGTAGACGATATTCTTGCCCGGCGAACGCGTCAACTGGAACACGCTGGCCTGCACCTGCTCGAAGCTGTTCAGGTGCAGGTAGACCGGCGCGCCGTAGAAAAAGCTGTCGGAAATGGCGTTCAGGCTGTCCTGCACGAAGCGGCCGGTGTTCGTGTCGGCCGGCAGGCGCGGCAGGCCGGCCTTCTCGCGGCTCACCTGCCAGGCCTCGAACGCGGCGCCGTTGAGCAGGGAGAGGAACATGTCGGCGGCGCGCTCGCGCTGTCCCGTGGGCACCGACTTTTCGATGAATTCGGCAATCGACTGAAAGCCCTGCTTGGCGAACTGTTCGAGGGCGCGGTTGGCCGACTCGCCCAGCTGCTTGCGCAGCGCCGCGTCGGCCACGCGGTCGGACATCTGCGCGGCAAAGCGCTGCCCGGCCGCCTCGCGCAGCGCCGGGTCGAACAGGGCGGCGCGCAGGCGCATGAATTCGCCCATGCCGCCCTGCGCATCCATCGGGAAGCGGATGTAGCGGAACGGGTCGCTGGGGTTCTCGCGCATGCCGGACATCAGGAACCACTTGCCCTCGACCTCGATGGGCAGCATGTAGTTGTTGTACTCGCGCGCCTGGCCGGCGGAATCGCGCAGCTTGAACTGGAAACTGGGGCCGACGTTGTGCACTTCCTTTTCGCGCCCGGGCGCGGCGCCCGGGCCGAGGTTGCGCTTGATACGGTCGCCAATGCTCTTTTCCTGCGCCGGCCCACGGCCGTCGGCGATGCGCTCGATATTGAAGGGGCGAAAGTCGATGAACTCCAGGGTCAGCGCGCGCTCCTTGTCGGCGCCCTCGGCGTTGAGCGCGGTGCTGCCGCCCACCTCGCCCTCGATCGTGAAGGTGTAATCGCGCGGACCGGCGAGCGGAAAACCGGTGAGCTTGAGCCGCGAACCGCCGTCTTCGAAACTGGACTGGTAGATCGCCACGCCATCGTGGATCAGCGGCTTGTTGACCTCGATGCGCGACTCGAAGCTCTTGCCGCTGTCTTTCTCGGTCACCACCACGTCGCTGGCGAACAGCTTGGGCTGGCCGGTGGAATAGTGCTCGACGACGAATTTTTTCAACTGCACGGTAAACGGCAGTTCCTGCAACAGGAAGCCGTCGCCCTGGGTGAGGATGGCGAAGTCGCGCGAGCGGCCTTCCGAGACCGGCATGACGCCGCGGAAGCTCAGGTTGCCCGTGCCCATGCGCCCGGTTCCGGCAACTTCGGCCAGCGGCGGATTGCCCCTGACCAATTGCTTGCCGCCGAAGAACAGCTGCGCGCGCAGCAGCAGGTCGCCGTCGGCCAGGCCGCCGAAGCAGATCACCACGATGCCTACGTGGGCGAAGATGTAGCCCAGGCGATTCGCGCTGCCGCTCTTGGCCGCCACCATGGTGCCGCCGGCCGAGGGCACGCTGCGCGTCTTGAAGCCGGCGCGCTGCAGGTAGGCGCTGGCGCGCTCGGCGGCGCCGGGACCGGCCGACAGCTCGGCGCGATGCGGAAAAGCGGCGAAGGATTGCTCGCGCAGATGCTCCTTGAAGCGCCGCATGTCGGAGAGCATCTTCGGCGTGTTGCGGTAGATGCACAGGCTGGTGGAAGTCACCAGAAAGCCGAGGATCGCCAGGAACCACCAGTTGTTGTACAGGGTGTAGAGCGAGAGCGCGTCGAACACCGAGAACCAGAAGCGGCCGAACTGGTTGATGTAGTTGTTGAAGGGCTCGTTCTGCTTGAGCACCGTGCCGATCACGGCGGCGATGGCCACCATGGCCAGCAGGCTGATGGCAAAACGCATCGAACTGAGCAGTTCGACTGCGTGGCGGGCCCTGCTGGATTGCATGAAGAGATTCGCTTACGAAGACGTCAACGAAGAATAGGCCGGAAACGGGCTGAAAACAAAAAGGGCGGCCCGAAAGCCACCCTTTTGAGCCAGGCCGGGGCGAAAAGTTTAGTTCGCGCGCTTCAGGCCGGAGATGTAGTCGGCCACCGCTTCGATTTCCTTGTCCGACAGCTTGGCGGTTACGCCGCGCATGGCGCCGGCCGGGTCGTTCTTGCGCTCGCCGGCGCGGAAGGCCATCAACTGCGCTTTCGTGTAGTCGGCCCACTGGCCGGCCAGGCGCGGGTACTGGGCCGGGATGCCGGAGCCCGCGGGGCCGTGGCAGCCGGCGCAGGCGGCGATGCCCTTGTCGGCGATGCCGGCACGGTAGATCTTTTCACCCATTTTTACAGTTGCCGGATTGCGGGCAGTGCCGTCCTTGGGCTTTTGCTCGGCGAAATAGGCGGCGACATTGCGCGCGTCTTCCGGGGTCAGGGCGGTGGCGAAACCCAGCATCACCGGGTTCTTGCGTTCCTTGTTTTCCTTGAAGGCGGCGAGCTGGCGCGCCAGGTATTCAGGGTGCTGGCCGGCCAGCCTGGGGTTGGCGGCGATGGTGCTGTTGCCGTCGACGGCGTGGCAGGCGGCGCACACCTGGGTGGCGATCTGGCCACCGCGGGCGGTATCAGGCTTGGCGCCGGGCTTGGCAGCGGGGGCCGCGGCAGGCTCGGCGGCCGGTGCAGGGGCGGCAACCGGGGCGGGAGCAGCAGCGGGGGCGGCGGCCGGAGCGGCAGCGGGAGTGGCGGGCGCCTGGGCGAACGCGAGTTGCGATGCCAGTACAAATGCGAGAGTCGCCGAAAAAGCGGTCTTCATGGGGCTTTTTCCTAAAAAACTTTGTGTTTTGTCAAACCTGATATTCTACCGCAAACCAGTAGGGTTTTTGACGCGGCCAACCGGAAAGCTCCGGCACCTGTCCGCGCGGGTCGGTCCGCACCGGCCCAGCCCGCACTGTTCCAGTTCCTCGCCCGTCTCCGCGCCCGCCCTGCTTGCGGTTGCGCCTCCTTCCCGCCTTTTTAGATTTCGAGTACGCCGGCATGTCGCCTTTTCACCGCGCCACCTTTTTCATCACCGCCGCCAAGATGAGCAACCTGACGTTCCCTTCCATTGCGGAAGTGGCGTTCGCGGGGCGCTCCAACGCAGGCAAGTCCAGCGCCATCAACACGCTGGCCAACCACAAGCGCATGGCTTTCACCAGCAAGACGCCGGGGCGTACCCAGCAACTGAACTACTTCGCGCTGGGCCAGGACCGCTTCCTGGTCGACCTGCCGGGCTACGGCTACGCCAAGGTGTCGCAATCGGAGCGTGCGCGCTGGGCGCAGTTTCTCGGACGCTATCTGCAGGTACGCGAGCCACTGGTGGGACTGGTGCTGATCATGGACTCGCGCCATCCCCTCACCGATCTCGACTGGCAGATGCTGGATTGGTTCGGCAATACCGGCAAGCCGGTGCATGCACTGCTCACCAAAAGCGACAAGCTTTCCAAGCTCGAATGCGCGGCCTGCCTGCGCAAGGTACGCACCGAACTGGGTGCGGTGTCGCCGCTGTATTCGGCGAGCCTTTTCTCAAGCTTGAAGAAAACCGGCATCAAGGAAGCGGAGGCCGCCATCCTGCCGTGGCTGCGCATAGGTGCTGCCGATGGTGTTGCCGAAAACGAAACCAGTCCTACGACTTAAGTACCGCATCGCCGGAACACATTCGGCCAAATGCAAACCGCGCGGACAAAAACGCGGCAAAACGCGCAAAAAAATAGGCCGTGGAGAAAGGGGATTATCTCCACGGCCGAACGCCTTTAGAATAAGGCACCCGCTCAGGGAGGAGAAGCGGGAGACGCGTAAACGTCTACAGACTAAGATAGACACTTCGCAGATAAGTTTCAAGTGCCTGCGCGAATTTTTACACAGCGTTAACTTGAAGCACCCCCGAACATTGATTTTGTAAAGCCATGAAAATATTGGGCAACTATCCGGAAAGGCGCATGCGCAGAAATCGGCGCACGGATTTCGCGCGGCGCATGGTGCAGGAGAATGTCCTTACCGCCAGCGATTTTATTTATCCGGTGTTCGTGCTCGACGAGCGCGATGTCGGCCGCGGCGTCACCGAGGCGGTGCCCTCGATGCCAGGTGTATCGCGCTACACGCTGGACCAGCTCCTGCCCGTCGCCGAAAAGACACTCGAACTGGGCGTGCCCTGCATGGCGCTGTTCCCGGTGATCGACCAGAAAAAGAAATCGCTCGATGGCAAGGAAGCAGCCAATCCCGACGGCCTGGTGCCGCGCGTGGTCGCCGAATTGAAAAGCCGCTTTCCGGAATTGGGCGTGCTGTGCGACGTGGCGCTTGACCCCTACACCAGCCACGGGCAGGACGGCGTGATCGACGAAGATGGCTACATTCTCAACGAGATCACCGTGGAGATTCTGTGCAAGCAGGCGCTCACACAGGCGCAGGCCGGCGTGGACATTGTGGCGCCCTCCGACATGATGGACGGGCGCATCGGCGCGATCCGCAAGGCGCTGGACGCAAATAAGCATCCGCTCACGCAGATCATGGCCTACTCGGCGAAATATGCTTCGGCCTATTACGGCCCGTTCCGCGACGCGGTGGGCTCGGCGAAGAACCTGGGCAAGTCGAACAAGAAGACTTACCAGATGGACCCGGCCAACAGCGATGAAGCCCTGTGGGAAGTCGGCCTGGACCTGGCCGAAGGCGCCGACATGGTGATGGTCAAGCCCGGCATGCCCTACCTGGACATCCTGCGCCGTGTGAAGGACGAGTTCAAGGCACCGACTTTCGTCTACCAGGTGAGCGGCGAGTACGCGATGCTCAAGGCCGCGGGGCAGAACGGCTGGCTGGATGAAAAGGCCGCGGCGCTCGAGGCCCTGATGGCCTTCAAGCGCGCCGGCGCCGACGGCATCCTCACCTACTTCGCGCTGGATGCGGCACAATGGCTCAAGCAAGCCTGAACATGTTCAGGCCGTTCCACTAAGCCGGGGCGACTGAACTTTCCTCCGCGCCGGCGCTCCATTCCAGCAAGCGACAACAACAACCGCCATGCAATTGCTGCTGATTTCGAAGGACCGGCCAATCGAGCGCATCGAAGCGCTCCATCAATTGCCGGCTGAAGGCTTTGTCTGGATCGACGCGGCGCACAGCGAACCGGGCGAAGCCTGGCGCGACCTGGCCGAAAACCTGACCGGGGTGCGCATCTTCGATGCGCACATGACCGACGCCTCGAACGACGGACATCCCTCCTACTTCGACAATACGTCGGACTATGAGGTGATCATATTCCGGGGTCTGGGGGCGCATGCCGATCCGCGCGATGACGAGAAATCGGTGCGCCTGGGTGCCAATCGCACCTATGAATACGGCGGGCCGATCAACACCCAGCCGTTTCGCATCAAGACCGCGCCGGTGGTGTTTTTCCTGTTCCAGCGCCTGGTGATCACGGTGCGCCCCGACGAAGCACCCTCGATCGGCCAGGTGCGTTCGCGCCTGCTTTCGAACGCGGTGCGCGTTCCGGCCTCGCCCGAGGATCTGGTGCACCGCGTGCTCAACGCGATGGTGGACCGCTACCTGGAACTGCGCCTGCCGATGGCCGAGCGCGTGGACCGCTGGCAGCGCAACCTGCTCGATCCGCGCCGCCCATTCAACGACTGGCATGCCCTGCTCGACCAGCGCATCGAGATCCGCAAGCTTGAGCATCTGTGCGAAGAGCAGCGCGACGCCATCCAGGAGTGGCGCGATCACCGCTATGAAAACCTGTCGGATGCGATGAACGTGCGCATCAGCGATTTGCTGGAGCACATCGCGCGCGTGCTCAACCACGCGCAGCGCCTGGAGCAGACGGCCGAGTCGGCGGTGCAGTTGCACTTTTCGGCGACCGCGCACCGCACCAACGAGATCATGCGTACCCTGACCATCCTGACCGCGATCTTCATGCCCCTGACCCTGATCACCGGGATCTTCGGCATGAACTTCAAGGAGATGCCCTGGCTGGACTGGCATTTGGGCTTCTGGACCACCATCGGCCTGATGGCGCTGCTGGCCTTGTTCCTCATGCTGTTTTTCCGCGCCAAGCGCTACATCGAGCGCAGCGACCGGCCACGCCGGCACATATCCACCCACGACCTCTAGGCCTCGTTCATGCATCGCCCGTTGTTGCCCCATGCCCGCGCGCTCGCGGCGCGCCTGTCCGGCGCCCTGCTGCTGGCCTGCTTCGCCTTGGGCGCGCATGCCGGCGAGATCAGGCCCTGGAAGGGCAAGACCCCGGCGCTGGGCCTGCCGGACCTGGAGGGGCGCGAAACCACCCTGGCGCAATTCAAGGGCAAGGTGGTGGTGCTCAACTTTTGGGCCACCTGGTGCGAGCCCTGCCGCGCCGAGATGCCCTCGATGCAAAAGCTGGCCGACAAGTTCGGGCCCGACAGGCTGGTGGTGCTCGGCGTGAACTACCAGGAGGGCGAGCCGCGCATCCGCCGCTTCCTGACCCAGAACCCGGTGCAGTTCACCATCCTGATGGACCGCGAAGGCACGGCCACCAAGGCCTGGATCACCCGTGTGTTCCCGACCTCCATCATCATCGGGCCGGACGGGCGTCCGCGCCACCTGGTGGTGGGTGAGTACGACTGGGCCTCGCCGACGATCGACCAGATGATTACCAGGCTGCTGCCCGCCGAGGCAAAGGGTACGACCAACAAGTAGGATCGTCACAGCTAGGACCGTCACGACCAGGACTGTCTCGGCTCCCGGCGGCAGCGGCGCGCAGGCGCAACTGCTATCATTTCAGGTTCCCTGATCCGTTTCACCGGAGAGCAGCACATGCCCCACTACACCCGCCGCCGCTTCCTGCGTGCCGGTGCCGCCCTTGCCGCCCCTGCTGCGGTCGGGCTGCCCCTGGCCGCCCTGCCGGGTGGAGCGAATGCGCAAACCGCCTTCGATCCGCGCCCCGGCAGCTGGCGCACCCTGGAGATCACCACGCGTTTCGAAGTCTTCATGCCGACCGGGCAGACCCGCGCGTGGCTGCCGATGCCTTCGGTGGCAAGCGACTATCAGCAGGTCGAGGGCAGCCGCTGGAGCGGCAATGCCGATGCGGTGCGCGTGGTCTCCGACGGCAAGTACGGCGCCTCCATGCTGTACGCCGAGTTCAGCGAGAGCAATGGCACGCCGGTGATCGAACTGGTCAGCCGCGTGCGCACCCGCGACCGCGCCACCGACTTCGCCCGGCGCGGCCCGGCCAAGGAGGATTCGGACACCCTCAAGTTTTACCTGCAGCCCACCGACCTGATTCCGCTCGACGGTATCGTGCGCAAGACCGCGCTGGCGATCACCAAGAATGCGAAGAGCGACGAAGCGAAGGCGCGCGCGATCTACGAATGGATCTGTGACAACACCTTCCGCGATCCCAAGACGAAGGGGTGCGGTATCGGCGACGTCAAGGCGATGCTGGAGACCGGCAACCTGGGCGGCAAGTGCGCCGACCTCAATGCCCTGTTCGTCGGCCTGGCGCGCTCTGTCGGCCTGCCGGCGCGCGACGTCTACGGCGTACGCGTGATCAAGTCGCAGTTCGGCTACCGCAGCCTGGGTGCCGGCACCGCGAACATCACCCGCGCGCAGCACTGCCGCGCCGAGGTCTACCTGCAGGCGCAAGGCTGGGTGCCGGTCGACCCCGCCGACGTGCGCAAGGTGGTGCTGGAAGAAAAGCCCCAGCCCACCACCGTCAGCGACCCGCTGGTGCAGGCGGTGCGCCCCAAGCTGTTCGGCGCCTGGGAGATGAACTGGCTGGCCTACAACACCGCGCACGATGTCGCCCTGCCCGGCAGCAACGGCCCGCGCATCGGCTTTCTCATGTATCCGCAGGCCGAGAACCGCGAAGGCCGCCTGGACAGCCTGGACCCGGACAACATGAAGTACAGCATCAGCGGGCGCGAGATCACCGCCTAGCGGCGGCGCTCCGTTCAGGACGCGTGACCCAGCCGATACCGCCGGAGATCGCGGCTGCCCTGGGCGAACCCTTGCTCGACGCAGCGCAGGCTGCGTACGCCTCGCCCGGACGCCACTATCACACCTGGACGCACATCGAAGCCTGCCTGCGCGAGGCGGCGCGGCTGCGCTTCGACGATGCGCTCGCGGTCTACGCCGCCCTGCTGTTTCATGACGCCGTCTACGTCGCGGGGGCGAAGGACAATGAGGCGCGCAGCGCGCGGATGGCCGCCGGGGAGCTGCGTTCGCGCGCAATCGTCACGCCCGCGCGGATCGCGCGCGTCGAATCCCTGATCCTGCTCACCGCCAGCCACGGCGCGCTGCCCGCGCAGGCGCCGCGCGACGACAAGCTGCTGATCGATATCGACCTCTCCATCCTCGCGGCCGCGCCGGCTGATTATGCGAGCTACGCGGCGCGGGTACGCGATGAATGGGTGCCAGGCGTAGTGAGCGCCGCCCAGTACGCCATCGGCCGCGCGGCCTTCCTGCGCGGCATGCTGGCCGCGCCACGCGTTTTTCACTCCGAGGAATTCAGCGCCCGCGAATCAGCCGCACGGGAGAACATCGCACACGAACTACGGATGTTCGAAGGCGCGAATTAACAGCATTTGATGACGCGGGCTGGAACGCTCAGGAGCGCGCGGCCTGATCGAGCGTCTGAAGGAATTTCTCCGGCGCCTGGTAACCGATCACGCGCAGCGCGGCGATCTCCCGGCCGTTCTTGTCGAAGAACAGGATGCCGGGCGGGCCAACCAGCTTGAAGCGCTTGAGCAGGGCGCGATCGTCTTCGTTGTTGCGGGTGACATCGGCCTGCAGGGTACCCAGTGCGGCAAGCTTCTGCTTCACCCGGGCATCGGAGAAGGTGAGCCGCTCCATCTGCTTGCACGGTCCGCACCAGTCGGCGTAGAAATCGAGCATGGTGATGCGGCCGGTGCCGGCCAGCGCGGCGTCGAGTTCGGCGGACGAGGAGATGCGCGAGAACCCGGGTGCCGGCTTGTTGAACAGCGCGCCGCCGGCGGGCGCGGGCTTGGGAGCGGAGAGGGGCGCGCTGCTGGCCAGGGACAAGGTCGCGCTTTGCGTGGTAGGCGGGTAGCACACGCCGGCATCGGCGCAGCCCTGCGAGGTCGACTTCAGTGTGATCGGGCCGCTGGCGCCTTGCACCGGCAACAGAATCACCACGGCGTCGCGATGGGTCTCCAGGGTCTTCTGGAAGTTGGGGTCGAACTTCTTCTTGCCCGCAGGAATCTTCGGCGTACCCAGCTGCGCACCTTCCACCGCGAAGCGGAAGTTGTCACGGTACATGTAGTAGCCGCGCGCGATGTCGTAGCGCACTTCGATGGTCTGCGCGTCCTTCAGGCGCGCCGAAAACCGGAAGGCCTGCTCGGCTTCGAGCAGATCGGCAGCACGGGCCGTGCCCGCGATAGCGCAACACAACAGTAACAAACGAAGCAGAAATTTCATCGCGGACAGAACACGTTCAGATTTTCCAAGTTTCCTCGGCCACCCAGGCGAGATAATCATGCGAGCCACGGCTGACCGGCAGCGCGATGATCTCCGGCACATCATACGGGTGCAAGGCGCGGATGGATGTTTCGATTTCCGTGTAACGGCTTACCGTCGTCTTGATCTGCACCTGGACTTCCGTCGCACGCTCCAGCTTGCCTTTCCAGACATAATGCGATTCACATCCGCTTACAATGTTTATGCAGGCGGCGAGCTTCCTTTCCAGCAGATCGGCCGCAATCTTCCTGGCAACGTCCATGTCGGGGGCGTTGGTCATCACTACCAGCACATCGCTCATCCGGATCACCCTGTCGGTCGCAAACTCACTATGCTGCGTGTACTTTGGATTCTACTGCTGTTGCCTCTGGTCGAACTTGGCCTGACGGTGTTTCTGTATAACCGTTACGGTACCCCTTTTGTGGCGTGGCTGGCGATAGGCGCGATCGCGGGCGCGCTGTTGATCTCGCGTGCCAAAGCGGGCCTGCGCGCGGCATTGGCACCGTTGCAGGCCGGCAATATGCAGGTGATGGGCGGCTCGCTGTGGACCTTGCTGGCAAGCGCGCGGGCGTTTTTCGCCGGACTGTTGCTGCTGTTTCCGGGCGTGCTCAGCGATATCGCGGCACTGGTGATCCTGTTCCTGCCGGGCCGGGTGATGAGCCGGCTGACCGGTGGCCGGGTGAACGGCATGGCGCCCAAGGCGGCGAACGATGACGTGATCGACGCCGAATTCCACGAGGTGCGCGAGCCGCGCCAGGGGATCGAGGACCAGCGCTAGCCGGCCTTGCCAGGACCTGTGAAAGCAGGTGCTGGTCTTGCGAGGACCTGCGCAAGCAGGCCTCGAGCGGCGGCGCCTACTTGCCGAGCGCTTTCTTGCGCCACATTTCCCAGGCGCGCGCGTAGTCGTTGGTAGTGGCTGAAGCTTCGGCTTCGCCGGGTTCCAGGTAGTTGATGGCACCGCCGGGCCCGGCAATCTGCATTGCCTGCATCTGCAGGCGCGCATTCATTTCCAGGTAGATGCTGCGGCCCACCACCAGCGGCAAGGTGGGCGCCACCACCACCGCGCCGTGGCCGCGCATCAGCGCCGCGGGCTTCACGCCCAGCACCTCGGCCAGCGCCTTGCCCAGCGGGTTGCTGCGGATCAGCATGTCGGTGGCCGCGCCGGCGGTATCGCGGATCTCGAAAATCGGCACGCCGGCGCCGACGAAACCGCACATGTGATACACCGGCTTGAGCGGCACCGGGGTGATGCCGAACGGAATCACCGAGGGTGAGTGGTTGTGCACCACCGCCTGCACGTCGGGACGCAGGCGGTAAATCTCGCCGTGGATGAAGCGCTCCAGGTACATGCCGCGGCCGCGCTGATCGACCGGGTTGCTGTCCAGGTCGTACTCCATGATGTCGTCGGCCGTCACCGAGGCCGGCGCGACCGAGCGCGACAGCAGGTAGCGGTCGGTATTGCCCGGCACGCGTACGCTGACGTGGCCATAGCCGTCGACCACGCCGTGCTCGGCGAGGATGCGGTTGGCGGCGACCAGGTCGTCGATCAGGGTGGCGAGGGCGGCTTGGGGATCACTCATGTCTTTTCCAGGTAGCGGTTTTTCTCCGGGCCGCAGTGTACGCCAGCAGGCCGGGCTCCGGCAGCTTATGGACCGAACTTCAGGTGAGCAGGCGCTTGCGGGTCAGCACGATGGCGATGTAGGCGAACACGGCGGCGTACAGCAGCAGCACGGCGACGTGAAGCAGCGGCTGCGCTGGCCACTGACCCAGCAACAAAGGGCGCGCCATTGCAATCGCATGCGACAAAGGCAGCAATTGCGCCACGATCTGCAACCAGCCCGGCAGCTGCTGCACCGGGAAAAACACCCCGGAGAGAAAGGCCATCGGCGTCACGACCAGGGTGAAGTAATAAGTGAAGGTGTCGTAGGCGCGGGCCAGGGCATTGACCACCAGGCCGATCGCCGAGAAGGCCAGGCCGATCAGCACCACCACTCCGAGGACCAGCACCGACTGCGGCCCGCCCGCCAGCCCGAGGATCCACACCACGATCATGATCGCCAGGCCGGACAGGAAGGCCTTGGAGGCAGCCCAGGTAAGTTCGCCCAGCACCACGTCTTCGAGGGCCACGGGGGCGTTCATGATGCCGTCCCAGGTACGCTGCACGTGCATGCGCGAGAAGGCCGAGTAGAGGGACTCGAAAGTCGCCGCGTTCATGGTGGACATGCACACCGTGCCGGCGGCCAGGAACTGGATGTAGGGCACGCCACCCACCTGCGGCAACAGGCTGCCCAGGCCGTAGCCGAACGCCACCAGGGCGATCATCGGATCGGCGATATTGCCCAGGATGGAGGAGCCGGCGAGCTTTTTCCACACCAGGAAGTTGCGCCGCCACACCGGGATGAAGCGCGCGGAGAAGGCGGGCAGGGAGAAGTCGTAATGCATGGTTCCTCCTCAGTCCCGCAGCTCGCGGCCGGTCATCTTGATGAATACGTCTTCAAGATTGGCGAGCCGCTTCATGTAGCGCAGGTCATGGCGGTGCGCCAGATCGTCAAGCAGCGGCGCCGGGTCGCGGGTATAGCAGAACACGGTCTCGCCGCTGGTCTCGATGCGGCTGGCCAGCTGTTGCGCGCGCTCGCCCAGGCCCTGCATCCAGCGTACCGCGCCGTCGCCGTAGACTTCGACCACTTCGGGCTCGATATGGGTCTCGACCAGCTCGCGCGGGCTGCCCTCGGCGATCTTGCGGCCGTGATCGATGATGGCGAGTTGGTCGCACAGGCGCTCGGCTTCGTCCATGAAGTGGGTGGTGAGCAGGAGTGTCTTGCCCTCGCCCATCAGGCGGCGCAGGCGCTCCCAGATCAGGTGGCGCGCCTGCGGGTCCAGGCCGGTGGTGGGCTCGTCCAGGAATACCAGGTCCGGGTCGTTGACCAGGGCGCGCGCCAGGGTCAGGCGCCGCTTCATGCCGCCGGAGAGGGTCTGGATGCGCGCGTCGCGCTTGGATTCCAGGTTGGCGAACTCGAGCAGGTAAGGGACGCGCCTGGCCGCTTCGGCGGTGCGCATGCCGAAATAGCGCGCGTACACCAGCAGGTTTTCCTCGACCGTGAAGTCGGGGTCGATATTGTCCTGCTGCGGCACCACGCCGACGCGGATGCGCGCCTCGCGCGCCTCTTTGGGCACGGCGTGGCCGAGCAGCGAAATCGAACCACCATCCGGCTCGACAAGGCCCAGACACATGCGCAAGGTAGTGGTCTTGCCGGCGCCGTTGGGCCCGAGCAGGCCGAAGCAGGTGCCGCGCGGAATCGAAAACGACAGGCCGTTGACCACGCCGGTATCACCGTACGATTTCGCGAGGTCGCGCACATCCAGGGCGGGCGCCGCATCGGCAGCCGCCGCTCCAGAGGGACGCAGGTTTTCAGTCGGTGCGTTCATCATGTCGATTAGAACCCATGGAAGCGCGCATTTGTGTCAGCAGCGTGGCGGCCCTTGCCTATGGACGCCGGCCGAGCCGCGGCGTCCAAGCCGGAATCGCGCAACCGGGGCAACACAAAAACAAAAAGCCGGGCATGCCCGGCTTTTTGCTGCGGTACCGCTTTACGAGCCGGATTCTTCAGCTGCGGGCGCTTCGCCGCCTTCCGGACGGTCCATCAGTTCGACCAGCGCCATCGGCGCGTTGTCGCCCTTGCGGAAACCGTACTTCAGGATGCGCAGGTAGCCGCCGTTGCGCTTGGCGAAACGGGGACCGAGTTCGCCGAACAGCTTGACGACCATGTCGCGGTCGCGCAGGCGGGAGAAGGCCAGGCGCTTGTTGGAAAGCGACGGGTTCTTGCCCAGGGTGATGATAGGTTCCGCCACCTTGCGCAGTTCCTTTGCCTTCGGCAGCGTGGTCTTGATGACCTCGTGCTTGAGCAGGGAAACCGTCATGTTGCGCAGCATCGCGGTGCGATGCGCAGAGGTGCGGTTGAGTTTACGAAGACCGTGTCCGTGACGCATGATGACACCCTTATACTTTTTCGAGACCGGCCGGCGGCCAGTTTTCCAGTTTCATTCCCAAGGTCAGGCCGCGCGAGGCGAGCACTTCCTTGATCTCGTTGAGCGACTTGCGGCCCAGGTTCGGCGTCTTCAGCAGCTCGTTTTCCGTGCGCTGGATCAGGTCACCGATGTAATAGATGTTCTCGGCCTTGAGGCAGTTGGCCGAGCGCACCGTCAGCTCCAGGTCGTCGACCGGGCGCAGCAGGATAGGATCGACGGTCGGCGACTTCGGCACATCGGCAGAAACAGCCGTGCCTTCGAGAGCCGCGAACACGGACAGCTGGTCGACCAGGATGCGCGCAGCCTGGCGCACCGCGTCTTCCGGCTCGACCACGCCGTTGGTTTCGATGTCGACCACCAGGCGGTCCAGGTCGGTACGCTGTTCGACGCGCGCCGATTCGACAGCGTAGGAAACGCGGCGCACCGGGCTGTAGGAAGCGTCCAGCACGATCTTGCCGATCGCCTTGGACTCTTCGTCGCCAACCACGCGCACGTTGCCGGGCACGTAGCCGCGGCCCTTTTCCACCTTGATCTGCATGTCCAGCTTGCCGTTGGCGGCGAGGTGGGCAATCACGTGGTCGGGATTGACGATCTCGACATCGTGCGAAACCTCGATGTCCTTCGCGGTCACGGCGCCGGGGCCGGACTTCTTGAGGGTCAGCAGTGCTTCCTCACGATTGTGCAGCTTGAGCACCACGCCCTTGAGGTTGAGCAGGATGTCGACGACGTCTTCCTGCACGCCTTCGATGGTCGAATACTCGTGCACGACGCCCGCGATGGTCACTTCGGTCGGCGCGTAGCCGGTCATCGACGAGAGCAGCACGCGGCGCAGCGCGTTGCCGAGCGTATGGCCGTAGCCACGCTCGAAGGGCTCCATCGTCACCTTGGCGTGGGACGGTCCGACCGCTTCCACGTTGACGATCTTCGGCTTCAGAAAACCCGTATTAGCCATGTGATCCTTCCGAAAAAATTTTTGCCGGTGGGCATTACGACGCCTGTCCGATACGGACAGCGGCGCCGCTTAACGCGAATACAGTTCGACGACCAGGGATTCGTTGATGTCCTGGGCGATCTCGCCGCGGTCCGGCAGGGACTTGAAGGTGCCCGTCATCTTGTCGGCGTCGACCTCGACCCACGAAGGCATGTTGCCTTGCGCGGCCAGGGAGAGCGAGTCCTTGATGCGCAGCTGGCCACGGGCCTTGTCGCGCACGGTGACCACGTCGCCGATCTTGATCTGCATCGAGGCAATGTTCACGGTGATGCCGTTGACGGCGATCGACTTGTGGCTGACCAGCTGGCGCGCTTCGGCGCGGGTCGAGCCGAAGCCCATGCGGTAGACGACGTTGTCCAGGCGGGTCTCGAGCAGGTGCAGCAGGTTCTCGCCGGTATTGCCCTTGCGGCGCACCGCGGCGGCGTAGTACTTGCGGAACTGGCGCTCCATCACGCCATAGGTGCGACGCACCTTCTGCTTTTCACGCAGTTGCTTGCCGTAATCGGACAAACGCTGGCCGGACTTGGCGCCGTGCTGGCCGGGGGCCACTTCGGACTTGCACTTGTCGGCGTACGCCTTGCGCGCGCTTTTCAGAAAAAGATCAGTGCCCTCGCGACGCGAGAGTTTGCACTTGGGGCCGGTATAACGAGCCATGGTTCAACTATTCCCTAAAATTCACAACCGGGTCTTCGACGCCAAAAACCGCAAAAGGGGCCAGCCTAAAAGACCGCCCCTTCTTGCCGCATCCTTGCTGCCGTGCCTGTTTCAGGCCTGGCTTCAGACTTAGATGCGGCGGCGTTTGGGAGGCCGGCACCCGTTGTGCGGTACCGGCGTCACGTCGGTGATGCTGGTGATTTTCATCCCCAGCGCGTTCAAGGCACGCACGGAGGACTCACGGCCGGGGCCGGGTCCCTTGATGCGCACTTCGAGGTTCTTCACGCCGCATTCCACGGCGACCTTGCCGGCCACTTCCGCTGCCACCTGGGCGGCGAACGGGGTCGACTTGCGCGAGCCCTTGAAGCCCTGGCCGCCGGAAGTCGCCCACGACAGGGCGTTGCCCTGGCGGTCGGTGATGGTGATGATGGTGTTGTTGAACGACGCGTGGATATGGGCGATGCCCTCGGCGACGTTCTTCTTGACCTTCTTGCGCACCCGCGTTGCGGCTTGTGCTTGCTGCTGTTTGGTAGCCATGTTTGCGTTTCCTACTTAAGCGATGGACCTGACGGATCAGCCGCCAGTCTTATTTGCCCGCGATTGCGTTGCGCGCCTTGCGCGGGCCCTTGCGGGTGCGCGCGTTGGTGCGGGTGCGCTGGCCGCGCACCGGCAGGCCGCGCTTGTGGCGCATGCCGCGGTAGCAGCCCAGGTCCATCAGGCGCTTGATGTTCATCGACACTTCGCGGCGCAGGTCGCCCTCGACGATGAATTTGCCGACCTGTTCGCGCAGCTTGTCCACTTGCGCGTCGGTCAGGTCCTTCATCTTCGCGTTGTGGGCAACGCTCGAAGCGGTGCAGATCGCCTTGGCGCGCGCACGGCCGATGCCGTAGATCGCCGTCAGCGCGATTTCCGCGTGTTGATGGTTCGGGATGTTGATGCCTGCGATACGAGCCATGTCGTTTCCTTGACTAAATTCTTAAGCGCGCGAAGGCTTAGCCTTGACGCTGCTTGTGGCGAGGATCGGTGCAGATGACACGCACCACGCCCTTGCGCTTGATCACTTTGCAGTTGCGGCAGATCCGCTTAACCGAAGCCAGTACTTTCATGATGCCCTCGACTTTTCTTTCAATCGGTGTTGCTATCGATCGTCACCAAAAACACGACACTCGTGTCTTTGTCACTAATTACGCACTTCTCGTCACTACTTGGCGCGGAAAACGATCCGCCCCTTGGTCAAATCATACGGCGTGAGTTCCACCGTCACCTTGTCCCCCGGAAGAATGCGTATGTAGTGCATGCGCATCTTGCCCGAGATGTGGCCCAGTACGATGTGGCCGTTTTCGAGCTTGACCCGGAAGGTCGCATTCGGCAGGGTTTCAACAATCTCGCCCTGCATCTGGATGACGTCTTCTTTGGACATTCAGCCTTTAAACCATGCAAATTTAGAACATGCCGCCCTTGAAGTTTGCCTTCTTGAGCAACGATTCATATTGATGCGACATGATGTAAGCCTGCACTTGGGCCATGAAATCCATGGTCACCACCACAATAATCAGAAGCGAAGTGCCGCCAAAGTAAAACGGCACGTTGTATTTCAAAATCAGGAACTCGGGCAACAGGCACACCAGGGTCACGTAGATCGCGCCGGAAAGCGTCAGGCGCATCAGAATCTTGTCGATGTACTTGGCGGTCTGCTCGCCGGGGCGGATGCCGGGAACAAAGGCGCCGCTCTTTTTCAGGTTGTCCGCGGTCTCTTTGCTGTTGAACACCAGCGCGGTGTAGAAGAAGCAGAAGAAAATGATCGCGGCGGCATACAGCATTACGTAAATCGGCTGGCCCGGGGTCAGCGTGCCGGCGATATCCTTGAGCCAGCGCATCGAGTCGCCGGACGAGAACCAGCTGGTCAGGGTCGCCGGGAACAGGATGATCGATGAGGCAAAAATCGGCGGGATCACGCCCGACATGTTGAGCTTGAGCGGCAGGTGCGAAGACTGGCCGGCCATGATGCGGTTGCCTACCTGCCGCTTGGCGTAATTGACCAGAATCTTGCGCTGGCCGCGTTCAACGAACACCACCGCGAACGTCACACCGATCACCAGGGCGATGATGAACAGCACGGTCAGGGCGTTCATCGCGCCGTTGCGCACCAGTTCGAGCAGGCCGCCGATGGCATTCGGCAGGCCGGCGGCGATACCGCCGAAGATGATCATCGAGATGCCGTTGCCTAGGCCGCGCTCGGTAATCTGCTCGCCCAGCCACATCAGGAACATGGTGCCGGTGACCAGGGTCACGACGGTGGTGAGGCGGAACAACAGGCCCGGATCAAGCACCAGGCCAGGCTGCGATTCCAGCGCCACGGAAATGCCGAGGGCCTGCATGAACGCCAGCACGACCGTCGCGTAACGGGTGTACTGGGTGATCTTGCGGCGGCCCGCCTCGCCTTCCTTTTTCAGCGCTTCGAACGGCGGATAGACCACGCCCATGAGCTGCATGATGATGGAAGACGAGATGTAGGGCATGATGCCCAACGCAAAAATCGTGAACCGTGCGAGCGCGCCGCCGGAGAACATGTTGAACATGCCCAGCAGGCCTTCCTTGTTCTGATTAAAGGCCTTGGCCAGCTCGGCCGGATCGATCCCCGGCACCGGAATGTGCGCGCCAATCCGATAGACGACCAGCGCCAGCACCAAAAAGATAAACCGGCGCTTCAGATCGCCGAATTTACCTGATTTGGCTATTGCCATTGCGTCAGTGGCCACGCGTATTTCTCCGTTGCTCGGGGTTAGTGCTTACTTAACTGCTTTACGTTACTGCGCTTACTTGGCCTTGGCCGGGAGCTTGCGCACCTTGACCTTTTCGGCGATTTCGGCAACGCTACCGCCGGCCGCTTCGACCGCCGCCTTGGCACCCTTGGTGGCGTAAACGCCGTTCAGGGCCACCTTGCGGGTCAGCTTGCCGGACAGGATCACCTTGGCGCGCAGCGACAGCACCGGGACCACGCCAGCCAGCTTCAGTACATCGAGGGTGATCTCGGTGGCTTCAAGACGCTCGAGCTCATCCAGACGTACTTCGGCGATAAATTCGCGCGTCAGCGAGAAAAAACCGCGCTTGGGCAGACGGCGCTGCAGGGGCATCTGGCCGCCTTCGAAGCCGACCTTGTGAAAGCCGCCCGCGCGGGACTTCTGACCCTTGTGGCCGCGGCCCGCGGTCTTGCCGATGCCGGAACCGATACCGCGACCGACACGGCGCTTGGCGTGCTTGGCGCCTTCGGCGGGTTTGATGGTGTTCAGTTTCATGGTATTCCCCGTGAAGCGGCTCCCCTGGTTCAAGGGCGCCGCAGCTCGCTATTTATTCCGCTTTGACCAGGTAGTACACCCGGTTGATCATGCCGCGCACCGCGGGCGTGTCTTCGAGCACGCGCGAGGAGTTCAGGCGACGCAGGCCCAGGCCACGTACGGTGGCGCGGTGCTTTTCGCTGGTGCCGTTCGGGCTCTTGACCAGCGTGACAGTAAGGGTTTTCTTCTCAGCCATGGTGGAGTCTTCCTTTAAGCGCCGAGGATCTCTTCGACCGACTTGCCGCGCTTGGCCGCGACTTCAGCCGGCGTGGTCATCTTGGTCAGACCGTCCAGGGTGGCGCGAACCACGTTGTACGGATTGGTCGAACCCTGGCACTTGGCCAGCACGTTGGTGACGCCGACGACTTCAAACACCGCGCGCATCGGGCCGCCGGCAATGATGCCAGTACCTTCGGAAGCGGGCATCATCAGAACCTTGGCGGCGCCATGCACACCCAGCACCGCGTGCTGCAGCGTACCGTTCTTGAGCGGCACCTTGACCATCTTGCGGCGCGCTTCTTCCATTGCCTTCTGCACGGCAACCGGCACTTCGCGGGACTTGCCCTTGCCCATGCCGATGCGGCCGTCGCCGTCGCCAACCACGGTGAGGGCGGCAAAACCGAGGATACGGCCGCCCTTGACCACCTTGGTGACGCGGTTCACCGCGATCATCTTCTCGCGCAAGCCGTCATCACGACCTTCGGCGCCAGCCTGCACTTTTTGCATTTTCGCCATGTTTGCTCTCGCTTAAAACTTCAGGCCGGCTTCACGCGCGGCTTCAGCCAGCGCCTTGACGCGGCCGTGGTAGGCAAAACCGGAACGGTCGAACGCGACTTCGGAGACACCGGCGGCGACCGCTTTTTCAGCGATGCGCTTGCCGACGGCAGCGGCAGCCTTGGCGTTGCCGCCGTTGGCCAGGTCCTTGCGGACATCGGCTTCGTTGGTCGAAGCAGCGGCCAGCACCTTGCCGGCCTCGGTGATCACCTGCGCATAGATATGGCTGTTGGTGCGGTGCACCGTGAGCCTGTTGATCTTTTGCTTGGCGATCTTGCGGCGCGTCTGCTGCGCGCGGCGCACGCGGGAAATTTTCTTGTCCATGATGAGCCCTTACTTCTTCTTGGTCTCTTTGATGATGACGCGCTCGTTCGAATAGCGCACACCCTTACCCTTGTAGGGCTCCGGCGGACGGTAGGCGCGCACTTCCGCGGCGACCTGGCCGACCTTCTGCTTGTCGATACCCTTGATCAGGATTTCGGTCTGCGCCGGCGTTTCGCACTTGACGCCCTGAGGCATCACGTGAACCACCGGGTGCGAGAAGCCGAGCGACAGGTTCAGCTTGTCACCCTGGGCCTGGGCGCGGTAACCCACGCCGACCAGGTTCAGCTTCTTCTCGAAACCCTTGGTGACGCCGGTAACCATGTTGTTGACCAGGGCGCGGATCGTGCCGGACATGGCATCGGCGTCGCGCGACTCGCCCACCGGGGCCACTTTCAGCTCGTCGCCATCCTTGACGATGGTGATGGTATCGGACAGCGGCTGCGTCAGGGTGCCCAGGGGACCCTTGACGGTGATGCTGCCGCTGGCGATGGTGGTTTCCACGCCCTTGGGCAGTGCAATCGGGGATTTACCTACGCGGGACATTTGATAGCTCCTTAGGCAACCACGCACAGCACTTCGCCACCAACTCCGGTAGCGCGCGCCTTGCGGTCGGTCATCACCCCTCGCGAGGTGGAAAGGATCGCCACGCCCAGGCCGTTCATCACGGTGGGAATGTCTTCCTTGCCCTTGTAAATGCGCAGGCCGGGGCGCGACACGCGTTCGATGCGGTCGATTACCGGGCGGCCGGCGTAGTATTTCAGCGCGATGGACAACTCGGCCTTGCCGTCGGCTTCGCGCTTGGCGAAGTCGTCGATGTAGCCCTCGTCCTTCAACACCTTGGCGATCGCGATTTTCAGCTTCGACGACGGCATCACAACTTCAGTCTTTTCGGCAGACTGCGCGTTGCGGATGCGAGTCAGCATATCGGCGATGGGATCGCTCATGCTCATGAATGATTCTCCTAAACCTGTCCGTTCGCCTTACCAGCTGCCCTTGACCATGCCCGGCACCAGGCCGCTCATGACCGCTTCGCGCAGCTTGTTGCGCCCCAGGCCGAATTTGCGATAGGTACCGCGCGGGCGGCCCGTCAGTTCGCAGCGGTTACGCTGGCGGCTGGGGCTCGAATTGCGCGGCAACTGCTGCAGCTTCAGGCGCGCTTCCATGCGCTCCTCGTCCGAACGCTTGGCATCGTTGATGATCGCGTTGTACGCGTCGCGCTTGCCCTTGTACTTCTTCGCAAGCAGCTCGCGCTTGAGTTCGCGGTTGATGAGTGACAGTTTCGCCATGGTCTTTCGCCTTACGTCTTGAACGGGAAGCGGAAGGCGGCCAAGAGGGCACGCGCCTCTTCGTCGTTCTTCGCCGTGGTGGTGATGCTGATGTTCATCCCGCGGATCGCATCGATCTTGTCGTACTCGATTTCCGGGAAAATGATCTGCTCTTTGACGCCGATGTTGTAGTTGCCGCGCCCGTCGAATGAACGACCGGAAATGCCGCGGAAGTCACGCACGCGCGGCAGCGCGATGGTGACGAAACGATCGAGGAATTCGTACATGCGGGCGCCGCGCAGGGTCACCATGCAGCCGATCGGGTAGTCCTGGCGGATCTTGAAACCGGCGATCGCCTTCTTCGACTTGGTCACCACCGGCTTCTGGCCGGCGATCTTGGTCATGTCGCCGACGGCGTGTTCCATGACCTTCTTGTCGGCCACCGCCTCGGCGACGCCCATGTTGAGCGTGACCTTGGTGATGCGGGGCACTTGCATGACAGACTTGAACCCGAACTTCTTGATCAGTTCGGGAGCGATCTTGTCTTTGTATTCCTGCTGTAAACGCGCCATGATTGTCCTCGCTTACTTGGCGTCGACCTGGGCGCCGTTCGACTTGAACACGCGCACCTTGGCACCGCCGTCGACCTTGAAGCCGACGCGATCGGCCTTCTGGGTGGCCGGGTTGAACAGGGCGACATTCGAGATGTCGATCGGCATGACCTTGTCGGTGATACCACCGGTCTGGCCCTTCATCGGGTTGGGCTTGGTGTGCTTCTTGACGACGTTGATACCCTCGATCAGCACATGGGTTTCATCAACGCGCTTGAGCACGGTACCGCGCTTGCCCTTGTCGCGGCCGGTGATGACGATGACGTCGTCGCCTTTGCGGATCTTTTCCATTTACAGCACCTCCGGCGCCAGCGAGACGATCTTCATGAACTTCTCGGTGCGCAGCTCGCGGGTGACCGGCCCGAAGATACGGGTGCCGATCGGCTCGAGCTTGGCGTTGAGCAGCACGGCGGCGTTGCTGTCGAACTTGATCAGCGAACCGTCGCCACGACGCACACCCTTGGCGGTACGCACCACCACGGCGTTATAGACTTCGCCCTTCTTGACGCGCCCGCGCGGGGCCGCATCCTTGATGGACACCTTGATGACATCGCCGATCGACGCGTAGCGACGCTTGGAACCGCCGAGCACCTTGATGCACATGACGGAGCGCGCGCCGGTATTGTCGGCAACGTCCAATCTGGACTGCATTTGAATCATGATTCACCTTTTTCCAACTTTTCCTGACGGCTTTCAACAAAGCCACCAGTCAGTTTTGGAACCCGTCCGGGCTTGAGACTGCGGAAGAGGAAACCTGTTACTGCGGAAACCTGGGTATTGCCTGCTGCGGGTAATGCGCCTGCGATTTGCTGCCTACCGCCACCCCGGGTTGCGAGGCGGGCAACCTGTCATCTGAACAAGCTGCCGAACGCGGAAAAGCCCACAATTATACTGCGCACTACCAGTCGACGCAAGGGCGCCGGCTTAAAAAACTTAGACCAGACGCGACTTTTCGAGCAATTTTGTCACGGTCCAGGCCTTGGTCTTGGAAATCGGGCTGGTTTCCGCGATTTCCACCAGGTCGCCCAACTTGTATTCGTTGGTCTCGCTGTGGGCGTGGAACTTCTTCGAGCGGGTCATGTACTTGCCGATCATCGGGTGCTTGACCCGGCGCTCGACCAGCACGGTGACGGTCTTGTTCATCTTGTCGCTGACGACACGGCCGATCAAGGTGCGCTTGAGCGCAGCCTTCTTGGCCGGCGTAGCGGCAGACCCGGCGGAGGTTTGAGTTTGAGCGTTCATACGTTACGTCCTTACGCCTTTTTCAGCTGCGCTTCGCGCTGCAGGGTGCGCACACGGGCGATGTCGCGGCGCGTCTTCTTGATCTGGCTGGTGTTGGTCAGCTGCTGGGTGGCTGCCTGCATGCGCACGGAAAACTGGGCCTTGAGCAGGTCCTGGAGTTCCTTGGCGAGGCCGGCGTCATCCTGGGAGCGCAGTTCACTGGCTTTGCTCATGATGTTCTCCGGATCAGGCGCCAACCTGGCGGCTGACAAAGGTGGTGGAAATCGGCAGCTTGGCAGCGGCCAGGCGGAAGGCTTCACGGGCCAGCGTCTCTTCGACGCCGTCCATCTCGTACAGAACCTTGCCGGGCTGGATTTCGGCAACGTAGTACTCCGGATTGCCCTTGCCGTTACCCATACGCACTTCGGCCGGCTTGGACGAAATGGGCTTGTCCGGGAAAATACGAATCCAGATACGGCCACCGCGCTTGATGTGGCGGGTCATGGCGCGACGCGCGGCTTCGATCTGGCGCGCGGTGAGGCGGCCACGGCCGACGGCCTTCAGGCCAAAGTCACCGAAGGAAACCTTGTTGCCGCGGGTAGCGATACCCTTGTTGCGGCCCTTTTGTTCCTTGCGGTATTTACGACGTGCGGGTTGCAGCATGTTGTATTACTCCTTCTTGCCGTCGTCCGCCGCCTTGCGCACGCGCTTGGCGGGGGCTTTGGCGGCAGGCGCGTCGGCCGGCTTGACGGCGGGCGCTGGTTCGGGCTTCACATCCTCGGCAGCGGCGCGGCCGGCACCGGCGGAGGTACGCTTGCGCGGGGCCGGCTTGTCGCCTGCGCCACCTTCACGGCCACCGGGAGCACCGGCGCCACGCGGCGGGCCGCGACGCGGACGGCGGTCCGGCTCGGGCGTCGCCTCGGGTGCCGGAGCTCCAATGGCGGGCTGCTCGTTCTTGCCCAGGATGTCGCCCTTGTAAACCCAGACCTTGATGCCGATGACGCCGTAGGTGGTGCGGGCCTCACCAAAACCGTAGTCGATGTCGGCGCGCAGGGTGTGCAGCGGCACACGGCCTTCGCGATACCACTCGGTACGGGCGATTTCGATGCCGTTCAGGCGGCCGGAGGACATGATCTTGATGCCCTGGGCGCCCAGGCGCATCGCGTTCTGCATGGCGCGCTTCATGGCGCGGCGGAACATGATGCGCTTCTCGAGCTGCTGGGCGATCGAGTCGGCGATCAGTTGCGCGTCGAGCTCGGGCTTGCGGATCTCTTCGATGTTGACGTGCACCGGCACGCCCATCAGCTTGTTGAGATCGGACTTCAGGGTTTCGATGTCTTCGCCCTTCTTGCCGATCACCACGCCCGGACGGGCCGAGAACACGGTGATGCGCGCGGTCTTGGACGGACGCTCGATCAGCACGCGGCCGACGGAAGCATGCGCCAGCTTTTTGCGCAGGTATTCGCGGACCTTCAGGTCCTCGTTCAGCATCGTGGGGAAGTCGCGGTTGTTCGCAAACCAGCGTGAGGCCCAGTTCTTGTTGACACTGAGGCGAAACCCGGTCGGATGAATTTTCTGTCCCATCGCGGATCCTTAGTTCTTGCCGTCGCCGACGGTCAGGTAGACGTGGCAGGTTTGTTTGCTGATGCGGTTACCACGACCCTTGGCGCGCGCGGTGAAGCGCTTCAGGACCATGCCCTTTTCGACATAAATGGTCTTGACCTTCAGTTCGTCGATGTCGGCGCCGTCGTTGTGCTCGGCGTTGGCGATCGCGGACTCGAGCACCTTCTTGATGATGGTCGCGCCCTTCTTCGGCGAGAAGGCGAGGACATTCAGGGCCTTGTCCACGGCCAGGCCGCGGATCTGGTCGGCTACCAGGCGGCCCTTCTGGGCCGACAGGCGCACACCGCGCAGAGAAGCTTTGGTTTCCATGATGGTCTGCCTTATTTCTTGCCGGCCACGTTGGCCTTTTTATCGGCCGGGTGACCCTTGAAGGTACGGGTAAGCGCGAATTCGCCGAGCTTGTGGCCGACCATGTTCTCGGAGATGTACACCGGGATGTGCTGCTTCCCGTTGTGCACCGCCACGGTCAGGCCGATGAAGTCGGGCAGAATGGTCGAGCGGCGCGACCAGGTCTTGATCGGCTTCTTGTCCTTGTTGCGCTGCGCGGTCTCGATCTTCTTGATCAAGTGGGCGTCGACGAACGGCCCTTTTTTAACGGAACGTGCCATGTCTTAGGCCCTCTTACTTCTTGTGACGGCGTTGCACGATCATGCTGGTCGTGCGCTTGTTCTTGCGGGTCCGATATCCCTTGGTCTTCTGACCCCAGGGCGTGACCGGGTCGCGGCCGGCGGCGGTCTTGCCTTCACCGCCACCGTGCGGGTGGTCAATCGGGTTCATCACCACACCGCGAACGGTGGGGCGGATACCGCGCCAGCGATTCGCACCGGCCTTGCCGATCTGGCGCAGCGAGTGCTCACCGTTGCCGACTTCGCCGATGGTCGCGCGGCACTCGATGTGCACGCGGCGAATTTCACCGGAGCGCAGGCGCAGCTGGGCGTAGGTGCCTTCGCGAGCCAGCAGCTGCACGGAGGTACCGGCGGAGCGGGCGATTTGCGCACCCTTGCCAGGCAGCATCTCGATGCAGTGGATCGTGGTACCGACCGGAATGTTGCGGATCGGCAGGCAATTGCCCGACTTGATCGGCGCTTCCGAACCGGACAGCAGGCTCGCGCCGGCTTCGATGCCCTTGGGAGCGATGATGTAGCGGCGCTCGCCATCGGCATAGCACAGCAGGGCCAGGTGGGCGCTGCGGTTCGGATCGTATTCCAGGCGCTCGACGCGGGCGGCGATGCCGTCCTTGTCACGCTTGAAGTCGACCAGGCGATAGTGCTTCTTGTGACCGCCGCCCATGTGACGGGTGGTGATGTGGCCGTTGTTGTTGCGGCCGGCGGTGCGGGTCTTCTTCTCGATCAGCGCGTCCACCGGGCCGCCCTTGTGCAGGCCGGGGGTGAAAACGCGCACCACGCCGCGGCGACCGGGCGAGGATGGCTTGAGTTTAATCAGTGGCATGTTACGCAGCCTCCGCGAGATTCAGGTCGCTGCCTTCTTTGAGGCAGACGTAGGCTTTTTTCCAGTTGCGGCGGCGGCCGATGAAACGGCCGAAGCGCTTTTCTTTGCCCTTGATGTTGAGCAGTTGCACGCTGGCCACTTCGACCTTCTGCTCCTTGAACATGGCTTCCACGGCGGCCTTGACGTCCACCTTGGTGGCGTCGTCGGCAACGCGGAAGGCGATCTGGCGCAGGCTGTCGGCGATCATCGTGGCCTTTTCGGACACGATCGGGGCGAGCAGGACGAGCGGCAGGCGCTCGGTGCTGTAGTTGCCCTTGGCGTATTTGGCTTGGCTCATGCCAGGATCTCCTTCATGGATTCGACCGCAGCCTTGGTCATGATGACCTTGTCGAAATGCACCAGGGACACCGGATCGGCGTGCTTGGCTTCCACCACGGCAACGTTGATCAGGTTGCGCGAGGCCAGGAACAGGTTTTCGTCCAGCGTATCGGTGATCACCAGCACGGACTCCAGGCCCATGCCCTTGATCTTGGCGGCGAACAGCTTGGTCTTGGGCGCGTCAACCTTGAAGTCGTCGACCACGGCGATGCGATCTTCGCGGGCCAGCTGCGACAGGATCGAGCACATGCCGGCGCGATACATCTTCTTGTTGACCTTGTGGCTGAAGTTCTCTTCAGGCGTATTCGGGAAAATCCGGCCGCCTCCGCGCCACAGCGGGCTGGAGGTCATACCCGAACGGGCGCGGCCGGTGCCCTTTTGGCGCCACGGCTTCTTCGTCGAGTGATGGACTTCCTCGCGGTCTTTCTGCTTGCGATTGCCGCTACGGGCATTCGCCTGGTAGGCAACCACGACCTGGTGAATCAGGGCCTCGTTGTAGTCGCGCGCGAACACGGTATCGGGCGCGCTGACATTGCCGGCGGACTGGCCTTGGGCGTTCAGGAGCTTGAGTTCCATTATTTGGCCTCCTTGCCCTTGACCGCCGGGGTCACGACGATGTGGCCGTTGGCGTGGCCGGGGACGGCGCCGCGAACCAGCAGCAGGCCGCGCTCGGTATCGACACGAACAACGACCAGGTTTTGCGTGGTGCGGGTATCGTCGCCCAGGTGGCCGGACATGCGCTTGCCGGGGAACACACGACCCGGATCCTGCGCCATGCCGATCGAGCCCGGCACATTGTGCGAACGGGAGTTACCGTGCGAGGCACGGTTCGACGAGAAATGGTGGCGCTTGATGGTACCGGTGAAGCCCTTACCGATCGTGGTGCCCTGCACGTCGACCTTCTGGCCTTCCTTGAACACGTCGACGCCAACCTTGCCGCCGAGGGTGAAGGAGCCGAGATCTTCGGCCTTGACGCGGAATTCCTTGAGGATCGAACCGGCTTCGACACCCGCCTTGGCGAGGTGGCCGGCTTGCGGCTTGGAAACGCGCGAAGCGCGACGGGTGCCATAGGCCACCTGAACGGCGGCATAGCCATCGGTATCCGGGGTCTTGATCTGGGTCACGCGATTGTCGGACACATCCAGCACAGTCACCGGAACGGCGTCGCCGTCCGCGGTGAAGATGCGGGTCATGCCGACCTTGCGCCCGACAAGGCCTAACCTTGCTGACGTGGTCACTTGTTATCTCCTACCCGGCTACGATTGGCCGGGCCCAAAAATTACACGGCAAAACTGCTTAAACCGACTACGCGTTTGCACTCCACATCCATCATGGGCCCCGCCAAAAAGACGGGCAAAACGCGCGAAGCTTTAAATTATAGCCCGGCTCACCTTTTTTAGCAAGCCGGGATTGAAGCTAGCGCCAAGCCTGTTGCTTTATTGCAGCTTGATTTCGACGTCCACGCCGGCCGGCAGATCGAGCTTCATCAGCGCGTCCACGGTCTTGTCGGTGGGGTCGACGATGTCCATCAGGCGCATGTGGGTGCGCATTTCGAACTGGTCGCGGGAGGTCTTGTTCACGTGCGGCGAACGCAGCACGTCGTAGCGCTGGATCTTGGTCGGCAGCGGCACCGGGCCGCGCACCACGGCGCCGGTGCGCTTGGCGGTGTCGACGATTTCCAGGGCGGACTGATCGATCAGGCGATAGTCAAACGCTTTGAGACGGATGCGGATTTTCTGGCTTTGCATGATGATTCCTAAAAGAGCGTGCGCTCAAAAGTAAACCCCTGCTTCTGAGCGATTTAGTGTGCTGAACATCGCCGGCAAAACCGGTCGATGTTCAGATTCAAGTACTACGAAACTGCAAAGGCGGCGCCGCTCGCGCGGGCCGCCGACCCGCATTGTTACTCGACGACCTTGGCGACCACGCCGGCGCCGACGGTACGGCCGCCTTCGCGGATGGCGAAGCGCAGGCCTTGTTCCATGGCGATCGGGGCGATCAGGGTGACGATCATCTTGATGTTGTCGCCC